>Ga0265313_10001035_pt1 | contig 27054 bp, 27 predicted proteins | sample 4123metaG_FD_203122 | JGI IMG/M metagenome (GOLD analysis project Ga0265313, IMG submission 203122) | Rhizosphere microbial communities from Carex aquatilis grown in University of Washington, Seatle, WA, United States - 4-1-23 metaG | ecosystem: Host-associated > Plants > Roots > Rhizosphere >...
TCCCAGCGTCGATGAGTCGGAAGTCAAGACGCCGGTACCAAAGCGGCCGTGACAAGCGGGGCGGGCCAGGCCACCAGCAACGAGCGGAAACGTCAGAAGCTTCCAGCCCTCCTCCCGCCTGCGCGGGATGCTGATGGCATGGCCAAGCCCCTTGCCAAGCTCATTGCCCTGATCAAGTCGAAGCGGCGGTGGGCCCAGTTCAGCCTGGCCACTTTATGATAACTACGCCATGCCTCGCCGATTCACACTCGCCGGCTTGCTGTTGTGCGTGACGTTCGTCGGCCTCATTCTGGCGATCCTCGTCCCGCTCTGGCGGCACACTCAGCGAGTCCGCACGTATGCTGACGAGATCGTCGCTGTGGCGGCCTCGGCCGATGGTTCGACGTTCGGCGTACTGGTGGGCGACGGTCGGGTGCTGGTGTGGGATAGCGAGGGAGCACTCAAAGCAACGCTTCGCACGCTAGGAACATTCGGCGGCGATCTTGCTTTATCGTTCAACGGCAAGCTCGCGGCGGTCTCGCCCGCAGAGCCCAACACCTACGCGAATGTAGAACCGCACGGTACTGTACAAGTCTGGGACATCGCCCAGGACAAGGTTCAACGCACGTTACCAGTGCAGGCAAGTAGGCTTTGGTTTTCGCCCACGGAAGACTCCTTACTCGCCATCAATGGTCCGCCATGGCATTACGAGATTTATTCCGTAGCCAACGAAAATCCACCGCGTGTGCTTCCAAGCGGCACTCATGCGGCTTTCTCACCCGACGGAAATTGGCTCGCCGTCGGCACGATTGATAGCAAGATCCAGATCGTCAATTTCGCCAGTTTGCACGTGGAGAGAGAGCTCATCGCGGACGCTGACGCGAAGGTAGGCTATGCCCGCGTGGCTTGGTCGCCTGACGGCCATGCCATCGCGGCCGAGGCTTTGCGCGACGACGAAACGGAAACCATCGAACGATGGGAGCTTGCCACCGGCCGAGTGGAGCGTGTCCGACTGCGAGACAAAGACGACGACCTCGCACCATCAGGGGCGTATTACACGCTTACATACTCGCCGGACGTCCGCCGACTACTTATTGCCGCCGGAGGTCCTGGCTATAAAGTGCTTGACGCTGCAACGCTTGAGCCGATGCCCGCGACGAACATGAGGGAGCTTTCGCACGTGGCGGGGGGCTTGCGCGGCGGCGCTTTCATCGGCGCCCGGGCAGATACCGCCGAGCTTTGGGACGTGGCAACATTTCGACCGCGGCTTCGGCTATACGAGCCCGCGCCACTCAATGTTTGGCCGGCGGTGTGTGGCTCATTCATTTGGCTCATCGTCTTTGCCTCGCGCCATGTTAGCCGGTAGTGGCGCAACCCACCCGGCCGTGGCGGCGAGCCACGGTGAAGCTTGGACGGAACTCCCGGCCTCCGTCGTCAACCGGAGGTGCTTGGGCAGGCCGGGTGGCGAGAACAGCTCCCCGGTGCCCGCCGGGAAGAAGTCGGACAAGTCCCAATATGCCGTAAGCAAGTCCCCGGCCCGAGCTGTGCATGCCCATCCCGTCGGCCCAAAGAGCGCGGGCCGCGGGGCGAGCTGGGCTGGACTGCAGTGAACGTCCCGCCGATTTTAGGGCATAAGTCCTACGTAAAGCGTACAACTAGCCCTCGATTTTGCGTCGGAGAGGGCCAAGCCGACTTCTGGGCTACATTGGGGATTCTGCTCTGTCTTGAGCCGGATTTCCACGCGTGGGCCAACCATTACGAGCTAACAGGGACCAGGCCCGAGCGGGGCTGCGCGACAGTTGCGCAGCGGCGAGGTCGGCGTCAGCGATTTCTGAAATGCAGGTCAGCCGCGCAACTGTGGCGCGGTAGGCAGCTGGGTGGTTGGCGATTGGCCAGCCCGTCGTCGCCGGGAACCAGCGGCAAGCGGAGCCCGAGCCGAGCAGGGCCGCGGGTGAGGTGGGGCGAACTGGCTGTGTGCTCTTGTTTCTTGCACGGCGGCGCGGGAAACTATCGAACATCCCAGATCTGTTGAGCTTGATTCGAAGTTCCACTCAAAGCGCGAAGCGCAATCAACGCCGAACATTCGAAGTATCTTGCTTCCGCTGCGGCTTATTTTGACGTGCGAGGCCAGACGATGAAACGCGCGATTTCGTCGATGCTGTTCTTGTTCTTCGCCGTGATGGTGGTCGGTTGCGGTTCGAGCGCCTCGCCGCCTGCAAACCTATCCACGGGCGGTACTGGCATTGCTACCGAGAACGCGAACTCCGGCGCCATCGCGGCTGCGGGCACTGACCAAGGTGCGAAAGATGATCCCGATGCCTTGGCCAGCCTCGAAGAACTGGGTGCCGAGCTGGAGACTGACGACACGGGCTTGGTTACGTCGGTCACGCTGCCGAAGGGGGCGGTCGCGGCGGGCGTGAAGCACCTTTCCCGCCTGCCGGGTCTGAAGCAACTCTCGCTTGCCGGTAATGAATTGTCGGACGACGACTTTGCGGTGGTGGCGCTACTTGAGCCGCTCGAACGGCTCGATCTGAGTTGGACGCAAATCAGCGATGCCGGAATCGCTCGTCTCAAGCACCTCAAGCGGCTCGAATCGCTCGATCTGTCATGGACCAGTATCAGCGGCACGAATCTTGCTGACCTGGCGGGACTGGTGGGGCTCAGGCGACTCAGTGCGGAGGGGACGGAGCTGGCCGACGACGGAGGGAAGCGACTGCACGAGATCTTGCCCGATGCCGAGATCATCATTCGCACCGAGCCCGAGGCTTGGATGCCGGAAGAATCCAAGAAAAGGCAGGCTGCATCGCGCCCGCGAAACCGCCCGCGCGCAAACGACGGCAACGCCGGAGCTGACGAGCCGGAGCATCTCGCGATCGGCCGCGAGGCACCCGAAATCGAAGGAAACGACGTTGACGGCATCCCTTTCAAGCTGAGCGATTACCGCGGAAGAATTGTGGTCCTCGATTTCTGGGGCAATTGGTGAGGCCCTTGCCGGGCGATGTACCCGCACGAGCGGTCGCTCGTGAAGCGTTTGGCCAATCAACCCTTTGTCCTGTTGGGCATCAACAGCGATCAGGATCGTGACGAGTTGAAAGAAGTAATGAAGACGGAGGGGATTACGTGGCGTTCCTGGTGGGACGGCGGCAGCACACAGGGACCGATTGCTACGCAATGGAACGTTCGGGGCTGGCCCACAATCTACGTGCTCGATCACGAGGGAGTGATCCGTTACAAGGGAGTTCGAGGTGACGCCATGGACGAGGCGGTCGATACGTTGTTGGAAAAGCTGAATGTCTTGCCGTGACATCCAGAGCGGACACCCTACCTTCGTCTCCGCAGCACCACCCACAAGATCCCGCAAGCCGCCGCATACACCGGCCAAACAGCCACGCAAAACAACCCGTCTGATTGCTTGATGTCTGGGGCGATCATGGCGACAACTAGAATCCCGGTTAGCAGGTAGAAGGTCAGCGCGAAGGGGATGATCACGAGAATCACGGTGTCCATGCCGGTTAGCGTAGCTGGGTGAACGGCTGGGGGCAAGCGATGGCACGCGTGTCTTCGAAAGCACGCTTGAACGCGCGCATGCCGATCGGCAAAGAATTCGGACACGCTGTCCGACGTTGCGACACGCGCGAGTTCGAATCGGATTGCGAGCGCACGCATGGCCGGGCTGACGAGGAGCAGCAAGGTCACGAGCCGCGCGCCCTCGCCGACTGTCCGCCGGCGCGGGATGCTGGTGGGCATGGCCAAGCCCCTTGCCAAGATCGTTGCCGTGCTGACGCCATTAGCCCACCAGGCTGCGCTGATTAGAGCGCTCACTAGAGGATTTCGCGCAGTGGCCTCTTGATGGCGTCCGCGAATGAGAGAAGGGTCGAGAGCTTGGGATCATTGCTAGCGTTTGGATTTAATAGGCGGGAGACGGCTTGGCGTGCCCCGCCGGAACTGTAGCCCATTGCCTCGCCGATTTCCTGCTTGCTCATGCCGCTTGCGGCAGCCGCCTCGCGTAGCTTGCTTCGGATTGACTCAATGGGTGAAAGCAGTTTTGAGTTTTTGCTGGTCATATCGCGATTATTCGATTGTGTTGTAGCGGCACCGAACCAGAACATGGTAGCGCCAAACTGGGTGGTCAGTTTTTTCGGACACGGTAAGTGCATGCGCGATTTCGTCGTCCGCTTGGTGGAAGCCCCGTCGGCGAAACGCGACGGAATGGAGCAGCCGTGGGTCAGCACCAACGAGCACGACGCGATCGCGCAACAGCTATGCTTGGTGATCAATCCTCGCCCGGGAACGACAACGCGAGCGTGGGCCGAACCAGCTTCTTGCTGAGCTGACCCAGAGTCACGATAAGGCCGCTCTCGTCAGGCCGTCCGGGCCCAATGCGCGAGAACTGATTTTGGTTGCCAATTCAGAAATGCGCAGCGTCAAACAGCTGCATAAGGCAACGAAAGAAAAATCAAATCAAGAATCGGCCGAGTGTGACTACCAGATCTCCTGGCGGACCGGTAGAGGGCTCGTTGAAGTAATGGGCGGCCGCGACAGGGCCACCATAAAATCGCTTTGTGGCGACGGGAACCTGCGCGAGAGGCGACTCGATCCGTGGAGTTGCCTTTCCCAATTCGGACAAAGTTGTCACTAGCGAGGCGACAGGCGAGCAACCGCCGCGCGAGGAAATTCCATCACCTGTCAGGCCACGCTGACCTGATGGGTTACAACAGTCATGCACAACAGCGGCGCCACCAACGCAATCAGCTGCGTCTTGGCGGGAGCCCAGGTGCTCGTCGCAGGTTTCCGCACAACAGCACGAGTAGTGGTCGGTGGCGCACCCGACGAGGTCAGCAACGTCGCCGTGATGATGGTTCGTGCCACAGCGATGGCTGCAAACCAGCTTGATGCGGCCGTTGGCACAGATACACGCCGTGCTGGGCATACCACCCCGAACCGCCAGGAGTACCATCCCGCAGACGACAACGCACGATGGACGGCTGCGTATAGATCCCATGGCTTCGGAGGCAAGCGAGAACTACCGACGGAATTCGAACAAACCGCACTCGTGTAAGAATGGGGCGATTCTACCCATTCTCTCCAGGCTGTCAATTTCGGCTGCCCGATGGAATAGACCGTTGCCGTGCGCAATGTGATGTGGCTGACTCGGCGACAGGCGATCGGCTCCTTCTCTCCGGCAGAGTCGGCCCAAATCGCGCGAAAGGCAACCAGACAATTGGTGAGGTGAAATGTAGTCGGGCTCCGTTTTTTTCATCGCTCGATATTGGGACCTAACCGATACGTCATTGTAGCGACGACCTTGATTGGGACTTTCTTATTCCATTCCTTCAACGACGTTAGGCGGACAATGTACTCGCTCCTTGTGCTCGCCCTTACGGTCGTCGCGGCGGACGCGGCGCCCCAAGACGAACCTCGAAACACCATATCGTTCCCCAACACCCAACACTACATCCGTGTCGCTGACGATGGCGACGCCGGGATGTCGGAGATGTCACAGGACGACATGGACTCGATGCCGGGTATGCGGAACAAGAACTCCATGCCGGGGATGTCCGGAAATTCGATGGGAGGCATGTCCGGCATGGGGGGCATGTCTGGCATGGGCGGGATGGGCGGAATGAACATGGCTGGCATGGCCGGCATGCAAGGGATGTCGGTCCCGGAGATGGCTATGGGGCGGATGGGTTTCATGAATGTTATGGGCTCCCGGGCCATGCCCGGGCTCTTGATGCGCCCGTGGACGCCCGCCAACGGCATGTACGACGGGCGCTTCAGCGTCAGTGGCTGGAGCGATGGGTCGTTCACGGGAAGCACCGCCGACCAATCGAACTTGCCCATGGGCTTCAACTACAAGGCAAATCAGTTTTTGCTGCAGCAGAACTGGCTGCGGATCGACCGGCGAATCGACGAGCAGGCCGACTCGGCGAGCTTTGGCTTTCGTTCCGATTGGGTGCTGCCGGGCTCGGACTACCGCTTCTTCTTGCCCAGGGGCATCTTCAACAGCCAATTGACGGCCAATAACGGCAATCCCAATACCTACGGCATCGACCCGATCCATTTCTACACCGAAGCCTACCTGCCGAACGTCGCCCAGGGAATGGATATCAAATTCGGCCGATGGTGCATGATTCACGGTGTCGAAATGAACGAGGCCACGATGAACTTGCTGGCTTCGCACTCGTACACCTACATTGCCGACCCCTTCACGCACACCGGGCTGCTCACGACGACGCGGCTGTCGCAGCAGGTGGTCGTGCAGGCCGCGATCACGACCGGCAGCGATATTTTCGTTGGCCCTGGCTCGAATGCCACGTTCGTGGGCGGCGTGAAGTGGTTCAGCCGTTCCCAGCGAACATCGCTGAGCTTCAATACGGTTTTGGGGAGCGGTCGGTACAACCAGGCCTTGGCATTCGATAATCGCAACCTATTCGATGTGGTATTGCGGCAGCAAATCCGCGAGAAGACATTCTACACCCTTGAAGGCCTTTACGGTTACGAGACGAACGTCACCAACCTGGGAACCGCCAAATGGTTCGGCGTCGTGCAATACCTGACTTACAATTGGACCGACAAACTGGCCCCGACCGCGCGGCTGGAGTTCTTCGACGACATCAACGGAGAACGGACGGGGTTCGTCGGTCTATACACGGCTTTGACCACCGGCATTCGCTACCAGCCGACAAAATGGTTCACCTTCCGTCCCGAAGTGCGTTACGACAACAGCAACAGCAGGGCCTTCGAGAACAAACATGGCCTCTTTACCACGACGATGGATGCCATCGTTTACTGGTAGGCGGTGGTCGCGCACCGCCCTTCCCAAGCGGAATGAGTCGGGAAACGTGTGATGGTCTTGTATCTTAACGAACGCCAAAACGATGGCCCGTAATTGGTCGATGACTCGTGCTTCCGCGGCACTCGTCCGCGTGATACGAGTGCGGGCTGACGATCTCACCCTGGCGCAGGGGCGAGCTAAACGGCACTCCCGCCACGCCGGTGCCAGGTGTAGCACTCCTCCGTGAACCGACTTGCCACTGACGGGACCGTCGGCGCAAGGAGCAACAGCGCATAAAAAAAGGCCTCGCAGGTTCTGCCGTAACCTACGGGGCCTTTGGAGACAGCCTGGCGGGCGTTCCCTACCGTTATCGTCTCGTTCTGGATGCTGACTCCAGACTCTTCCTTACTGTTGAAGCGAGACAATCGGTCATCACGAAAGCGACACGCCAACGTGCCAACAGTTGGCCATCGTGACCAGATTCCGTCCAGCGGCATGGTTATTTGCGAATGGAATTGGACAACGTCAATTTCGCAAACTACCGACTTGGTATTGCCGCGCAGCGGCGACTCAAACCAACGTCCGTATTCCTACGAGGCCCTTCATGCGTTTTCAATGGTCGGCGTCGAACAAGCGCCAAGATTTCACGCTGGTTGAATTAGCCGTGGTCATCGTGATCATCGGACGGTTTCTCAAGTCAATCGAGCGCTCCAGGGCGGGCGAGGCGGTCAGCTACCTTTCCGCCGTCTGTTCTTCGCAAGAGCGGTACCAATCGCAGAACGGCAGCTATGCCAGCGATCTGACAACCCTCGATCTCGTGATGGCCACCCCGAAGTATTTCACGGTGGGCACGCCCGCCGCTGGTGGCACAGGCTCGCTCCAGGATTCGTGGACACTGACGCTAACCCGCGCCGGGGCGTCCGCCGGTTACGGCGCGTACACCGTGGTCTTCACGCAAGACGGGTTCGATAAGTCGTCGCGTCGCATCGCCCGTGGCCCCGAATAAATGGTCATCGTTCAAAGAATCGGCTTGACTCATAGGCACAATGCCTTAGACTCATAGGCAGAATGCCTCAGATACGGGAGCCGGCTCGATGCCGAAGCGAATGGCCACGGTCACTGACACGGAGCTGTCGATCCTGGCGGTGCTTTGGGAGCGGCCGGCGGTGACGGTCCGCGAAATTGTCGAGTCGCTCTACCGCCGCCATTCGCCCTCGTTGCACGCAACCGTCAAGAGCCTGCTCGACCGCTTGGCCGAAAAAGGTTACGTGGCAAGCGATCGCGCGGATTTCGCGCACCGCTATTCCGCCAGAGTTGATCGCCAGACTTTCGTTGGGCAACAGTTGCGGCAGTTAGCTGAAACCCATTTCGGTGGTTCAATAGCCCCGATGATGCTCGCGCTCGTCGATCAGGCAAGACTCGGTAAGTCGGAGCGTGACGAAATTCGCAGGATTATCCAGGAAATCGAGTGACCCGGCCGGAGTCGAGCACATGGCAATTGCCTGGATGATCGCCGCAAACCTTGCCGTCGCCACGATCATGGCTATGGTCGTGGCCATTTCCGTCGGGCTTCACCCTCTTAAATACCAGCCGCGGCTTCGACACGCCCTATGGCTGCTGGTTGTGGCGAAGCTCGTAACTTTGCCCCTCGTCGAATTACCCCTCTTGCCGTCGGAATCCCTCGGGATCGAGAGCCATTCGCTCGATCAGAAGCCGGTGGTGTCGCGCGACCAATGCGACGTGCAAAACCACCTGCGCGAACCCACGCCGGGCGCCACGGCTGTGGTTGGGCGAGAGGGAGGTTCGGTTTACGATCGCTCAGAGGCCACAGTCCAGGATCAAGGCATTACGCCAATTTCCGCTGCAGGTGTGGTAAACCAATCGCTATCCGGGAGAACTTGGTGGCTCGCATTCGGCGGAATCGTCGGTATCCCGACCGCACTCGTGATGGGCGCGAGTCTGCGCCAAATGCGGCGCGTGGCGAGGCTGATTCGTCGGGCGACGATGGCCAACGAGCGCTTGGTGCGAATTGCGGCTGAGGCAAGCCGGAGCATGGGACTCGGTGTCATCCCAGAAGTCCGCATCGTGGGTGATCGGCTGACGCCCCTGCTGTGGATTCAGCGAGGCGGGCCGGTCGTGGTCCTTCCTCGGGCACTCGTCGAACGCATGGACGATGACCAAGTCGGTTGCATCATTTGCCACGAACTGGCCCACTTCATGCGTCGCGACCATTGGGCCAACGCATTCGCGCTTTGCGTCGCGGCGGTCTATTGGTGGTACCCCGTCGCGTGGTGGGCACGGCGAGAGCTGCTTGCCACTCAAGAACAATGCTGCGACCTGCTAGTGATTTCCAAAGCGAACATTGCTCGCCGGCGGTACGCAGAAACGCTGCTTGAAGCGATCGAATTCATTAACAACGAACGTCCGCTGTTGCCGGCGTTGGCCAGCGGGTTTGGCCGCGTGTCCGCTCTTCGAAGGAGATTCGAAATGATTGCCATTAACAAAACTCCCCATCGGACTTCCATGTTCGCGGTGGTCGTTGTACTGTTATGCGGTGTTGCGTTTTTCTGCGTGCCTGTTCAGGGACAGAAAACCGAGGTAGTGGGCGAGGGCAATCGCGAGTTTGTGGGCCAGGACGCAAGCACGACTGAGACGGCCGACGCGAACGCCGCCGCCGAACCTGGCGAACCCGACAAGGCGAGGTCCCAGAAGACTCGGAAAGTTAACGCAGCAACAGCCATTCCCATGGTTGAGAAGGCTACGCTCGATTACCGCACGGCGGAGGTGACCGTCGATCCGCGAAAACACTGCCTCAACGCCGGTCAGCCGTCCACGGCCGGACAAGGAGCGTTGCGCATCGACCTGGAACGAGGAACAACCTATAAGGTCAGCGCCGCTGGCGACGCCTGGATGACCTCCCAGACCGGCAACGATGCCGACCCCTTCCCGGGAATCCTGTTCTACTACGGAACGGACGAGGAGGATGGGTATGCCATTCGCTACACCGTCTTGAAGCCTGGCGACTCAATCACATTCAAGACACCGTGGTTGATTGCTCCGGATGATGAAGTCTTCGCGCTAGCCTTTTTCATCAGCGCCTGGCCGCACACCGAACAGCACGGCAACTGCCAACTGACCTTCACGCGAGCGACCGAAGAAGACAAGTTCGACGACTCCCGAGCCGCCGTATCAGATTCCGAGAGGCCACGATTGAAGTTTCTTGGCCGGTGAAATCACCTGACGCGCGAAACGACTTAAGTACTCCTGCCGCCGACGAGTGGCCAGCCACACGAGCGGACGACCAACAGACTTGCGGCAGTAATTTTCACTTGCAGCCCGGTGAGCCAGGAGGCCCCCGGCCTTGCCCAACTCCCGCCGGCGCGGGATGCTGGGGGCATGGCCAAGCCCCTTGCCAAGTTCGTGAAGCTGCTGACGCCAAAGCGGCGGTGGTTTCCATTTCGGCTGCGAACCTTGTTCGTTTTGGTGGCGAACGTCGCCGTGCCCTGCGCCTGGCTGGCGTGGGGAAGCGAGCACAAGCGGCAGCGGACGGCGGTGGCGGAGAATCAAAGACTTAGCGGAACAGTTTCTTCAATACATTCGTCAGAGGCCGAACGGGGGCACGTCTACCGACGATGTTGAACGGTCCAAATTGCCGCCGGGCGAATTCGGCAAGAGTTCCTCCAGCGAGTTTTCGTCGAGGACCAGGGTTTCGCCGCTCGATTCGATAAGGCACATCCATTGGTGCCCGCAGACATATGACGGCTCGACGACACGGATGACCTGCGGCAGCCCCAGTACGACGGCTCTCCAGCGTTGTCCGTGCTCAACTGAGGTAGCATACATAAGCCTCCCCTTCTCAGCCCCAAGGGATGATCGGATGAATCCAAGGCCGCGCAGGGTGTTGCCACCCGACGTGGCCGGTTACCCCGTACGCCCATGAGCCGCGTTCGCGCACGGGATGAAAACGTGACAAACGGCGGCCGTTCCCTGCCCTTGCGAGCCGAGCGCCTCCGCTTGTGCCCCGCGCCCTCGTTCGAATGGCACTCCGTGGTATAGGTTAATAGACGCCGACTCCGACGGAGGCTCGGGCACCGTAAACGTAGTAGCCCGGCCGAGAATAGCCGCGGCCGTAGTAGCGCGGACGGGAGTAACCACGGCCGTACGGCGGCAATGCAACGCGGGCTGTCGCCCGCGCCACGGGGCGGCCGTAGTAGCGGGCTGAAGCCGTCGAGGCGGTCCCGACCAACACGGTACACAACAATGTTGCCACTAGTGCGATGCGTTTCATGAAAATGCTCCTTTCGTCTACGAGTTTCGGGCCCCTTAATGAATTCGTTCCACCAAGCGCGCGGCACTCATTCGTGCAACTTCCACTGGTGTTCACGCTACCCCCAGTTCGTTTCGGTAAACTGCACTTGTTGTGCCACTAGCAGCCAGTAGCAGCGTAAGGCCTTTTGCGCAGGTGGCTTATGTTTCGTCCGCACTTCACACGTGTCATCGTGCGAGGCGCGAAGCGTGGCGCAAGAGCGCCACCCTGATTCAATGCCAACCACCATGATGGAATGGGCAAAGAAGCACCTGCGCCACAACCACGTGGCCACTGGGCGCGTTCGGAGGCACTTTGCTCTGCCCGGCGAGGGCCGCTGATCGCAGAGCACATTCGCTTGGTCAGCCAATCGGCGCGAGGAGCAAGCGGCAAGCGTAGCCCGGGCCGAGCAAGGCCGCGGGCACCCTGGACTCCTAAGTTCCCGCTTTCCCTCCTCTCACCGGCGCGGGATGCTGGTGGACATGGCCAAGTCCCTTGCCAAGCTCGTCGCGCTACTGAAGCCGAAGCGGCGGTGGTACAATTCTCTTTGGCCACGCTGCTCCTGGTCGTGACCGTTCTATTCGTGGCATTGAGTGTGGTCCTCGCCCCAGCCGGGAGGCAACGACGGGCCGTGGCGGCCATTGAAGCGCTCGGTGGATCGGTCGGATACGTGGAGCCCGACCTGAGGACGAATAAGGCTTTACGCCAATCATTCCGCACAATCCAGAAAGCTGCAAGGGTGCTCTGCGGCATAAAAGTGAACCCAACGTGAATTTGCAAGCCGCAATAACTTTTGCCAATGAGACGCCTATTCTGGACCGAGAGGCCCAGATTCCGCCGCGAACTGCTCCCGGGGCCGGTTTAGCCGTGGTGCTGACGGCTTGGTTTGGCGCAGCCCTCCTCGTGGCGGGGTGTTGGCTCTTCAATCGTCCGCCGATTCTACGCCAATGGTTCCTGACTGACTTGCGCCCCTGGCTTTTGGACCGTTGGGCTGAGCTGGGGATCGTCGGTTGTGGCCTCTCATTGCTCGCCGCGTTTTACTTGATGCTGTCCGTTCACGAGCTGGGACATGTGGCCGCGGGGCTATGCATGGGATTTCGCTGCCAGTCCTTACGGGTCGGCCCGCTCTTGTTCGACCGCCCGTTCCGGGTATCGCTCTATCGAGGATCTGGGGCGGTCGTACAAGGCGTCGCTGAGCTAATTCCCGTTGCTGCCGACAAGCTTGCCTGGCGCGGTGTGGCCATGGCCCTGGGTGGACCGCTCGCGAACTTCCTCTCCGCGATCGGCGTGCTCCTGTTGCCATTTCCGATCACCGTCTTCTCCGGCTCATTCATTCTCTGCTCGATTGCGAATGGCTTGAATGACCTTTTTCCGTTTGAGAGCCGGCTCGGCGTCTCGGACGGCAGACGAATCTGGACGTTCCTTCGGCAACCCGAGCGCGGCGAACGCTGGCTTGCGTTGTTACACCTCGGTGGCCAGCTCGCGGACGGTGTCCTACCGGAATCGCTATCCGCCGACTTCCTCGCCAAAGCCATCGCCATTCGTGACAAGTCGGCGGACACCGTGAAGGCACACGCCATTGCCTTTTCGGCAGCCTACCATCAGCACAACGACATTGAGGCCGCGCAACGGCTCGAAACGTGCCTGATGTATTCCAACTATGCCACGCCATTCCTCCGCGAGGCGCTGATGAGCGAGGCGGCTGTGTTTCAGGCGAGGAGACGGAAGCGTTCCGACCTTGCGGACCAATGGCTGGCTGGAATCCCAGAAAAGTCACCAAATCGGTGGTTTCGGTCCCGGGCCGAGGCCGCCATCCTGGAGGCTAAAGGCGACGTCGATGGCGCGATGAAAAAACTGGCCGAGACCGAAACAGCGATCCTCGCAAACCGTAAGAGTGCTCAGCGTGAAACACTCCTACGATTACTGCAGAGGTGGAAATCCGACTTGTGCCGACGTTGAAACGGAGACCAGCCAGGCAAGGAGAAGAAGAATACAGCAATTGTAGCCCGAGCCGAGCTGGACCGCGGGGCGGTGAACGAAGCCACCCTGACTAGCTTCGCCAGCTTGTTGGGGGTGCCTCATCTACGCGACGACGGCGTGACGCAACGCCAACCATTGGATATCATCTCTCCAGGTGCGTGATTGGTTGCGCCTTCACGGCCGACAGATATCAGGTGGCGCTACGGTGAGTTAAACGATGTATCGAATTGTGTTGGCAAGTACGGTTGTCGTCGGTTGTTTTGCGAGGTCCGTGACCGCCGAGAACTGGCCCGCATGGCGGGGACCTGCTGGGAACGGTGTCTGCAATGAATCGCACTTGCCGACCCGATTTGGCCCGGTTGAGAATGTTACCTGGAAATCGCCGCTGCCCGAGGCGGGTAATTCGACTCCGATCGTCTGGGACCAATTCGTTTTCGTCACCTGCCCAATTGACGGCGGTAAGATCCGAAGCTTGATGTGCTTTGATCGACGAACGGGCGACCAACTCTGGCGACATGATGTCAACTACCCGAACCCGGAGACGACCCATAAAGACAACACGTTCTGTTCCGGCTCACCGACGACAGATGGAAAACTGGTGTACAGCAGTTTCGATTCGGCGGGAGTTGTCGCATGTGATTTTTCCGGCAAGGTCGTCTGGAGCCGTGACCTCGGCAAATTGGATCATATCTTTGGCCTGGCGAGCACTCCCGTGCTCTACAAGAATCTGTTGATCATCCACCGCGGTCCCGGCGTGCCGACCCACATTATCGCTCTCGACAAGAGCACGGGAGAAACGGTATGGGATGTTCCCGAGGTTGGCAAGAACGACCAGTTGTATGGCTCGTGGTCCACTCCGGTGATTTACCGAGCCGGTGATCATGATGAATTCGCGCTCTCCATGCCCGGCGAATTGAAAGGTTACGATGCGCTTACGGGCAAAGAACTGTGGCGATGTGACGGATTGGGGCCGAGCAATTATCCGGATACGGCCATCGGCGACAACGTACTGATCGGCATCAGCGGGTTTCGCAAGTCAATGATGGCAGTCCGGATGGGCGGTTTGGGGGACATCACAAGAACCCATCGGTTATGGTATGTCGAGGAAACTCAGCAACGCATCGGCTCGGGTGTCGTGGTCGATGGACATCTCTACGTCTCGAACGCCACTGGGATTGCGGAATGTATCGAAGTAAAAACCGGAACCACGGTTTGGAAAGAGAGGCTTGGCGGAGACCTGTGGGGGTCAATCCTGCTGGCGGGAAATCGGTTGTACATGAGCAACACGCGTGGTGAAATCTTCGTACTGGCTGCGAGCCCACAATTCCAATTGATCGCCAGCAACGACATGGCCGAAGACATGAAGGCCGCCCTGGCCCCGTCGGATGGCCAACTGTTCATTCGAACCTACGAGAACTTGTATTGCGTCGGGAAAAGAGAGTCGTAGTTCCTTTTCACTAGCCAGCAAAACTCCAGCTGGCGAATATCCTGCCCCTCTTCGCCGAGTTCTGTTTGGCCAACCCGTCGTCGCGACGAGCGACAAGCGGGGCCCGAGCCAAAGCTGGGCCGTGGAATGAGCACCTGAACCTGCACCGAGCGTCTCCCAAACTAACGGCGCAAGCTCCACCAAAAGTGGCCAACTAGCCCTCGAATTTGCGTCGGAGAGGGCCAGGCCGACTTCTGGGGCCACATTGGGGATTCCGCTCGCTTTTGAGCCGGATTTCCACGCGTGGGCCAAGCATTACGAGCCACCCGGACGCGCAGGGCCCGAGCGGTGGCCGCGCAACAGTTGCGCGGTAGCGGGGGGGCGGGCGCCGATAATCTCCGAATAGCAGGTCATCGTTTGGTGTCTCCCAGCCCGTCGGCGCCAGGAGCAAGCGGCAAGCGGAGCCCGAGCCGGGCGAGGGGTTGGCTAACGTAAGCAGGCAGCTCTTGCTTGCCGCCCGACGGCGCGGCATGCTGGTGGGCATGGCCAAGCCCCTTGCCAAGATCGCTGCCCTGCTGACGCCGAAGCGGCGGTGGGCGCAGTTCAGCCTGGCCACGATGTTCGTCGTCGTGACCGTGTTGTGCGTGGGATTGAGCCTGGTCGTTACGCCGGCCGAGAAGCAACGACGGGCCGTGGTTGCCATTGAAGCACTCGGCGGAACGGTTGAATACGTGGAGCACGACGACGGCGTGAGCGAAGCATTCCCAAAGCCATTCCTGCGACGCTGGCTGTCGCAGGACTATTTTGATGAGGTGCGAGGGGTTGGCTTCACCCGGGCTCCAGTTACGGATGATGGGCTGGAACACCTGCGAGGGCTGACGGGGCTGCAAAAGCTTTTTATCGGTGGTGCTCGCGTCACGGACGCCGGCCTAGCCCACCTGCAAGGGCTGACCGGGCTGGAAGCGTTGTGGCTGAACGGCACTCAAGTCACGGACGCTGGGCTGGCGCAACTTCGAGGGCTGACGGGACTGAAATTGCTTGATTTCAGGAGCAGCACCCAAGTCACGGATGCCGGGCTGGTCAACCTGCAAGGGCTGTCAGGGCTGAAAAGGCTTGATCTCTCCAGCACACAAGTCACGGACGTTGGGCTGGCACACCTGCAAGGGCTGACAAGACTGAAAGAGCTACACCTCGATGGCACTCAGGTCACGGACGTTGGGATGGCCCATTTGCAAGGGCTGGTGAGTCTACGACGACTTTCTCTCTCCCGCACTCAAATCACGGACACTGGGCTGACGCACCTGCAAGTGCTGACGAGGCTGGAATGGCTTTGGCTCAAACGTTCCCAAGTCTCGGACGCTGGGCTGACGCAACTGCGTCAGTCATTGCCGAAGTGTCGAATCAATGGCCAGTGATCATCGCCACGATCCCCGCGCTGGGCCTCATGCAATGTCGGCCGTGCCGCAACGATTGCTTGCCCAGCGGCGAATCATTCCTCGGACCGACGTCGTCTCCTTGGTCGAGTGGGGCGCCGAGGCCGAACGTCCCGGTGCTGGGCGAGCAAACGGGCCAATGTCGTTCGACCGCTCCAGCCACGACCCTCATTCCAGAGCGCCCGATCGACGGCGAGCCAGGTTTCGCCGGGCGCCTCGACGATGGGGCCGGCACGCGCGTTAGGCCAACCGCCGGTCCGTCGGAAATGCGCATCCGCCCAAGCCAGGATTTTTTTCAGCGTCAGCGGGGCCGCTCCCTTGCGGTTGCGTACTCCGCGGTGCGCCGCCAGCAGCCTGGCCAGGGTCGAACCGCCCGGTAATCCGCGCTGACCGGCGTACAAAGCCTGTGCGATCGCCGACCAGCTCTCGCCTGGCGCGTCGGCCAATGGCCCCGACTTGGGCGTGGGCCACCTGCCCGTCCTCAGATGGTGGGCGTCGGCCCAGGCCAGGATTTGCCGCGTGGAAAGGCGCGGCACATTGGCGGGGTTGCGCACTCCCCGCTGTTCGTCCAACAGTCTGGCCAGCGACGATCCGCCTGGCAGGCCTCGCCGCCCGTAATGCAATGACGCATTGACATTGTGCCATGTCTCGCCGGGCTGCGAGTCAATCGGGCCGGCATCGCGGCCCGGCCACGCGCCATGCCGCGCGAAGTGGAGGTCGGCCCATTTGAGAATCATCGACTCCGTCAGCGGCGGTAGCGCGCGGATGTTCCGCTTGCCGCGGCGTTCGGCCAGGAGTTTGGCTAACGATGAGCCGCCGGGAAATCCACGCAGACCGAGGCGCAGGGCCGCATTGATATTTATCCATTTCTCACCAGCGGTTTGAACGACCTTTCCGTCCGAGATCGTGGGCCAGCGACCGGTGCGTTCGAAATGCTCGTCGGCCCATTCGAGAATCTGCGAGATATGGAGCAGCGGTCTGTATGGCCTCCTCCGGCGGCGCCTATTCTTTCTGGTCTTTCTGGCTGATGGGCGTGCCATCGCCTCACGGTACCATCGACGGACAGTCGGTTCCAGCGAGCCACGAACCATCGACTGCCACGCACATGATGGTTGCGCTCGCCGTTTCGATGCCGCCCGCGAACCCAAGGCCGACCCGGGGCACCTTGCCCGCGAGATAGGCCCGCCCAGGTCCGGTCACGAAGGCCGGCCAGGAATTTGCAAGCTGACATCGGCACCGCTAGACTGACGGGTGCCGTTGGCGGTGTGCCGGCGGCCTGATCGACCAACTTGAACGAGGACCGAACACGGCCCGACGAGGGCCATCAACGACAATTTGAATGACGCGTAAGCGTTAGTCTTGCTTCGCCGAATACCGCCAACCTGAGCCGTAAGGCTCTTGAAAGTAGAGAAGCAGTGCTAGCCGCGCTCCCGAGAGGGAGCGTCGGCCAGTGCTGTTCTCTACTGGCCCTTGGCGGGGCTTCGGCGAGCGGCCTGGTTCGGCGCTCCTTTTTTCATTGGTGGCGCACAACCAGGGCCCGGTTAGGTAATAACCAACCTCGTCTCTGGAGGCGCACATGCCGCTGAAGATTCGCTGCCCAAAATGCCAAAAGGCTCTTGTCGTTCCGTTGGAGTTAGCGGGCAAGCGAGGTAAGTGCCCCGCATGTTGTGAATCATTTTCGATCACGCCATCCCAGGTCAGCAACGTGCCGGCGGAAGCGCACGACCCATCGTTGCTCGCTGCTAAACATGGGCCACGGGTCGCGGACCAAGTCCAAATTGTCGCCTCACTGAACACACCGCTTCTCAGCGTCCCCTCAGTTGCGAACGAGGCTACGCCGCCAGCGCTAATGCAGCCAGCTTCCACGACGCCCATCGAGGTGTCGCCGTACTCAACTACCTCCTACGGCACCGGACCAATTCCTCCGGCAGGATGGCCAGTATTTCCAAGTGTTCTCACTCTGCCACCGACCGTCGTTTCGAACGCTCAGCCGATACTGACACCGCGCGTGGCGCCTAATCAAGGGACGATATCCAGAAAATCGTGGCTTTGGCCAGCCAGCCCGAAGCGCAGGCGCTTTCTTGGCTTGGGACTTGGTGCTGTAATTGTCGGGAGTTTGCTCTTGCTCTTAACGTCGCACAATCGCCGAGAACAAGCTGACCGGCGACGGACACCTCCCCCCAATTCTGCACCACCCCCTAGTCGTGTGCCTCCGATTTCTCAGCCGAACGCCAACGACCCGGTTATCGAATTGGAGCCGACCCCTTCCAACTCAGCAAATCCCGACGACACTTTGCCGGCGGATAAATTCGACCCGATCGTCACTTTGGCACTTCGGCCCACGTCCAATTTCTACCCAGAGCGGGGGTTCAAGGAATATGGATTTGGTGCGCCTCAGGATGCCGTCGAACAAATTAGCCCAATAGTTGGAAGGCATAGGACCATCGTCGGCGACACCGACTGGCTTGTAAACAAGGAAGGAACGCTATTGCTTTTCTCCAAAGACGAAAACGTACTCGTCGGGATCATACGCAATTACAGGGGTGACAATACAACGTACCTGGGAAAGCTCGTAGACGTTCTGGGAAAAGCGCCTCAGGAAAACATCATCACTTTTTTGGGCGTCAGCGACGACGAACGAGTCGAAGGAACTTTGGTTTCCTATGTGTTTCCAGAGACTTTGGCGTTTGTTGAAACGAAATTCATCGCAACGGTGACTTTTGGTGGTTCGCTTCAAACGAGTGAGGTGGTCGGCCTACGAATGTTCGACCGTTTCTGGGTGCGAAATAAGTTGAACGAAGAGGTTCAAATCAAACGACGGCTTCTTCATTGGCTTCGAGACGTCGTTGCAACGACCGAAACTGTGAGTGAGCAATTCGATTTTCAACAACTTCCGGAGTTTCCCGGAGGAGAACGGGAGCTCCGACGAGACGGTTGCGTTTATGTAGACGTTGAGCGAAATGAGAGGCAGAAGCAAGAAGAAAAGCAAGCGAAGAACGGGCAGTTCACACGGGTTAATCCATTTTGCGCAATTGCACCCGCTGAGAGATCGGCGTCCGGAGCTCCACAATCCAGCGTGTTCGTTCTGAGCTTTGATTGTGCTCCCGGTGTGGTTGATACGAGACTAGTTCCAGTTTCGCATAAAAAAAATCCGCTTGGTCGTGCCGAATTTGGTCTACTCATGCGCACGGCGCTTGCAAGGACGGTAATCGACTTCAACGCTCTGCTTGTCCAGGAGTATTTTCCGCCAATTGGCGATGAAATCACTGTGATTACCGATCGGACGACTGCCACGAGAGACTACGAATGGCGGACAACGGGCGATACAAAAGTCAGGGTCAATTGGGATAATTCGGTTCGACTAACTCGGTCGCACGTAGGTTTATGAGTGCCTCTCGCCAACTTCACGTGTGGTTGGTCCTGGAGATCCTGGCCACCGATCCCCGACATTGCCGGGAGTCTCTCGTCGCGCCGCTCGAATTGGTCGGGAGAAGCGGATCTGCGGCGATTGACTGCTCATGCTGAAGGCGCGCCTAGCAATCGGTCTTGTCGCCCGATCAGGAATCAATGAAGTGCACGGCCTCCAACAACGTCGATCCTGGATAAACAAGGTGAGCTGAGATGAATGAGAGCCAGAACCACGAGAAAAGAGTAGCCATTACCCGTTGGGCTGATCGGTACACGACTCGCGTTGACCAGACCTTAAATGCCTCCTGGCCGGATCTGGTGGACCGGCTCCAGGAGGCCATTGGCAAGCTGTCCTGGTGGGACCTGAGTGTTGGGCCCGGTAAGGAATTCAAGGAGCAGCACATTAAGCCCGCTGTGCAACACTGGGTGGAGCGGCACGTGTCTCCGCTCGTCGCTGAGGCCTTCAAGGAGTTTCGCGAATTATCTTCTTGGGCGCCCGAACAGGTGCAGGGTGACCCCGCCGTCGATGCCCAAACGGGAAGTGTGCTGGAGGTCGTGGACGTCCTCAAGATGCTAACCGGTCCCGGAGGTGTGCTGGTCGCGTCCAGTGCGTTGTATATGGCGATTGTCAGCACCACCTCCTGGTTGGTGGTCACGACAGTGGCGATCAATTGGCCGCTCCTGATCACCGGGCTGGTGGTGGGTGCGCTCCTTTCCACTTTCGGCATCTACACCACGGCGCAGCTCAGGACCACGTTAGAGGACCGTTTTCGAAAGGGACTGTTGCTCCCCATTCAGGACGCCGTGATCGGCGACGGAGTCCAGCGCGAGGGCCAGAACATCCCTTCCCTGCGATGTCAGCTCATTAAATCTATCGAGAAAACTGCCGCCGCCGCGTGTCAGCATCTAGACGAGAAAGGATGACCACATGAGCTTCTCTAACTCCATTCCCTTCGAGCCTCCGGATCGGTTCTTGACGGAGTTGCTCGCTGGCTCCCTGCGGCGCATTGGCACGACCATTCGCGATGCGCAGACAGGCCGAATGGTCGGGCACTTGCAGGAGACGCGATTGTTGCCTGAATTAATGCAGAAGTGCCTGCCGACCGCAGGAGGAGGCCCCGCCGGCTTTATTCTTCAGGCCGGGCAGCTGGTCTCCTCGATTGGCGCGAATATTCAGCTGGAGCAAGTCAAGACCATGCTCTTGGCCCTGAAACTCATGACGGGGGCGACGCTGGCGGCCTCTGTGGCTGGGATCGGCGTCAGCGCCGCGGGATTCGCCTTGGTGCTCCGCCGCCTGGGCCAACTGGAACATAATCTTGCCGGCGTTCAGCGCGAGGTCGTGGCCGCCCGGCTGGTTGCCGAGAGGATCGACATTCGCATCGCCACTCACGACTGGGCTCGGATCGAAAGCCTACTTACTCGGGGCGACGAAGCCTGGGTGCGGTCCGATGCCGACAAGGTATGGAAGGACTTGGAAGGCCCTCTCGACCAGGAACAGCACTACTGGCGCGGACTGGTGGGCGGGCAGGTGGCTCCCTCCATCTTCCTCGATCCGCACTTCACTCTGGAGCAGGCGGCTGCGGCTTATGAGTCAGCCCTGACCCTTGCCGCGACACGCATACAGACCCTGCTCCTGTTGGAGCAGCATGCCGCCGCCCGGCACCACGCCCGGGAGTTCCATCAGTGGCATGACCGTTCGCTGTCCACCCTGCGCCCAGTCGCTATTGCCTCAGCGCGCTCGCGCCAAGTGGCCGAGGATGACGGCATTTCCGAACAAGATGCGCGCAGCAAGTTGCTGCAGCAAAGTAGCGAGATCATCGACAGCGTTCGGGAGATCGAGCTTCACGTCGCCGAGCGGCCCGCGGTCATCCAGAACCTGATGGAACGGGGCATAAAAGGCCGCGCGTATGTCGAGGCTCTGCGCGACTGCACGGAGGTGCCAGTGCTAATACTGACCATGCCTGAGCATAGCGACCAGCAATCCTCCAAGGGTAGCGCGGTGGCGTAGGATGCGCCCCTTCCCAAGCAACAACTGGTCGTGGGCCGCCGAATTGTCGCCGCCCACACCAAGGTCGGCGGGCGGAGCAACTGGCCCGCCCCGTTCACCGGCTCCTTTCCCGAGCCGGACCGCGCAACCGTCGCGCATCTCAGTGGCCAATGGCTCGGCGACCCCGTTTTTCCGCTGAGACTGCTATATATAGCCGGATTTCCGACGCATACCCCTACCGCTTGTGGTTAACCCTCTCTGGGGCATGGATTTACGCCATTTTCGCTTGCGAACCGCCCGAGGAAATGCCCTCCAGAGGCCCTACGCGGCCCGTTGACGGCCTGCCAACGGCGAGTTGACCACAAAGGTGCCTCTTGCCGTCGCCGTGTCTGACGACCTCCAGGAGATCTTGGCCGCCGTCACTCGGCAACCGATAAAAAAAAGTGCCGGCCCGCCACTGGCGACTGTGACGGGCGGGCTGACAACCGGCCGCGAGTTCAGAGCCGGATCTCGCCACTCTCGATGGCGAGCGCCAGCAGCACGACGGCGGCGAGGATGAACACGGGCCAGGAGCCGGCCCAGCCACCGATGATGGCGGCCAGTGCCAGGGAGCCGAGCGCGTTCATACTGTTCAACTTTTGTCTTGCACCCATGTTTTTCTCCTTCTTCCAGAGACGATTCTTTGAGCCGGCGCCTTAACTGCCGGACCAGCTCCGGCAATGCGTGTCGCGGAAGTCGCACCACGAGCAACCCATGCCCGGCCGAAACACGAACTGGTTGGCATCGAGGTCGTCCAGATAGGCCCTGATCACGGCGAACAGCCGCCCGAAGTGCCGCTCGTCGCGGGCCGGGTAGCGATGAAAATGAACCTGGGGCACCTTGGTTTTTACCAGGCTGCGAATCTCCAGGCCCGCTTCCTGGATCGGCGACGCATGCCGGTACAGGTAGCTGTAGCAACTCAATTGGATCTCGTGGCTGATCTCCAGCGGTTCGCTGTTACGGGCCGCCGTCTTGAAGTCGGCGATCAGCGGGCCGGCCTCCTCGTCCAACACGAGGTCCATGATGCCGACGAGCGGGATGCCCAGGTCCTCACCCGTCGCCGGATCGACGAGCGGCGCCTCGACTGAGACTTCGACGGCCAACGGCTTGGGCTCCGAGGCTGGAACTGCGCGCAGATAGGCTGCCACCAGCTCGACCGCCTGCCGCTGGCAGACTTGCTCCTCGGCGACCGTCTCGAAGACCATGCTTTCGGCGTCAACCAGTTCGCCCCAGGTTTCGAGCAGCCTGCGTGCCAGCTCTTCACTCGTGATCGCCACGCCAATGTGCCGGTGCCTGTAAAAAGTTTCCAGCGAGGCATGCACGGCCTTGCCCAAGAACAAGGCCGGCGTGGTCGGCTCCCTGATGCCGTCGATGTACTTGAGCCGGAACGCAAGCGGGCACTTGAGCCAAAGATTCAGTCGGCTGGGAGAAACGTAGACGCGGACGTCGGTTGGCTGCGTACCCACCGTGTCGCGGTCGAAAAGTGCGATGCTCATGCGGCGGCTCCCTTCGAAGTGGCGCCCAGTTCGATCTTGCCCGCCTTGACCTGCTTCAGCGTGTCGATGAGTGTGCTGGCATCGAGGCTCGAAAGGTCGGCCAGCGGCTTCTGGAACATTTGCTGGACCAGCCCCTCCAGCCGCCGGGGGCCCGGGTCGCGGATCTCGCCGGCGAGTTGCTCGATGTAGCTGAGCTGCTTGCCGGAGGCACGATGGGCGGGGCTGCCCGTGGGCTGGCTACCGTTACCGTTCGTCGCGCCGCGGGCGTTCCCGTTTTTTGGCGCAGGGGTTTGCTCGGGTTCCTGGTGCATGCCGGCGATGTGATGGCGGGCCAGCTCGTCATCCACGGCCTGGCGGCAGGCGGCGAAAGCCCGCTGGGCCTCTGCCTGGAAGCCGCTGGAGCCGCCATCCAGCAGCCCGTTATTCAGTTCGAGCTCGATGTGGCAGGAAGCACCGAGGCTCCCGTAGTCCGGCAAGCCGACCTTCTTCGACAGGCCGACGTTCAGTTTCATGGGCATGGAAGCCTCCTTTGAGTCAGATGGTGGTGGGACGGGCCGCGTGGAAGGAACGACGACACGAAGCCGACGTCGTCCATCGAAATGATCAGCCACTGGGGCAAAGTGCGACTTTGGCGGCGGGCACGTTGCGGTTGGCGTGACGGGTCACGGGCGCGTTACAATCGGTTGAGGTCCGATTCGTCGTGGCACCGCACGTGGGCGAGGTTCGATCATGCGTCCGAAGGCTGGAGCGTTTTCACGTTTTCGCCCGAGAGTGTTGACGCTAATCGTGCTCTGCATCGTCGCGGCGCCAATTATCATCGCCAATTTGAGTCACGATGAAATGACGCCGCAGGTACCTCCTTCGAATCCGTCATACGGCTGGCCGTTGGTCTGGTACGAGTGCCGATTCACGTCCGGTTCCACGTCGCCAGGCGGCGGCGAGCAGCATATGAATATCGAATTGGTGCAATGGAGCGGGCGTCGGCTGGCCGTTAATCTGGCGCATTGGCTCGCCATATTCGTCATTGGGGGGGGCGCCTGCGAATGGCTGCTGCGCCGCTATCCGCTTGCATTACGCTATCGCCCGCGACTCGTGACCCTCATCGTGTTACTCATTATCGCGGCGCCGATGGTGCTCGCCAACTTAAGCCAGGATGACTGGTATCCGGTGGCATTGGGGTTCAATCGGTCGTACGGCTGGCCGTTGGTCTGGTACGAGTACGAACTCAAGCTTAGTCCCCGTCCCCCGTCGCCAACCGTCCCCGAGATGGATCTCAATTTCGCGCGATGGAGCGGGCCTCGGCTGGCCGGTAATCTAGCGATGTGGTTCATCGTGCTCGCCGTAACAGGGGCTGCCTGCAAATGGCTGCGGCGCCGCGATTGGCCTGCGTTGCGTTATCGCCCGCGACTCGTCACGTTCATCGCGCTGATGATCGTCGCGGCGCCGATCGCGCTCGCCAACTTGAATTTCGATGAACGGAAGCGAAGCTTGCTCTTGCAGCAATATCCATCGTACGGTTGGCCGTCGATGTGGCGATGGCGCGACAAGTATGTTTTTTTCGGTGGAGCGATCGTGCTCGACGAGAACTATAGCGCGGCCCGGCTGGCCTACAATCTGACCATTTGGCTCTTCATACTGGTCGCCGCGGGCGCCGCTTGCGAATGGCTGCTGCGCCATTATCGACCGCGTTTGCGGTGGAGCTTGAGGACGATGCTGGCCACGGTCGGGCTGGTGGCCATGTTGTTCGCATGGTGCAAGGCGCTACGCGATCGGGCGAATTTGCAAGACCGCATCGCTTCCACGAGCGAACATCACGCTTCTTATGGGTTCCGTTTGTATATGGATCGCTGGGGACCGAAATGGCTCGATCTCGTCGGGGCCGATCGTTTTCGCCGGTGCGTCGTCGGCGCAGACGTCAATGATTACGACGACGACGACGATGAAGAGTTTCTCAATCGTTTGGGGCAATTGCGTGGTTTGCAGTACCTCAGCCTGAGGGTCAGTCGGCCGACCCCAGGGATGGCCGTCGCACTGGCCGAAATGCGGCAACTGCGAATTCTGCGTATCGACAATTCCTTTTACCGTGACAACCGTGGGATTTCTCAGGAATGCCTTGCCGCCATAGGCAAACTTGCTCAGCTTGAGGAGCTCCACCTGGGAGGGACGATCGAAGGCGGCAGCCTGAAGTACCTCGCCGAGCTGACGAATCTAAAATCACTTAGCTTGCTTGACTGGCGCTTGCAGATCGACTGGGACGCTGACGAGGAGCAAGAGTCGGACGAACCTGAGATGGATGAGCAAGAGCCAGGCGTACCCGACACGGACGAACGAGAGCCAGATGGACCTGAGATGGACGAGCAAGAGTCAAATGGTACTGCGATGGACGAACAGGAATCGGATGGATCTGAGATGGACGAGCAAGAGTCAGCGTTGCTTAACAAATATGGCGGGACGTCGGTGTTGGCGAAGATGCCCGTGTTGCCGCGGCTCGAATCCATCGACTTACGGAGCTCATACGGGCGCAAGACGGTCGGCGACCGAGATCTTCGCCGGCTCGTCGTTCTGCCGCGCTTGAGGACCCTCAACCTAAGTGATGTGGACATCAACGACGCGGGCCTGGCGGAATTGGCGTCGCTGCAATCCCTGGAGGAACTGGCGATCGGCGGCGATTTGGCGACGCCGGCGCGGCTTCAAGCCTTGCTCGCGCTGAAGCGTCTCAAGGCACTGCACATACTGAGGTATGTGGCCGTCACTGACGCGGGTCTGGCGGACCTGTCGTCGCTGGAATACTTCGAAAAGCAGGAGCTTACCGGCGGCGAGGCGATTCCGTACGCGGCGGGGCAACTGCTGTTCGCGCTGAAGAATCTCAAGGAGTTGCACACTGAGCAATACGGCTTCTACGACAATTCCAACCGGATGACGACGGTGGCGCTCGATCATGGCGATAGGATTTTCGCCTTGGAGAGCGAGGTCGAAGGTCTCGGCCGGGCATTCGACGCGTTGCGGCAATCGAATCCCGGTATCGTCATTGACAGCGATCCGAAGTGGTTCGACGAACGTCGCGGGCAAAAACGTCCAGATTACCCGCGGTACTGGCCGTAATGCGTCTTCGACCGGGTGAACGGCGATCGGACCAAGTTTCGGACCCAATCGAGCTTGCCTCGATGGTGCGAGCTACTGCTTCCGACAAACGGCGTTTCGAATCAGCAAGGAGATGGGCGACCAGGTTGAAAAGCTACCGCGGGACAATCAAGCCATCTCCCCAATCACCTCCAACCACCCTCTGACCTCCCCCTCCGGATCGCGCTCATCGAGCATCCTCACAGTCATCCGTTCGACGGCCTGCCGATTGAGCCATCGCTTCGCCGTCTCGCGGCACCGCTTCTTTGCCCGGCCCGGCAGCTCCTCCCACGTCAACTCGTGGTCCTGCCGCTCGAAGCAGGCCCGGGCGACCATATCGGCGACGTCGTCATCGTCGCCAAAGGTCAGATCGAGGCTGCTCACCTCCTGCACAGCCGACGGGTGCAAGTAGTTTTCGAGGGCCCGCTTCTGCGTCAGGTGGGCGCGGCAGTTGGGCCGCTGGTTGACGAGTTCGACGGCATGCTGACGCCGCTCCGTCGCTGGCGGCACCACGCGGTCGAGGAGATGGAACTCGGGCAGGTTCAGCGCCGCCATCCTTGCGGCCCAGGCCAGAAGGTCGCCGCCGCCGATCGGCAACATGACCATGGCCCCGGCGCGCTCCAGCTTGCCCAGGTCGGGCAGCGTGGGGTCGTCGGCGTGCAAGATGCGGCTGATCCCGCGGAGGAAAGTCACGTCGTGCTTGCCTTCGACGACCACGAGCAGCTTGACGCCGGTTTGGAGCCGGGTGCCGAGGCGAGGGGCGGGTGGGCCGAGGAGGCAGGTGCGGAAGCGGTTGAAGAAATGGTTGGAGTTCATGGCTGTTTATTCCGTGAAGATGGTCGCCGGCGAGCGCGCAGCGGTTGGCTACCACTGGATCGAGCCGGCCGGAGATTGGTAGGATTGGAGAGCGGTGAGCTGCGGCGATCGGACGGGCGATGAAGTGCATCGCTGGATCTTGGCGGACGTCAGCTTGCAGGGGAGACTGTTCGCGTTCGGCGCCGACGGGCCAACGGCGAAGGCGGCTGTGTATGGCCGAAATCTTGGTTGGGCCCATTCGGCAACGCCTGCCGGCATGTCGCAACTGGCCGGTGACTTCGCACGG
>Ga0265313_10001040_pt1 | contig 26998 bp, 24 predicted proteins | sample 4123metaG_FD_203122 | JGI IMG/M metagenome (GOLD analysis project Ga0265313, IMG submission 203122) | Rhizosphere microbial communities from Carex aquatilis grown in University of Washington, Seatle, WA, United States - 4-1-23 metaG | ecosystem: Host-associated > Plants > Roots > Rhizosphere >...
GACCAAGATCGAATCCGACAAGGCCCCCAAGGGCCTGTCGGAGGACACGGTCCGTTTCATCTCGGCCAAGAAGAACGAGCCGGAGTGGATGCTCAACTGGCGGCTTGAGGCCTATCGCCGCTGGCTGACCATGCGCGAGCCGACCTGGGCGCGTGTCGATTATCCGAAGATCGACTATCAGGACTTTTATTATTACTCGGCACCGAAGCGCAACGCGCTGGCCTCGCTCGACGAAGTCGATCCCGAAATCCTCAAGACTTACGAGAAGCTCGGCATTCCGCTGCGCGAGCAGGAAATGCTGGCCGGCGTCGTGCGCCCGGAAGGCGAGCGCCGGGTCGCGGTCGATGCCGTATTCGACAGCGTCTCGGTCGCCACCACCTTCAAGGAAGAGCTGAAGAAGGCCGGCGTGATCTTCATGCCGATTTCGGAAGCGATCCGCGAACATCCCGAGTTGGTGAAGAAGTATCTCGGCTCCGTGGTGCCGGTCACCGACAATTTCTTTGCGACGCTGAACTCGGCGGTGTTCTCCGATGGCTCGTTCGTTTACGTGCCGCCGGGCGTGCGCTGCCCGATGGAGCTGTCGACCTATTTCCGAATCAACGAGAAATCGACCGGCCAGTTCGAGCGCACGTTGATCATCGCCGACAAGGGCGCCTATGTCAGCTACCTCGAAGGCTGCACCGCGCCGATGCGCGACGAGAACCAGCTGCACGCCGCGGTGGTCGAGCTGGTCGCGCATGACGACGCCGAGATCAAATATTCGACGGTGCAGAACTGGTATCCGGGCGACGCCGAGGGCAAGGGCGGCATCTTCAATTTCGTCACCAAGCGCGGCGACTGCCGCGGCGACCGCTCGAAGATTTCGTGGACCCAGGTCGAGACCGGATCGGCCATCACCTGGAAATATCCGAGCTGCATCCTGCGCGGCGACAATTCGCGCGGCGAGTTCTATTCGATCGCGATTTCGAACGGCAGGCAGCAGGTCGACAGCGGCACCAAGATGCTGCATCTCGGCAAGAACACGACCAGCCGCATCATCTCCAAGGGCATCGCCGCGGGAAAATCCAATAACACCTATCGCGGCCTGGTCACGGCCCACCGCAAGGCAACCAATGCGCGCAACTTCACCAATTGCGACAGCCTGCTGATCGGCGACAAATGCGGCGCCCACACCGTGCCCTATATCGAGGCGAAGAATTCCTCGGCCAATTTCGAGCACGAGGCCACCACCTCGAAAATCTCCGAGGACATGCTGTTCTATTGCCGCCAGCGCGGCATGACCGCGGAGGAGGCGACCGCGCTGGTCGTCAACGGTTTCGTCAAGGATGTGCTGCAGCATCTGCCGATGGAATTTGCGGTTGAGGCGCAGAAGCTGATCTCGATCTCGCTGGAAGGGTCGGTTGGATAGGTCGTGGCCGCCGTCCTTTGAGGTGCGCCGCGCACCTCAGGAAGGCGGAGAGAGTTTGTCCCGTCATCCTGAGGCGCGAGGCCGGATGGCCGAGCCTCGAAGGATGAACGGCCCGAAAGGAAAAGAAAGTCTGATGCCGTTGCTTGAAGTCAAAAATCTCCACGTCGAGATCGCGGACAAGAAGATCCTCAACGGGCTCGATCTGACCATCGAGAAGGGTCAGGTCGCGGCGATCATGGGACCGAACGGCTCGGGCAAGTCGACGCTGGCTTACGTGCTCGCCGGCAAGTCCGATTATGTCGTGACCGAAGGGCAGGTGCTGTTCAACGGCGAGGACATTCTGGCACTGTCGCCGGACGATCGCGCCGCCAAGGGCCTGTTCCTCGCCTTCCAGTATCCGATCGAGATTCCCGGGGTCGCCACGATGACGTTCCTGCGCACCGCGGTGAACGCGCAGCGCAAGGCGCGCGGCGAGGCCGAGTTGTCGACCCCTGAATTCATGAAGCGCGTGCGCGACACCGCCGCCCATCTCCAGATCGATCAGGAGATGCTGCGCCGTGCGGTCAATGTCGGGTTCTCCGGCGGCGAGAAGAAGCGCAATGAGATCTTGCAGATGGCGATGCTGCAACCGCAGCTCGCCGTGCTCGACGAGACCGATTCAGGCCTCGACATCGACGCGCTCAAGATCGTCTCGGAGGGCGTCAACCGCCTGCGCTCGCCGGATCGCTCGTTCATCGTCATCACGCATTACCAGCGGCTGCTGAACTACATCGTGCCGGACGTGGTCCACGTCATGTCGAAAGGCCGTGTCGTGAAAAGCGGCGGCAAGGACCTTGCGCTGGAGCTCGAAGCCAAGGGCTACGCGCAATACGCGGATGAGGCGGCGTGACGCCATGAACGCCGAAGTACGCGCCATCAAGACCCCGGCCGAGCAGGCGCTGGCGGACACTTACGCGAAAGCCAAGGGCAAGTTGCCCGGTGGCGGCGCGGTCGCCGCGCTTCGCGACGCTGCATTCCGGCAATTTGACGTCCAGGGGCTCCCACACCGCCGGGTCGAGGAATGGAAATACACCGATCTGCGGGCGCTGATCCGCGAGGCGCTGCCGTTGGCGAGCGCGCCGGATGCAACGGCGAAGGCGAAAGCCGCCGCGGTCGCCGAACAATATGCCGTCCTGAATTGCCGGCGCATTATCTTTGTCGATGGCGTCTTTGCGCCCGACCTGAGCGATCTCTCGCCCGAGCCCGGCCTGACCATCAGCTCACTGGCCGACAGCCTGGCGGTCAGCGGTGGTGCGGACCTGTTTGAGACCAAGGACCCGCTCGTCGCGCTGAACACCGCCTTGATGAGCGACGGCGCGGTGATCGCGGTCAAGGCAGGCACGCAGGTCGCCAGACCTGTCCTGCTTCTGTTTGTCGGGACCCAGCGGGCGTCCGTATTCGCGCGCTCATATGTTCTTCTCGAGAAAGGAGCCCGGCTCCAGCTCATCGAAGTGCATGAAGCCGTCGAGTCGCAGACGAACAGCGCGCTTGAACTCGATGTTGCCGATGATGCGCAGATCGATCACGTGAAAATCACCCACGCGCAGGGCTTGCATGTCGGCACGTTGATGGCGACGATCGGCGCCAAAGCCACGTTCAATACGTTCGCCTTCACCTCGAACAGCGCTCTGGTGCGCAACCAAACGTTCCTTCGTTTTGACGGCGACAATACGGATGCGGCGATCGGTGGCGTCAGCCTGCTGAAGGACAAGCAGCACGTCGATTCGACGCTCATCATCCAGCACTTCGGCCGCGGTTGCACCAGCCGCGAACGTTTCCGCTCGGTGCTCGACGGTCAGAGCCGCGCCGTGTTCCAAGGCAAGATCATCGTCGAGCCCGGCGCGCAGAAGACCGACGCCAAGATGCTGAGCAATGCGCTGCTGCTGTCGGACGATGCCGAGGCCGACAACAAGCCGGAGCTCGAAATCTTTGCCGACGACGTGCAGTGCGGTCATGGCGCGACCGCCGGCGCGCTCGATCAGGACCTGCTGTTCTATCTGCGCGCGCGCGGCATTCCGGAGCAGGAAGCCGAGGCGCTGCTGATCCAGGCCTTCATCGGCGAGGTGATCGATATGATCGCGCAGGACAAGGTGCGTGCGCCGCTGATGGATGCAGCCGTCGAATGGCTGCGGAGCCGCGCATGAGTGACGCCCGCGCCTATAAATTCCGTTCATTCCCGCGACAGCGGGAATCCAGTTCTTTGACAGCGTGCCGAAGCAAAGCCTGGGTCCCCGCTTCCGCGGGGACGAATGGAAAACGGGGCACACGGCGATGACACACCCCGCAGTCAAGAACGGCTCCTACGACCTCGATCACATCCGTGCCGATTTTCCGGCACTCAACCTGCAGGTCTATGGCAAGCCGCTGGTTTATCTCGACAACGCCGCCTCGGCGCAGAAGCCGCAGGCCGTGCTCGATCGCCTCATGCTGGCCTATGAATCCGAATACGCCAATGTGCACCGCGGATTGCATTTTCTCGCCAATGCCGCGACCGAGGCCTATGAGGCCGCGCGCGACAAGGTGCGGGCCTTCCTCAACGCCGAGAAGCGCGAGGAAATCATTTTTACCCGCAACGCCACCGAGGCGGTCAATCTCGTCGCCTATACGTTCGGCAGAGAGCGCATCAAGCCCGGCGACGAGATCGTGCTCTCGATCATGGAGCACCATTCCAACATCGTGCCGTGGCATTTCCTGCGCGAGCGCTACGGCGCGGTGATCAAATGGGCGCCGGTCGATGATGAAGGCAATTTCCTGATCGAGGAGTTCGAGAAGCTGCTGACGCCGCGCACAAAAATGGTCGCGATCACGCAGATGTCGAATATGCTCGGCACCGAGGTGCCGATCAAGCATGTGGTGCAGCTCGCGCATGAGCGCGGCATTCCGGTGCTAGTCGATGGCGCGCAGGCCGCGGTGCATCTCGATATCGACGTGCGCGATCTTGATTGCGATTTCTACGTGATGACCGGTCACAAGCTTTATGGCCCGACCGGCATCGGCATCCTCTACGGCAAATACCGGCACCTCGCCGAGATGCCGCCGTTCAATGGCGGCGGCGAGATGATCCGCGACGTCTCGCAGGACGTCGTCACCTATGGCGAGCCGCCGCACCGCTTCGAGGCCGGCACGCCGCCGATCGTGCAGGCGATCGGGCTCGGCGCCGCGATCGATTACGTCAATTCGATCGGCAAGTCGCGCATCCGGGCGCACGAGGCGGAATTGGTCAAATATGCCCATGAACGGCTCGGCGCCATCAATTCGCTGCGCATCCTCGGCAATGCGCGCGGCAAGGGGCCGATCGTCTCGTTCGAGATGAAGGGCGCGCACCCGCACGATGTCGCCACCATCATCGACCGCGAGGGGGTCGCGGTGCGGGCCGGCACGCACTGCGTGATGCCGCTTCTGGCGCGATTCGGACTGACCGCGAGCTGCCGCGCCTCATTTGCCCTCTATAACACCAAGGCCGAAGTCGATACGCTGGCCGCCTCGCTGCTGAAGGCGCGGGAGTTCTTCGCATGAGTGACGACATGACCGACGACACCCGGACCACCGAAAAGCCGCCCGTAAACGCCGCGGTCGCCGGCCCGTCGAACCTGCCGGAGGGCGAATTGAATCGCCTGACCGACGACATCCTGGCGGCGCTCAAGACCGTCTATGACCCGGAAATTCCCGCCGACATCTACGAGCTCGGCCTGATCTACAAGATCGACATTGGCGACGACCGCGCCATCAAGATCGACATGAGCCTGACCTCGCCGAATTGCCCATCGGCGCAGGAACTGCCCATCATGGTGGAGAACGCGGTGTCGAGCGTGACCGGCGTCGGGCCGGTCAAGGTCGACGTGGTCTGGGATCCACCATGGGATCCGAGCCGGATGTCGGACGAGGCGCGGCTGGTGCTGAATATGTGGTGAGGCGAGGGTAACTTGCCGGTAACAGGTGGCAGACTTAGATACAGAGGCGAGGACAGATCGAGATGGCCCAGGCACGACCCCGACCCCAGGTGATGCGGCTGACCGATGCCGCCGCCTCGCGCATCAAGGAAGTGATGGCCAACGCCAATGGCCCGGTCGCGGGCGTACGCGTCGGCGTCAAGAATGGCGGCTGCGCCGGCATGGAATACACCATGGAATACGCTGAAGCCCCGGCCGCGACCGACGAGATCGTCGAGGACAAGGGGGTCAAGATCCTGATCGATCCGAAGGCGGTGCTGTTCCTGCTCGGCACCGAGATGGACTACAAGCGCGAGAAGCTGTCGGCGCAGTTCGTGTTCAACAATCCGAACCAGACCTCGGCCTGCGGCTGCGGCGAAAGCGTGCAGATCGTGCCGGCCAGGTCCGATTCCGAACAGCCCGACGGCTCAAAAACCCACGCCCACTAGGCGGCGTCAGGCGACTTTCGCCGCGCTGCCGGCGGTCACTTCCGGATCGGTTTCACACATCACGCGGTTGCGGCCGTGGCGTTTGGCCGCATAGAGGCAGGCGTCGGCGCGCTCGATCAGCGACTGCACGGTGTCGCCCTTGCGCATGGTGGCGACTCCGACTGACACCGTCACGCGGCCGAGGTGCTCGCCGGTCGAGCGTTTCATCAGTTCCTTGGTCATCACGGCGCGGCGGATGTGATCGCCGACCGTGATCGCCGAGCGCAGCACCGTGTTCGGCAGCACCACCGCGAATTCCTCGCCGCCATAGCGCGCGGCGGTGTCCTGACCCTTGACGTTCTGCTTGACCGACAGCGCGACGAGGCGGAGCACCTGATCGCCGGTCAGATGGCCGTAATTGTCGTTGAAGGCCTTGAAATGATCGATGTCGGTCATCATCAGGGCGAGCGGCTCGTCCTTGGCGTGGGCCTCTTCGATGGCCTGCGTCAGGCTGTCGTCGAAATATTTGCGGTTGTAGAGCTGGGTCAGCGGATCGATCTGGCTCTCATTGCGCACCGTTTCGAGATTGTTCTGGAGATCGGTGATCTCCTTCTTGGATGAGGCGAGCCGCGCTTCGAGCTGCTGGTTGGATTCTTCCATGTCCTTGGCGGCCGACACCAGGCCTTCGACGATGGCGCGCAGACTGTCGCGGTCCTTGGACTGACCGAGCTTTTGGGTCGCGTCGGCGAGGCTCTCGGTATAGTTCGAGGCGTTGCCGGCCGCCGCATCGATCATCGCCATGACCTGATCGATTTCGCCCATCACCTGGCTGCCGACATTGTCGATGCGCTCGGTCAGCCGGGTCGGCGACAGGAACGAGCCGTAGATGTGCTCGAGATCGACGTCGCTCAGGCTGCCGCTGGCGGCCAGCGTCTCGTTGATCTTCTGATTGAGCGAGGGGCTATAGCCGGTGGCGTAGGCGTACCAGATCTCGAAATTGCGGGGGGTCGCGGGCTGGTGCAATGCCTTGATTTGGCCAAGGGCGATTTCCGCGAACGCCATCGTGCGTTCGTGCTCGCCCTGTTGCCTCGTCATGGCAAGCCTCCGTCCTGGCAGGCCGTGCGCCTGGAATTCCTGTACGCGGCCTTCTGGACGCGTTTTCCGGGGGAAACCTAAGCGAGAGGAATGAATCGCCGGTAAATGCGCTCGAAAGCTTGCGTTTTCAGGCTTTGACGGTGATCGGGCGCAGCAGGAACGCCGGCAAATGGCTGTTGTCCTGCTCCGGCAGGTCGTCCTGCGGCGGTCGCGTTTTCGCGGCTTGTGGCCGTGGATTCGACAATTGCGGCTCAGCGGGCTCGGCCCGCGGCCGGCTTCGGGACGACGGGTTGCGGTGGCTGCGCCGCGAATGCTCCGGATTCGAGTGTTTCGACCGTGTCGCTGGCGCCTCGTCGGTCTCATGGCGCGGCGCGGCAGCCGGGTCATGCGCCGGCTCGTCGGCGGCTAGGCCATTGGCCCATGGGATCGTCTGCCCGATCAGGCGTTCGATCGCCGCCACCGATTTGGTGTCGGCCGGCGCGACGATCGTTACTGCAGTGCCGCTCCGTCCGGCGCGACCAGTCCGGCCGATGCGATGCACGTAATCGTCGGCATGATGCGGCACGTCGAAATTGAAGACGTGGCTCACTTCGGGAATGTCGAGGCCGCGTGCGGCGACATCGGAGGCGATCAGCAATTTGGCGTCGCCCTTGCGGAAGGCATCGAGCGCGGCGGTGCGGGCTGACTGGTCGAGATCGCCGTGCAACGCCACGGCATTGAACTTGTGTCGGATCAGCGACCGGTGCAGCTCCGCGACTTCGCGCTTGCGGTTGCAGAATATGATGGCGTTCTTGAATTCGTGAGCGGTGCGGATCAGGCGGCGCAGCGTTTCGCGCTTCTCGTGCGGGTCACGTCCGGTCTTGACCAATAACTGGGTGATGGTGGTCGCCGCGGTCGCCGGCTTCGACACCTCGACCCGCACCGGATTGTGCAGGAAGGTATCGGCAATGCGCTGGATTTCCGGCGGCATGGTCGCCGTGAAGAACAGCGTCTGCCGCGTGAACGGCACCAGCTTGCCGATGCGCTCGATGTCGGGGATGAAGCCCATGTCGAGCATGCGGTCGGCCTCGTCGATGACCAGGAGTTCGACGCCGGACAGCAGCAGCCGGCCGCGTTCCGAATGGTCGAGCAGCCGGCCGGGCGTCGCGATCAGCACATCGACGCCGCGCAGCAGCTTGCTGTCCTGATCGTCGAACGAAACGCCGCCGATGATGAGGGCGACGTTGAGCTTGTGGTTCTTGCCGTATTTCTCGAAATGCTCGACCACCTGCGCGGCCAGTTCGCGCGTCGGTTCGAGGATCAGCGTGCGCGGCATGCGTGCCCGGGCGCGGCCTTTTTCGAGCATTGTGAGCATCGGCAGCACGAAAGCGGCGGTCTTGCCGGTCCCGGTCTGAGCGATGCCGAGCACGTCGCGGCGGGCGAGAACGTGCGGGATGGCCTGATCTTGGATGGGAGTGGGAATTTTATAGCCGGCTGCGTCAATCGCGCCGATAACCTTGTCGGACAGGCCGAGATGCGAAAACGACATGTATCCTCTATTCGGAATCGCCCGGGCCGCGCCGGACTGAAACAACGTTGCGATGCGCGGAGGAGCGGTCGAATCTATTGTTCAGACCGGTTACCCGGAACATAGGGTGACGCGGCCGGAAGTCAATGCTGCCAAAGCATAAACTATATGAATCCCTAATGTTTTCGGGCACATTGCAGGCTTATGGCTGATCCGCTTCCGGTCGTCCTCATCCCTGGCCTGGCTTGCAGCGCGCGTTTGTACCGCGACCAGGTCGCGGCGCTATGGCGGTTCGGAGCGGTCACGATCGCCGATCACCGGCGCGACGACACCATGGAGGCGATCGCTAGGCGCGTACTTCGGGACGCGCCGCCGCGTTTTGCGCTTGCCAGCCTGTCGATGGGCGGTTTCATCGCCTTCGCGATGCTGCGGCAGGCGCCGGAGCGGATCGCGCGCTTGGCCCTGCTGGACACCAATGCGCGCCCCGATACGCCGGAACGCACTGCCGAGCGCGAAATGTTCATCGCCATGGCGGAGGCGGGCAAGGTCATGGAGGTCTGCGACATTCTGATGCCGCGATATCTGCATCCAAGCCGGCTGGCAGAGCGGGACATCACCCAGACGGTGCGTGACATGGCCACCGATACCGGCGCCGACGCTTTTGTCCGCCAGCAACGGGCCATCATTGGCCGGCCGGATTCGCGGCCGCTGCTGGCGAGCATCCGCTGCCCGACCTTGGTGCTGGTCGGCGACAGTGATGTCGCCACGCCCCCCGAACTGGCGAAGGAAATTGCCGGTGGAATTCCCGGCTCGACGCTCATCGTTGTGCCGAACTGCGGTCATCTCTCGACGCTGGAGCGGCCGGTCGAGGTCAATGCGGCCTTGTCGCAATGGCTGAACGGGTGATGGCGCGCCTATGACCCTGCGCACCCAAATCGGCATTGTCGGCGCCGGCCCGGCCGGGCTGATGCTCTCGCATCTTCTGCATCGCGCCGGGATCGAATCGATCGTCATTGAAGATCGCAGCCGCGCCTATTGCGAAAACCGGGTGCGTGCCGGCCTGATGGAAAATTGGGTCGCCGAGCTGCTGATCGAGACCGGCGTCGGCGAGCGGCTGGGGCGCGAGGCCATGGTCCATGACGGCATCTTCGTCACGTTCAATCGCGCGGCGCACAAGATCGATTTCGCCGCGCTGATCGGCAAGCACGTCTATGTCTACGACCAGAAGGAGGTCGTCACCGACCTGATCGCGAAGCGGCTCGCCGACGGCGGCCAGATCCTGTTCGAGGTCGAGGACGTCAGCGTCCACGATTTTTCCGATGACCGGCCCAGGATTCGTTTCCGCCATCAAGGCAAGGCGCAGGAGATCGCGTGCGATTTCATCGCCGGCTGCGACGGCTTCCACGGCATTTGCCGTCCGAGCCTGCCGGCCGGCTCGTGGCGCGAATACGACCGGGTCTATCCGTTCGGCTGGCTCGGCATCCTGGCGGAATCGCCGCCGCCGGACAAGGAGCTGATCTATTCCTACCACGCCAACGGCTTCGCGCTGTATTCGATGCGCGGCCCGCAGCTGTCGCGGCTCTATCTGCAATGCCCGCCGGATGACGACGCCGACAAGTGGTCCGATCAGCAAATCTGGGAGGAACTCGAGACACGGCTGCAAGGCGTGCGTCAGCTCAAGCGCGGCAACATTTTGCAAAAAGGTGTCACGCAAATGCGCAGCTTCGTCGCCGAGCCGATGCGGTTCGGCCGGCTCTTTCTCGCCGGCGACGCCGCCCACATCGTGCCGCCGACCGGCGCAAAGGGCATGAATCTCGCAATGGCCGACGTGCGCGTCCTGTCGCGCGCATTCGAGGATTTTTACAGGCGCAAGCGCAATGAGGGTCTCGAAAGCTATTCCGCGACCTGCTTGCGCCGGGTCTGGAAGGGACAACGGTTTTCGTGGTGGATGACGCAGATGCTGCATCGCTATCATGGCGCCGAATTCGGCGACTACGACATGAAGCGTCAACTCGCCGATCTGGATTATCTGACCGGCTCGAAAGCGGCGATGGTGTCGTTGGCCGAGCAATATGCTGGGTTACCGATGGAACCGTGACCATCGGTTTTGCACTCGGCCGTTTTGGCTTCGATTCGACCGATTAAGCATCCGTCGATCCGCCCTTGTGGCCGCGGCGCGCCGGCCGTAGGTTGACGCCCTGTTTGGCATTTTGCCGAAGCGAGGGGTCTTTTCATGCGAACGAACCGCAAGTTTGTAGCCTGTGCGTTGCTTGCCGGCATTGTTGTTGCATCGGGCCCGCAAGCTGCCAGCGCCGGCACATGCACGGCGGCCTCGGCACAAGGTAAGTGGCACTTTTATGCGATGGAGATTGCAACCAGCAACGGCGCGAACGCCATCAGCTGCACAATGACGATGGGCAGCGACGGCAAATTCACCAAGGCGCCGTGCACGAGTTATCAGCTCGGATCAGACCAGACGGATACGCCGAAAATCAGCGGCAAGCTCAAGGTCGCCGCCAATTGCAACTTTACCGGCACGATTTCTATTCCCGGCGACAGCACGGTCACCATCCAAGCCGGTCATCTCAATGATAACGTGGGTGCCGGCGTTGCCACGCAAAAAACTGGTGCCGACACCAGAGTGTTGAATTTCACCTTGATCGCCGACTAGAAACGTCAGACGTCGAGCAGCCCTTCACTGGCGAATTCGGCGTTTTCCTGAATGAAGTCGAAACGTGCCTCGGCCTTGGTGCCCATCAGGCGCTCGACCGATTTTTGCGTGGTCTTCCTGTCTTTTTCCGCCAGCATGACCTTGAGCAGCGTGCGCTTCCTCGGATCCATCGTGGTTTCCTTGAGTTGCGCCGCCATCATCTCGCCGAGGCCCTTGAAGCGACTCACCTCGACCTTGGCGTTGGCGTGGAATTCCTTTTTCAGCAGCACGTCCTTGTGCTTGTCGTCGCGCGCGTAAAAAATCTTGCCGCCATGCGACAGCCGATAGAGCGGCGGCACCGCGAGGTAGAGCTTGCCGTCGTCGATCAGCTTCGGCATTTGCCGGTAGAAGAACGTGATCAGCAGCGACGCGATATGAGCGCCGTCAACATCGGCGTCGGTCATCACGATGATCTTCTCGTAGCGTAGATCCTTGTCGTGATAATGCGCGCCGGTGCCGCAGCCGAGCGCCTGGATGAGGTCGGCGAGCTGGGCGTTCTGCGCCAGCTTGTCCTTGCCGGCGGAGGCGACGTTGAGAATCTTGCCGCGCAACGGCAGCACCGCCTGTGATGCGCGGTTGCGCGCCTGCTTGGCCGAGCCGCCGGCGCTGTCGCCCTCGACGATGAACAGTTCGGAGCCTTGCGCCGCCGAATTGGTGCAGTCGGCGAGCTTGCCGGGGAGCCGCAATTTCCGCACTGCGGACTTGCGGGCGATGTCCTTTTCTTGGCGGCGGCGCAGGCGCTCTTCGGCGCGCTCGATGACAAAGTCGAGCAGCTTGTTGGCCTGCATCGGATTGCCGGCCAGCCAGTGGTCGAACGGGTCCTTGATGGCGTTCTCGACGACGCGCTGCGCCTCGGCGGTGGCGAGGCGGTCCTTGGTCTGGCCCTGGAACTCCGGCTCGCGGATGAAGACGGACAGCATGCAGCCGGCGCCGGTCATGACGTCCTCGCTGGTCACCGAGGCGGCGCGCTTCTCCTGACCGACCCGCGCGGCGTGATCCTTCAGCCCGCGCAATAGCGCCGAGCGCAAACCGGATTCATGGGTGCCGCCGTCGGGGGTCGGGATCGTGTTGCAATAGGACCGGATGAAGCCGTCGGCATCGGCGGTCCAGGCGATCGCCCATTCGGCGCCGCCATGCTTGCCGGTCTTGCCGGCCTGACCGGTGAAGATGTCCGGATTGATCAGCGTCGCGCCTTGCAGGCTCTCGGCCAGATAATCCTTAAGGCCTTCGGCGAAGTGGAAGGTTGCCTTCTCGGGGACGTCGTCGATGCCCTTGAGCAGTTCCTTGGCGCAGTGCCAGCGGATCTCGACGCCGCCATACAGATAGGCCTTCGAGCGCGCGATCTTGAACACGCGTTCGGGCTGGAACGCCGCTTTCTCGCCGAAAATCTGCGGATCGGGCTTGAAGCGCACCTTGGTGCCGCGGCGGTTCGGCGCGCGGCCGGCCTTGATGAGCTTGGTCTTCGGCGTGCCGCGCTCGAACGCCATCGTATAGAGCGTCTGGTCGCGCGCGACCTCGACCTCCATGCGCACCGACAGCGCATTGGCGACCGAAACGCCGACGCCATGCAGGCCGCCCGACGTCTCATAGACCTCGGAATCGAATTTGCCGCCGGCGTGCAGCGTGCACATGATGACTTCGAGCGCCGACTTGTTCTTGAACTTGGGGTGCGGGTCAACCGGGATGCCGCGGCCATTGTCGGTGACGGACACGAACCCATCGGCCTCCATCTCGACCTCGATCCATGAGGCATGGCCGGCCAGCGCCTCGTCCATGGAATTGTCGATCACCTCGGCGAACAGGTGATGCAGCGCCTTCTCGTCGGTGCCGCCGATATACATGCCGGGGCGGCGGCGGACCGGCTCGAGCCCCTCCAGCACCTCGATATGCTTGGCGGTATAGCCGTGCTCGGCCGACTTCTCGCGGGTCTTGGTGCGGGCGGCGGCTTTTGCGGCCTTGGCGGCGGTTTCGCGCGATTTTGCCGCGGCTTTGCGCGGCGGAGCGGACAGCTCGAACAGATCGCGTTGATGGGCTGAGGCTTTTTTGGCGGCGGCTTTTGGCATGCGGTCCGAATATGGCAGCGGGGCGAATCGTTTGCGACCGAATATGCCACGAAGCCCTCAGAAATCGTGAATAGAGCCCCAATGCTGTGGCTTTCGCGCCGCGGCTGGCGCAACCAATAGAGCGGTTGGCGGTTATTACGCGGAAGTTCCCGACATCGGAGGCGATTGTGGCCGAACGAGCCGCGCAGGCTGAGACGACCCGTGCCGGCCAACACAAGGCTGGCCGCACGCCGAAACAGACCGCCTACAACCTGGCTTTGACCGACCCCGCGCCGCTGGCCGCCGTCTCGACGTTGTGGCGAACCGCGGCGCAGGCCTCGACCATTGCGATGGCCGTGATCATGGTCATCGCGGCACTTTATTTCGCCCGCCCGGTGCTGCTGCCGGTGACAACCGCGGTGGTGATCGGGCTGATGCTGGGCCCGCTGACCAAGCGCGCCGATCGCGCCAAAATTCATCCGTTGCTGACCGCGATCGTGCTGTGGTTCGGCGTCGCCGGTGTTCTCTATGGCGTAATCGTGCTGCTGTCGCAGCCGATCGGCGACTGGATCGGCAAGGCGCCTGAAATCGCCACCAACCTCAGCGACAAGGTCCATTTCCTCGATCGCCCGCGCGAAGCGCTGGAAAGCGTCCGCAAGGCGTTGGCGCCGGACAACAAGGACGCGGCCAAGGTCAGTTTCGACATGGTCGGCGCCGCGCAGTCGGCATTGCTCTACGTCACGCCCGCGATCGGGGAACTGGTGGTGTTCTTCGGCACGCTGTTCTTCTATCTGGCCGGCCGCATCCAGCTGCGGCAGGTCATGGTGGTGTTCTTCGACTCGCGTGAAGCGCGGCTGCGCATGCTCAAGATCATCAGCGACGTCGAGAACAATCTCACCAGCTATCTCAGCCTCGTGACGGTGATCAACGCGGTCGTCGGGCTTGCGGCCGGCACGATCGCCTATTTCGTCGGACTGCCGAACGCGGTGGCGTGGGGCGTCTTGGCTTTTCTGCTGAACTTCATCCCCTATATCGGCGCCTTGCTGATGGAACTGGTGCTGTTCGGCGTTGGTCTGGTGACGTTTCCATCGCTCACCCATGCGATGCTTGCGCCGTTGCTTTATCTTGGCTTCAGCACGCTGGAAGGCCACTTCATCACGCCGAGCATTATGGGCCGCAAGCTCACGCTCAATCCTTTGACGGTTTTTCTCTCGCTGGTGTTCTGGTCCTGGCTGTGGGGGCCGGTAGGGGCATTTCTCGCGGTGCCGATCGTGATCGTGATGCTGGTGGTCTCAAGCCACCTGTTCGAGAATGACGAGCCGAGCCTTCCGTCCTGAGTACGGCGGCAATCGCGCACTGGCGCTGAACGCCGTGTCACGCTAGATCGGGGCGCGGGGGACGCCAGTGGAAGTTCTCAACGACATTGCGGCGCAGGTGATCGCGTTCGTGCGGCTGCATCAGGCGTGGGCCGCGCCGGTGGTGTTCGTGCTGGCGTTCGGGGAATCGCTCGCCTTCATTTCGCTGCTGATCCCGGCCTGGGGCGCGCTGGTCGCGATCGGGGCCTTCATGGCAGATCGCGGCTTCGGCATCTGGCCGATCTGGGTGGCGGCGGCATTGGGCGCCGGTTGTGGCGACTGGCTGTCTTATTGGATCGGGCTGAAGCTTGAATATCGCGTCCAGAATATCTGGCCGCTATCGCGTCACCCCACTCTCATTCCGCGCGGCGAAGCCTTCGTCAAAAAATGGGGCGTGCTCGGCATTTTCATCGGCCGCTTCTTCGGGCCGCTGCGCGCCTCGGTGCCGCTGGTCGCCGGCATTTTCGAGATGCCGTATTGGCGGTTCCAGGTCGCCAATTTCACCTCGGCCTTCGTGTGGGCCGCCGTGCTGCTGACGATCGGCGACGGAGTTTCAAAGTTGATCGGCTGGCTGTGGCCGTAAAAAAGGCGCCGGGCGAATGGCCCGGCGACATCTTTGTCGCGCTGATTATTGAAACTTCAACATGTCGATGCTGGTCAGCGTTACTTTGTAAACGATCGAACTGGTCAAAATGTAAGCGGTAGCCTGATCCTCATAGGCGTTATTGCCCGCCATTCCGTCCACCGGCACGACGACGTTAAAACCACGCAATGAGGCCATGACTGACGTGAACAGAACCCCGTTATGCGACGCGACACCAACCGGAACGAGGGTCGTGATCCCCTTATCCTTCAAGATTTTTTGCAGGCCAGTATCCTTGTCGCCAAGCATGAACTTGTCGACAAACGCTGTCACAACGGGTTCGTTGCCTTTCGCCGCCAGCGCCGGAACGTAATCGCTCATGACCGGATTGGGGAACGTTGCCGGTGAGGGACTGGGAACAGGGCGTAGATCACAGTGGCGCCGCTCGCGCGTGCCGCGCCAAGCAGTTTTTCAATCTTCGGAACCGCGGCGACGCAGCGCGGACGCATCTTCTCGTTGCAGGTCTGCTTGATGATGTCGACCATCAAAAGCGCGGTGGTCTTGGGATCGAGCGTAACGGATTTGAGCTGCGGGGCCGGCGGCGCCTTGATGGTCTGCCATTCATCAATGACGGTCTCAGCGGATGCCGGGGCCGAATAGCCTAATACGGCTGCCAGTGCGGTGAGTAACAACAAACAACAGAGTCGAGTCATGGCTTCCTCCAGGAGGTTTTCTTGCTGTCTCAATTTTGGAACCGTATGTGAGCCGCGAGTAGGGGTCCATTTACAACGCCACGAAGTCTCATTCAGGCGGGTCTATTTGCCGAGTTGTACAAACCTGAGTTCACCCTTCACCAGGTCCGGCGCGACGACCAGCAGCCCTTCTTTGTTGGGAACGACGCAGAAATCGGCCGGGCCTTTGATGCCGTCGACCAACTTACGGACACCATCCTTCTCGTTCCACTGAAGCAGCGAGCTCGTAACCCAGTCGGTCGCTAGAACCTCGCCATTTCGCATCTGGTAAAGTCCGTCAACCAGACCGATCGGCTTGCTGATGAGCTTGGGCTCCTGTCCGAGCGCCAATTCATAAATGCCGTGTGGATCGTCCTTTGATTTGAAGCCGGCAAGCAATAACGATCCATTCTTCGCTGGCCAAATGCCGTTCGGATTGACGCCTTTGCCGGAATAGATCTTGGTGATTTTCGGCTCGACTTTCGGCTTCAGGAAATCCGCCGGTTCGACGCTCACCACGACGTCGGCGCGGTTGTCGGTGACGTAAAGGACGTTCTTCACCACCGTAAGATCGTTGGCATAGCCGGTACCGATTTCGATCCTTCTGCCCTTTTTGCTCTTGAGATCGAAGACCCAGACCGCTTCGAGGTCGGCGATCCACATCCGGTTGCCGTGAATCCAGATGCCCTTCGGCTTGCTGAATGCGGGCTGGCCGGGGCCGGGAACGATGCCTGACTCCATCATCTTGCCGTCGAGCGAGATCTTGTTGATCTTGCCAAGGCCATCTTTTTCGCCGGACTTATCGGGCGTGGTGCCGAAATCGCCGGCATAGAATACTTTTTCTTTCGGATCGTAGGCGACGGATTCCGGGTGGCCGACGCCGGTCACCGTCTTGTCGGAAATGACCTTGAGTTCTTTCGCGCTAACCGGCTGTGCCGCCGCGGTTGCGACCAGCACGCCAAGCGATGCCGCGAACGCGGCGAATAACAGACGTTGCATTTGATCCTCCCAGCAGATTCCATGCTCTGCGGCATGGATGTCCGCCCGATCATAGCGGGACGGCGGCGTCGCGCTATGGGGGAGTGACTGCCGCGCGACAGGCCGGCATTTTGGGCCGCAAGCCTTGGGCCATTCTTGACGGGCGGGGGAGGCGTCTTTATATCGGCGCCATGACAAACATTGCCGCAGCTCGGTTTGCTGGCCGCCGCCGCGTTTTCGCGGCACGGGCGCATTTGCGCGCTTGATCGTTTCCCGTGCCGCCGTACTAACGCCGCGGCATGATTTCACATCCTAAAAATCGCGCTGTTGGCCTTGCTCCGGCGGTCCATTAAGACTTCTCGGCGAGGATTTGAGCGATGGTGAGCAAAGCAAAAATCGGCGTACTCGGCGCCTCCGGCTATACCGGTTCGGATCTGGTGCGGCTGCTGCTACGGCATCCCCGTGTCGAGATTGCGCTGCTGACAGCCGACCGGCGTGCCGGGCAGGAGATGCGGGAGGTGTTTCCGCAGTTCTCGCCCTATGTGCTGCCGAAGCTGGTCGCCATTGACGGACTGGATTGGGCGAGCCTTGGGCTCGATCTGGCCTTCTGCGCGCTGCCGCATGCGACCACGCAAAAGGTGCTCAAGGATCTGCTGACGAAGGCGCCGGCGACCAAGGTGGTCGATCTCTCGGCGGACTTCCGCCTGCATGACACCGCCGCTTACGCCAAGTGGTACGGCCACGAACATCACGCGGCCAAGCTGCAGAAGGAAGCGGTCTACGGCCTCGTCGAGGTGCATCGGCGCGACATCAAGAAGGCTCGGCTGGTCGCCAATCCGGGCTGCTACACGACCTGCGCCCAGCTGCCGCTGATCCCGCTGATCGAGGAGAAGGCGATCGACCTCAATGAGGTCGTGATCGACGCCAAGTCCGGGATGACCGGAGCAGGGCGCTCGGCCAAGGAGTCGATGCTGTTCTCCGAAGTCTCGGAAGGCTTCCACGCCTACGGCGTGGGGCACCACCGGCACATGGCCGAGCTCGACCAGGAGTTCTCACTCGCCGCCGGGCGCGAGGTGGTCGTGACCTTTACGCCGCATCTGGTGCCGATGAACCGGGGCATCCTCTCGACCATTTATGTACGGGGAAAGCGCGGCCGAACGCCCACTGATCTTCATGCAATACTTTTAAAGTATTACGCGAAGGAGCCTTTTGTGCATGTTTTGCCGTTCGGCGAGACCCCGCAGACCCGGCACATTCGCGGCTCCAACATGACCTTCATCGGCGTCGCCAGCGACCGCATCGAAGGCCGCGCCATCATTATTTCGGCGCTCGATAACCTCGTGAAGGGTGCTTCGGGCCAGGCCGTGCAGAACATGAATTTGATGCTCGGCTATCCCGAAACGCTTGGGCTAGAGCAGGTCGCGCTGTTTCCGTAGCCTCCCACCGTCATGCCCGGCCTCGTGCCGGCCATGACGAATGGAAATTACACCCAGCCAAATATCGCCAGCGCCAGCGCGACCTGCGCCAGAAAGCCGACGGTGAAGGCGAGCGTGCGCAGCACCGGAATGCCGAGCGCATAGACAATCACATGCGCGAGCCGCGCCCAGAAATACACCGCGCAGGCGATCACCGTTCCGGTGCTCGAATAGCCGATGGCGTCGAGGATCAGCACCAGCGGCGCGAGTATGATCAGGTTCTCGACCGCATTGGTGTGGGCGAAATACAGCCGCTGCGCCCAGGGCGATTGCGGCTTGTCGCGGCGCGACGGATTCGCCATCGCGCCCATCACGCCACGCACCATGATCCGGTCGAGAATATACGGCACCCACAGCAGCCCGGTCAGCGCGACCGTCAGCGTCAGCCACATCAGTTCCTTGGTCATCGTCGCCTCCCGGATAGACAGCCGCGCAACCTAGCGCAGCCGAGGCCGCGCGTCTCTTGGCGCGAGCTCAGCTTTTCACTTTTACATAGGAACCCGGCGCGTCCTCGATTGGCTTATACTTGTCGCTGCCGATCTTGCGCGCCGGCACCATCTCGGCGTTCAGGGCCTTGAGCCAGGTCACCCAGTCCGGCCACCACGAGCCGGGATGCAATGTCGCGCTTGCAATCCACTTATCGAGATCGTGGCCAAGCGTCACATCGCTGGTCCAATACTGGTATTTGAGCTTGTTCGGGGAGTTGACCACTCCGGCAATATGGCCGGAGCCGGCCAGCACATATTTCACCGGGCCGCCGAAAAGGTGCGAGCCTTCGAGCACCGAGCGCGCCGGCGCAATATGATCCTCGCGCGTCGCCAGATTGTAGATCGGCACCTTGACCTTGTGCAGATCGAGCTTTTCGCCGCCGATCGTCATCTTGCCGCGCGCCAGATTGTTATCGAGATAGCAGTTGCGCAGGTAAAATGAATGATTGGCCGCCGGCATGCGGGTGGCGTCTGAATTCCAGTACAGAATATCGAACGGGAACGGCTTCTTGCCCTTCAGATAATTATTCACGACATAGGGCCAGATCAGGTCGTTCGACCGCAGCATGTTGAAGGCGGTCGCCATGTTCGAGGCTTCGAGATAGCCCTGTTCCTTCATCTGCGCTTCGAGCGCCGCGATGCGCTCTTCATCGACGAACACCAGCAGGTCCCCGGCATAGGTGAAGTCGACTTGGGCCGCGAACATGGTCGCGGACAGCGCGCGATCCTGCTTCCTGGCGGCGAGATAGGCGAGCGTGATGGATAGCAGCGTGCCGCCGACGCAATAGCCGACACTGTGGACCTTTTTCTCGCCGGTGATGTCCTCGATCACGTCGAGCGCGGTGAGCGGGCCGAGCTTCATATATTCTTCGAAACCCATCGCGGCCTGCCGCGCGTCCGGATTGACCCAGGAAATCACGAACACGGTGATGCCCTGGTCGACGCACCACTTGATGAAGGATTTCTCCGGGGTGAGATCGAGCACGTAGAATTTGTTGATCCAGGGCGGCACGATCAGCAGCGGGACCTTGAGCACGTCCATGGTCGCCGCTTCATATTGAATGAGCTGCATCAACTCGTTCTGGAACACCACCTTGCCCGGGGTGGTCGCCAGATTGCGGCCGACCTCGAATTTCGAATTGTCGGACTGGCGGATCTTCAAGCTGCCGTGCCCGGCCTTGATATCCTCGGTCAGCATGTGCATGCCGCGAACGAGATTTTCGCCATGACTCGAAAACGTCTCGCGCAGCAGTTCGGGATTGGTCAGAACGAAGTTCGACGGCGCGATCGCGTTGACGATCTGCTTGACGTAAAATTCGGCCTTCTGGCGGGTATGCGGCTCGACGCCCGAGGCATCCTTGACCAGTTTGTTGGCCCAGTCGGCGGTCAACAGATACGCCTGCTTGAGGAAATCGAAGAACTGGTTCGACGACCATTCCTGGTCGGTGAAGCGCTTGTCTGCCGGATCGGGCACTGCGACCGGCGCCGCCGGCTCGCCGGCCATGCGCTTGACCGCGCCGGCCCACAGATCGAGATAGGCCCGGCCGAGGCTCGCCTGTAATTCGACCGCGCGTTGCGGATCGGACAGCCAGTATTCGGCGACCCGGCCGATGCTTTTGACGGCGTCGACCACCTCGTCGGATTCGCCCTTGATCTTGCCTTCCTCGCGCGGCGCCATATAGGCCGCGAGCGCCTTGCCGCCTTGCTCGACCAGCCGCGCAAGATTATGCGCGAAGGCTTCGATGTCGGCGGCGCCGAGCTTTGGGCCTTCCGTGGCCGGCTCTTTGACCGGCGCTTTTGGATCTTGGGTTGGCTTGTCCATGCGCGTCACGTCGATCCCCGATCAGACATGGCCCGGCTAACCGGAGCCCGCAAGGCGCGATTGCTGCGAACTTTAACGCGATCGGGCATCTTCCTTTGGTCATAATAGGCCGTTAGCGGCTTGCTGGTATAATTCGTTGAGATTGCATCGGATTCGCCGGACCGTCAGATGCCGAAAAGCCGCCTCCAGACCGGGTCATGTTGCGCCTTTGCCACCTTGGCGGCGCTGGCCGTTGCTTCCTGCGCGGCCAATGGCGGACCGCTCGGCGATCAGGTGCCGGCCCAATTCGGCGGGCTTCCGGCAGGCACACCGGCCCGGCCGCCGGCGCTTGCGCCATTTCCCGCCGTTCATGACCTGCCGCCGCCGCGCGCGACGCAGCCCTTGAGCGACAGCGACCAGTTGCGGCTCGAAAAGGATCTGGCGGCGGCGCGAGCCAGACAGGAAAAGCTGCAGGATCCACACGCCAAGCAGCGCGCCGACACCGCCAATGCCGCGAACAAGGCTGCCATGGAACGGGCGGCCAAAGCGGCTGCAAAGGTTAAGCCGGTCACACCGCAGCAGTGAATCGCTGGCGCGTTTGCCGCCGCATGATAAAAGCCTGCGGACGCGAAGCAGGGGTTACCGGCCGCAAGGCCACGCAGGAACTTGAGCGATGGAAGACTTTTACCGCATCCGCCGTTTGCCGCCTTATGTGTTCGAGGAAGTGAACCGGGCCAAGGCTCGCGCGCGCAGCCAGGGTGCCGACATTGTCGATCTCGGCATGGGCAATCCGGATCTGCCGGCGCCCGTTCACGTCATCGAGAAGATGAAGGATACGCTCGGCAAGCCGCGCACCGACCGCTATTCGGCGTCCCGTGGCATTGCCGGCCTGCGCCGCGCCCAGGCTGCCTATTATGCGCGCCGCTTCGGGGTGAAGCTCAATCCCGACACCCAGGTCGTGGCGACGCTCGGCTCCAAGGAGGGCTTCGCCAATGTCGCGCAAGCCATCACCGCGCCGGGCGACGTCGTGCTGGTGCCCAATCCGAGCTACCCGATCCACGCCTTCGGCTTCCTGATGGCCGGCGGCGCGATCCGCTCGGTGCCGTCCGAGCCGACGCCGAATTTTTTCGTCACGCTCGAGCACGCCATCGAGCATTCGATCCCGAAGCCGATCGCCGTCGTGGTCTGCTACCCGGCCAATCCGACTGCTTACGTGGCGAGCCTTGATTTCTACAAGGACCTCGTCGCCTTCGCCAAGAAGCACGGCATCCTGATCCTGTCGGATCTGGCTTATGCCGAGGTCTATTTCGACGACAACCCGCCGCCCTCGCTGCTCCAGGTGCCGGGCGCGATCGACGTCACGGTCGAATTCACCTCGATGTCGAAGACCTATTCGATGCCGGGCTGGCGCATCGGCTTCGCCGTCGGCAATGACCGCGTCATCGCCGCGCTCGGCCGCGTCAAGTCCTATCTCGACTACGGCGCCTTCACCCCGGTGCAGGTCGCGGCCGCCGCCGCGCTGAATGGGCCCGACGACTGCATCAAGGAGATGCGCGACACCTACCGCAAGCGCCGCGACGTGCTGGTCGAGAGCTTCGGCCGCGCCGGTTTCCATGTGCCGTCGCCGCCGGCCTCGATGTTTGCCTGGGCGCCGATCCCGGAGCCGTTCAAGAGCCTCGGCAGCGTCGAATTTTCGACCCTGCTGGTCGAAAGGGCCGAAGTCGCGGTCTCGCCCGGCATCGGCTTTGGCGAATATGGCGAAGGTCATGTCCGGATCGCGCTGGTCGAGAACGAGCAGCGCATCCGCCAGGCTGCCCGCAATATCCGCCGTTTCCTTGAAACTGGCGCGGAAAAACTGCACAACGTCGTCCCGCTCGCCACACGACGCTGATCCCGAGATTCAGGGACAGGCTTCCGGACCAGATCATGCGCGATCAGACCAATGCTGCGCCGCTGAAAGTCGGTGTCGCCGGCCTCGGCACGGTCGGCGCCGCGCTGATTGCGCAGATCGCCGAACAGCGCGAGGCGCTCGCGGTGCGCTGCGGCCGGCGCATCGAGGTGGTCGCAGTCAGCGCGCGCAGCCGCGCCAAGAAGCGCGGCGTCAATCTCGCCAAATTCAAGTGGCACTCCGACCCGCTGGCGCTGGCGCGCGATCCGTCAATCGATGTCTTTGTCGAGTTGATCGGCGGCGGCGGCAATCCGGCCAAGGCCGCGATCGAAGCGGCGCTCGCCGCCGGAAAATCGGTGGTGACCGCCAACAAGGCGCTGCTGGCGAAGCACGGCGTTGCCCTGGCGGCACGCGCCGAAGCCCATCACGTCGCGCTGAATTTCGAGGCTGCGGTCGGCGGCGCCATTCCGATCGTCAAGACCTTGCGCGAAGGGCTCGCCGGCAATTCGCTCAACCGCGTTTACGGCATTCTCAACGGCACCTGCAATTACATCCTGACGCGGATGGAGCAGGACGGCATGTCGTTTGTCGATTGCCTCAAGGACGCGCAACGGCTCGGTTATGCCGAAGCCGACCCGACCTTCGACATTGAAGGCCACGACACCGCGCAGAAGCTCTCGATCCTCGCCAGCCTCGCTTTCGGCACCAAAGTCGATGAAAGCGCGGTCTATGTCGAAGGCATCTCCTCGATCACCCCGGCCGATCTCATTGCCGCCGACGAGCTTGGCTATCGCGTCAAGCTGCTCGGCGTCGCGATGAAGACGCCGAAGGGCATCGAGCAGCGCGTTCACCCGACCATGGTGCGCAAGGAAACCGCGATCGCGCAGGTGATGGGCGTCACCAATGCGGTGACGGTCGACGCCGCCGGCATTAATCCGCTGACTTTGGTCGGGCCCGGCGCCGGCGGCGCGGCGACCGCGTCTGCCGTGCTGTCCGACATCGGCGACATAGCGCGCGGCGTTCGCACGCAAGTCGGGTCCACCCGACTTGCGCATAAAGATCTGCAGAACTCGGGTATACCCGAGTTCTGCCCGCCGTTCGGGCGGCCTTCGGCCCTCCTCACCGCCGTCAAGAAGGCGCCGATGCAGCGTCACGAAGGCGGCTATTACATTCGCCTGGTTGCCCGCGACAAGCCGGGCACCGCGGCGACCATCGCCAAGCGTCTTGCCGAGCAGGACATCTCGATGGAATCGATCGTCCAGAGGCATGCTCAGGGCGAAGCGACCTCCGGCGGCTCGGTGCCGGTGATCCTCATCACTTACGCCACCAGCGAAGATGCGGTGCGAAAGGCCCTTGCCGCGGTGGGACGGGATAAAGTGATATCGGGCCGGCCGCAGGTCATCCGTATCGAGAAAAACTAGCCGCGGCTCAAAGGCGGCAATAGGGAGCAGTTCATGGCGTCGATTACCGTTCAGCCGAGCCAGATTCTCGAGCGCATCCTGACGCTCGAAATCGTTCGCGTCACCGAGCGCGCCGCGGTGTCGGCGGCGCGCCTGCGCGGCCAAGGCAAGGACAAGGCGTCCGACCAGGCCGCAGTCGACGCGATGCGCCGCGAGCTCAACAAGTTGCCGATCGAGGGCACCGTGGTGATCGGCGAGGGCGAAATGGACGAGGCGCCGATGCTGTTCATCGGCGAGAAGGTCGGCAACGCCGGCGGCTTCAAGGTCGACATCGCAGTCGACCCGCTCGAAGGCACCGTGCTGTGCGCGAAGAACATGCCGGGCGCGATTGCGACCCTGGCGATGGCGGAAGCCGGCACGCTGCTGCATGCGCCGGACTGCTACATGGACAAGATCGCGATCGGCCCCGGTTATCCGAAGGGCACGATCGACCTCGACGCGCCGGCCGACGAGAACATCAACCGCCTCGCCAAGGCCAAGGGCGTGAAGCCCTCGGACATCACCGCGATCCTGCTCGACCGCCCGCGCCACGCCAAGATCATCGAAGCGGTGCGCAAGACCGGCGCCGCGGTGACCTTGATCAGCGATGGCGATGTCGCCGGCGTCATCCATTGCGCCGAGCCGAAGACGGGCATCGACATCTATCTCGGCATTGGTGGCGCGCCCGAGGGCGTGCTGGCGGCGGCGGCGTTGCGCTGCATCGGCGGCCAGATGCAGACCCGGCTGGTCATCGACACCGACGAGTTGCGCGCGCGGGTCGCCAAGATGGGCATCAAGGACCCGAAGAAGAAGTACGAGATCGAGGACATGGTGAAGGGCGACTGCCTGTTCGCCGCCACCGGGGTGACGTCGGGCGCGATGCTCGACGGCGTCAAGTTCGGCAAGGACGTGATCGAGACCGACACGGTGGTGATGCGCTCGGTGACCGGCACCGTCCGCCGCGTCCGCGCCGAGCATCGCCAGCTCGGCAAGTTTTATCTCGACTGAGCGGCGCGCTCAGGCCGGAACGAGTTCCGCAGTCTCGGGGGCGGTGCGCGCCAGCAGCCGGCCGAGATGGCTGGCGATCGCGCCCATTCCGCTCTTGCTTGTGCCGGCGCGGCCGTCCTTGGCCTCGGCGTCCGGATTGTAATTGGTGTTGGTGTTGACGTCGTAGGTGTAGGGCCGGCCGGCTTCGTCGACGATGAATTCGACCCCGGCAATGCCGATGTCGTTGGCGGCGAGGAACGCCTGCCATTTCGGGATCAGCGGGTGATCGAAGTCGCAGATGATCTGGAATTTGTCGCCCGGCGCCACCGCCGGACACACTTCGGCCAACGCCGGCGCATCGATCTGGCAGACATCGGCCGGGCACAGCTCGAATCCCTGCGAGGTGTCGACCCGCACCGCGTAGAGGAACTTGCCGCCGACGAACTCGACCCGGGTGATGAAGGGCTGCGGCGCCTTGATGTAGCGCTGCACCAAGGTGATGCCGTCGACCGGCTCCTCGAACGCATCGCCGGCGAGATGCTCGTCGAGCGCGGCGGCTGACAGGAACAGGCGAACGCCGAGTCCCTTGCCGGCACGGTTATGCTTGAGGATCAGCGGGAAGCCGAGGCGGCGCGCGGCATCGGCGATGTTGCCCTTGCCGACCACCGCCAGCGTTTGCGGCGTTTCGATGCCGAAGCGGTCGAGCGCCTGATATTGCGCCACCTTGGAGACTTCGAGCGCCAGCGCCCGTTCGCCATTGACGATTGGGCGGTCATGGCGCGTCAGCCAGGCCAGCACTGCGGCGGTCAATTCCGGCGCATAGCGATGGTCGCGCGTATGCGACGACGCGCTCATGCGGTTGTAGAACACGCCCTGCGGCGGCGCGACATTGAGATCGAGCACGCCTTGGTCGAGGTACCACTCGGCGAACGGGATCTTGCGCGCCTCGAATTCCTTGCGCAGCGGTTCGACCCAGGCGTCGTTCTCGTGGATGACGTAAACGCGCGGCAACTGGCTGTGCTGCGTCAAATCCTGGCGCATGGTTCACCTCGGCGGGACAACGGAAACAGGACGTATTTCACCGAGCGGCGCAGAACAACGGCGCCGCAGAGAAAGAAATCGCATGCTTTTCGGATGGCGCCGGAGAACCGATATTTTCTCCTGGCGAGCGATAAATTGGATCAATATATCGGTTCGTCTGGAGTCAGATTCGACGTGTTGACCGCACTCAAGCCGCAGCCACCCATGCACGCACCGCCCGACGCTTTTCTCGGCGTCGAGCGCTCGCTGACCGGCAAACGCTGGCAGGGCCGCATCGACGCGCGCGGTGAAGCGCGCGCGCTCGACATCGCGCAGAGGAGCGGCGTGCCGGAATTGCTGGCGCGGGTTCTGGCCGGGCGCGGCGTCGAGCCTGAGGACGTTTCGGCCTATCTCGATCCGACCGTCAAGCGGCTGATGCCCGATCCGTTCGCGCTCACCGCCATGCCGGAAGCGGCGGCGCGGCTTGCCGATGCCGTGACGCGCGGCGAGAGCGTGGCGATCTTCGGCGATTATGACGTCGACGGCGCCACCGCTTCGGCGGTCCTGGTGCGGTTCTTGCGCGCCGGCGGGCTCGATCCGATCGTCCACATTCCCGACCGCATCTTCGAGGGCTACGGCCCCAATGTCGACGCGATCCGCTCGTTCGCCGAGCGCGGCGTCAAGCTTCTGGTGACGGTCGATTGCGGCACCACCAGTCTCGAGCCGCTGGCGGAGGCGAAGAGGCTCGGCCTCGACGTCGTCGTGATCGATCACCATCAGGCCGATGAGGCGCTGCCGGCGGCGCAGGCCATCGTCAATCCGAACCGCGTCGACGATCTATCCGCGCTCGGCCATCTCGCCGCCGTCGGCCTGGTGTTTCTGACATTGGTTGCGGTGAGCCGCGAATTGCGCCGGCGCGATTTCTGGAGCGCGACCCGTGCGGAGCCCGATCTCTTGTCGCTGCTCGATCTGGTGGCGCTCGGCACCATCGCCGACGTGGTGCCGCTCAAGGGCCTCAACCGCGCCTTCGTCGCCAAGGGGCTGATCGCGCTGCGCCGTCGCGACAATATCGGCGCCACCGCGCTGATGGATGTT
>Ga0265313_10001041_pt1 | contig 26994 bp, 28 predicted proteins | sample 4123metaG_FD_203122 | JGI IMG/M metagenome (GOLD analysis project Ga0265313, IMG submission 203122) | Rhizosphere microbial communities from Carex aquatilis grown in University of Washington, Seatle, WA, United States - 4-1-23 metaG | ecosystem: Host-associated > Plants > Roots > Rhizosphere >...
GCGGCGCCTTCTCCTCCAGGCTGGCGGTGACCAGCACATGGGTGTCGCCGAATTTCACCAGGCAGGAGCCTTCGGCATGGCGGGCGAAGCCCGGCGTCAGGCTGACGGCCCGCATCTGGTCGTGGGCACGATTTGAGGGGCGCATGGGTCAAGCCTATGGTTGAAGTCGCATAAGTCAGGCGTTACCTAGCGGCGCGGGCGGACTCACGCAACCGGCCGCCCGCTTCGTCAAATATGTCTGTTTTATCAAGGACTTGGTTTTGGATTCAGCCCTCTTTCCCAACCCACTTGGCGAGCGCCCGCGCGAGGTCTTCCGCCATCTGGTGGAAGCCTTCCTGGCGAGCGGGGAGCCCGTGGGCAGCCGCACCCTGTCCCAGCGCCTGCCGCTGACCCTCTCGCCCGCCTCGATCCGCAATGTCATGGCCGACCTGGAGGCGATGGGCCTGCTCTATGCCCCCCACACCAGCGCCGGGCGCGTCCCCACCGAGCGCGGCCTGCGCCTGTTCGTGGACGGGATGCTGGAGATCGGCGACCTCGCCGCCGAGGAGCGCGGCCAGATCGAGGCCCGGCTCTCGGCCAGCGGGCGGCGGCTGGAAGACGTTCTCACCCAGGCGACCCAGATGCTGTCGGGCCTGTCGCGCTGCGCCGGGCTGGTGGTGACGGCCAAGCAGGATGCAGCCCTGAAGCATGTCGAATTCGTCGCCGTCGCCCCCGGCAAGGCGCTGGTGGTGATGGTGTTCGAAGACGGCCAGGTCGAGAACCGCATGATCGAGACCCCGCCGGGCCTGCCTGCTTCGGCCCTGTGGGAAGCGAGCAATTATCTGGGCGCGCGGCTGCGCGGCCGCACCCTGGACGACGCCCGCAAGGAAGTGCTGACCGAGCTGGAAGGCGAACGGGCGGTGCTGGACAGTCTCACCGCCAAGATCGTGGCCGAGGGCCTGGCCACCATCAGCCAGCCTCCATTTGGTTCTGGGGGCGGCGGCCGCGCCGAAGAGCAGACGCTGATCGTGCGGGGCACCGCGCATCTGCTGGACAGCGTCGAGGCGCGGGCCGACATCGAGCGGGTGCGTCATCTGTTCGACGATATCGAGCGCAAAAACGACCTGATCCGCCTGCTGGAGCTGGTCAAGGACGGCGACGGGGTGCGCATCTTCATCGGCTCGGAGAACCGGCTGTTCTCCCTTTCCGGCTCCTCCATCGTCGCCGCGCCCTATGCAAATGCCGCAGGGCAGATCGTCGGCGTGATCGGCGTTCTGGGGCCGACGCGGCTGAATTACGGCCGCATCATCCCCATGGTCGACCATACCGCGAAAGTCATTGGACGATTGCTGGGTTAGGTAATAATAGAGGCCGTTATGAACGATACCGACGAACCGACCCAACTGCCCGATTCCGAGAATCCGCACGCCGCCGAATTCGCCGTGCTGGAAGCCCTGAAGATGGAGAATGCCGAACTCAAGGACCAGCGGCTGCGCGCCCTGGCCGAGATGGAGAATGTCCGCCGCATCGCCGCCCGCGAGAAGGCCGAGGCTTCGCAATACGCCGTCACCAAATTCGCCCGCGACATGGTCGGCATCGCCGACACTTTTGCCCGCGCCCTCGCCGCTGCGTCGCCCGAGCTGCGCGCCGCCGCCGACGCCCAGATCAGGGCGGTGCTGGACGGTATCGAGGCCACCGACCGCCAGTTGATGGCGACGCTGGAACAGCATGGCGTGAAAATCGTCGACACAGCCGACGGCAAGTTCGATCCCAACCTGCATCAGGCCATCGCCGAAGTGCCGGGGAACGGCAAGCCGCCGGGCAGCATTGTGGACGTGGTGCAGGCGGGCTATCGCATCGGCGAGCGGCTGCTGCGCCCCGCCATGGTGACGGTGGCGAAGAAAGAAGCCGGCGCGCCCGGCATCGATACAAAGGCATAAGGGGGAGTCATGTCCGACCTGAAGCTTGTCGTCGCCGGCGCCTCCGGCCGCATGGGCCGTACCTTAATCCGCGAAATCGCCCAGGGCTCCGGCATCACGCTGTGCGGCGCGCTGGAGATGGAAGGCCATCCCAACCTGGGCATGGATTCCGGCGCCCTGGCGGGGATGCAGCCCAACGGCATCAAGCTCACCGCCGACCCGCTGCCGGTGATGACGGGCGCGCAGGGCATTGTCGATTTCACCACCCCGATGGTCTCGCTGATGCTGGCCGACCTCGCCGCCCAGGCGCGCATCGTCCATGTCATCGGCACCACCGGCTTTGACGCCAAGGGCGAGGAGCGCATCAAGGCCGCTGCCCGCCATGCCGTGATCGTCAAGTCCGGCAATATGAGCATGGGCGTCAATCTGCTGGCGGCGCTGGTGGAGAAGGCGGCGCGCTCGCTGCCCAATTACGACATCGAGGTGCTGGAGATGCACCACCGCAACAAGGTGGATGCGCCCTCCGGCACCGCCCTGCTGCTGGGTCAGGCGGCGGCGAAGGGCCGCGACATCGCGCTGGAAAAGCATTGGGTCAAAGCGCGCGACGGTCACAATTTCGGTGCGCGCGAGGATGGCGCCATCGGTTTCGCCACTTTGCGCGGCGGCACGGTGGTGGGCGAGCATTCGGTGATCTTCGCCGGTTCGGGCGAGCGCATCACGCTTACACACACGGCCGAGGACCGCACTATCTTCGCCCATGGCGCGCTGGGCGCCGCCAAATGGGGCCATGGCCAGAAGCCCGGCCTCTATTCGATCACGGACGTTCTCGGCCTCTGATGTCCAGGTCTTTCACCAAAGAAGAGGTGGAAGAGTTTTTTGCGCGGCTGAAGAAGCAGAACCCCTCGCCTAAAACCGAGCTGGAATACACCAATCCCTACACCTTGCTGGTGGCGGTGACGCTGTCGGCCCAGGCCACCGACAAGGGCGTCAACAAGGCGACGAGGGCGCTTTTCCGACACGTGCAGACGCCGGAAGCGATGCTGGCGCTGGGCGAAGCGGGCCTGACCGAATACATCAAGACCATCGGGCTTTATCGCGGCAAGGCGAAGAACATCATCGGCGCCGCGAAGCTGCTGGTCGAAAAGCATGGCGGCAAGGTGTCGAATGACCAGGCCGCGCTGGAGGAATTGCCAGGCGTCGGGCGCAAGACCGCCAATGTCGTGCGCAATGTCGCCTTCGGGGAAAAGACCATCGCGGTGGACACGCATATTTTCCGTGTCTCAAACCGCACCGGCCTGGCGCCCGGCAAGGACGTTCTGTCGGTGGAGTTGGCGCTGAAAAAAGTGGTGCCGGACAAATACGCCCTGCATGCTCATCACTGGCTGATCCTGCATGGCCGCTACACCTGCATCGCCCGCAAACCGCTCTGCCCCATTTGCGTGGAGCGCGATCTCTGCCGCTTCAAGGACAAAACCAAAGAGCTTCCGGTGGAGAAGCCGAGGCTGCCTAAGAAGGTTTCCGCGCGTTTCTCAAAGCGTTGAGGCAGAGCGGATCGGCGGCGCTGGCCGCGCCCGCCGGCACGGTCTCGACATGGCGCACCGCCTCCGCCCCTTGCGGCCCGTAGAGAAAGAAGAAAGCGCGGCACTGGGCGCCGTCATAGCGCCACATCTGGGTGCTGCCGTCGCGGCGCATGAATTGCGGCGTTCCCAGCAGGGCGCGCAAATTGGCCTGGGGCAGGCCCAGATAGCCGCTGGGTTCGCCGCGCGGCGGGGCGGGCGGGATCGGTACTTCCGGCGGCGGCTGCACCGGCGGCGGCAGGATGGCGGCGGGCGCGGGCGACGAAATGGGTGTCAGCTTGGGCACCTGGGCGCAGGCGGCCAGCAGCAAAAAAAGCCCAAGATGAACGGCACGGCGGAACATGCGGCGAGTCCTGCACCATGCGCCTTGCGCGTGCAAGGTTCCCCGTCTAAGCCTGCTTCAAGACAGCGCCGGGGGAAACATGCCGCAGAAATATCATGTCGCCGGGCTGGGCAACGCCATTGTCGACATCATCGCCAGCGTCGACGACCAGTTTCTGCTGACGCACAAGATCGCCAAGGGCGCGATGACCCTGGTGGATGAATTCCGCGCCTTCGAACTCAACAAGGCGCTGGCGCAAGCAGGCAAGAACCACGAAGTGGCGGGCGGCAGTTGCGCCAACACCATGGCGGGGCTGGCCTCCTTCGGCGCCAAGGGCGTTTATGTCGGCAAGGTCCATGCCGACCGGCTGGGCGCGGTCTTCTCCGCCAGCATGAAGACGCTGGGCGTGGACTACACCACGCCGCTGGGCAACAAGGGCGCCGCCACCGCTTCAAGCCTGATCGCGGTGACCGGCGACGGCCAGCGCAGCATGAACACCTATCTCGGCGCTTGCCGCGAGCTGACGCCGGACGATGTCTTTCCGCACGAAATCGCCGAGGCCGAGATTGTCTATATCGAAGGCTATCTCTGGGACGAGCCCGCCGCCAAGGAAGCCTCGCGCAAAGCAATGAAGCTCGCCCATGGCGCCGGCGGCAAGATCGCGCTGACTTTGTCGGACTCCTTCTGTGTCGGCCGCTTCCGCGACGAGTTCCTGCATCTGTTCAACAATGAGCTCGACATTCTCTTCGCTAACCAGGACGAGGCCTTTGCTTTGTTCCAGGTGAACAGCTTTGAGCAGGTGGTGGAGAAGGTGAAGACCTGGGGCGGCATCGCCGCCCTGACGCGCTCGGAAAAGGGCTGCGTCATCGTTCACGGCAACCAGGCGCATGAGGTGCCGGCGGCGGCGGTGGCGAAGGTGGTGGACACCACCGGCGCGGGCGACCAGTTCGCGGCGGGCTTTCTATACGGCCTGACCCACGACAAGGGCCTGGCCGAGTGCGGCAAGCTGGGCAGCCTGGCGGCAGCGGAAGTGATCTCGCATTACGGCGCGCGGCCGGAAGTCTCGCTGGCCGAGCTGGCGAAGAAGGCGGGCCTGGCCTAGGCTGAGGCGGCTTGCTCGACTGGGAGGGCATTGTGCCGAACCGGCATTGGCTGCGCATCGCCGCTTGCGTCCTGACCGTGCTGTCAACGGCAGGCGCGGGCGCACAAAGCGTCAATCAATGCATCGACAGTTGTTTCACCACCTTCTCACCATCCCAGATGGGCGGCTCCACCGAATTGCGGCGAGAATGCCTGGAGAACTGCAACCGCCGCGCCGCGCCGCGGGTGCCGCAGGGCGCAATCGCCTTTGATCCCCATACGGGGGCCTGGGGCATCGCCTTTGGCAAGGCCAGCGCCGGCGATGCCAACCAGAGCGCGCTGACCCGCTGCCGCGAGAACGGCGGCGGCGGCAATTGCCAGCTCGCCGCCAGCTATGCCGGCCACTGCGCCGCCTTGGCGGCGGTCAAGAGCAAGGCGCGATTCACCACCGCCCAGGGCCCCAGTCTGGCGGAAGCGAAGACCGGCGCGTTGCGGGCCTGCCAGTCGCAGATAGGCGGTGCTTGCGTCTTATGGGTTTATGGCTGCGCCTGGGACAAGAGCTAGGCGCTACTCACCGATCAGGTGCAGCAACACTTCGCGCCGATGCGCGGCGTGGCGGTGCTCGAAGAGATAAAGCCCCTGCCAGGTGCCCAAGGCGAGTTTGCCGCCGCGCACTGGCACGCTCAGCGACACGACGGTCAGAGCGCTCTTGATGTGGGAAGGCATGTCGTCCGGTCCTTCCTCGTCATGCTTGTAGGGAAAATCTTCCGGCGCCAAGCGTGAAAAGGCGGCGATCAGGTCTTTCTGCACATTGGGATCGGCATTTTCCTGGATCAGCAGCGAGGCCGAGGTGTGGCGGATGAAACAGGTGAGCAAGCCATCGGTGATGCCGCTCTTGGCGACAAAGGCTTTCGCCGCCGCGGTAAATTCGTAAAGCCGCGCGCCATGGGTGGGGATGGTGACGGTGTGGAAATCCTGCTTCATCGACTCTTCCGCAGATAGACATAAAGCGCGCCGCCACCGCCATGACGGATATGCGCCGGCTGTACCAGCGCGACCGCCGCCTTGAGCTCCGGTTCGGCCAGCCAGCGCGGCACCATCTCCTTCAACACGCCATGCGGCGACCCCGTCCATGCCGCAGCGTCGGCGGCACGCGGATTGCCCTTGCCCGTCACCACAACAATCAGGCGATGCCCGCGTTCGCGCGCGCCGTGCAGGAAGCGGGCAAGCGTGCGATGCGCCCGTTCCTGGGTCATGCCATGCAGGTCGAGAGCGGCGTCAGGCGTGATCAGGCCACGATTGAGCCGGTCCTGGGTGTTGCCATCCAGGCCGCCGGAGCCGCCGGGCTTCTTGGCGGAGCGCGGCGCCGCCTTGGGTTTGATCGGCCGCGCCAGCTTGAAGTCCTGCTCAAACTCCCGCCGCTCATTTTCTGTCGTGCGCCTGCCGGTGCGGCTGACCTTGCGCATCAATAACTGCGGCCCGCGCCGATCTTTTCCGCCAGCGCATTGGGCAGCAGCACAAATAACCGCCCGCCCGCGTTCATATGCCCGGCACGCTGTTCCGCTTCCGGCCCGAAACCGAAAAAGATGTCCCCCCGTACCGCGCCCTTGATGGCGCCGCCGGTATCCTGGCCGATCAGCAGCCCATGCACGGGATCGGCGCCTTCAGCGGCGACAAAAAATGGTGCGCCCAGCGCGTTCATCTTCGGATCAAGCGCCAGGCTGGCCAGCGGCGTCAGATTGGCGCCCAGCGTGCCGGTGCTGCCCAGTGCGGGATCGTCAATCTCGGCGCGCAGAAAGAAAACATAGGACTGGTCGGTCTCCATCACCCGCCGCGCCTGATCGGGATGGGCGGCAAGCCAGGCGCGGATGCTCTGCAGCGAGACATTTTCGCGGGTGAGCTGGCTTTCATTGATCAGGGTGCGGCCGATGGCGGTGTAGGCCTGGCCGTTGGCGCCGGCATAAGCCAGCCGCACGCTGCTGCCATCGGGCAGGCGGGCGCGGCCCGAACCCTGGATCTGCAGGAAGAACAGCGCCACCGGATCTGCGGCCCAGAGCAGCACTTCGCCTTTGGGCGGCCTGGCATTGATCCCGGCGCGGTCGGGATAAGGCGCCAGCGTGTGATCATGCACCTGCGCGGTGGCATGCTGGCCGGCCAGCCTGGAGTCGAATTCGCCCAGGTCGAAGCGTACCCAGTCGTCGGGCAAGGCATAGATCGGCGTCTGATAGACGCCGCCGCGCGCGGGCGCGGCCAGGATTTCCGGTTCGTAATAGCCGGTGAACAACCCATCCGCCTTGCCGGCTTCGCTGATGGCGTAAGGCGTGAAGCGGGTCTCGAAAAAAGTCCGCGGGTCAGCGGCGGTCGCGGCCTGCGCGCACAGATCGAGCCAGTCGCCGACGGTGCCGGCATAGCCTGCCCCGCCCATGGCGCCGGCAAGCGGCTTTTTGGCCAGTTGGGCGCAGCCGCGCAGGAACGCATCCCGCGCAGCATTGAAACGGGCGCGGTTCCAGTCCGGCATATCGGCAAAGGAAGCGCGCGCCAGACGCAGCGCCGCCGTGGGAGCGGCGGGTACCGAAGGCGCCGAAGGCGACACGGCGGGCCGGGGCGCGGAACAGGCCGCCAGCAATAGCGCCGCCAGCAACAAGCTGCGCTTCACGCCGCCTCCGTCGCCACCAGCGTCCAGTTGGGATCGGCAGCGCCCAGGGCGCGGCTGAAAGTCCAGCGGTCGGTGACCTGGTGCGGCGCGCCGACGCCTTCCGTGGTCTCGAACGTGGCCTCGAAGCGGACGGCGATTTCCATCAGCCCGTTCTGCGCCGAAGCGTGTTCTATCGCGACGTCCTTGACGGCGGCGAAGCGGAAGCGCCCGGGCGCCCCGCCTCGCGCCGCGATGGCCGTCGAGAAGCCTTCCAGCACGTCAGGCGAAACCAGCGGCTTCAAAGCCGCGGTGTCACCCTTCTCGAAAGCGGTGACAATCAGGCCGTAAGCGGTGCGGGCACCTTCCAGGAATTTGCCGGCGTCGAAAGCCTTGTCGGCCATCTGCAGTTCGAACAGGCCCGGCGCGTCCAGCTTGGTCGATTCCGGCGGCGGGTTGAGCGGCAGGCCGCGCGCCGCCCGCCCGGTGGGCGGCACGGCGGGATATTCAGTGCCGCTCTTGCGCCCCAGCACCATGAAAAGTCGCACCAGCACGATCGCGGCAACACCGGCCGCGACCAAGACAAAGATCCATTGCGATTGCGCCATGGCAAGACCCGAAACCAATAGAAAGCAGCCTAGACCGGCTGTTTTGCCGGGGAAAGCGTTCCCTTAACTTGTCAGGGGCGCGCGATCCATGGTAGCGCCCCGGCGCCAATAGCCAGAGAGATATCATGAGCGAGAACGGCCAGACCGAAGCCAACCCGGCATCCCAACCCCAGGTGGCCATCGTCGCCCAGTACATCAAGGATTTGTCCTTCGAAAATCCGGGCGCTCCGGCGCTGATGTCCCAAGGGCCGGCGATCGATCTGGGGGTGGACCTGCAGGCCCGCCGCGGCGATGCCGAACATTTCGAGGTGGAACTGAAGCTGCGCGTTACCGCCAAGAATGGCGACAAGACTGCTTTCCTGCTGGAACTGGCCTATGCCGGGCTGTTCCGCGTCGTCGGTGTGCCGGAAGAGATGTTGCAGCCGCTGCTGCTGATCCAGGCGCCGCACATGATCTTCCCCTTCGCGCGGCGCATCGTTGCCGATGTGGTGCGCGATGGCGGCATGCCGCCGCTGATGATCGATCCCATCGATTTCGCCAGCCTCTATCAGAGCAAGCTGGCTTCTGGCGGGGTTCAGGGTCCGGCGGTCGGTACCGCTTAGGCTATTTTCTTCCACACTGCCGCATCGCCCAGTTCGGCGGCGATGAAAGCGTCATGACGGGCGCGCTCTTCGTCGGTGAGGCGCGATGCGAGCGGCGCCGGCCGCTGGCGCGCCGCGCCGGGACCGCCCCCTCCTGTTCCCACCGCGGCGGCCGCGATCTCGGCCGGAGCGAGCGAGAAGCCGCGCTGGCGCCCGCCAATCAGTTCCAGATAGACCTGCGCTGTCAGCTGGCAGTCCAGCAGCGCGCCATGCTTGCTGCGGGCGGAGAGGTCGATGGCGAAGCGCTTGCAGAGTTCGTCCAGGGAATAGCGCGCGCCGGGGAGCTTGCGCTTGGCGATCTCGATGGTGTCGATGGCGCGGTGCAGCGGCAGCGGCTCGCGTCCCACCCGCGCCAGTTCGGCATTGATGAACTTGATGTCGAAGGAGGCGTTGTGGATCACCAGCGGCGCGTCGCCAATAAAGGCCAGGAATTCATCGACAATGTGTGCGAACAGCGCCTTGTCGGCGAGAAATTCATTGCTGAGCCCATGCACCCGCTGGGATTCGATCGGCACGTCGCGTTCGGGGTTGAGGTAGAATTGCAGTTCGCTTCCGGTGGGAAAGTGATCCACCAGCTCGACCAGGCCGATTTCCACGATCCTGTGTCCGTCGCCGGGCTCAAAGCCGGTGGTTTCGGTATCGAAGACTATTTCACGCACTGAGTTTTTTCCGAATATCAGCCAGAATCATTTTCACCTGTTCACGGGCGTGATCCAAGCCCTGATCGGTCATCACCACATAATGCGCCTGTTGACGCTTTTGCGCGTCGCTGAGCTGGCGGGCGGAAAGCGTGGCGAACTTCGCCTCGTCCATGCCGGGACGGGCCAGCACCCGCGCCTTCTGGACGGCAGCGGGGGCGGAGGCCACCACCACCGCATCCACCCGGGCACCGGTTTCCAGCAGCAGGGGAATGTCGAACAGCAGGATCGGCGCGGCGGCGTGATGCTCGACGAATTGCTCGCGCATGTGCAGCACCAGGGGATGGATCAGGGCTTCCAGCCGCTCCAGCTTCTCCGGCGTCATCTGGGCGGCGATGCGGGCGCGGCTGATGCTGCCTTCGATCGCCGATCCCGGAAACAGCGCCTCGATATCCGGCTGCAGCGTCACCGGATTGGTATAGATGTCGTGCACCGCCTGGTCGGCGTCAAAGACCGGTACGCCTTCTTCGGCGAACAGTTGGGCGGTGCTGCTCTTGCCCATGCCCATCGCGCCGGTCAGGCCGATGATGAAGGGCTTAGCGCGCGCCAAGGGCTTCAACCAGAGCCGCGCGCAGGCCGGGGGTGACTTCGGGGCGCGCGCCGAAAAATGCCTCAAAGGACGGCACTGCCTGGTGCATCAACATACCGAGACCATCAATGGTCTTGAGGCCTCGCGCCTTTGCGTCCTTCAGCAGCTGTGTTTCCAACGGATGATAGACAATGTCGCAGACGGCGGCCTCCCGCGGCAGCGCGGAGAGATCGAGGTCGAGCGGCGGGTTGCCGCCCATCCCCGCGGACGTCGCATTCACCACCAATGCGGCCCGGCCGGCGATCCGCGGGAATGTGTCCAGAGACCGGACTTCGGTCACGCTGCCTTCTGCCGATGGCGTTGAGGCTTCAAACGCGAGAATAGTGGCCCGCTCCGGATTGCGCGCCATCAGATAGATACAGCCTGCGCCCAGTTGCCGAAGCGCGACAAGCGCGCCGCGCGCTGCGCCACCCGCCCCCAGCAGAACCACTGCTTTCCCGCCGAGCGGACCGATGGCTTCTTTCAGCGACGCCATCAGGCCGTAAGCGTCGGTATTGCGGCCCGCGATGGCGCCGTGACGGAAGACCAGCAGGTTGGTGGCACCTGCACTGCGGGCGATATCGTCGTTGCTGTCGGCCAGCGCAAACGCGGCCTCCTTGTGCGGCACAGTGCAATTGACGCCGGAAAAGCCTTCCCTTTGCAGGCGCGCGATCGTCGCGGCGAATTCCTCCGGCGCGGCGGGAATCTTTTCGTAGCTGCCATCGATGCCATACTGCTTCAGCCAGTAGCCATGCAGCACCGGCGAAAGCGAATGGGCAACGGGCCAGCCAATGACGCCTGCTTTTATTGTCATGAGGCCAACAAGCCTTCGTTTCGTAGCTGGGCCAGCACCGGCAGAAGCGGCAAGCCGAGGATGGAAAAGAAATCGCCCTCCACTCTATCGAAAAGCTGGCTGCCGCACCCCTCCAGATGATAGCAGCCCACCGATGCGAGAACCGCAGGGACCTCGGCCGCCAGATAGGCATCCAGGAAGGCTTCGCTCAGGCCCCGCATGGTCAGCGCCCCCTCGCCCACATGCCGCCAGGTTACCGCCCCATCCCGCGCCAGCGCCGCCGCCGAGATAATGCGATGTGTCTTGCCGGAAAGCCGCGCCAGCAGCCGTTTTGCGGATGCCGCGTCGGGGCTTTTGCTGATGTTTTCGCCCTCGAATTCCAGGATGGAATCCCCGCCCAGCACCAGGGCGCCGGGATGGCGCGCCGATACCGAAAGCGCCTTGGCTTCTGCCAAAGCCAGGGCCGAAGTTTCCGCGCCAGCGCCCGCCGGCATCAATGCCGCTTCGTCGATGTCGGCGGGATCAACCGTGAATTCCACCCCCGCCGTCGCCAGCAGCCGCGCCCGGCTGGCGCTGCCGGAAGCCAGGACCAGTCTCACGCCTCCGCCTTCCGCTCGGACAGCAGGTTCATCACCGTCGCCGCCGTTTCCTCGATGGAGCGGCGGGTGACATCGATGGTGGGCCAGCCCTGGTTCTCGAACAGCGCCTTGGTGGCGGCGACCTCGGCCCGCACCTGATCGAGATCGACATAATCCGTGTTGCGGGTCTCGCCCATGGTGGAAAGACGGTTGCGCCGCACCTGCACTAGCCGGTCGGGCGACACCCACAGCCCCACCACCAGCGCCTGCGCCGCCAGCAGCGCCGGCGGGGCCTGCATGCCCGGCACCAGCGGCACATTGGCGGCCCTGACGCCGCGAATGGCGAGATAGACGCAGGTCGGCGTCTTGGAAGTGCGACTGGCGCCGGTGAGGATGACCTCGGCGTTGGCGATACCGTCCAGCGCCTGGCCGTCGTCATGGGCGATGGCGAAGTTCAGGGTCTCGATGCGATCGAGATAGCGCTGGTCGACCTGGTGCTGGCGGCCGACCTTGTGACTTTCCACCTTGCCCAGGAACTTGCCCAGCACGTTGAGCGGCCGTTCCAGCACGTCGATGCAGTCCAGCTTGAGATCGACGCAGCGTTGCACCAGCCGCTGGTTGAGGGTCTTGCTGGCCAGGGTGAAAAACACCAACCCTGGCGCCGTGGCGGCCTGGTCCAGGGCGCGGGAAAGCTGATGCTCGCTGCGCACCAGGGCGTAGGAATGGATCTGGACTTCGACATTCTCGAACTGGGCCAACGCCGCGCCCACCATGGCGTTGAGGGTCTCGCCGGTGGAATCGGAAACCAGATGAAGGTGGAATTTTTTCTCCACAAAGAGCGCCCTGACTGTCCCCAAGGGCCATAGCCCGGCGGGGAAAAGCCCGCAAGAGTGTGGACTTTTCTTTGCCCCCTGTGCAGCGGCGCGCATCAATGGGGAGCGATCGGGCCTGCCGTGGACAATCCGGCCGCGGCCCCGTCCAGGCCAAGCGCTTGAGTCGCCGCGAGCTTCGGCCTAGAGGGGGCACATGTCCAAGGTTCCGCCCACAGCTCACAGGCCTAACATCATCTTCATCATACTTAGATTCTAGGAGTCTTGTTTTGAAGAAGGATGTGAAACTCCTGCGCGTGTTGGCTGGCGATGCCGTCACGCCGCCGCCGGTCTGGCTGATGCGTCAGGCCGGGCGCTATCTGCCGGAATACCGGGCAGTGCGGGAGAAGGCGGGTTCCTTCTGGGGTATGGCGCTCAATCCTGAATATGCCGCCGAAGTGACGTTGCAGCCGATCCGGCGCTTCGGCTTCGATGCCGCGATCATCTTCTCCGATATTCTCACCGTGCCAGAGGCGCTGGGGCAGAAGGTAACCTTCACGGCGGGCGAAGGCCCCAGCCTGACGCCGGTGAGCTCGGCGGAAGGCTTTGAGCGCGATCCGGTGCATTGGGCCGCCTATTTCGAGCCAGTCTATGAAGCGTTGCGCCGGGCGCGCGCCGGGTTGGATGCCGAAGGCTTTGGCGACCGCGCCCTGCTGGGCTTCGCCGGTGCGCCCTGGACGCTGGCGACCTATCTGGCGGCGGGCGCGGGCGGCGACGAGCAGAAGGCGGCGCGGCTATGGGCCTGGCGCGATCCGGAGGGCTTTGGGCAACTTCTTGATATCCTGGCGGACTGTGTTGCCTTCCATCTGATCCGCCAACTCGAGGCTGGTGCCGATGCGGTGCAGATCTTCGACAGCTGGGCAGGCGGGTTGCCGGAACATCTGTTCGAGAAGCTGGTGATCCGGCCCACCCGCGCCATTGTGCAGAAAGTGCGCGAGCGGCGGCCCGACGCCCACATCATCGGCTTTCCGCGCGCGGCGACCCTTCAAGGCTATGAATCTTACGCCCGCTGCACCGGGGTTGACGCGATCTCGCTCGACACCGCCGCGCCGATGGGTTGGGCGGCGCGGACGCTGTCGCCGCTCTGCGCGGCCCAGGGCAATCTCGATCCGCTTGCCCTGGTGGCGGGCGGCGCCGCGCTAGACAAGGCGGTTGACCGCATCCTGGAGGCGATGGCGGGCTCGCCTTTCATCTTCAATCTCGGTCACGGCATCCTGCCGGAAACGCCGATCGAACATGTCGAGCAGTTGCTGAAACGGATACGCCAAGGGTCGTCGACTTGAAGGTCGCTGTCGTTCTGTTCAATCTGGGCGGGCCGGACGGACCGGAAGCGGTCGAGCCCTTTCTGCGCAACCTGTTTTCCGATCCTGCCATCATCGCCCTGCCCGCGATCCTCCGGCTGCCGCTGGCGAGGCTGATCGCCCGCCGCCGCGCCCCGGTGGCGCGCGCCATCTATGACCATCTGGGCGGCGGCTCGCCTATTGTCGCGGAAACCCAGAAGCAGGCCCGCGCCCTGGAAGCGGCGCTGACGGGGTTGGAGGCGAAAGCCTTCATCGCCATGCGTTGCTGGCATCCCTTCAGCGACGGCGCGGCGTTGGGTGTGAAGGCGTTCGCCCCCGACTGCATCGTGCTGCTGCCGCTCTATCCGCAATTTTCTACCACCACCACGGCGTCGTCGCTGAAGGATTGGGATCGCGCCGCCAGGAAAGCGGGATTGAATATCCCCACCGCCCGCATCTGCTGCTACCCCGACGAACCCGGCTTCATCGCGGCCATGGCGGCGCATATCCGCAAGACAGCGCAGGATTTGCAGCCCGGCCTCAACTATCGTCTGCTGCTGTCGGCGCACGGCCTGCCGAAGCGGACCATCGCCCGGGGCGATCCCTATCAGTGGCAGGTGGAGAAAAGCGCCGCCGCGATTTTCGCCGCGCTGGACATGCCGCAGCTTGAATCCGTCGTGTGCTACCAAAGCCGCGTCGGTCCGCTGGAATGGATTGGCCCGGCCACCGACGCGGAAATCCGCCGCGCCGGCGCCGACGACAAGGGCGTCATTGTCGCGCCCATCGCCTTTGTCAGTGAACATTCCGAAACCCTGGTGGAACTGGATATCGAATACGCCAGGCTTGCGCACGAGGCGGGGGTGAAGGATTATCGCCGCGCGCCAACCGCCGGCGCCGAGCCTGCCTTTATCGGCGGCCTCGCCAATCTGGTCCGCCAAGCCATCGCCAGGGGGACGAATACAATCAGCAGCGCGCAGGGCCGGATTTGTCCGGAAAAATTCTGCCGCTGTGCGATGGAGAAGAATTGATGGACGCGCTGCGCGACACCCTGGCGAACTACATTCCCTGGTTCCTGGCTTTCCACATCATCGCCGTGATCGCCTTCATGGCAGGCATGCTCTATCTGCCGCGGCTGTTCGCCTATCACGCCGCCACCCAGCTCGGCTCGGAGTCCAGCGAGACCTTCAAGGTGATGGAAACAAGGCTGCTGCGCGGCATCATCACGCCGGCCTTCATCGCGGTCTGGATCCTGGGGCCGCTGCTGGCCTGGCTGACCGCCGCCTATCTCGATACCTGGTTGCAGATCAAGTTCGTGCTGGTGCTGATCCTTTCCGGCATGCATGGCTGGAACGTCAAGCTGTGGCGCGAATTCCAGGCCGACAAGCGCACGCATGCGCCCCGCTTTTACAAGATCGTCAACGAAATCCCGGCGGTGCTGATGGTGCTGATCGTGCTGCTGGTGAAAATCCAACCGTTCGGGTGAGGCCGGATTAGCAAAAGGTCCAGTGGACCTTTTGCCCGGCCGAACGGTCCGTAGCGGCAGCAGGCGGACGCGGCGCGCGCCCAAGCGCGACGCGAGGCCGGGAAAGCAATCCTGCGCGTCTGTGCAAAGTCTCCGCCAAGCTTAACAAGCGTTCAGAAATCTCGCATTTCCGCGGTATTTGCATCCGGCGTAAATCCGGTTATAACTCGCCCGTCTCTGGATCCGTTGCCTGCGCATGGCGCAAGGCGAACCGGCAAAGGCCTCAAGTCTGAGGATCATTTCCGGGCGGGTCGCCAAACCCAAACCTCGCGCGCGACGGCACGACGCCTTCCCACGCCGGACTTCCCGCCCAATTTCATTTCAGGTGTTTCCATGACAGTCCAGGACGGCTTGCAGACCATGAAGCTGCAGGATCTCAAGGATAAAAAGCCCGCAGACCTTCTGGCCTTCGCCGAGGAACTGGAGGTCGAGAATGCTTCGTCCATGCGCAAGCAGGACATGCTGTTCGCCATCCTGAAAGAACTTTCCGAACGCGAGGTCGAGATCACCGGCCGCGGCGTGGTGGAAATCCTGCAGGACGGTTTCGGCTTCCTGCGCTCGCCGGAATCCAATTACCTGCCCGGCCCCGACGACATCTACGTCTCGCCCAACCAGATCCGCCGCTTCGGCCTGCGCACCGGCGACACCGCCGAAGGCCCGATCCGCGGCCCCAAGGAAGGCGAACGCTATTTCGCTCTGCTCAAGGTCACGCTGATCAACTTCGAGGACCCGGACCAGATCAAGCACAAGGTCCATTTCGACAACCTCACGCCGCTCTATCCCACCCGCCCGCTCAAGATGGAGCTGGACGACCCGACGCTGAAGGACAAGACCGGCCGCGTCATCGACATCGTCTCGCCTCAGGGCATGGGCCAGCGCGCCCTGATCACCGCCCAGCCGCGCACCGGCAAGACGGTGATCCTGCAGAACATCGCCAAGGCGATTTCCGCCAACCATCCCGAAATCTTCCTGATCGTGCTGCTGATCGACGAGCGGCCCGAGGAAGTCACCGACATGCAGCGTTCGGTGAAGGGCGAAGTGATCTCCTCGACCTTCGACGAACCGGCGACGCGGCACGTCCAGGTCGCCGAAATGGTGATCGAGAAGGCCAAGCGCCTGGTCGAGCATAAGCGCGATGTGGTGATCCTGCTGGATTCCATCACCCGTCTGGGGCGCGCCTACAACACCGTCGTGCCGAGCTCCGGCAAGGTGCTGACCGGCGGCGTCGACGCCAACGCTCTGCAGCGGCCCAAGCGCTTCTTCGGCGCCGCCCGCAATATCGAGGAAGGCGGCAGCCTCACCATCATCGCCACGGCCCTGATCGATACCGGCAGCCGCATGGACGAAGTGATCTTTGAAGAGTTCAAGGGCACCGGCAACAGCGAAATCATCCTGGACCGCAAGGTCGCCGACAAGCGCGTCTTCCCCGCCATCGACATTCTCAAGTCGGGCACCCGCAAGGACGAACTGCTGGTCGACAAGGGCACCCTGTCCAAGACCTATGTCCTGCGTCGCATCCTGGCGCCGATGGGCACGGTCGATGCGATCGAGTTCCTCCTCGACAAGCTGAAGTCCGCGAAAAACAACGCCGACTTCTTCGAGAGCATGAACACGTAGTCAATATTTGAAAATACAAACGAAAAGGCCGGGCTGCGAAGCCCGGCCTTTTTCTTTCTGTCTCGCAGCTACTGCTTGACGATCTGCCCGTCCGGCAGGCGCAGTTCGCCCCAGCCGCCGTTCAGGTCGACGCCGTTGCGCGCACCGGTGCGGAAGGGGTGCGCCGCGGCCGCCTTCTCGTCGATCTCCATGCCCCAGCCCGGCTTGTCGTTGGCATAGAGATAGCCGCCGCGCATTTCCGGGCAGCCATGGAAGACTTCCTGCGAAGTGGCGTTGAAGGGCGTGTATTCCTGGATGCCGAAATTGGTGCAGGTGAGGTCGAGGTGAAGCATCGCCATATGGCCGATGGGCGAAACGTCGCCCGGGCCGTGCCAGGCGGTGCGGACATTGAAGATTTCGCCCATCGCCGCGACTTTCCGCGCCGGGGTGATGCCGCCCATCTGCGAGATGTGCATGCGCATATAGTCGATCAGCCGGTCCTTGATCAGCGGCGTCCATTCATGCGGGCTGTTGAAGAGTTCGCCCATGGCAAGGGGCGCCGAGGTCTGGGCGCGGATATTCTTGAACCATTCGATGTCTTCCGGCGACAGCGGGTCTTCCAGGAAGAAGAGGCGATACTTCTCCGCCTCCTTGCAAAACTGCACCGCCTCGGTCGGGGTGTAGCGTTCATGCATGTCGTGCATCAGCTCGATCTCCATGCCGAGCTGCTTGCGCGCTTCCTCGAACAGGGCCATGGCGCGGCGCTTGGCGGCTTCACGCTCGAACACCGGCTGGGTGTGCAGGGCGGGGATGCGCCCGCCGCCGGTGGGCGAGCCATAGCCGGCCATGCCGGGGACGCCGACCTGGACGCGGACATGGCGGAAGCCCTGGGCGATGAAGCGCTTGGCGCTGTCGATGGTGTTGGCGATCTCCGCGCCTTCGGCATGGCCGTAAAGGTCGGCGCCTTCGCGCACCTTGCCGCCCAGAAGTTCATAGACCGGCATGTTGGCCATGCGGCCCTTGATGTCCCAAAGCGCCTGGTCGACGCCGGAAATGGCGTTGTTCTCCACTGGGCCGTTCTTCCAATAGGAAGAGTCATAGGCCATCTGCCAGGTGTCCTCGATCCGGTCCACCGGATGGTTCAGCAGCAGCGGCTTGAGATATTTCTCCACCGCCGGGGCGATCAGGTCGGCGCGCTGGGTGAAGGTGGCGCAGCCATAGCCGTAAAGGCCGGGCTGGTCGGTGACGATTTTCACCACGCAGAGACGCGAGCCTTCCGGCGCGGTGTTGATGCAGATGACGTCCTTGATGACTGGCGCGGCCATGCCGCGCGTGGCGTTGGTGAGAATGCCCTGGGCATTGGCCGTCTTGGTGGCCAGCAAGGCCGCGCCCGACGCCATCATCGAGCGGATAAGTTCACGCCTGTCCATTGTCATTCCCCCTGATTAAATCGTTTTCCGGGACGTTAGGGGGGCGGCGCGCTTCCGGCAAGCGGACCAATCTTCCGAAAAATTACGGGATCAGGACGGTCGCGCCGGTGGTTTTTCGGCCTTCCAGGGCGTCATGGGCGGCCTTGGCTTCGGCCAGCGGGAAGCGCTGATTGACGGCGACTTTCACCGCCCCGGACTGCATCACCCCGAACAGTTCCGCGGCCCCCCGCTCCAGGTCCGGACGGGTGGCTATGTAATGGAACAGGGTCGGGCGGGTGAGATAGAGCGAGCCCTTGGCTGCCAGCACGCCGGGCGAGAAGGGCGACACCGCGCCGGAGGAGTTGCCGAAGCTGACCATCAGCCCGCGAGGCTTCAGGCAGTTGAGCGAGGCATCGAAGGTATCCTTGCCCACCGAGTCATAGACTACCGGCACGCCGGCAGGGGCGATCTCGCGCACTTTCTTTTCCCAACCCTCGCCCAGCACCAGGACATGCGCCGCTCCGGCCTGGCGGGCGAGGGCCGCCTTGGCTTCCACACCCACCGTGCCGATCACGGTGGCGCCCAGCGCCTTCGCCCACTGGCAGAGGATCAGGCCGACACCGCCCGCCGCTGAGTGCACGACAATGGTTTCGCCCGCCTGCACCTTGTACGTCTCGCGCAGCAGATACCAGGCGGTGAGGCCCTTGAGCATCGCGGCGGCGGCGACCTCGTCGCTGATGCCGTCAGGAATCTTCACCAGCTCCTTGGCCGCGACATTGCTGGCTTGCGCATACATGCCCACCGGCGCGCTGGCGGTGACGACGCGGTCGCCCACTTTCAGTCCGCTGACGCCTTCGCCCAGCGCGTCGACCACGCCCGCCACTTCCTTGCCCAGGCCCGAGGGCAACGGCACTGGATAAAGCCCGCTGCGATGATAGGTATCAATGAAGTTCACCCCTATGGCGGTATGCTTCAGCCGCACCTCGCCCGCGCCAGGCGGCGGCAGGGTGATGTCTTCAAGCTTGAGCACATCGCTGCCGCCGGTCTGGTGAAAACGGATAGCCTTGGTCATGTCACGGGCTCCTTCATCTCGAACTGGCGGCGATAGAGATCGGCATAAAGCCCGCCCGCCGCCAGCAATTCCTCATGGGTGCCGCGCTGGACGATGCGGCCCTCTTCCAGCACCAGAATCTGGTCGGCGCCGCGCACGGTGGAAAGCCGGTGGGCGATGACGATGGCGGTGCGGTTGCGCCGCGCGATTTCGAAGGCCTGCTGGATGGCGGCCTCGCTTTCCGAATCCAGATGGGCGGTGGCTTCGTCCAGCACGGCGATGTCGGGCGCCTTGAGCAGCAGACGGGCAATGGCCAGGCGCTGCTTCTCGCCGCCGGAAAAGCGGTAGCCGCGCTCGCCCACCAGCGTGTCCAGCCCTTCGGCCAGGCCGCGCACCAGGGGCGCGATCTGCGCCGCTTCCAGCGCTGCCCAGATTTCCGCCTCGCTCGCCTCGGGCCGGGCATAGAGCAGATTGGCGCGGATGGTGTCGTGGAAGAGATGCGCGTCCTGGGTCACCATGCCGATGCGGGCGGCGATGGAAGACAAAGTGGCGTCGCGCAAGTCGATGCCGTTGATGCTGATGCCACCGCCCTTCACGTCATAGAGCCGCGCCAGCAACTGGGTGATGGTGGTCTTGCCCGCGCCCGACGGCCCCACCAGCGCCGTCATGCTTCCGGGCGGCACGGTGAAGTCGATGTCCTGCAGGACGATGCGCTCGGCCTGCTTGGCGGGCGGCTTGGCAATCGGCTCCAGCGACGCGAGCGAAACTTCCGCCGGGCTGGGGTAGCGGAAGGAGACATGGTCGAAGCGGATTGCCGCAGCGCCGGGCGGAATGGCGCGCGCGTCCGGCTTCTCGGCGAGGGCGGGCTTCAGGTCCATCACCTCGAAAACGCGATCAAAGGAAACCAGGGCCGTCATCACCGTGATCTGGACATTGGAAAGACCGGTGATGGGGCCGATCAGCCGTTGCAGATAGGAAACCAGCGCGAACAGGGTGCCGATCTGCAGCTTGCCGTCGATGGTCAGCAATCCGCCCCACCCCAGGGTCAGTATCACCGCCCCGCTCGCCGTCAGCGACAAAGCGGTAAAGAAGACGCGGCCATAAAGGGCGCGCTTCACCGACAGCTTGCCCACCGCCAGCGCCTTGTCGGCGAACAGCCGGGATTCGTCGGCAGGCCGCCCGAACAGCTTGGCCAGTTGCGCCCCGGCGACGCCGAAGCGTTCGGTCATCACCGCGTTGACCGCCGAATTCAGGTCATAGCTCTCCCGCGTCATCTGCTGCAGGGCGCGGCCCATGCGCCGGGCCGGTAGGATGAAGAGCGGCAGCAGCGCCAGCGCCGCCAGGGTGATCTGCCATGACAAAGTGAGCATGAAGCCTACCACCGCCACCACGCTGACCAGATTGCCCAGCACCGAGGAGAGCACATCGGTGAAGGCGCTCTGCGCGCCTGAGACATCGCCATTGAGGCGGCTGACCAGGGCGCCGGTCTGGGCCCGCATGAAGAAGGCCAGCGGCATGCGCTGGATATGGTCGAAAAGCTGGATGCGCAGCTTGAGCAGGATATCGCGGCCGATGCGCGCGGAGAGATAGGACTGGAGCAGGCCCAGCATGGCGTCCGAAAACATCAGCAGCGCCATCAGCAGCACCAGCTTTATCACCAGGGTGCTGTCACGGGCCGGGATAGCGTCGTCAATGATGCGCTTGTAGAGCAGCGGGTTGATGTTGCCGACAATGGCGCTCGTCACCATCACCGCGCCAAACAGGGACAGCCCGCCGCCATAGGCCGTGGCGAAGCGCATCACCCGCATGGTGGTGCCGGGCTTGAGGCTTTCCTTGAGGACCGAGGCGTCCTGGCGCAGTCCCCAGCCCGCACCCATCATGCCGCCGCGCGCCATCGCCGCTCTTACGCCAGATGACGGCGGAAAAACTCTGCCGTGCGGCTGTTGGCCAGATCGGCGGCGGCCTGGTTGAAATTCTTGCCGCCAGGCCGGGCGAAGGCGTGATCGACGCCGTCATAGCGATGCAGCGTGACCAGCGGATTGTCCTTCAGTCCGGCGGCCATCGCGTCCTGCGCGGGTTTCGGGACAAAACTGTCCTCGGCGGCGACGTGCAGCAGCAGCGGCTTTTTGATCCTGGCCGCCTCGCCCAGGAAGGCGGGAATGTTCACGCCGTAATAGCCGACCGAGGCGTCCGCATCGGTCCGGGCGGCGGTGAGATAGGCGAGCAGGCCGCCCAGGCAATAGCCGACGGCACCTACTTTTTTGACGTTCGGCATCGTGCGCAATAAGGCAATCGTTGCGGCGATGTCTTCGACGCCCTTGTCGATGTCGAAGCGGTTCATCAGGTCCAGCGCCTTCTTCCATTCGGCGTCGGTCTGGTCGCTGATGTCCACCCCCGGCTCCAGCCGCCAGAACAGGTCGGGCACCAGCACGAGATAACCCTGCTTCGCCAGATCATCGGCGCGCCCGCGCATCACGGCGTTGACGCCGAAAATTTCCTGAATCACCACCACAGCCGCGCCATTGGGCGCTTGCGGCTTGGCCAGATAGCCGCACATGCCGCCGGCGATGGCGATCAGGCTCATGCGTCCGGCCTTCTCTGCTGCGGCAGGGTGAGAAGCTGGCCCAGCAGCACCGGGCTGGTGATCGGCCCGGCGCGGGTGGCGCCCTGGCAGACATAGGCCGTGGGCTGGCCGTTCTGCATTCCCACATCGGCGCAGGGATGGCCTGCGGGCAGGCTGCCGCCCGGCTCCACCACCACCAGCAGGCGGCCCGGCAGCGCCTTGCCCCAGACAGTGCGGATCAGTTCCTGGGTCTGGGGATTGCCGCGCGCTCCGAACACCACCACCTGCAGCGCCATGGAATAGGTCTCGGCGCCGTTGAGATAGCCGGCCATGCTGGGAAAGCTGCGTCCCGCTTCGTCGGCGAAGGCGCGCAATAGAACCGGCGCGCGCTGGGTATAGCTCTCATCGCCGGTCAGCAGGATCAGCCGCGACAGCACGCCCAGCATGGCGGCGTTGGCGGCCGGGCCGGGATTGTCGGTATGGAAACGGGGCCGCAGCACCGGCGGCTGGCCGGTGTCGGCAGTGTAGAAATAACCGCCCCGCGCCTCGTCCCAGTAATGGGCGTCGAGCGTTGCCGCCCAGGTCTTGGCCTTCTCCAGAAAGCTTTTATCGCCGGAGACTTCGTAAAGTTGCAACGCCGCCCGCGCCATGTTGGCGTAGTCGTCGGCAAAGCCTTCGCCGCTATGCTTGCCGTTCAGGGCCGAATGATAAAGGCGCGCGCCTTCGCCCAGCGTCGCCGAGACGGCGTTGAAGGCGGTGACGGCTTCCGCCGCCCAGTCGGCGCGCTCGAACACCGCTCCGGCCTGGGCGAGAGCGGCGATGGTGAGGCCGTTGGCGTCGGCCAGCAGCTTGTCATCGCGCTGGGGCGGCGTTCGCTTGTCGCGGGCCGCCAGCAGCAAGGCGCGCTGCTTGGACAGCAGGGCCTCGTCGGCGTCGGATGTCGGCTGGCTGGCCTGGGACAGGCGGCGCGGAACGTTGCGGCCGAAGAAATTGCCGTCGCGGCTGATCTCATAGATCGACTTGAACTTGGCGGCGAAGGTTCCGGTCAGGGCGGCGTCCACCTCCATCTCGGTCCAGACGTAATAGAGCGCCTCCTGGCCCTCGCTCTGGGAATCCAGATGACTAGCGAAGCCGCCGCCCGGCAGCTTCATCTGGCGCAGCAGCCAAGCCACCAGCTCCTCGGCGCGGCTCCGCACTAGGGCGCTGCGGTTGATCTGGTAGATATAGCTGAGGATGTCGAGCATCAGGGCGTTGTCGGCCAGCGCCTTCTCGAAATGCGGGAACTGCCAGCGCTCGTCATGGCAGTAGCGGAAGAAGCCGCCGCCGACATGATCCCAAAGCCCGCCATAGAGCATGTTGTCCACGGCGGAGAAGAGAAGCTGGCTGTATTGCGGCAGGCCGGTGCGCAGCCAGGCCCGCCACAGCGCCTCGAGCTGGCAGGCGAGTGGCATCTTGGGCGTGCCGATCTGTCCGCCGAAGAAAATGTCGTAGCGCTGGGCGATGCGCATCGCCGCCAAGTCGAGCTGCACCGTCTCCGGCCCTGCGGAAAGGTCAGCGCCATATTGGGTTTCTAGATCCCGGCGAATGTTCGTGGCCTGCTCCATCGCCTGGGGCCGGCGATCGTTCCACAGTGCGGCGGCGTCGGTCAGCACGCTGGCGAAGGACGGCGTCCCTAACCGCTCCTGCTTCGGGACATATTGCGTGACGAAGAAGGGCGCGCCGTCGGGGGCCAGCACCAGGTTGAGCGGCCAGCCGCCCTGCAGGCCCATCAGCGGCAGCGCCGACTGGTAGAACTGGTCGATGTCGGGCCGCTCCTCGCGGTCCAGCAGCACCGGGATGAAATGCTCATTGAGGATGGCGGCGGTGTCAGGATCGGAAAAGCTCTCCCCGTTCATCACATGGCACCAGTGGCAGCCGGTATAGCCGATGGAAAGGAAGATGGGCTTGTCGGCGGCTTCCGCCTCGGCCAGGGCTTCCGGGCCCCAGACCCGCCAGGCGACAGGATTGTCCTTGTGCAGGCGCAGAAAGGGACTGAGGCTGGTTTCGAGCACGGACATGGTCTTGTTCCGAATGGGCGGCAGGGCGATGTTTGCCAGACCGGTTGTTTTGGGCCGGTGTTCTTAGCCCAACGAGGCCGCGCGACAAAGCCCGGCCCAAGCCCCTAATGGAGGCGGCATGAAGGTGCGCATCGAGATGGACATGACCCCGGAGGAAGCCCGTGCCTTCATGGGCTTGCCCGATGTCGGCCCCATCCAGCAGCAGATGCTGGAGGAGATGCGGGGGCGGATGCGGACGGCCTTCGACGCCGGCGATCCCGAGGCGATGATGAAGGCCTGGATGCCGCTTGGCGGTCCCGAAGCCTTCCAGAAATTCCAGAAATTCTTCTGGGACAGCGCCACCCTGGCCGCAGGCCGCAAGTCCAAATAGGTCGGCCCGTGACGGACACCATCTTCGCCCTGGCCAGCGGGGCGGGCCGCGCCGGGGTGGCTGTGGTGCGGCTGTCGGGGGTTGAGGCCGGTCCGGCGCTGGCCGCCCTGGCCGGCCCCCTGCCCCCGCCCCGCACCGCTGCCCTGCGGCGGTTGGGTCATCCAGGGCGCGAGATCGATCAGGCGCTGATCCTCTGGTTTCCCGCCCCGGCCAGCTTCACCGGCGAAGATGTCGCCGAACTGCATCTGCATGGCGGGCTGGCGGTGCGTGAGGCGCTGTTTGACGCCCTGCTGCAACTGGGCCTGCGCCCCGCCGAGCCGGGCGAATTCAGCCGCCGCGCGGTGGAGAACGGCAAGTTCGATCTCACCCAGGCCGAAGCCATTGCCGATCTGGTGGATGCGCAAACCGAGGAACAGCGGCGCCAGGCGCTGGCCCAGTATGACGGCGCATTGGCCGAGCTTTATGAAGGCTGGCGCGCACGGCTGATCATGGCGCTGGGCCGGGCCGAGGCGGCGATTGATTTTTCCGACGACGGCGTTGGCGAGGCGGAGTTCGATGCGGCACGCGAAGCCGCGATTCATCTAAGCCAGGAAATACAGGCACATCTTGATGATGCGGGGCGCGGCGAAGCGCTGCGCGAAGGCGTGCGCCTGGCGATCATCGGCCCGCCCAATGCCGGCAAGTCGTCGCTGTTGAACACCTTGGCGAAACGCGACGCCGCCATCGTCTCCGACATGCCGGGCACCACTCGCGACGTGATCGAGGTGCACCTCGATCTTGGTGGCGTGCTGGTGATTGCCGCCGATACCGCGGGGCTGCGCGATAGCCGCGACGCCGTCGAAGTCGAGGGCGTGCGCCGGGCCCTGGCGCGCGCGCGCGAGGCCCATCTTATTTTGCTGCTGCTGGATGGAAGTGTCCCCACTCCCCAGGCAGATGCTCTTTCAAATCTGCGCGAACCCGATCTGGTGGTCTGGAATAAAGCGGACCTGGCCCCGCACGACGGCATTTCGATCTCGCTCAAGACCGGCGAAGGCATTTCCATGCTGCAGGATTTGCTGCAGCAAAAGGTGCAGCAAAAATTCGCCGCCGGGCCCCCTGCCCTTACCCGCCCGCGCCACCGCGCCGCCCTGACCGAAGCGCTGGCGGCGCTGGATCGGGTCCTGGCCGCCGCCGCGCCGGAGCTGCTGGCCGAGAATCTGCGCCTGGCGATGCGGGCGGTGGGGCGGATCACCGGTCGGGTGGACGTCGAAGAAGTCCTGGACTTCGTTTTCCGGGATTTTTGTATCGGTAAGTAGATACTTACATATAGCTTTCAGTTGTCCACAGGCCGGTTTAGCTCTATTCCGCCGCCTATGGAGCGGTTCGACGTCATTGTCATCGGCGGCGGTCATGCCGGCTGCGAAGCGGCGGCGGCTTCGGCCCGTTTCGGCGCCCGCACCCTGCTCCTTACGCACAAGTTCGAGACCCTGGGCGAGATGTCCTGCAACCCCGCCATCGGCGGGGTCGGCAAGGGCCATCTTGTGCGGGAGATCGACGCCCTGGACGGGCTGATGGGCCGGGTCGCGGATGCGGCGGGAATCCAATTCCGGCTGCTCAACCGGCGCAAAGGTCCGGCCGTGCGCGGGCCGCGCGCCCAAGCCGACCGCGCGCTTTATCGCGCCGCGATGCAGAGCGCGCTGACGCAGATTCCGAATCTCACCATCAAGGTGGCGAGCGCGGAAGACCTGATTTTAAAGGATCAGATGGTCACCGGCGTCCGTACTGCCGGCGGTGAGGAAATTCACGCCGGTGCGGTGGTGCTCACCACCGGCACTTTTCTGCGCGGCCTGGTGCATATCGGTGAAGTGCAATTTCCGGCCGGCCGTATGGCGGCGCATACCGCCGACGTCGACCAGGCCGATCCGCCCTCCATCGGCCTGTCGAAGACGCTTTATGGCCTGGGCCTCAATATGGGCCGGCTCAAGACCGGCACCCCGCCGCGGCTGGACGGCCGCACCATCCAGTGGCAGCGGCTGGAGCGGCAGGAAGGCGATGCCCCGCCCACGCCCTTCTCCTTTCTGACGCGGGCCATCACCACGCCGCAGATCGCCTGCCACATCACCCGCACCACCTTGCAGACCCATGAGATCATCCGCGCCAATCTGCACCGGGCGCCGATGTATTCCGGCCAGATCCAGAGTACCGGGCCGCGCTATTGCCCTTCCATCGAGGACAAGGTCAGCCGTTTCGCCGACCGCGAAAGCCACCAGATTTTCCTTGAGCCGGAAGGACTTAACGACGACACGATTTATCCCAACGGCATCTCAACCTCGTTGCCGGAAGATGTGCAAAGCGCTCTGCTGGCCACCATTCCGGGGCTGGAGACTGCCACCGTCCGCCGCCCCGGCTATGCCATCGAATACGACTATGTCGACCCGCGCGAGCTGACCCCGGCGCTGCAGGTCAAGCGCCTGGCCGGTCTCTATTTGGCGGGCCAGATCAACGGCACCACCGGCTATGAGGAGGCCGCCGCGCAAGGCCTGATGGCGGGCTGGAATGCCGCACGCGCCGTGATGGGAAGCGACCCAGTAATCCTGGACCGCGCGCAAGCTTATATCGGCGTTTTGATTGATGATCTGGTGACTAAGGGGGTTTCGGAGCCCTATCGCATGTTCACCAGCCGGGCCGAATACCGCCTGACTCTGCGCGCCGACAATGCCGACCAGCGCCTCACCCGGCTGGGCGAAAAAGGCGGAATTGTCGGGCCGGAGCGCCGCGCCGCCTTTGCCGGCAAGCTGGACCGGTTGATTGTTTCACGTGAAACAATGGCCCGGCTGAGCCTTACCCCGCCCCAGGCTGTCGCTCACGGCATCGCCGTGCGCCAGGACGGGGTCCGCCGCAGC
>Ga0265313_10001044_pt1 | contig 26985 bp, 31 predicted proteins | sample 4123metaG_FD_203122 | JGI IMG/M metagenome (GOLD analysis project Ga0265313, IMG submission 203122) | Rhizosphere microbial communities from Carex aquatilis grown in University of Washington, Seatle, WA, United States - 4-1-23 metaG | ecosystem: Host-associated > Plants > Roots > Rhizosphere >...
GGCAACAGCGCCATGTCTCGATTGGGCCGCAGTATCGCAATATCCGGGTGTGCAACGACATCAGAAGCAACGGCCCGGTCATCGCAACGATTCGAACCGGCTGGTCCAAGACTTTGCCCCCCAGTGCCTGTCTGAAAGACCGAGGAGACTCATTTCTTGTCCAGAATCAGGGTGGGTCGTCGGTCAGGGTCAACTACAGCTTCTATTGACGATTGCAGTCTTATTTCTTTGGCGACCGGCTCACCTGTCGGGATCGCTTTCAGCGATGGCGGGGGTAGTCGAGTCTGGTGGACTCCCTCGACTGCAGGAAGGCCCAGACGGCCCCGAGGGCGCGGCGAAATTTGCCCTGCTCCGGGACAGAATGGTTCGCTGTGTCTGTCATCAGAGGTTCCTCCGAAGGTGGTCGCGGGGTTCGGCCCTATGCCACCTACTTGTCGAATTCATAGTTGCGACCAACCGCCATCGACTGGAAGTTCGGCGCCGGTCGTGAAGGTCGCGTCGAACGCGAGGAAGAGGACGGCCTTGGCGATTTCATCCGACGTCCCCCAGCGCTTCATGGGAACCATGCCGGCCATCATTTCCCTCATCTTGGCTGCCTCGCCCTTATCGGTAAACACTTTGCCGAGGATCGGCGTGTCGATGGGACCGGGCGTCACCGCGTTGACGCGAATTTCGCGAGGAATCAACTCGGCGGCGAGCGTCCGAGCGAATGACCGAAGCGCAGCCTTGGCAGCTCCATATGCAAGCTGACCGGGCATTCCCTTGACGTTGGCGATCGAGGTCGTGAGGACGATGGAGCCTCCCCGGTTGATCAGCGGTGCGAGCTTCTGCACCGCGAAAAGGGGTCCCTTGGCGTTCAGGTTGAACATCTCGTCATAGCCAGCCTCGGTCATGCTCTCAAGAGGCGCTCGGATGCTGAAACCGGCGCTGACGGAGAGCAGGTCGAAGGTGTCGAACTCGGCCTTCACCCGAGAGGCGAGGGCGTCGATGTCCGTCAACGACCGCGCGTCGCTCGAAGCCACGACGGCGTCCTTTCCAAGCTCTTTCTGCGCCGATTCCAGCCCGGCCTTCGAGCGACCCGTCACCACCACGCGCGCACCCCCATCGAGGAGCATCTTCGCCGTCGCGAGTCCCATGCCGCTCGTGCCCCCGATAATCACCACCTTTTTATCTTTGTACCGTTCCATATCTATCTCCTCGCGAGGTTAGGGTTGCTTTGTCATTTATGAACTGTTTGGTATGATAATCAGGCGCGGAGACTGCGGTCAAGAGATTTTTGAACTAGTTATTTCAAAATACGGTAAGACCCGTGGACGGGCATGCGGCGGCGCGATCGTGAACTGACTCCGCTCGCAGGAATCAGTTCGGCCGTGACCGGCGCGCCTTCAGGACGCCGCGCTCAAGGACGGTGCGGAAGCAAAATCGACGCCCGAGACCTTGACGACGGCCTGCCACGCGGCTTCCTGGCTGGCGCGATCGTGGAGGTGTGGTTGGAGCTGTGCCTCAATTGGGCCTGTAAACTTCCCTTTCGCCGAGGCGAAGAATTTCCCGGAGACGTCGGTTCCGAACTCCGACGCCTGGAGGTACCGACGGGCCGCGGTCTCTGGCGTCTGATTCATGCCGGGGATGAGGTTCACGATTGGGATCATCAGATACTTCAAGGCCGGGCCAGCGTTTCGCACCACCTTGGTGTCGGTCGCCGCACCGGGCGAGACAGCGTACACGGCCATGCCGGAGGGCAGCCGGCGCGCCAGCGCCGCGGCCCACCAAGCGACGAGGAGCTTCGCGTCGGCATACGCATTGTTGGGCACGTACTTCACGTTCGGTCCGTTGCGCAGCAGCGCTTCAACAGCGGCGGCTCGGTCACCCTGGTAGTTTTTGGCCGCGAAGGCTGGCAAGTCGGTGTACTTGAACATGGGTACGCCCCCGCGGGCAGGCTCCGCGCCGGCGATAACAATCCGTGCGTTCGGGCTCAGCAGGTTGGCGCGGAGCAACCCGACAGTCAGTTGATGATGGCCGATCAGCGGGGCCTGAGAAGCCTCGAAACCCGCCGCAGTGAGCACGCGCCTTTTGCCGGGGACCATTCCCGCATTGAGCAGCAGGAAATCGATCGGCTGACCCTGCTTGACCAGCTCGGCGAGGGCGGACTCAACGCTGGACGGCGCGTCCAGATCCAGCTCCAGCGGCGTGAAGATTTTCTTCTTGGTCTCAGCCGTGAGTTGAGCAGCCGTTTGCCGGACCGCGCCCAGCCTGCGTCCGGTGACGATGACCTGCTCATAGCCCTTGGCGGCGAGCAATCCGGCTGCCGCATAACCGAGCCCGGACGTGGTGCCGGTGACGAGCGCGAACGAATTTTTCATAGCGTCTCCGTGGCGAAGGGTGAAGCTCGAAAGTGCCACAGCGTGGCAGGAGCCGCCTTGTCATTTTCGAACTGTTCGGTTATATATTGGCCAACGAAAAGGCCGCAGTCAAGGATTTTTGAACTAGATGTTTCAGAATACCGCCAGGCCCCGGGGACGCCCGCGCAGCTTCGAGGAGAGCGACGCGCTGAAAAAGGCGACGCAGGTGTTCTGGTCGAAGGGCTACGACGGCGTGACGATTGACGATCTCGTTGCCGGGATGGGCGTGGGACGACCGAGCCTGTATGCCGTCTTTGGGGACAAGCGGGCGATATTCTTGCGCGTCCTTAAGGCGTATGCCGAGGCGAAGGGCGCTCGCGCTGCAAAGGCGCTCCTTTCGCCACAGAGTCTTCGCGACTCGATCGCCGGCTTTCTGAGGTTCGCCGTCGAAAGTGCGACCGAGAAAGGGTCCGCCCGGGGCTGCCTTCTGGTGTGCGTCGCGCCGCTTGTGGACGATGCTGAAGTCCGGCAGTTCCTGCAGAAAGCCGCCGCGGGCGGCGCGGCGCTGGTGGAAGGTCGTTTCCGGAACGCGATCAGCGCGGGCGAAATCCCCTCCGACTTTCCTGTGGCCGAACGCGCGATCCAAGTCACGGATATTGGTCGTGGCCTTACGATGCGTGCCCTGATAGGCACGCCGCGCAAGACGCTCCTCACAGATGCTGAGGAAGCGGCCGACTTGGTGCTCCAGCCGCGGCACAGGAAAGCAAAACAACTTCAATAGTAGGGCGCTCCGGCTCACGGCCGGGCCGGGCTCCAGGCTTCACCCCGAGCCCCTTGGGGTCTCGGCCATCCGGTGACGATCCTGTGGCTGACCGGTGTCTCGAACTACGGCGTCGATCCCGAGGACCCCTTCCCAAGCGGCCACAGACTCTCCGACACCTGGTTCAGATGAAGTCATTGCACTAGCCACGGACCGCTTCTCCCGCCGGCCATCATGCATTCCTTCGCCTCATGGATAGCGGCCAAGGTCGGATCGCAACATATCGCAACATGATGTAGTCATCGTTGCTGCCGGATCGGCGGGATGCGCCGTCGCTAACCGGCTGAGTGCCAGCGGAATCCGATCGGTGCCGGCTGCCCCTCGAGAATAACCGTTATATTCCAGTGCCCATCTTCATTAAGCGCGGTGCGCCAGCTCCATACGGCCCATACCAGACCGGCCGTTCGCTCCGAGGGTTTAGGCGGCTCGCCGTCTCGGCGTCCGATCAATCGCCGTCGTAGTAATAGTAATACGCGGGAGGCGGCGGCCCCGGAATCTCATAGGTGTGCGGCGTGGGACTGTAGCTCGATCTCGTGTAAGGGTCGTAGCCGGGACTGGAGTAGTCATGCTCCACGGTGCAGGCGGAGAGGCTCACCAATGCGAGGACGACTGGCAGAATGAGTACGCGCAATGCCGTCATGATTCAATCTCCTGACACTTGCATGGCTTCGACGCCGGACCTGATGAGCGCCCATGGTGAGCGGCCACTTGGGCTGCAATCGGTGCCCAAGATCCTGACGCATCGCGTCAGGTCGGGCCGCGTCATGCAGGCACCGCGTCATGGGCCGGGTAGCCCTAGGGTGATACCGGATGTCCGGTGGCGAATATGCCGGCGAACCACAAGACGACAAATACAAGCACCAAGAAACCCAGTGCGCCGCCCAGGCCAGCGCCGCCATAGCGGTTGTAGCCGTAATAGCCCCCGCCGCCGCCAAGGAGGACGATCAACAAGATGATGATCAGAATCGTTGTCATGTGCCGACCCTCATCAGATTTCGCTCAGTAGGATCAACCCGCAAGGATTTGGTTGGTTCCGGAGTGAGAGTTTGCGCGGTGGCAGGCGTTCAATCGCGCTGAATTCGACGGACCGAAGGGATCGATCGTGCCGGTGAGGTGTTACTCGCGTATCGGGACAGGGATGTCCCGGCCGCTTGCATCATGGATTGAATGGAGATGCGCCATGCCGCAGCAGAGAACGATCGAGAGGGCAAGGAAGGACAAGCGCGAGGGCAAGTCTGCCAGCACACAGGCGGGCGAGTTCGTTCGCGAGCAGATCGAGCAGATCCGAGGCGGCAAGCATGGCGCCCGGTCGGCCCGGCAGGCGATTGCCATTGGCCTGTCAGAAGCCCGGCGGGCCGGCGTCGATCTGCCGCCGCCCAGGAAGGGCAAAGTCAAAGCAAGCACCCGAAAGAGCGCGACGCTCGCCTACGAGACAGGCCAGCATAAGCGCAAGGCCGTTCGCCGGCCGCGAGTCTCCCGCGCGATATCCGAAGTTCTGAAGCGCGAGCCGCGCAACACCGTATCGCGCGAGGCGCTTTCGCGTCAGACGTGCCGCGCCGCCGCCCGGCGGAGTGCGGCCAGCCGCAGCGCTTCGGCGCGCAAGGCAGCACGCACCAAAGGAAAGGCCGGCCGCTCAGCCGCCGCGCAAAAGGCCGCGCGAACCAGGACACGGCGCCGGAATTAGCCGAGGCCTATGGCCGAACTTCAGTCAACGAGGAAAGGAAGCACAAAGATGAGCGAGAATTCGCGAAGCAAGGTTCAGGAGGAAAGAATCCGCCGGCGCGCCTACGAACTTTGGGAATGGGCGGGGCGACCGGACGGCGGGCAACAGGCCTTTTGGCTGCGCGCGGAAGCCGAGCTCGAGGCCGGCGATTTCACCGGCAATCAGGGCGAAGGCAATAGGGCAGCAGGCCAGGCCTTCGATCGCGCCCAGACCGAATTCGCGCAAGGCGCCGACGTGGCGAGCAAGGCCGCGGCTGCGCGCGACGCGCTGGACGGCCCCGAGGGTCCGGCGTTGCGCAAAGCCGAGCAAATCGGCAAGGCGCACAGTCATGGCGAAGATCCGCAGCTGGACAGGAAAGCGGGGCGGGATTCTGCGAAGCGGACCTAGACCGCAATCGTCTCAAGGCCGCTCGCCTTGACACTTGAATCTTGCTCCAGCGAAGAGGGCGATGCCGCAGAGCGGGGACGCTGGGACGTCCTGCGTTCTCTGGCCGCGCGGTTCCAGGCGCCGCGCGTCGCGACGCTGCGAATCGATCGAGACCCGCCGCGCCACCTACGGCATTTCCGCGGCGAAACTTGGAACAATCGAGGCGGATTCCTTCAGCGGCGCAGCAGGACCGCCGAGAGCACGACTCCCAGGCCGAATGCCGATGCGATTGCGATGAAAGGGCTGTCGGCAATGGTCGTCTGGGCGCCCTCGATCGCGTCTTCGGTCATGGTGCTGGCATTCTCCGCCACCCGGTCGAAGCGCTGACGCAAGGACCGGAGGGCTGCCGTGGTCTCCGCCGAGGCGCTCTCGCCGAGAGCGTTGCCCAGCGCGGCAAAATCCTCCTTGATCTTCGAGATTTCCTCTTCAACCGAGGCAGTGCTCTTGCGCCCGTGGTTTCTGCTTCGCTTCATCTGCTTCTCCCTTGGCCTTGCGAGTTGCATTTCCCCGCGGTGCGGGTGACCGGCTACGCCGCCGCTTCACCAGGCTGGTTGCGCTCAACTCTGCCGGCGGCTGGCGAATACCAGCAGGGTTCCGGCGACGACGGCGACAACGCCGGCAACATCCGGGACGTCAACATGGTGCTCTTCGCCGACGGTGGCCGTGACGGGCCCCACATCGATGACCTTCTTCTCGGTCATGTAGGAGAACCTCCCGAGCACCAGTCCCGCGAGTCCCAGCAGGATTAGGATAACGCCTACCATCGCCAACGGTTTCATCGTTGCCGGCTTCCGTCCGTTGTTGAACGCCTAACGGCGTGATCTCCTACCGGAGCCGCATTCCAGGCAATCGATACAAGTGCGCCCGGTAGAAGAGCAACCTGGAAGCCCCAGGATGGTTCCCCAGAAATTTGTGACCATCTTGTCACGACTGCAACGCATACCGCGGGCCGCCGACTATGGCGCCTCAGGCAAGGAACAAATCCGTTGTGGCGGTGTTTGCTCGGGGCACGTCCATAGTCAGGAGAGGGACATGAACAAGCTCGTTGCAGGCGCGGCCTTTGCCGCGATAGTGCTCACGGCCCTGCCGCCGGTCATCATGGCACAGGGTACGACCCAGACGATCACGGCAGTCGACGTCAGGGTCGTGGCCACGGGACTGCGCAGCTCCAAAATCGTGGGCAGCGACGTCGTGAACGCTAATAAAGAGCAGATCGGCAAGGTCGACGACCTTATCATCACGCCCAACCACGACGTGATCGCCGTGCTCTCGGTCGGGGGTTTCCTCGGTATCGGCAGCAAGCTGGTCGCGGTGCAATTCGATCAACTGCGGCCGACCTCGGACAGCCAGGGATTCGTGTTTGCCGGGGCGACCAAGGAAGATCTCATGGCGCTGCCGGACTTCAAATACCAGGACTGACGAACGCCCGCGGTCAGGGCGCCGTCTCGCTCGCGACAAAGGGGCGCATCGTGAGTAACGATGCGCCCCATATCAACGCCAGGGCCCGGGAGCCAGCGCGTCGACTTAGGACTAGCTCATTGTCGCCGAACAGTTCGTCCGACACCGCCAGCGCGCGGGCCTTCGTCGGAAGATCCGCCCTCTATCGCCCGTTCCCTTGGGCCGGCACGATCCATATCCAGCTTCGCCTCGAGTTCGCGCCTCGCCCGGGATACGCGGCTTTTCATCGTGCCCACGGCGCAGCCCGAGATCGCCGCCGCCTCCTCGTACTTGAATCCATCGGCGCCGACCAGGACCAGCGCTTCGCGCTGATCGGCAGGCAGCTCGTTGAAAGCGCGCTTGAAATCCCGATAGTCGAGCCCCGCCAATTGGGTCGGCGCCGCGCTGTGCGTCTCGAGATCCGAGGGATCGAGCGGCCGCATCAGATACTTGCGCCGGAAACTGTTGAAATAGAGGTTCCGCAAGATCGTAAACATCCACGCCTTGAAATTCGTGCCGGGATTGTACTGGCATGCTGAACTGATTGCCCTGACGATCGCGTCTTGGACGAGGTCGTCGGCCTGGTCGCGGTCACGCGCCAGCGAGCGGGCGAAGGCCCGCAACTGTGGCAGGCAGGCCAGGATCTCGTCTTTTACCGCGGGGCTAGCCATCGAGCTTCGGCACCTGATCGAGAATCTTGAGCAGTTCATCGGGAATCGGTTCTTCGATGACCTCGCGGTACATGCTCTTGATGTTCTTCTCCAGCCACAGCTCATCCGGCGGCGGGCCGAGCCGGCGCTTCCTGACGTTCGATTCCGCCTTGCCTGGTTGGGAATCGGAGCGTTTTTTCTTGCCTTCACTCATATGCTGTCCACTTCATGCCTGACGCACCGCAACCCATGCCCCTTGTTGCATCACCGAAGGCGCGACAATGCCGCAGCAAGATTCCTTTCAGCCGTCCCGACTGAACTGCCGTGACAAAGTGGAACCCTCTATTTCCAGGTTGGTTGCAAGTGGCAGCAAAAAAGACCTCTGCTGCGAGAGGCCGCAAGTGAAAAGCCGCGCGCTTATTTTTGTCACGCCGTGACATGGAATAGCGTACCTACATTGATTTTCGCCCATTCTCAGAGGCAAAAAACGACCCATCCTGTTGGCAACGGGCTCTGCATTCCCGTCTACATTGCGATGACGAAGGTGAGGTCCATGGCCGCGGTAAAAGACGCTATTATCCAGCATCTTCCCTACCTCCGCCGGTATGCCCGCTCGCTGACCGGCTCACAGCGCATCGGCGACGAGTACATAAAGGGCTGTCTCGAGGCATTGCTGCAGGAGCCGCATCGCATCGAACCGAACGGAAATTCGCGCCTGCAGTTGTACAAGCTTTTCCACAGCTTTTCCGGAGCGGTCGAGGCTGCGACAGACGATGTCGTCCACTTGGCCGACCCGATATCCCGCAAAGTGGGCGAGAGGCTGTTTGCCCTCGCGCCTCGCCAGCGTCAGGCGCTGCTTCTGGTTCATCAAGAGGGCTTCTCGGTGTCGGAAGCGGCGGAGATCCTGGGCATGGATGCCGATCAGGTATCGCGCCAGATCGACGAGGCCTGGACCGGCCTCAAACGACAGCGGGCCACGGGCGTCCTCATCATCGAAGACGAGCGGATCATCGCGCTCGAAATCGCCGACATCGTCAAAAGCCTCGGCCATCGCCTGTGCGGCACCGCCGACACCGCAGCGAAGGCAATAGCTACGGCAAAGCAGACAAAACCCGGTCTCGTGCTGGCCGACATTCAGCTCCAGGACTCCAGCTCCGGCATCGAAGCGGTCAGGGAAATACTGAAATCCATTGACGTCCCGGTTATTTTCGTGACCGCCTTCCCCGAGCAGCTGCTGACCGGCGAGGCGCTGGAGCCCGCCTTCGTGATCACCAAGCCATTCAATCCCGCCACGATCAAAGTCGCGATTTCGCAGGCGTTGTTCTTTGCGGAAGCGAACGCAGAAATCGCAGTTGCCTGACCGGACGCCCACGCGCTCCGGCGGCCCGGCCTCAAGCACAAATGGGAAGCAGCGCCTACCGGCGCCGCTTGCTATGGGAAACCTCTCGATGATTGTAGGGGGACAGTTCAGGGACGTTCGCCCCGGCAGGCGTGTCGGGCGGAACTGCGTCCAGGGCCGCGAATATGAGTGACCAGCCCGTGATCGAAACGCCCCCTTCTGGCGGGCCGCAGCTTGAAGCGGGCGCGCGCGCGTTGGAAATTCGGATTCGGCAGCAGAAGATTCTCGCCGAACTCGGCGTTCTCGCTCTTCAGAGTCCACCTTTTTTCGACTTGCTGGATCGCACGGCGGCGTTGACGGCGCAAGGCATGGAGGCCGAGTTCTGCAAAGTCCTCGAATACGAGGCCCCGCAAAAGCGGTTTCTCGTGCGGGCGGGCGTCGGATGGGGGCCCGATGTGGTCGGCGTCGCCACGATCGGCGCGGATCTGGCCTCGCCTGCGGGCTACGCCTTGCGCACGGGTCGGCCGGTGATATCCAATCATCTCGGCCAGGAAGACCGGTTCCGGACGCCGGACCTGCTGCTGGCGAAAGGGATCCATCGGGCCATCAACGTCATTCTGCAGGGCGACGGGTCGGCCTATGGGGTGCTGGAAGTCGACAGCCGATCGGAAGGCGAATTCACGGAGTTCGATCTGGCCTTCCTGCAGGGTGCCGCCGGCATCCTGGGCATGGCCATCGAGCGGCAGCGCTACGACCGGGAGCTGAAAGCGGCGCTTGCCCGGCAGGAGGCCCTGCTCCGCGAGGTCGATCATCGGGTGAAGAACAGTCTTCAGATGGTGATGAGCATTCTGCGTCTGCAGGGCGACACGGCCGCCAACCCGGAACTTCGCCAACATCTCCACGATGCCGCGGGCCGCATTTCGGCCATCGCCAAGGTCCATCAGCGACTGCACCAGACCGGTTTCGCCCAATCGATCGACCTTGGGCTCTATCTCGCCGAATTGTGTCGCGACGTCGACGATGTGGCCCCGAACTGCCAGGTGTCGGCGGATACGCCGGCCGGCGTCGAAATTGCCACGGATCGCGCGATATCCGTCGCGATCCTCGTCAACGAACTGATAACCAACGCGGCCAAGCACGCATATCCGAACGGCGCGCGGGGCGGGATCTGGGTCACCCTCAGACGCCAGGACGACGACCGCGTTCTGATCTCCGTCCGAGATGAGGGTATCGGCCTGCCGTCGAATTTTGATCTCAAGACCGGCAAGACTTTGGGTATGCGCATTGTCGGAGCATTGGCCCAGCAGCTCGGCGTCACGCTCAACGTCACTGCGAATGTTCCGGGCACAGAGATCACGCTGCTGCTTCTAGTCAGTCCGGCTCAGGACTGACGTTCCGGTCGGGACTCGGGCAAGCGCGTCAGATGTCGAACTGGTTCGACGGCGCCAAAGACCAACCTCATTGCCGCTTATCTGCCTCGTCTTCATGTGGCGCCGCCGTGGGGTCGAAGGAGACCCAGCCGGAGAGCCGGTAGGCCTTTCCGCGCAACTCGAGGTCGATGACGCCCTGCCGCCCGAGGATCCGCTCGACCAGCGGGACCTCGCCCTCGTCGACGCGAACCGCAATCATCGTGCCGCCCCGCCGGAGGCTTTCGGCGTAGATATGCGCGTCCCTCTCCGGTACACCCTCGGCCACCAAGGACCCGACGAGCCCGCCGGCCGTTGCTCCAACGGCCGCTCCCGTCGCGGCGCCGACCGCCATCGCTGCCAGCCAACCCAGCCCGACGACCGGCCCAATGCCGGGGATCGAAAGCAGACCAAGCCCGGAAAGCAGGCCCACGCCGCCCCCGACGATGACGCCGACGCCCGCATCCTTGCTCGCATGGGAGCCGGCTGTCTCGCCATGGGAATCGATCCGTTTCCATTGCGGCAGGTCGCCGCGACCAGCGCCATTCGCGAGCAGGCCAATATTCTTTTCCGGTATGCCGGCCGACTCGAGGTCGCGCGCCACAGCCAGCGCGCTGTCGTAGCTGTCGTAGAGATGAACGAGTGTCCTCGCCATGATCGCAACTCCTGGCAATGATTCAGCTTCGAGCGTCGCAAAGATGAACCCCGGAGGTGCGCTACTGTTGCATCGGGGAAATATCGTGTCCGTCTCATCGGCAGCGCTCCGTGTCATCGGATTTGTGTGGCCGAGCCAATGCATCCAGGGATGCAACCCTCCGCCCATAGCGGGGTTATGGTTTGCAAGTTCCATTGCCATATAGGGGCATCCGATGGGCCGCGGAATTCTACTATGGCTGTTGGGCGTGCCGATTCCGGTGATCATTATTCTCTACCTCCTATGGCGGTGAACTCACCAGGGTGGCGGCATGTGAAGCGCCCAATGACGCGAGGCATGTCGCTGCGGTTTTGAATTCTGCATCAGCAGAGGAGGCAGACGTGATGGATCGAGAAATCGACGACGCGACTGCAGGCGCCAGGCGCAAGGCGGATGTCCAACCATCGAGCCGCGTGACGCAGTCCTCGCAGAGCTATGTGTTGATTTACAGCTTTGCGACATTCGCCCTTCTGGTGCTGGGCTTGATGGTCGACCGCCTGCTGCCGTTACGTTGAGACGGATTGCGCAAGGGTGGGGGCAGGAGGTAGCGAGATGCTGGTATTGATTCTCATCATCTTGGTGATCGGCGCTATCGCCGGCTGGCTCGCCGGCGTGATCACACAAGGCGGGGGCTTCGGCTTTCTTGCCGACGCGGCTCTCGGCATCATTGGCGCCTTTGTGGGCTCGTTCATATTCGGGCTCATGGGAGTCGCCACCTATGGGCTGATCGGCGGCATCATCAAGGCCACGATCGGTGCCGTGGTCGTGCTTGCACTCGTGCATGCATTGCGCGGCCGTCCCACGGTCTGACTGAAGACCATCTGCGAATGCGCGTTGGCCTGAATCGATCGAAAAGATCGGTCGCGTTGCGCAACCAGTTTTGTAACAGCCGTGTTTAACAAGCGCCCGCGCGAGTTCGCGTGGCGCGATCAGAAAACAAGGAGATCGAGATGAACGAAGACAAGGCCGCCGGCAACTGGAAAATCTTCAAGGGCAAGGTCAAGGAGCAGTGGGGCAAGCTGACCGACGACGATTTTGCCGTCATCGAGGGCAATCGCGAGCAACTCGAGGGCGCGATCCAGAAGCGCTACGGAATCGCCAAGGAAGAAGCTCAGCACCAGGTTCGCGAGTTTCGCCGGGCCCACGCCGACCTCTACAGGGGCTAGCCGCACCGGGAATCAGCTTTGCTCCCTGGCACCCATGGCAGGCTGATAGGGGCCGTCGGATTGCATCCCAATCCGGCGGTCCAGCCTGTCCGACCGTGCGTGCCGCTACACGGCCGACGCTTCTGACGCGATCGTCGTGTCGCCGCCATCTTAGGGCGATCCAGAGGGGCTCAGGCCGCTTGCGATTTCATGACTTCCGCGATGACGCGGGCAAGATCCTCTTGCATATAGGGCTTGCTCAGTCTCACCAGGCCAATATGGCCCTGATCGGGTAGTTCCGCGTATCCGGTCGCCAGGATGATCGGCAGCAATGGCCGATCTTGCCTCGCCAGGCTCGCCAGCTGCATGCCCGTCATATGCGGCATGGCCTGGTCGGCAAGCAGCAGATCCACCACCGATTCGCTGCGAAGCACCGCCAGAGCCGCTTTCCCCGTCGGCGCCTGGATCACCGAATGGCCGAGATCCTCAAGCATCGCGACCGTGTTCAATAAGACGAGAATATCGTCATCGACCGCCAGGATTGAGAGCGGCCGCGCATATTTCTCGAATTTCGCGTCGACCGCGGGCTTCAGCACGTCGGGGAGCGAGGCAGCGATTGAAAGATGCAACTCTGCCGTCGTGCCTAGGCCGAGCTCACTCTTCAGCACCAATCGGCCGCCCAGCTGCTCCATCAGCCCCTGAACCATGGAAAGGCCGAGACCTGTGCCTTTTCCCACGCCCTTGGTCGTGAAGAAGGGCTCTGAAGCGTGGACTAAGGCGGATTCGTCCATGCCCTCGCCGTTGTCCGTCACCGACAGGCACACATAGTCTCCCGGCGGAAGGAGCGCGTCGTGATTTGGCCCGATACGCTCGGTTCGGGCTGAAATGATGATCTTGCCGCCTTCAGGCATTGCGTCCCGCGCGTTGGTCACCAGATTGAGGAGGGCCAGCTCGAGCTGGTTCGCATCCGCCTGGACGAGCTTCAGAGTCAGTGGAATGCGGAGCTCTATTTCAAACGACGGATCGAGGACTCGTTCGAACAGGCTGCGCATGCCCGGGACCAGGCGGGTCAAATCGGTCGGCTCGATAGTCAGCTCTTGCTGGCGCGCGAAGGCGAGCATTCGCTGCGTAAGCATTGCCCCTCGCTTGGCGGCATCGACTGCATTATCGACCAGCAGAACATTCTTGGGATTGTCGAGTATCCGCTTGCGGACCAGCTGCAGGCTTCCAAGGATCGCCGTAAGCAAATTGTTGAAGTCGTGGGCCACGCCCCCTGTCAGGCGCCCGATCGCCTCCATCTTCTGGGCGTGAAAGAATGCCTCCCGCGCCTTCTCCAACGCGCGCTGGGTTTCCATTTTTTCCGTGACGTCGCGCGTGATCTTTGCGAATCCGACGAGGGCGCCGGTCGGGTCGAGGACGGGGTCGATAATAACGTGGGCCCAGAATCGCGTGCCGTCCTTGCGTATGCGCCAACCCTCGCTCTCGAAGCGGCCCTCGCGGGCAGCGGTCGCCAGGGCCTGGCCAGGAATTCCGGCCTGCCTGTCTTCCTCGGAATAGAACATCGAGAAGTGCCGGCCGATGATTTCCGAGGCCTCATATCCCTTGAAGCGTTCTGCGCCTGCGTTCCAGCTGATCACCCGGCCGTCCGGATCGATCATATAGATCGCGTAGTCAGTGATCGCGCCGACCAGTAGCCGGTACTGTTCCTCCTCGGTCGAAGGTGCCTCGTGCGGCGTGTCGGGTTCCATCAAATCATCTCGGCCCCGAATGTTAACCCACCAAGGCACATTATGTTCCATGAGTTCCGCGAGATCGGCGATTTAACGGGCATTGCTGCCTGGCGCCGAAGGTTGCGTGGCTGGCGGACTGCCACCCGACCCTCTCGATCCTTGGGGAACGGCAAGCATATCCGTTCCGTGGCAAGTTTGTGGGACGGGCCAGTGTCTGCGCGGGAGAGCTATGCCATCGAATGCCGGCTTTGTTCGCAGAGGGCAATTGCGAGGTCCGAAGCGCCCGGAACCGCAGATATCCAGCACCCCAAAATCACGGGTGTCGGGTTCTGGAACAAAGTCGGCCGCCTGGTGTTCCAGTCACTGCACTATCCGAACTATGCCGGAGGCCAGCATGCGCAAACTCGTGACAGTTCCGGGATCGGCACTCCTCGCCGCCGCCGCGATGGTTTGCTCGTTGCACTTCGCTTTTGCCGGCGGGCCCGGCTCAGATGTGGCGCCTCTTTCACCCAGTCCCGCTCCATCGAATGGCTGGGCCGTCCCCCTATCGCCGAGTGGTCAGAGCTCGTCGATACCACAGAATGGCTGGAGCACTCCCGAGCCGTCAGCGGGCTCGGGAGCCATGCCGCCAGCCAGCAATGCGGCAGCGCCCGCTGCTCCCGGCGTGCCTGGTCAAACGGCTACCGTACCGGCGACGTCCCAGGGCGAGGGCCAACCCGGCATTGTCGCTGGCGGGACCTCGGCGGTCGGCCCGCGCACCGTGGTGAACAAGGCCAGCTCGGTAGCGGCCCAGCCAAAGCTTCTGGTGCCCGGGATCGACACCCATCCGACCGTGGAAAAAACGTCGTCAGGCATCGAGATCATACGCGGACCCGCGTCGGAATAGCGGCATCTTCGCATCTCAAGACTCTATGGACGGCTTGGTGGAGGAGGCAGGGCATGACCGTTCAAAACCTGGAGGCTACGCGATGGGATGCTGCCGGCAATCGCCTCTGGTTTGAAATCGATCAGGCGGGCGAACCAGTTCGGTGCTGCATCGATGCCCTGTGCCTCTTCCTGGCCTTCGGGGCCGATACTCTGGCCGAAGCCGATGCCACCAATGCCTACCTATCACGCCGTAGCTGGATTCATGCCGCGGCCCACAAGAAGGCTGGGTGCGGGAACTTCACGCGTGGATCTGGCTCGGAAGTGTTCATCCGCCTTTCGGCCGGCGATTTCTAGAACCGCTGCGATACCTACTCGCGATCGATCGGCTCCGGCGCGGCTTTGGTCGCCACAGCGTTGGCTTGGGGCGGTTCCTTGTGTTCCGCGCGCTGGGCGGCGGGTCCGCCGGCCTGCAACAGATTGTGCGCCGTATTGACCAGGCCGACATGGGAATAGGCCTGCGGAAAATTGCCCAACATGCGGCGATTTCGCGGATCGTATTCCTCGGCAAGCAGCCCCAGGTCGTTGCGGACGGACAGCAGGCGATTGAATAGCGCCGCCGCGTCGTCATACCGCTTAAGCTGCACATACGCGTCGGCGAGCCAGAAGCTGCAGGCAAAGAAGGCCGCCTCGGACCCCGGCAGGCCGTCGCCAGCCTCACCGACGCGATATCGCAGGACCATGCCGTCTTCCATTAGCTCGCGCTCGACGGCCTCGACCGTGCCGCGGAAACGGGCGTCTTCAGGCTGCAGGAATCCCACCTGGGCGAGCTGCAGAAGCGACGCATCGAGATTCCTGCCGCCGTAGGATTGGACGAAAGCATTTCGCTCGGGGTCATAGGCATTCGCCATGATGTCGTCGCGAATTTCGCCGCAAATCGGCCGCCACCTGTCGGCGGGGCCCTCCAACCCGAACTGCTCCACCGTCTTGATGCCGCGATCGAAGGCGACCCAGCTCATTACCTTCGAATACGTGAAGTGGCGAGGTCCGCTGCGCATTTCCCAAATGCTCTCGTCGGGTTCGCGCCAGATACGTTCAAGCCGTTTCAGCAGGAGGCTCTGGAGATGCCAGGCCGCGTGGTGGGGGCCGAGGTTCGACCGTCTCGCCGCATGCAGCGCGTCCATCAGTTCGCCGTAGACGTCGAGCTGGAGCTGCGCGTGGGCTGCGTTGCCGATGCGCACCGGCCGGCTATCCTCGAAGCCGGGAAGCCACGGCAGCTCTATCTCAGTCAGCCGGCGCTCGCCCGACAATCCATACATGATCTGCATCTGGTCGGGATCCCCGGCGGCCGCACGCAGAAGCCATTTGCGGAACTCGTCCGCCTCCTCGAAGTAGCCGGCGTTGATGAAGGCGTAGATCGTCAGTGTCGCGTCGCGAATCCAGCAGTAGCGATAGTCCCAATTGCGGACGCCGCCGATTTGCTCGGGCAAGGATGTCGTCGCCGCTGCAACCAGCCCCCCTGTCGGCAGGAAGGTCAGCATCTTGAGCGTTATGAGGGACCGGACGAGGGCCTCCGCCCAATCCCGGGGCACATCGGGCGGTGGTTCGTGGCGGCCTACCCATTGGTGCCACCAAGCCACCGTTCCCTGCAGGGCGACCCGACGGTCGTCGATGAAGCGCGGCTCGCGTGTCGAGGGGTGATAGGTGAGCGTAAAAGGTACCGATTGACCTTGCTGAACCGTAAATTCGGCGCGGGTTGTCAGATCCTCATTGATCAACGCCATGGGGGAAACGAGATCGATGGCGTCGGGGCCGGCCACGGCGCGGATGCCATAGTCTCTGCGCCGCACCCAGGGAACGGCTTGCCCATACCCGAAGCGCAAAACGAGATCCATTTCCATCGCGACGCTTCCGCGTACGCCGCTGACGATCCGGATCAATTCGCCTTCCTCTTTGCCGGCACCAAGGGGCATGAAATCCGTCAGCGTCGCAGCTCCGTCGGTCGTTTCGAACGTCGTCTCCAGGACCGCCGTCTCGGGCAGATAACGGCGGGAGATCTTCGGCCCCTTGTCCTTGGGTGTGATCAGCCAGCGGCCATGCTCCGGCTTGCCCACCAGAGCGGCAAAGCAGGCATCGGAGTCAAAGCGAGGCAAGCAAAGCCAGTCGATCGACCCGTCCTTGCCGACGAGCGCACAGGAAACCAGGTTGCCAATCAGGCCATAGTCTTCGATCCGCTTGTTCATGCGCCTCCGCGTGAAGCTTCCCTCTCGGGTCGATAGACCGGTCGAGGGCGCCAAACGCCCACATAGATTGCAAACTCAGCGCAGGATATGGCCACAGCGTGCGGGGAGACCGTTGATATGAAATAGACAGACGATTCTGGTGGCGAAGGGGCGGGATTCGAACCGCGGCATCGCAGCGAGTGGCAAGCCAGATCAGTTCGGACGCCAAGGGTCGGATGTGAGAACGGGCAGGGGCTGCACAGGGAAGGTCGACTTAGCCTTGGGGAACTTGACCGCGAAGAACCGCGTCAAATATCGTCCGCCGGCCCGCAAAGCCGCGTAGCCATCGGGCGCGTGTGGGAGCGAATTCAGGGCGCGACAAAATTGCCCAGCGGCCTCATCAGATTCCGGACTCAATGCCCGGGGAGACAGCAACAGGAAGGCAGCTTATGTCTATGGGAGAATTGGAAGCGCGCCGGATCCTGCTCGATAGGGTCGCCTCCATGCGCGACACCCTGGCAGCGCAATGGATGGCGGAAGAGGTCGCGGCGACGTTGTCGGCCACTTCGGTCGCAGCGCTGGAAGACGCCGGAATTTTCGCCATGAAACTGCCGGCGGCACTCGGCGGGCATGAGGCCGATCCCGTAACCCAGTTGCTGGTCTTGGAGGCACTGGCCGAAGTGAATCCCTCCGCGTCCTGGTGCGCCATGGTGGGGGCTTCCGGATCGGGCCTGCCGGCGGCATTCATGAAGGACGACGCGGTGGCGCAGATGTATGGCGGCCCGCGGCTGCCGCGGGCGGCCATCGTCCTTGCCCCGATGGGCAAAGTCGTTCCCGACGATGGCGGCTTCCGACTGACCGGGCGTTGGCCGTTCGTCAGCGGAGTGAGGCATGCGCAGTGGATCACCGCCGGCGCGATGGCGGTGCTGACACCAGAAAGCAAGCCGGTGCATGCCATGCTGTGCTTTCCGGCCTCCTCCGCCACCATTCACGACAATTGGCAGGTCGCCGGGCTGAAGGGCACGGGCAGTTGCGATATATCCGTGGATGATCTTTTGGTACCGGCGAGCTTCGTTTGGGATGCATTTCACGGCAAACCGCTCCGCGGTGGCGCGATCTATCGCATTCGCCATCCCGGTTTTGTCGTCAATGAACATGCCGGCTTCGCGTTGGGCGTGGCGCGGAGGGCCCTCAATGCGTTCGCGGAAAGGGCGGTCAATCGGTCGCGCGGCCCATCCGGCAGTCTCGCGGGCAGAGCGGTGGTGCAGCACATGCTTGGGGAGGCGGAAACTAGGCTGGCGGCGGCCAAGGCGCTGGCAATCACGCTGAATGAGCGCGCGTACGCGATGGCCATGGCCGGAACGATGCTGCCGGACAGGCTGCAGGCCGAGCTCCGCGCAGCCAGCCTACACTGCACGGATGTGGCGGTGGACGTCATAACCCGGAGCTTCCGCTTCGCCGGCGGCGGCGCGGTGTACGAAGGAAACATCCTCCAGGAGTGTCTGCGAGACATCAACGTCGCGGCGCAACATGTGATTGTGAGCGACGTCGCATACGAGACCATGGGTCGGCTCGCGCTTGGACTGCCCGAGGCGTGAGTGACGGGCTAGCTGGATGAATATGCCGATCGGTATTTGAGTTTCGACAGCCGATCCCCGATCGTCACTCTTGCAAATTGGTGGCTATTGACGGGGCAGTCTGGAGCACCGCTCCGTAGGAAGAAATGACCATATCCCAGTACCCATCTTCGTTAGGCGTGGTGCGCCGTTCCCGAACAAATCGGGCGCCCCGCTCGAAGGCTTAGGCCGGACCTCAGTTCCTCGAGTGTCTTTCCCTTCGCTGCCGCGAGACGTTGCGGCATTCGGGTCCGGCACAAGTAGCGGAATTTCTGGCGGCCCGGGTTTCTCGGCGGCGCGGACCTACTGGAATGAAAACCTTGCCTCGAAGGGAGCGAGCTGGCTCCTGCCGAGAATGTAGTCGGCGGCGCGCGCCGCGATCATCTGGGTCGGCGCGTTGAGGTTGGCGCTGATGATCTGGGGCATCACCGAGGCGTCAACGACCCTGAGGCCTTGCGTCCCGTGCACGCGCAGCTCGGCATCGACGACGGCGCCAGGGCCATTGCCCATGCCGCAGGTCCCACAAGGATGATAGTCGGTTATCGTCATGTTGCGGATGGCTCGCTCGATATCCCTGTCGGACCTCACCTCGGGTCCGGGATCGATCTCGGCCCCCCGCAGCGCGTCGAAGGCCGGCTGAGCGATTAGCTCACGTGCCCGGTGGACGCCCTCCACGAGCTCCTTCAGATCGTTGCCGTCCGAGAGGTAGTTGAAATGCATGATCGGCTTGTCTGTCGGACTTGCCGACTTGAGCGTTATGTGTCCCCGGCTGCGCGGTCGTAACTGGTCGATATGCAATGCAAAGGCTTGGCGCAGGCGGATGGTGGAGCCTTCATATTCGAAGCCGACGGGCCCGAAGTGATACTGCAGGTTCGGATAGGGCACCGCCGGATTGCCGCGGATGAGCCCGCCCGCTTCCCAGATATTCGATGCGGCGATGCCAGAACGCGTGAACAGCCACTGCGCACCAACAAGTGCCTTGTTGAACGGCTGACCGACCCTGTGAATGGGGGAGGACTTCGTCGATTGGCATTGCACGACGATGCTGGGATGGTCCTGCAGGTTCTGCCCCACACCGGCCAGATCGAGCTTTACGTCGATTTCGTGGGAACGAAGGTGATCTGCGGGGCCGATACCCGACAGCATCAGCAGCTGCGGCGAATTGATCGCGCCGCCCGACAGGATCACTTCCTTCTGCGCCTCGACCCGGTGACGCTGACCCTTGAGGGTATAGGCGATGCCGACACAGCGATTGCCTTCGATGAGGACCCGCTCGACGACGGCGCCTGTAACAAGGGTCAGATTGGGGCGGGCGAGGGCTGGATGCAGATGCGCGACAGCGGCGCTGCAGCGCCGCCCGTTTCGCTTGGTGGCATCGTAACGGGCAACGCCTTCGGGCCTGAAGCCGTTGAGGTCTTCGGAGTATCCCTGGCCCGCTTGCTCCCCCGCCTTCAAGAAGGCATCGAATAGCGGGCTTTGCAGGCTGCCCTTGGAGACGCCCAGCGGACCATCGCCGCCGCGCCAGTCGTCGGCGCCGCGATCGCTCGTTTCGCCGGCCTTGAAGTAGGGCAGGCAATTCGCGTAGCGCCAGCCGGAGAGACCAAGCTCGTCGGCCCAGCGATCGTAGTCGAGCGGATGGCCGCGCATATAGACCATGGAGTTGATGGAAGAGGATCCCCCGACAACGCGGCCGCGCGGCATATCGACGGCGCGGTCGAAAAGTTCAGGCTCTTCCTCGGTCACGTAGTTCCAGTTGATCGAGGGATCCCGGTGAGCCTTGTAGACGCCGGCGGGGATATGGATCATCAGCTTTCGGTCCATCGGCCCGGCTTCAAGGATCAGGACGCGGTTCCCCGGATCTGCGCTGAGCTTGCTCGCCAGAACGCAGCCGGCTGAACCCGCGCCGACGATGATGTAGTCATAGGCTGGCATGCGGCTCATCCTCGGCAAGAGCGAATGGGAAGGGACTTTGGCGTATCCGATGATCGATGGTCGATACTGCTGTCACATGCCGATGCCGGCAAGCCCGGGCAGGCGACTCCTGTCCGGGAAATCTCACCTGCTGGGCCGGCCGGTGTAAGCTCTGCGCGAGACGCCCCTGTTCGGAGGGCCGATCGGTCGCCAGGTGCGGCACAATAGCGCGCAGCCAAGAATGCGTGCGTAATCCGATACTTACGCGCTAATATCGCTTCCTGCCGCATTTACGGGTTCCAATGGACGTGCCCACTGCTTCGGTTACGGTCGACCAGCCGGCGGATGGGCTGCCGAGTTTCACGCACCAGCAAATCGTCAGCGTGATGCTGGGTATCATGCTGTGCATCGTGCTGTCGGCGATCGACATAACCGTCGTCGTGCCCGCGGTGCCGGCCATCGCAGCTGACCTCCACGGATTCGGCCATCTCTCCTGGATCGTGTCGGCCTATCTCTTGACCTCCACCGCGGCCATGCCAATCAGCGCCAAACTGTCCGATATATACGGCCGCCGTACATTGCTGATGCTGTCGATCATCCTGTTCGTCGTCACCTCGGTCCTGTGCGGGCTGTCGCAATCCCTGCTGCAGCTGATCATCTGCCGGGCGATTCAAGGCATCGGCGGCGGCGGCCTGGTGGCGATCTCGCAAACCGTGATCGCCGACGTGGTCGCGCCGCGGGAGCGTGGCCGCTACCAGGGCTACATGGCGGGAAGCTGGGGGCTGGCCAGCATCTTCGGCCCGATTCTCGGCGGCTGGATGACGGACTACCTGTCCTGGCACTGGATCTTCTGGATCAACGCTCCGATCGGCATCGCGGCCCTGGTCCTGAGCAACCGCGCACTGAGACTCCTCAAGGCGCGGCGCCCGGAGACGCGTATCGACTATCTTGGCGCGGTGTTGCTGACTGGCATCAGCACCAGTTGCCTGCTGCTGATGAGTTGGGGCGGCACCGAATATCCCTGGGCATCGGCGCCGATCCTCGGGCTGGGTGGTGCCTCGGTGCTGCTACTGGGCGTTCTGTACTTCCAGGAACGATTGGCGGTCGACCCGATCCTGCCGTTGCGGATATTTGCGAACACGGAGATTGGCATTGGCATATTCGCTGCCTCCCTCGGGATAGCGGCGATGCTGGGAGGCACCTTCCTGCTACCGCTCTTTTTTCAGCTCGTCCGCGGCGCCAATGCCTCGGCCTCGGGCACTCTCCTGGTGCCGTTCCTCGCGTTGAATGCGCTGGGGGCCTATTTCTCCGGCCGGCTCACGCGCTGGCTCGGCCGGGCCAAGATGATCGTGATCGGTGGGTCGGTGGGATCGGCCATCGGCTTCGCACTGATGGCGACGATGGTTTCCGGAACCGCGCCGGTGCTGTCGGTTGTTTACGCCGGCGTCGCGGGGATGAGCATAGGCAGTACCATGCCGGCCACCATGGTGATTGCCCAGAACGCGGCGGCGCGACGCGACGTCGGCGCGGTCACCGGGGCGTTTCTGTTCCTGCGCTCGATGGGCGGCGTGTTTGGCAGCACGCTCGTCTGGGCCGTCTTGATCAGCGTTTACAGCCGGCGCTTGACGGGGCTGGGCGTGACCCAGCGGATCGACCTGGGGGCATTGCGCAGCGGCGGTGCGGCGGCCCTCCAGGGGCTCGATCCCGCTACTCTCACCGCTTCCCGGGCGGCGCTGAGCAGCGGCTTTCACATAGCCTTCCTGGCTTGCGCGGGGTTGTCTGCCATCGCGGCGCTGGCTTGCGCATTCCTGCGCGACTTGCCGCTGCAATCCTCGGCGACGAAGAGATAGCGCCATACCGCGCAGCCGAACGCTGCGACGAATCACTCTGTGGGCTTAGGCGGCTCGCTGCCTCGGCGCATCAGAGCCAGAAGATGATTCAGCAACTGGCTGCCTCGGGTAGCCAGATTCCCGCCACTCCCGAGCTCGACGCGATCCGCGCGAATTGCGCCAAGGAGAAGCCTACGGCTGGGCCTACGAGCCGCTGTCGCAAACCAGGCATCCCGTCTATTCGGCAAAGATCGTGACGCTCAAGGGCTGCCTTTCCAGGGTTTCCGACATCGCCTCCTACGGCGCGGCGTATCGATAGGAGCGGCGGCAGCGCCGAGGCAGCGCGTCCTGTCCGTTTGGTCGTGATTTGGCTCGCGTCCTGGTCTGGTCTCTGACCTTCCGGCCCGGCGGCGGCCGGCTGGCCGAGGGGGCTTTCGGCGTGGCAACAAGAACTTAGGAGCGGAGGTCGAAATGAGGGGTGTATAGCGGCTGATCCTGTCGGCGATCGTTCTGGTGACCGTTTCGGCGACGGCTCATGCCGGCTTCAATCCATTCGGGGCCGCAGGCTTGCCGCTGAACAAGCAGGACCACCGGGACATCGCCGCGGCCTCCGATCCGCTGCTGAGCGATGATTCGGTGGCGATCGGGACCACGCGCGACTGGACCAACGCGAAATCGGGAAACCACGGCATCGTCAAGCTGCTGAAGCGATACGAAGAGAACGTGCACGGAACTAATCTGCCCTGCCGCGATCTCGAGTACGTCGCGGAGGTCAAGGGTCAGGCGGATTCTTACAACCTGGTCCTGACCCGTTGCAAGGCGAGCGACGGAAGCTGGAAGATCTATTGAAGAGCCGGCGGGTCCTGAGCCCCGGCACTCCTCGGTCAGATTGGGTCTGAGGCGGCAGGCAGGCGGGTTGCTCGGCTGGTCAGAGCAGCAGACTCACAATCCGCCTTCGCGGGATGCCGACATAGAGGCGGTGCCGAAGAGCTAGACTTGCGATCCTCAATAGACACCGTAGGTGACCCTGACCGAGGATCCGCCCTGGTTTTCGACAAGGAACGAGTTCCCGCGGTCCTTGAGGCAGGCGCCAGGATTCAAAGTCCTTGACCATCCGTAGCGGATTGTCACGACCACCGGGCCGTTGCTCGCGCTATCGTTGCAGACGCGAAGGTTGCGATATCGCGGCCCAATCGAAACATCGCGCATTTGCCATGAGGTGAGCGAAACATTGCCGAAGCCAGGGGCGCCTTGCGTCCCCGAGGGCGTCGCGCATCCGGCCGCGCTCAGCGCGACGAAGAGCATAGCAACCCCCGACCATGCCTTGATCAATCGTCCCTCCGCCTGCTTGAGCCGCATTTTGTCTGGAACCACCCCGATTACCCTCGGGACGCTTCGTCCATTCGAAGCTAGGTCAGCACCGTCACCTTGCCGCTGGCGAGATCATAGCGCGCGGCCACGATCATGAGCGTGCCGTCCTTGACCATGCCGGCAAGCACCGGTGAAGCGTCTTTAAGCAGAGCGGCCTGGATCTTGGCATTGGCATCGATGGCGGCATCGAGGTTCGGGCCGACCGCATCCACCGCCGGCTGGATCGGGGCGTAGAGCGCGCTGATCTGGCCCGGGACCTCCTTGCCCTGGATCGTTGCTTTCACCGCCCCGCAATTGCCGTGGCCCAGCACCATGATCGCCTTGCAGCCCAGCACCACGACGCCGTATTCGAGGCTGGCCGTGATCTCGCTCGTGGCGATATTGCCGGCCACGCGGGCCACGAACAGATGGCCGATGCTCTGGTCGAAGACCAGCTCCACCGGCACCCGGGAATCGGCGCAGGACAGCACCGCGGCGAAAGGCTCCTGCTTTTCGGCCGTCTTCTGCTTCAGGATAGACAGGTCCTCGCCCAGGGACTGCAGCCGGCCTTCGATGAAGCGCTGGTTGCCGTCCATCATCGCCTGCAATGCGGCTTGCGGCGTCAGGGTGCTCTGGGCCGACGCCGGCGCCGGTGCGGCGAGTTCCGCCCCCGCCCCGGCCAGCAGGCCAGCCGCTGTGCCTGTGATGGCGCCGACGAGGAAACGCCGGCGCGTGGCCTCGTTGGCAGTCTCCTGGTTCCCGCTATGCTCGGCGCAAGCAGGGCAGCGGTGATGGCTTTCGTTCTTGTCGATCGGTTGGTCCTGGCAGTTCATGTCTTCCCCCAGTGTTGCGGCGTCGCATTGCTTTGACGCCATTGTGATGCGATCTCTCCTGAGATCTAGGACCAGTGTGACCCGTCATTATTGTCTCGGCAATGTCTCGACGCGCCTGTGGCGATCGACAACCCGGGTCCAGTGGTAGATCAGTCTCGTCTCGCCTTTGGGGTCAAGCCAAGCCCTGTAGACGCTGAGGCCGACCCGTGCCGTCGTGTTCGCCTTCGGGCAGAACGGACGATATATCGAGGGAACAATCAGATCGTAGATGTGATCGCCTTGCTGCGGAACAAGCACGCGAGGTGCCAGGGCCTCCAATACCCACAGCAACCAGCGTGTCGAGTCGAAGCCGAGAAGTTTCACCTCGGCGCATTCCAAATGCGCCCCTTCGCAACCACGGCCAACTTGCCGCTCAGAAACTCCACATGGCTCGGATTTTCGACGAGAATCCGGTCCGGGCATGCCATCATACCTGGTCCCCTAAAGACTCCGGTTCGAGGTGCCATGGCGCCTCCGGCGCCACGCCATGGCTTCGTTCCGCATGAGCAATCGCGCACCGAGCTTGCTGGGATGCGTTGTTGGCTGTCTATCCGCTTTGCGCCAGACCTGCTCGCGCCGATCCGCCCGTTTTGAGGCCGTTCGATTCCGCGGGTCTCGCCCAACCACTTCTGAATGGCTGGCGGACAGTCGCCGCACGGCTGTGCGCGACGGGCTTAGCGGCCGCGCAGCGTATCGACCGGTCGCTCTCCAAACTGTGCGCGATAGGCTTGGGCGAACCTGCTCAGATGCCAAAAGCCCTGGTCGAGCGCGAGGCGGGCAATAACCCCGGGCTCCGGTTCCATCGTGAGGAGTTTGCGCCGCACAGCATTCAGCGCGCGAATACGAAAGTAAGCGGAAGGGCTCACGCCGAGTGCGTCCTGAAAGGCGCGCTCCAGCGTCCGGCGCGATACGCCCAACTTGCGGCAGAGATCGGCGATGGGGGGAATAGGCGCCTCTTCTTCATCGAGCGTCGCCTCCGCCTCCTGCACCACTCTTCGGGCCGAAGGCAGGCGCGCCTCCGTATGCCCGCGTTCGAGCAGGGTCGCATTGTCCAGCAGACCGAAGAACCCATTCGTCAGCTCCCGCTCGACATTGCGCCGCCATTGGTCATCGCCGGACAGCTGCAGCGGTCCTTGCATCAGCTTTTCGACGCGCTGCAACAGGCCGCGGAGCCGAGTTAACGATTGTTCGTTGGCCCGGAACAGCGGACCGCCTCGCGGCACAGGAACTCGAGGATTCTCGGAGATGACGGCGGTTTCCTGGGTGAAGTCCTCCAAGGGCAAGTTGAACGTCACCCATCTGGAGCCGGCACTGAACAGAGCGTCGATCTCTTCTCCGGGGCCGAACAGCGTCAGGTCATGGGAGGCAAAGGACTTGCCCAGGAGCCGTATCGGCTGCCGGGCATCGAGGGCGAGGCCGAATGTTGCGCGGTCACGAGGGAATTCAACTTCGATCTTCATGGTCTGGGACAAGGAGCCGATTCTGAGCGCGCACTTGTCGAATTGTATCTGGTCGGCCTGACCCTGCAGCGGTCCCCGGCTGATCTGGACGTGCCGGGGCCGGTCGCCGACGAGAAGGGCGCTCTCATCGAGAAGCCTTGGGTCGAATTGCTCGAATGAATAGAGCGCCACGCGGCCGGCGGGTAGCGGATGCGCCAAGGACCGGTCCCCGGTCTTCCCCGATGATGATAGTTCGCGCAAGCCCCGTTCCCCCGCAGCCGCTCCCGTATTTGATCATCTTTGGCGCAAAGCGGATAGACCGCCGTCGACGCGAACCCTAGTTTCCCCCGCGAAAGATCGAGCCGCGATTCCGTGACGCCCGGATTGCGGCCGAGAGAAATGAAGTTCCGGCCGCTTTCGGCGTGACTGTCGTGACTGAGGCGAATACCCGTCGGATTGTGGGATAGCTGACAATGAATCCTCCGCTTCACGGAATATTTCTTGCCAAGACCCGTTGTTGAGCGCGGGGGGTAGGGGAAATGCGACGATTTCTGGGGGGCTTGGCGATTGTCGCCGCATTGGGTTCGGCGGTTGTCGTCAGAGCGCAGGACCTGTTCATCTATCCGGCCAAGGGACAAAGCCAGGAGCAGCAGGACAAGGATCGCTACGAGTGCCATAGCTGGGCGGTCCAGCAGACCGGCTTCGACCCGACCCGACCCTCCACGACCTATGCACCAGCGCCCCAGGCGCCTCAGGGCGGGATGCTGAAAGGCGCGATGCGGGGAGCCACGGTCGGCGTTGTCGGCGGTGCCATCGGCGGCGACGCGGGCAAGGGTGCCGCGATCGGTGCCGCGTCGGGCGCTCTCATAGGCGGCATGCGGCGCAACGACTATGCCCGCCAGCAGCAATATCAGGCTCAACAGGCCACGAACTACGATGCGGCGGGCCGGGATAACTATAACCGCGCCATGGGCGCCTGCCTTCAGGGGCGCGGCTATAGCGTCGACTAGGGGGCAAGAATAATGAATTTTCTCAGACAAACGCTGGCCGTGCTGGCCGCGTTGCTGTGGGCCGGCGTGGCCGCGGCCGCCGACTTCGACGGCAGCAAGCCATTCGTCTGCGCGCTCCTCGATCTCAGTTCCTGCGAGGCGGGAAACGGCTGCGAGGCCGAAA
>Ga0265313_10001045_pt1 | contig 26959 bp, 28 predicted proteins | sample 4123metaG_FD_203122 | JGI IMG/M metagenome (GOLD analysis project Ga0265313, IMG submission 203122) | Rhizosphere microbial communities from Carex aquatilis grown in University of Washington, Seatle, WA, United States - 4-1-23 metaG | ecosystem: Host-associated > Plants > Roots > Rhizosphere >...
ACGGCCCATTCCCCCACGTACGCAACCGATCGCGAGGCCGGGAACCTATAGCCCCGATCTTCTTGATCGGTTCTTGCGCATCTCCTATCGGTCGCCCAGTCGCGTCCGTTTGACTGGCTCTTGTCAGACCACAACGGAAGCGATTCCCGGAGGGAGGTGAGCAATATGCGAGCAATCCACAAAGCCGCGGCGGCGTTGGCCGTCTCCGGCGCCCTCGTCCTGGGCGGTGGCGTTGCTGCCCACGCGGCGACGAGCTCCTCGACCACACCCACGACGAGCTCCTCGTCTTCGGGCACCGCCGGCCCCTCCGGAGGCACCGGTTCTCCCGGCCACATGCCGGTGGCCGGCAGCAACGTGAAGTGCCCCAACATGTAACCCCCGCGACCCCCCAACCCGAGAAGCGGCTTCCGACTCCTCCCCCGGTCGGAAGCCGCTTCTCCGCGCCCGGCCGAGTACGAACTACCCGTGGTCGTGGAGGCCGAGGTCGGCGCCGCGGTCCTTGGTGAGGTCGACGGAGTCGAGCCAGTGGCCCGCGCTCGCGCGGGCTCGTTCGATCAGCTCGCGCGCGTGGGAGAAGTCGGCGGGCGAGATGTCGAGCGGGCACAGCGGCGGGAGCACCCGGAGATCGACGTGGTGCTGGAGCTCGTGGACGTCGGTGATGAGCCGCTGTTGCACGAGAAGCGAGATCGCTTGCAGCGTCATCCCGAGTGCGTTGCGCGGCGCCCGTTCGAGGTCGCACGCGTATCCCGTCGGGAGCACGTAGATGCGCGTCGCGCCCGCGTCGATCGCGTTGGAGATGGGGGTGTTGTTCACCACGCCGCCGTCCATCAGGGTGCGACCGTCGATGTCGACCGGCGGCAGAACGCCGGGGATCGTCGCACTTGCGACGATTGCCTCCACGGCATCGCCGGTGGTGAGCGCGATCTCGCGGCCGGTCGTCACCTCGGTTGCGACGACACAGAGCGGGATCGGCGCGTCCTGCAGGCGGGCGAAGTGCAGATTGCGCGAGACGAGCGCTCGCAGCCGCGACGACGACACGAGCGCGTCGCGGCGCCCGAGAAAGCCGAGGAGTCCGGTGACCGGGCGCAACGGGAACACGTCGCGGGCGCGCAGGGCGATCCAGACCGCGGCGAGCGCGTCGAGGTGTTCCAGTGCGGGGTCGCCGGCGACCCAGGCTGCGTTCAACGCTCCCGCCGACGCGCCGAACACGAGGTCGGGGTGCACGTTGCGTTCGGCGAGCGCCTGCAACATGCCGACCTGTACCGCGCCGTGGCTCGCACCGCCCGAGAGGACGAAGGCAGTCGTCACGGTTCGTATCTTGTCGCAGTCACGGCGGCGGGCCCGCCGGGGGCGGCAGCGAGCGGTCGCGGGCCGTCAGCCTTCGTCGGCGATCCGATCGACGCTGGACAGGTGCATGCGCGGCTTGTCGAGCGTGTACCCCGACCACTTGGCCCGGCGCGGCTTGGGCTCGTCGTCGATCTGATCGTGCTCGAGCTCGTCGACGGTGTCGTCGGTCGGCGCTTCCGGCACGGGAGGCGTCAGGTAGACGACGTCGCTCGACTCGGGCGGTTCGGCCTTCACCTTGGTCTTGGTGGCTCGCGGCTTCGTCGCCTTGGTCGCCGCGGCCTTCGGCTTGCTCGCCGGCTTCGCCGCGGTTGCGGTCGTTGCCGCCGGGGTCTTGGTCTTGGCCGCGGCTGCAACCTTCGGCTTGGTCGCCTTGGCCGGCGCGGCCTTCGGCTTGACCGCTTTCGCCCGCGGTTTCGTGGCACGCGGCGCGGCCACGGCTTCGATCTCGATCGACTCCACTTCGATCGACACGAGGTCGATGGTCGCGCCCTCGCTGAGGTCGATCTCTTCGGCCGCTGGTTGCGCGTTCGGTCCGCGCGATGCGTACAGCACGTCGAGGATTGATTGCTCGCGCTCGTCGAGCGCGTCGCGCACCTTGCCCGGCGCGCGGTTGTTGGAGCCGGGCACCGGCACCGGGACGTCGGCGAGGCGCATCAATTGTTCGCGTTCTTGCGCGAGCGCCTCGGCGAAGTGCGCGCGCCCGAGCGCTTCGTCGCGTTCGCGGCGCATCTGCATCAGCTCGACCATGTAGGGCGACGGCGCGTCGAGGTCTATCGAGATCGATGTCTCCGGCGAGAGTCCGGCCACTGCGTAGTCGGGTCGCCAGCGAAACGCGTAGAGACCGTCGTCGGTTGGGCGCATGTCGAGCGCGCCGCCCTCGACGAGGCTGAGCAACACGTCGAACAACGCGTTGCGCAACGGTGTCTCGCTCGACAGTGCAAGCTCGGGATCGAGGAGGTCGGCGCCGAAGATGCCCAAGCTCGTTCCGACGATCTGCATCGCCGTGTCGGAATCGGTCCACGCACCGAGAAGGACCGCCGCTGTTGTGTCGCCATGCGGTCTCGGCATTCGCCCGCGCCTCCCGTGTGCGTTGCCAGTTCTGTCCACGACGCGCACATTGGGCAGACGATCCCGCGCGCCCCGGGACAGTTCATCTACGCACGGTGACGTTAGCCGCTCGCGCGCGGGTGGTCCATGCATAGGGAGAGGTGGTCAAACCGAATGAGAGACGAGGGGGTGCTAACGACAGCGGAAGAAGAGCTGCGCCCGTCCGTTCGCGCCGACGGTGGCATGCGTCGTCACCGACTGCGCGCGCGTCTGCTTCGTCTGGATCTGGATCTGGAGGTCGGTCATCGTCAACCCGTAGACCCGGCCCTTCGGCGTTCCGTGGAGCACCGGATCGACCCAACCCGGGGTCGGCACGATGGAGCCCGGGTGCACGACGAGCCGGTCGGCGACGATGCCGAGGCCGCGCCCGGCTTCGAACGCCGAGCACTCGCCGTCGGAATAGATGCCGGCGCCGACGTAGTAGTTGGCGAACTCCGAAGCCGCGATCCCGGCGGCGACGCCCTTCGCGAACGCGGCGTTGACTGTGTCGATCGCCTGTTGGATCGCGGCCGCGTCGGCGGCGACGATCGTGAACGCCGACTTTGGAGGCGAGGGTCCGGGCTTCACCGCGACAGGTGCGGTGGTCGGCGTCGCGACGCCCGGAACCGTGGTCGAGGTGGTCGAGGTGGTCGAGGTCGCGGCGCGCTTCGCGGCCGCAGCCCGGGCGCGGGCTCGCAGGTGTTCGCGGCGAACCTCGGCCGCGAGCGCACGGCGCTGCGCGGCGACGCGCGCCCGGGCCGCGGCGAGGCGGCGCTTCGCGGCCGCGATCTTCGCGCGTGCGGCCTTGGCCTGCGCCGCGGTGCGAGCCTTGGCCGTGGCCGACGATTTCGAGGAGCTGCCGCAGGCGCCGAGAACGGTGACGAGCAACGCGACCGCGACGAGAGAAGCGATCGTCCGCCGGGTCCCCATGACGACGGTATATCTCCCAATTGGCCCGATCACAAGCCGGGTTGCGAATGAGACGGGTGTCGCCCGCGGTTACTCCGCGCGGACGAAGAACTCGCGATTCCAGTCGGTGTTGGTCTCGCCGTCGATGTTCAACTCCCACACGTAACGCGAACCCGGCGTCAGCGGGAACGAGCCGAAGTTGACGGCGATCGGCACGTCGATGAACGAACCGGGCGCGGCGCCCGGCGGGTGGCCGACCTCGAACTCGCCCTCGACGCGCAGCGATTGGCCCTCGATCTCGAAGGGCTCGCCGTCTTCGGTCATGAGCTCGAGCCGCCAGTGGTGCGGGCGGTTGGCCTGGTCCCACGGGACGTCGATCTTGAGGGCGATCGCGCTCGGCGGGATCATCGGCCCGGTGACCGACCACCCTCCTCCGAGGATGAACAGCTTCCCACCCGACTCTTGGGCGGCATCGGCCAGCATGATGGTGACGCGCATGCGCGACATCACATCACATTTCGCGGGGCGGCCCCGCGTCGATGATGCGCCGCACCTCCGCGAGTGGCTGCTCCGCGTAGCACGACTCCATGAACCACGTGACGCCGGCCGCCGCGAACTCGGCAACGAGCTCGCGGGGGCCGTGCAGGCACACGTCGAAATCGGCGCCGTCCGTCCGCTGTGCCGCGACGGCCGCGCGCAGCTCTCGTACGTTGGCCGGCGTGAGGGGACCGTCGGGCCGGAACGGGAACACGCCGTCACAGCGAGCTGCCCGCCGCACCGGACCCGATCGGGGCGGCCAGAGGGCCGCGGACCAGATCGGGATGCGCGGCCGTTGCAGTGGGCCCGGAAGGAAGCGAACGCCGTCGACGCCCAGCCGCGCGCCGCGATAGGTCACGACCTCGCCCGACCAGAGTCGGTCGATGATCTCGATGCCGTCGTCGAGCAACTCGGCGCGCGCCTGATCGTCGGCGGCCTCACCGGAGAAGCCGCCGAACTCGCGCCAGTAGTCGATCCCGAGTCCGACTCCGAGCACGAGACGACCGGCGCTCAGGTGGTCCAGCGTCACCGACTCGCGCGCGACCTTCCACGGTCGGCGTCGGGGCAGCGGTGTCACCAGCGGCCCGATGTGGATCCGATCGGTCGCGGCCGCGATCGCGGCGAGCGCGATCCACGCGTCGACGAACGGCACGTCGGTTTCGTACAGGAGGTGATCCCAGAGGAAGAAGCCGTCCCAGCCGGCCCCTTCCGCGGCCCGGGCCAGCTCCACCAGGAGCCCGACGTCGCCGAAGGTCCCGAACGGCGGGGCGTACAGCGCGTAACGCATGAACGGCACTGTAAATTCCGGCTATGGCTGCAATCAGGTTCTTCGATCCGGCCGACGCGGAATTCCTGAAGCCGGCCGACGTGTACCCCGATGCGCTCAAGGAGCGGCTCACGGCCGCCGAGGTCGCCGACACGTCGGTGCGCCTGCACCACGGGCTGCCGGGCAAGCTCCAACTGTTCGAGATCAAGCTCGAGCCCGGGCTCGAGATCAGCACCCACGCCCACGCCGACGACGAGATCGTGGCGGTCGTCGAGGGCGAGTTGCACTTCGGCCGCCGGGTGTGCGGGCCGGGATCGTCGTTCTTCATCCCCGGCAACACGCTCTACGGATTCCGGGCCGGCCCCGCGGGTTGTCGCTACCTGAATTTCCGCGCGCAGGCCGACAGCACCTACTTCACCAAGGACGACATCGTCGAGGCGCGTGCCTGACCCGCATCCGCGCCACGTCGTGTTCGTCGGCGCAATGGGTTCGGGCAAGTCGACGGTCGGTACGCGGGTCGCGCTCGCGCTACACCGACCGTTCGTCGACAACGACGCACTCCTCCAAGAGGTCGCCGGCGCGTCCGCGGCCGAGGTCGCGGCGCGCGACGGCGTCGACGCGTTGCACCGGATCGAGGCGGCGACACTGCTCGACGCGCTCGGCTCGGTGGATCGTTCGGTGATCGCGGCCGCCGCGTCGACGGTCACCGACTCCGGGGTGCGGGACGCGCTGAAGGCATCGGCGTGGGTGGTCTGGCTGCGCGCCGATCCGGCGACGCTGATCGCTCGTCTCCCCGGCTCCTCGACGCGGCCGTTCCGCGACCAGGATCCGGCTCGGCTCGTGGCCGATCAGGCGCGTGAGCGTGACCGGCTGTTCGCCGACGTCGCCGACCTCACGCTCGACACGGGTCACGACGGAGTCGATGCAGTCGTGGCCCGCGTCGTCGCGTCAGCGCACGAGCGTGGTCTTGGGGTGTAGCGGGAGCAAGACAGGAGGGTTCGGCGACTGTTCGAAGTCGAAGTCCTTCACGAGATCGCCGAGGATCGGCACCTTCTCGCGCACCGTCGGGCGAGGATCGGGGCGGCCGTCGGTGAGCGGGTCGAGCCGCTCACCGTTGAGGAAGTCGTCTTCGATGAACTTGTCGTACGCGTCGAAGCTCAGAATCTGGTGGTCGACGTACCCGCGCCGCGCGTACGGACTGATGACGAGCCCGGGAACGCGCAGGCCGTAGCCGTTGCGATCGACGACCGGCGGTACCACGTGGTCGTAGAAGCCGCCCCAGTCGTCCCATGCGAGGAAGATGGCAGTCGACTTCCAGTCGGGCCCCTTCATGACGGTGTTGATCAAGCTCGTGACGTATGCGACTCCGGCGCTGATCCGAGCCGGCGGATGCTCGCTCACCTGTTGCGACGGCACGACCCACGACACCTTGGGCAAGGTGCCGCGCCGCGCTGCGTCCAGGAATTGGCTCACCGGCTGGATGTTGCCGAGCTGGCCGTCGTCGTGGACGGTGTCGAAGTACGGCAACGGGTTCCAGATGCCCGGCGTCTGCGCGCCCTGGGCGACGGGCGCGCACGCGGCCGCGCCGTTCGCGCAGTCGGGCTGCGTTCCCGACGCGACGTAGTACCGCCACGAGACGTGCGCGCGGTGGAGGAGGTAGGTGAGATCCGTCCACGCGTAGATCGGGTCGTGCCGGCTGCGACGGAACACGGACCCCTCCGGCGGGAGCGCGGGGCTCTCGTACACGTTGCGACACGAGTTCGGGTCGTCGTGGGTGGTGCAGCGCGCGGCCCATTCCGACACGAGGAAGAGGTGCGACGGGAGACTCCACGAGGTGTCGGGCTCGAACATGTGGTCTTGCAACACGAAGTCGCGGGCGTAGGTCCAGTAGTTCGGGAGATCGCTGCCGGTGTGGTAGCCGACGGCGTCGGGAGCGACGTTCAATCGCAACGTCGCCTCGCACGCCGGGTCGCCGTAGAAGCGGCAGGTCGGCTCGGCGTCACGCGCCTGGTGCACGAAGCCGTCCATCTTGCCGTGGTCGATGTCGGAGTTCGCGTTCGCGAACTTGTGCGGCCCGCCGCCGTTGACGTCGTCGTGATCGACGAACGGCCGGATGCAGGGCTTGCCGAGGTGGTCGGGCAGGCAGGCAGTGGGCACACCGTGCGACATCGGGATCCCGTCGGCACCCGGATAGGTGCCGAAGTAGTTGTCGAACGAGCGGTTCTCCTGCATCACGATGATCACGTGCTGGATCTTGTGGATCTGCGCGAACGACGTCGGCACCCTCGCGACATGCCGGTCATTTCCGGCCAACACTGCGAGGAGCGTGACCGTCACCACCGCGGCGCCGATCGATACCCACAGCCGCCCGCCCCGCAATGTCCTTTTGCTCCCGTTCTGCTCCGGTCGACCGGAGGTATCCGTGCGGTGAACGACGTTAGGGGGAATCTCGGCGCGCGACCGGTCACGGGCGCCGGGGCACGGGTTGAGATACCGTTTCCCTGACACAGTTGTCAGGTTTCTTCAGGGGGGAGACTCGATGCGCAGGACCATTCCGATTCGATTGTTCGCGGTCGCGGTGGCGATCGGTTCGTTGACGGCGATTCCGCTGTCCTCGCCGTCCTCGGCGGCCACCGCCGGCGCGACGTGCAGCAAGCTGGTGTCGCCGCCGCCCAAGACGGTCAACGGCGTCTCGATGAGCAACAGCACGGTTTCCGGCTGTACGCCGGTCAGCGCGACTGGCGGCTCCGGGAAGTCGGTGACCAACCTCAAGACGTTCGTCAGCACCACCACCTGGGCCGGCGGCAAGGGGACGACGGTCGAGAAGATCGCCTACAAGGCGACGACGAGCAAGGGCAAGTGCCCGGCCGGAACATCGCACATCTTGAGCACGGGCACGGTCACCGGCGGTACCGGCGCGGCCGCGAAGGTGATCAAGAAGGGCGCGAAGGTCACCGCGTCCGTTTGCGTGAACACCAAGACGTCGGCTGCCTCACTCGAGCCCGGCACGAAGTACGTCTTCTAGCTTCCATTCCGAGTCTCCGAGGGGGATTTCAATGAGTCGTTTCCTACCTGTCCGAATGCTCGTCATCGCGGTGGCGGCGGGCTCGCTGATCGCAGTTCCGTTGGCTCAGGGAGCCTCCGCCGCAACGGGCACGGCGTGCACGGGCGCCAAGACGGTGACCAACGTGAAGACCTTCAAGGCCACGACCACGTTGACCGGGTGCACCAACCCGGCCGCGACCGGCGGCAAAGGCACCGAGGTCATCAACTTCAAGAACACCAACGCGATCACGGCGACGATCACATGGAACAAGACCGGCACCACGCTGCTGAAGATCAGCGAGAAGTCCGGGCCCAAGGTCAACAAGTGCCCGAAAGGCTCGCTCGCCGAGGTCGTCAGCACCGGCAGTGTCACGGGTGGAACGGGCGCCGCGCTCAAGGGCATACCGAAGGGCTCGAAGTTCAGTGAGTCGGTCTGTTACAACTCCGGCAACGTCGTGACCCTCTATCCGGGGAGCAAGGTCGTCATCTGACCCGCGACCTCGTGGAGAACGTGCGCAGCCCCCGGCTCCGGCCGGGGGCTGCGTCGCGTCACGCACCGCGAGCGCGTGCGAAGCACATCCAGCCGAACTCGAACGGCTCGATGTCGATCCGGTCGAAACCCGCGTCGTGCAAACGTTCGGCCAACCCGTCGGGATCGATCGGGTTGTAGGTGTCGCCCTCGTGGAACGCGAGCAGGTCGGGGTTGTACACCGCGTCGGCCGCGACGAGGACGGCGCCGGGCCGCAGCACCCGCGCCAGCTCGGTCAGGATCGCGTCCTGCGCCTCGGCCGTGGGCACGTGATGGAGCATGTTGAACGAGCCCGCGCCCGTGAAGCGGCTCGCCTCGAAGCCGGTGTGACGCGCGTCGGCGCACACGACCTCGACGTTGGTGCCGGCGAGGCGGGTCGCCAGGCGCTCGGCCAACACCTCGTCGATCTCCACCGCGGTGAGGTGCTCCACCCGACGTCGCAACACGTCGGTCGTGAACCCGGGCCCGGGCCCGACCTCGATGACGTCGGCGCCCAGGTCGTGATCGCGCAACACCGGCGGCAGGATCTGCTCTTCGATCATGGCCCGCCATCCCGGGCTCGAGCAGAACTCCATGTGGGCACGGTTCATCGTTGACTCTCCCGGTTGCGACTCATGGGTCGACTATTACGATCGGGCCCGTGACCGTCTCCGCGCGACCGGCCAAAGATCTGCCCGCCGCGGCCACGACGGTTGCCCGCCCGGTCGCGATGGTCGACATGCGAGGCGGGACGCCGGTGCGGGCCGGGAGCTTCGGCTACGAGGGCGAAGACATCGTGACGGGCTGGCACGCGCACGACCTCCACCAGATCGAGTACGCGTTCGAGGGTGTCGCCGAGGTCGAGACCGGCACCGCGCACTTCCTGCTCCCGCCCCAACAGGCCGCGTGGATACCGGCCGGAGTCGCACACCGCACGACGCTGAAGCGCGTTCGTTCGGTGTCGGTGTTCTTCGAGCCGGCGATGGTTCCGCTCGCCGGCGACCGGGTGCGGATCCTGGCTGCGGCGCCGGTGATCCGCGAGATGTTGGTGTACGCGACTCGGTGGCCGATCGATCGCCACGCGAGTGACCCCACCGCCGACGCGTTCTTCGACGCGCTCGCGCTGCTGGCCGGCGAGTGGCTCGAGCACGAGGCCCCGCTCTGCCTGCCGACGAGCAGTGATCCGGTCGTGAGCGCCGTCATGGACTACACGCGCGACCACCTGGCCGACGTCACCGTCGCCGCCGTGTGTGCCGCGGTGGGTGTCTCCGAACGAACGCTCCGCCGGCAGTTCGGCGCGGCCACCGGTATCACATGGCGCCGCTACGTCCTGGAGAGCCGCCTGCTCCGTTCGATGACGCTGCTCACCGAACCCGGACGCACCGTGCTGGGCGTCGCAGTCGACGTCGGCTTCGACAGCGTGAGCGCGTTCACCCGGGCCTTCGCCCGCTTCGTCGGTGAGACGCCGAGCGCGTATCGCCGGCGCGTGCGCGGCGCGGGATCAGCCGAGGAGGCCCGCGTGATCGAGCGCGAGGTAGCCGAGGTCGACGTCGGTCAGCTGCCCCGCGCGGAGGTGGTCGCGGAACTCGGCGAGTGACACGAGCACGACGTCGCAGAACTCCCCCGCCTCGTTGTGCGGCTCGCCGACCCTCGCCGCGTCGCGAACGATCGCGACGAATCGACGCGTGCGCGCGGCGCCGGCGAGCCAGGTCTGCCCGACGACCTCGAGCGCGCCCGCGTAGCCGGTCTCTTCCAGGAGCTCCCGCTGTGCTGCGGCTTCGACGCTTTCCCCCGGGTCGACCGCACCTCCGGGCAGCTCGTCGAGGATGCGGTCGGGACCGGGCCGGTATTGGCGGGCGAGCACGACCTCGCCGCCGGGCGTGATCGCGACCACCGCGACCGAGCGATCGGGCCCGAAGATGTCCCACTCGCCTCGCGTGCCGTCGGGCAGCCGATAGCGGCGCGCGACGACCATCAGGAATCCGGCCGAGCCTTCACGTTCGTCGATCAAGTCCCACCTGGTGACCATGTGGAGATCTTGCCAGGGCCCGGCTCGGTCGTCGGGGTGCGAACCGCGCGAGTGAAACACCACGCGGTGACGGACAACAGCGCAAGGGGCACGAGGAGCGCGGCCGGGCCCCCGTGGTGGACCAGGCGCACCCAGATCACGTCGATGCCGTTTCGGTCGGTCGCGAAGCGCGGGACGATGTGCCGTACGAAGCGCCACGCCGTCAGCATCGGAAGCTTGCTCATCTGGAAGTTGGCGTGCGACGACGCCGCAGGAACCACGAGGAGGTCGACCAGCACCGTCGGAAGGAGCAGGACGAAACCGCACACCACGGAAGCCGCCGCGAACGCAAGCGTCGCGCGGCTGTTGACGGCTGATGCCGCGATCACCGCGACCAACGGCAGCGCGGGCACGAGGAGTCGCGGGCCCCAGTCGAAGCCGCCCCACCAGATGTCCCAGAGGGCGGCGTTGAGGAAGAGCACCATTGCGATCGCGGCGAGCCAGCACGCTTCGAACGACCGGCCGCGCTTGAACAGCTGCACGAGACCCCACGGCACGAGGATGCAGAACGGCATGTACCACACGATGCCTCGACCCGGGCTGATCGACAGTCCGAGCACTCCCGCAATCGTCGGGTGCCAGCGCTCCTGGCCGTAGCCACTCTGGAACGCCGAACCGAAACGCAGCTGGTCGACGACGAGGTCGATGGCGATCCCGAGACCGAACCCGGCCACCGGCCAGAGCCACGCCGACCAGTGTGCTCGGCGCAGGCCGAGGAAGGCTGCGGATCCGAGCCCGAGCACGACGCCCTCGACGGGTCGCGTGATGAGGCATCCCGCGATCGCAACGGCGAGCAACAACCGATTGGAAGCACCGTTCGTCGACCATCGGAGCAGGCTCGTCGCGGCGAGCACGCACATCAGCGCCGTCAACGGTTGCGCGAAGCTGCTGCTGCTGTAGGTCAGCGCCGGTGAGCCGAGGCCGAAGCCCACGACGCCCAGCATGATCTGCCCCTTCGTCGCGTCCAGCGCGCGCAGACACTTGCCGACGTAGCACGCGGTGACGGCGGTGACGGCGCAGTTGATCCACGAGCACGCGACCGTCCACAGCGGATCCGCGTAGTACTGGCGAAACGTTCCCGCCGTCGACGGTCCGGCCTGCCGGAGCCCGAAGAGATGACCGATGCCGATGAACGGTGCATAGGCGAGCGACTGGCCGATGCCGTACTTGCTGTCCGTGAATTGCTGCGACCACACCACGCTGGGCACCAGGTGGATCGACCCGTGGAGCACCAGCGCCGCTCCCTGACGAAACATCAGGAGACCGTCGACGGCGTCGAGATGTCCTTTGAGCAGCGCCAGATAGCACGCGAAGAGGCCGACGCCCAACAGCTTCTCGGGCGGCCACGCCCGCAGCCGGCCGGTGGGGAGCGCGCGCACGCCCGGTGTCTACTCCGGAGCCGGCGCGGGCGCGCGCATCACGCGAGATGCGCCCGCCGGTGGCGGTTCAGCGCCGGCGAGCTCCCGCGTCGCGCGTCACTCGCAGACGCGGCACGTCGCGGCGTCGCCGTTGAACTCGGACAACGGCCGGATGATGAAGCACGAAGTGCACAGCCGCTCGTTGCGGCCCGCGCTCTCCAGGCGGAGATCCACCGCGGATCGCGACGGCCGGCGATCGGGCGGGGCGTACACCGCGGGCAGGCCCATACCTTCGGCGCCCTCGGTCAGCTTCAACGCGGCTTCCTGGTCTTCGAGGCGCAGCACCGTGCGCTGGTAGTGCAACACCGTGTGCTTCACGGACTCCGGCAGGTCGTCCCAGCTGAAGCGCGCGTTCCAGTCGACCGCGCGGGTGTGACGGTCGGCGGCTGTGGGCGCGCTCTCGACCCACTCGTACGGACCCGTGACGCGTCCGACGACGATCTGGCGCCGGGCCCGGTCGGGCAGGATGATCGCGTCGCCCTCGGCGATCTCGTTGGCGAAGGCGTAGAGCATCTGGGCCTGGCGGTTGGTCGCGGTGCGCGACTTCGAGCCGGTGAGCTGCGCGCCGATCTCGTCGACGGCGAGGCCGGTGACGTCGGACGTGTCTGCGAAATCGACGCTGACCACCCCGGTCGACACCGCGTCGTCGATCGATCGCCCCGCGTCGCTGGAACGCACCATCCAAGTCGTCGTCATGTACGCACACTAAGGGGTCGGCGCGCACCGACCCCGCTTGGGCCCGGATTCCCGGCCGGAACCTCACGCCGGGCGGTCGCCGGTTGATGTTCGGTGACCCCTCTGGCATGCTCTTGCGTGCGGCAGGGAGGCTGCTGCCTGGGTGGGGAGTACGGATGCTGCGTCGGTTTGTTTCCTGGTTGCTGGCGGATCGTACGCCGGACGCGCACGACGAGGAGCCCGAGATGACCGACGTGGCGCAGGTGCTCGCGCCTTACCGCGACGAGCCGGCCCCGCCCGTGCTTCGCCTCGCGGATCCCGTTCGCGACTGAACGCCGCGGGTCGCTCGGGCCCGTCACCACCTGACCTCGAGCGTCCGGGCGGAAGTTCTCGCGCGCTCACGGCGTTGCGCCCGCCGATGAACAATCAGTCACCGGCGCCGCCGCCGCCCCTTTCGATCCTCGAGCTCGCCCCGGTCGGGATGGGGTCGACGGCCCGGATTGCGCTCGCCAACGCGGTCGAGTTGGCCCGGCTGGGAGAGCGCCTGGGCTACGGCCGCATCTGGGTTGCCGAGCATCACAACATGCCGGGGATCGCGAGCTCGTCACCGCCGGTGCTCGTCGCGCACCTGGCGGCCTCGACGTCGACGATTCGCGTCGGTGCCGGCGGGGTCATGCTCCCCAATCACTCGGCGCTCGTCGTCGCCGAGCAGTTCGGCATGCTGGAGGCGCTGCATCCCGGGCGCATCGACCTGGGGTTGGGCCGGGCCCCGGGAACCGATCCGGTCACGGCCGCGGCCCTGCGGCGCGCTCCGGTGTCGGCGGGCGCCGACGAGTTCCCCGAGCAACTCCGCGACCTCTTCCGGTTCTTCGAGGGAACCCATCCGCAGATCACGGCCGTTCCCGGGCGCGGCTACGAACCGGCGATCTGGATGCTCGGATCGAGCGACTTCAGCGCCCAGGTCGCCGGCGCGCTCGGACTCCCGTTCTCGTTCGCGCATCACTTTGCGTCCCACAACACCGTCGCCGCGCTCGAGATCTACCGCTCGGCCTTCCGACCTTCGAGCACGCTCCAACGCCCGTACGCCATGATCGGCGTGCCGGTCATCTGCGCCGAGACGACCGAGCAGGCGCGTTGGCTGTCGGGTTCGAGCGCGCTCTCCTTCGTCCGGCTCCGCCAGGGTCGTCCCACCCCGCTGCCGACCCCGGAGGAGGCCGCCGAGCACGTGTTCACCCCGACGGAGCGGGAGATCGTGAAGAGCTGGACCGCCCCGCTCGTGTGCGGCGACCCGCAGCACGTTCGAGCCGAGCTCGAGGCGCTCGCCGCGCGCACGGGCGCCGACGAGCTGATGATCACCACCATGGTGCACGCCCCGGCCGACCGCCTGCGGTCGTACGAGCTCGTCGCCTCCGCCTGGGACCTGGCCCCGGGAGCGGCGCTCGCCGCCGCCCCGTCGGCGGAGTGAGGGCTCACTCACTGCTAGGATCGCCCTCCATGAGCCAGCCCGCCGGAGCGACGAAGACGCGCAGAGCCGCCGCGCTGCCGCCGGATCAACGCCGCTCCATGATCGTCGAGGCGACCCTGCCCCTCCTCATCGAGCACGGCGACCGGGTGACCACCCGCCAGATCGCCGAGGCCGCGGGGATTGCCGAAGGCACGATCTTCCGGGCGTTCGCCGACAAGGACGAGGTGATCGCGGCCGTCGTGGAGTCGGCCCTCGATCCCGAGCCGCTCGAGCATGCGTTGCGCGCGATCCCGGTGGGGCTGGCGTTCGACGACTGGCTCGCCGCGGCCATCGTGATCATGCAGCAGCGCGTCATCGACATCTGGCGCTTGGTGTCGAGCATCGGCACCCGCTTCCACGAGATGGCGCGGCGGCCGATGGTCGACAGCGACGCGCTCGTGCAGATGTTCGACGCGCATCGCAGCCGGATCGCAGTTGAGCCCATCGTCGCGGCTCGCCTGCTCCGCGCGCTCACGCTCTCGACGACGCACCCGATGCTGGCCGGCGAGCCGATGTCGCCGAGCGAGTTGGTGCAGCTGTTCCTGCACGGAGTCGGCGGCAAGGACGCCGCATGCTGAGCAAGCTCCTGCGGTCGCACCTGAGCCCGTACGCCAACGCGCTGATCCTCATCGTCGTGCTGCAGACCGTGCAGACGTCGGCGGCATTGACGTTGCCGACGATCACCGCGCGCATCATCGACAAGGGCGTGATTCTCCACAATCAGGGCTACATCTGGACGTGGGGCACGGTGATGATCTTCGTCGCCTTCATCCAGATCGTGTTCTCGATCGCCGCGGTGTACTGGGGCGGCAAGGTCGCGATGAGCTTCGGACGCGACCTGCGCAAGAACCTCTTCCACAAGGTCACCGACTTCTCCGCCCGTGAAGTCGGAACGTTCGGTGCGCCCTCGCTGATCACACGTATCACCAACGATGTGCAACAGGTGCAGATGCTCGTGGTGATGGCGTGCACGATGGCGATCGCGGCCCCGATCACGATGGTCGTCGGCGTGATCATGGCGTTGCGCCAAGACGTCGGGCTCTCGGTCATCCTCGTCGTGGCGATGCCGGTCGCCGGCGTCGTGCTCGGGCTGCTCGTCTCGCGGATGGTTCCCGCGTTCCGCTTGATGCAGGAGCGGATCGACCAGGTCAACCGCGTGTTGCGTGAGCAGATCACCGGTATCCGTGTGGTGCGCGCGTTCGTGCGCGAGCCGCAGGAGGCCCGCCGCTTCTCGCAGGCGAACGAGGACCTCACGGTCGTGTCGTTGCGCGCCGGCCGTCTGATGTCCTCGATGTTCCCGACCGTGAACTTCCTCATCAACGCGTCGAGCGTCGGCGTGTTGTGGATCGGCGCGAGCCGGGTCAACTCCGGTCACATCCAGGTGGGCACGCTGGTTGCGTACCTCACGTACCTCGTGCAGATCCTGATGTCGGTGGTCATGGCGACGTTCATGATCTCGATGATCCCCCGCGCCTCGGTCTCGGCCGATCGCATCCAGGAGGTGCTCGACACCGACCCGAGCGTCGTGCCGCCGGCCGACCCGGTGCGCGAGGTCGTGACCCACGGATCGCTCGAGTTCCGCGACGTCGGATTCCACTATCCCGGCGCCGAGCATCCGGTGTTGAGCGGCGTCTCCTTCGCCACCGCGCCCGGACAGACCACGGCGATCGTCGGCAGCACCGGCGCGGGCAAGACCACGCTCGTGAACCTCATCCTGCGCCTGTTCGACAGCACGGAAGGGTCGGTGCTCGTCGGCGGTGTCGACGTGCACGACCTCGATCCCGACGTGTTGTGGAACACCATCGGTCTGGTGCCGCAGCGCCCGTACCTCTTCTCCGGCACGGTGGCCAGCAACCTCCAGTTCGGCAAGCCCGACGCGACCGAAGCCGACATGTGGACCGCGCTCGAGGTGGCCCAGGCCGCCGACTTCGTGCGGGCCATGCCCGGCGGCTTGCACGCGCGCATCGAGCAGGGTGGCACGAACGTGTCGGGAGGTCAGCGGCAGCGACTCTCCATCGCGCGGGCGTTGATCCGCAAGCCCGACATCTACGTGTTCGACGACTCGTTCTCGGCGCTCGACCTCGCGACCGATGCGCGGCTGCGCGCCGCGCTCGTCCCGTACACCAAGGACGCCGCGGTGGTCATCGTGGCGCAACGGGTGTCGACGATCGCGAACGCCGACAACATCATCGTGCTCGAGGACGGCTTGGTAATCGGGCGGGGCACGCACGACGAGCTGATTCGCGACAACCCGACGTACGCGGAGATCGTGCAGTCGCAGATCGGCGAGAAGAGCGCCGCGGCATGACGGTCATCCAGGCGCAGATCCGCAGGCGCGGACAACGACGGCCAGCGGCCGCGGCAACGAGCGGTCGAGCGCCGGAGGTCGTAGCCGCATGACGGTTGTCGAGGAACACGACCAGGACGACGAGCTCGATCTTTCCGCGCCGGAGATTCGCGCCGCGGGCCGCTGGAACTCCGCCGGGGTTCCCGGCGAGCGATCGAAGGACTTCAAGAACGCGCTGCGCCGGTTGGGCGGCATGCTCGGGCCGATGTGGGTGGTGCTGGTCGTCGTGGCGGTGGTCGCGGTGGCAAGTGCCACGCTCAACGTGTTCGGGCCCCGCGTGCTCGGGCACGGCACCGACATCATCTACCAGGGCGTGATCCTGCATCGCGGGATCGACTTCGGCGCGTTGCACCACGTGCTCTTCCAGGCGATCGCGTTGTACGCGGGTTCGTCGGGTCTGTCGATCGTCGCCGCGTACATGCTGGCCGGCGTGATCCAGCGCCTGATGTTCAAGCTGCGCTCCGACGTGGAGGACAAGGTCAACGTCCTCCCGCTCAGCTACATCGACAAGCAGTCCCGAGGCGACCTCCTCAGCCGGGTCACGAACGACATCGACAACGTCGCGCAGAGCCTCCAGCAGACGCTCAGCCAGATGCTCACGTCGGTGCTCCTCCTCATCGGCGTCGCGATCATGATGTTCACGATCTCGCCGTTGCTCGCGGTCGTGGCGCTGACGACGGTTCCCGTGTCGGTCTACGGGATGCGCGTGGTCGCGCGTCGGGCGCGCCCCAAGTTCATCTCCCAGTGGAAGCACACCGGGTTGTTGAACGCGCAGATCGAGGAGACCTTCACCGGCCACACGGTGGTGAAGGCGTTCGGGCGCCAGCGCGAGGTCGAGCAGCGGTTCCGCGACACCAACGACGAGCTCTACGAGTCGTCGTTCGGCGCCCAGTTCATGTCGAGCCTGATGCAGCCGCTCACGATGTTCATGGGCAACATCCAGTACGTGCTGGTCGCCGTGGTCGGCGGCCTGCGCGTGGCGAGCGGTGCGATCAGCCTCGGCGACATCCAGGCGTTCATCCAGTACTCGCGGACGTTCTCGATGCCGCTGACCCAGCTGGCGTCGATGATGAACGTCTTCCAGTCGGGTATCGCCTCGTTCGAGCGGGTCACCGAGTTCCTCGACGCCGAGGAGCAGAGCCCCGACGCCGCGCCGAGCGCCACACCGCCCCCGGTGCGCGGGCGCGTCGAGTTCCGCGACGTCACGTTCTCGTACGACCCCGACCGGCCGCTCATCGAGTCGCTCTCGCTGGTGGCCGAGCCGGGCCAGACGATCGCGATCGTGGGCCCGACCGGCGCGGGCAAGACCACGCTCGTCAACCTGATCATGCGGTTCTACGAGCTCAACGGCGGAGTGATCACGCTCGATGGTCGCGACATCTCCTCGATCCCCCGCGACGAGCTGCGTTCGAAGATCGGCATGGTGTTGCAGGACACGTGGCTCTTCGGCGGCAGCATTCACGACAACATCGCGTACGGCAATCCCGACGCCACGGAGGAGCAGATCCTCGAGGCGGCCCGGGCGACCTACGTCGATCGCTTCGTGCACTCGCTCCCCGACGGCTACAACACGCTCATCAACGAGGAAGCCGACAATGTGAGCGCGGGGCAAAAGCAGCTGCTCACGATTGCGCGTGCGTTCCTCGCCGATCCGGCGATCCTCATTCTCGACGAGGCGACCAGCTCCGTCGACACGCGCACCGAGGTCCTCATCCAGGAAGCGATGAACGCGCTGCGTCGCGACCGCACGAGCTTCGTGATCGCGCACCGGCTCTCCACGATCCGCGGCGCCGACGTGATCCTCGTGATGGAGAACGGTCGCATCGTCGAGCAGGGCTCGCACGCCGAGCTGCTCGGTCACGACGGCCCCTACAGCCGCCTCTACAACTCGCAGTTCGTCGCCCCGGTCGTCGACGTCGACGCCGAGGTCAGCTGAGCGCGTCCGGCTGTCGCGCACGCGCCGAGCCCGTCCGCGACAGGTGTTCGCTCCGGGGCGGAGCCGGCTCGTTGTCGCTTCGTTGACCTTTGTCTCTCGAGTGCTCTGTCTCGACCTTTGCCTTTCCCTCTTGGCGCATTTAGGGTGCCTGAATGGTGACCATGCGTCGGGGGAACGGCGTCGCCGGATTGTTGGCGGCCGTGATGCTCGTGTGCGGATTCGCGGCGACCTCCGGCGTGGCGGCGGGCGCCGCGCCGCAGTGGTCGGTCGTGCCGAGCGCAAGCCCGCCCGGACCGCCGCTCGGTGAGCTGTTCGCGGTGTCGTGCTCGACCGCGGCCGACTGCTTCGCGATCGGAGCCACCAACGGCGGCCCGTTGATCGAGCACTGGAACGGCGCGAGCTGGTCGGTCAGCACCGTGCCGATCTCGGGCGCGGGACCGTCGGCCGATCTCGAAGGTTTGTCGTGCACGAGCTCGACCAGTTGCTTCGCGGTCGGGGCCTCGGTCGTGGAGACGCTCACGACGTTGAGCGCCACGCCACTCGCCCTGCAGTGGAACGGCACGCAGTGGTCGGCCACCGCGATCCCCCGCCCGGCCGGCGCGGTTGTCGCGGCGCTGAGCAGTGTGTCGTGCACGAGCGCGACGAATTGCATCGCCGTCGGTGCGTCCTCGGACGATCCGGAGACCCTCGACCAGTTCACCGGCACTCCGTTCGTCGAGCGGTGGGACGGTTCGGTGTGGTCGGCCGTTCCGGCCCCGAGCCCGCCCGGCGCGATCGAAGCAGAGCTGCTCGCCGTGTCGTGCCCGAACGTGAGCAGTTGCGACGCCGTCGGCGACTACGAAGCGCCCGCGCTCGGCGGCGCGCTGCTCGAGCACTGGGACGGCACGCAGTGGTCGATCGTCCCGAACGCGGGCGCGAGCGCGGCCATGTCCGGCCGGGCCCGCCGCAAGATCTCGGGCTTCCGCCACCTGATGTCGCGAGCCAAGTCCCGCCTGAGCGACGGCTTCCTCGATACGCCCGGCCTCGAGGGCGTCTCGTGCGCGAGCGATTCCAGCTGTTTCGCGGTCGGGTTCTCCTTCAACGGTGCACTGACGGAGCACTGGGACGGCATCCGCTGGTCGGTCGTCGACTCGCCGGTCCCGCCCGCCACCCAAGGGGCCGAGCTGACGAGCGTCTCTTGCGCGACGCCCACTGATTGCTCGGCGGTCGGCGACGCGGGCTCCGAATCGGGAGACAGCCTGATCACCGAGATCTCGTCGGAACCGTTGGCCGAGCACTGGAACGGCGCGAGCTGGAGCATCGTTGGCGAGCCGAACGACGCACCGTTCGACGTGTTGGGTGACGTCGCGTGCCCGACGACCACGACCTGCTTCGCGGTGGGCGACTCCGCCTTCGTGCAGCAGTGGAACGGATCGGCGTGGTCTCTCTCGCCGTTCTCGAGCAAGACGTCGCAGAGTCAGCTCGACCAGGTTTCCTGCTCGAGCGCTCGCAATTGCTTCGCGGTCGGTACTGCGCAGTCGGGCCTCGACCAGAACACGTTGGTGGAGCATTGGAACGGCTCGGCGTGGTCGATCGTGTCGAGCCCCATCCCGCGCGGTTCGTTCGGGACGCAGCTGACCGGCGTGTCGTGCCCGACCTCGACCAGCTGCACGGCCGTCGGCTTCAACGACGGAGCCGAGACCGAGACCGCGCTGATCGAGCATTGGAACGGCAAGGCGTGGTCGGTCGTTCCGAGCCCGGCGCTGAAGGGCGTCGAGGTCGGCGTGCTGTCGGCGGTGTCGTGCCCGTCGGCGGTCAACTGCACCGCCGTGGGCGTGCAGTTCGGTTTGAGCGCCGCCAAGGTGCTGATCGAGCATTGGAGCGGCAAGGCGTGGTCGATCGTTCCGAGCCCGAGCCCGAGCGGCGCAGAGATCGCCGAGCTCCTCGGCGTCTCGTGCCCGACCTCGACGAGCTGCACCGCGGTCGGTATCTCGGAAGCGTTCGAAGGCACCCGCTCGCCCGGCGCCAAGACGCTGGTCGAGCGGTGGGACGGCACGGCGTGGTCGGTCAGCCCGAGCCCGACGCCGGCGGCACCGTTCGCGTCGTTGGGCGCGGTGTCGTGCGCGTCCGCCACGAGCTGCGACGCGGTGGGCATGGACTCGGCGTCGCTGGTCGCCACGAGCAAGGCATTCGCGGAGCACTGGGACGGCACGGCGTGGAAGATCGTGACGGTCGCGACGCCCAAGGGCGCCAAGACCACGTTGCTGAGCTCGGTGTCGTGCCGGAGCGCGAACAGCTGCGACGCCGTCGGCCTGGCTACGAACGCATCGGGGACGAAGACGCTCGTGGAGCACTGGACCGGCGCGCGCTGGCAGATCGTGTCCAGCGCCAACCCGAGTGGCGCCGTCAGCGCGAGCCTGGCCGGTGTCTCGTGCCCGAACGCCTCGACCTGTCTCGCCGTCGGCTCCTACAACTCCAGCGACAGCTTCTTCACGCTCGCCGAGCGAGGTTCGTGACGCGTCCCGGCGGCTGACGCCGAGGCCCGCGCGGGCGACGCGCTACGCGTCGAGCAGACTCTTGACCTCGCCCTCGTCGGCGTAGCGCCGCATCTTCGACATCGCGCGCGCCTCGATCTGGCGAATGCGCTCGTGCGTCACGTCGAAGTGCATGCCGACTTCCTTGAGGGTGCGGGGTTCGCCGCGGTCGAAGCCGAAGCGCAACGAGATGATCCGCCGCTCGCGTTCGTCGAGCGTGCCCAACAACTTGGTGGCGTTGAGCACGAAGAGCTCGAGCGTCGCCGCGTCGACCGGCTGCTGTCGTTCACGGTCGTCGACGAAGTCGCCCAGCTCGGCGTCGCTGCCCTCTCGGAACGGCTCCGAGAGCGACCGCGGCTCCGCGCTGTATCGCAGCACCTCGGCAACCTTCTCCTCGGGCATGTCCACCTCGGCCGCGAGCTCCGCCAGCGTCGCCGGCCGGTGATGCATGAACTCCAAGCGCCACCGAGCGCGTTGCACCTGCACCAACAAGTGCGCGGCTCGTGTCGGCAGCCGGATCGTACGGCCGGTGTTGACGATGCCGCGCGTGATCGCCTGACGGATCCACCACGTCGCGTACGTCGAGAACTTGAAGCCCGGGCGCCAGTCGAACTTCTCAACCGCGTGGATCAGCCCGAGATTGCCCTCCTGGATGAGGTCGAGCAGCGGCTGACCGGAGCCCTGGTACCGCTTGGCGATCGACACCACCAAGCGGAGATTCGACTGCACGAACGATTGCTTCGCGTGATCGCCCGCGCGGGCGACGCGACCGAGCTCGCGCTTGCGCGCCGAGCTGAGTGCACCACCCGACGCCAGCACCCGGCGGGCTTCGGCGCCGCGCTCGATCTCCTGCGCGAGGCGGCACTCGTCGTCCTTGGTGAGCATCGGGTATTTGCCGATGTCGTTGAGATAGAGCCGGACCAGATCCTCGTCCGCGCGCTCGGCTCGTTGCACCGCTCTCGACATCCTGTCGCCCCCCACGTCGCTCCGCCCCGGCTCCGAGCGGTCCCTGTGCGGTACGACCGTACGGCCCCCGCCACCCTCGTAGTCGTTCGGAGCAGTGATTTGGTGACGGAAATGGCCGACGTTGTGCAATCTTGACGGAAGCGACATCAACCCTTGTCACGCCGGAGAGCGATCCGGGGATCCGAGGCCGAGCGAGCCCCGGATTCCGGGACGTTTTCGCACTATGCAGACGCGAAGATTCAGGGGCAATGAGCGGCCGCCGCAACGATGATCTGGCAGTACGACGCGCGCGTGACCTGCCACCCGCCGGCGGTGAGCGCCGCGTTCGCGAAGTACGGTCCCGAGTTCCCGTCGGCGCCGAGATTCGAGTGGAACTGCAGCGCTGCACTCGAAGCCGAGAGGAACACGATTCCGTCGACGACGGTCTTCGCCTCGGTGACCTGCCGCGCGAACGAACCGGTCCGGAGCGCGTCGAACACCGAAGTCAGCGCGTCGCCACCTTCGATCGCGTTCGCCATCGTCGGGTCGGCCTTCGAGCCTTCGAACGCGTCCGACACCGCCTGCGACACCGCTTGCCGGGCCGCGGCGACATCAGGTGGTTGCTCGGCGCCGGGCGCGGGAAGTGTTCGGCTGGTCAGCGGCGGAATTGTCGTCGGTGTCGAGCACGCATCGACACACAGGTTGCCCACGGTCTTGGTCTCGAGTGTCTTTCCCTGCGCGTCGAGCGCGGAGACGGTGATCGGTCCGGTGCCGACGTGTGCGAGCACCGCGATGCCGTGCACCGGTTGCATCTCGTCGCCGTCGTTCCCGAACGCGGCCCGCACGAGGGAGACGCCGGGTCCGACGCTCACGAACGCCCATTGCGCGGGCGCGCCCTCGGAGATCCCGAACACGCCGCCCCCCAGCCCTCTGATCGCGCCGACCGGCGCCGACCCGTTCGGCTGTGAGGTCTCGGACACCGCGCCGGGGGTCGAGAGCTCGAGGTGCAGGTCGGCGGGTGACGCGTTGGGATCGAGGAACGCTCGGATCGTCACGCCGTCGGCGGTCGTGCGCACGAAGGCGAGTGACCACACGGCCTGGCTGCCACCACCTTGATCGACAGCCACCGCGGCCGTCGTGGTCGGCTGCTCCGCCGCCGCGCCCGTTCCCGTACCCGCGACCGTCACGGATCGCGTGGTGGCGCGGGTGACGCGTCCGACCGCGAACCCGCCGAGCGTCCCCACGATCAGCGTCGCGACCGCCGCCAGCGCGAGCGGCCGCCCGCGCCTGTGCGCTCCTGCGCCGATCCGCGCGGCGACGTCGTCGAGATCGGCCACGACCGAGGCCGAGGCGACCTGGGCGCGGAGCCGTTCCTTCAGCCGGTCTTCGTCACTCATAGCTCGATCACCTTCTTCAGTTGGGCCAGTCCGCGGTGCACGAGGGAGCCGACCGTGCCCGGGCGGCAGCCGAGCACCGCGGCCGCGTCGGCCTCCGACCGGTCGTCGTAGAAGCGGAGCACCAGCGCCGCCCGCTGCCGGTACGGCAACGACGCCAGCGCGTCCCGCATCTCGTCGGCGTCGATCGATGCGGCGGTCTCCGGACGCGCCCGGCCCGCCCGCTCCCGCAGTCGTTGCTCGCGCTCGGCGCGTCGGTGATGCGAGCGGCAGCCGTTCACGACCGCGCGGTAGAGGTACCCCGCGGGATCGCGCATCCGGCCCCAGTGGGCGTACACGCGCACGAAGGAGTCCTGCACGACGTCTTGGGCAGTCTCGGCCGACCCGGTGAGCAGCAGCGCGACGTGCACCATGCGCCGGTGCTCGGTCCGGTAGAAGTCGCCGAACGCCGCCCACCGTTCCTCGGGCGTCGCGGCGACCGCGACCACGTCGTCGGCCGAGCCGCGTTGCTCGTCTCGCCCGGACACGGCTGCTGCTTCCATCACCGGATCGACGCCGGCCGGGCGGTGTTCCTTGCAAGAAGTTGGCCGGCGGCGCCCGCGGGCGAGCCGCCCGGCCTTACTTCGGCGTGCGCTTCAGGGTGCCGGGCTCCTGCTTGGGCTGCTTTTGCACCTTGGGCACCGGGAACGGCTTCGGCTTCTTCGGATCGAGCTCGAGCAGCTCGCCCGCGGTGCACGTGCTCACCGGCTTCGTGGTGATGTCCGACGACGTGGAGGGCAGGGTCGGGAGCGCGGTCACGGGTGTGCCGAGCACCGGCAGTGCCGAGGTGAGATCGCCGACGGTCTTCTTCCGCCACGCCGACACGTTCGGGACGGTGACGCCGAACCGCTCCGCCAGGAACTGGAGCTGCGACGTGTGGTCGAACACTTCGGAGTTCACCCAGCCCCCCGCGCTGAAGGGTGAGACGACGAGCATCGGCACCCGGACGCCGAGGCCGATCGGACCGGGGTACGCGGCCTTCGACGACTGGGCGGTGATGTACTCGCCGGGAGTTCCGGCGGGCGCCGTCGGGGGCTTCACGTGGTCGAACCAGCCGTCGTTCTCGTCGTACATGATGAAGAGCACGGTGCTCGCCCACACGTCGGGGTTCGACATCAGCGTCGCGAGGATCTGAGACGAGTACCACTCCCCCAGTGCCGGCGGCGCGGGCGGGTGCTCGTCGTATCCGACCGGAGGGATGATCCACGACACCGCGGGCAGGGTGTTGTTCTTGACGTCGCTCGCGAAGTCGTCGGGGCCTTGCTGGGTGAGACCCGCGTTGTTGGTCGGGACGTTGGGCCCGTAGTACTCGAACGCGTTCTGGTACAGCGTCGGGTTCACCGACTGCTGGTACTGCTCGAAGTACATCAAGGTGTTCTTGCACGTGAGCATCGACAGACTGTTGCCGGGCTGATAGGTGGGGCCGTAGGGGTTGTAGACCTTCCAACTCACGCCGGCGTCCTGCAGCACCTCCGGCATCGTCGTCCACGAGCACGTGAATTCCGGCGCGAGATTCGTCTTCGAGAGGATGTTGCCGTTCGTGATGAGGATCGGCCCGCCCGCGACGCCCGCCGGGTCGAGTGTGCCGGTCATCTGGAGCATCCGGTTGGGGTGCGTCGGTCCGAGCACCGAGCAGAAGTAGCGGTCGCAGACCGTGAAGTTCTTCGCGAGCGCGTAGTAGAACGGCAGGTCGGCGCTGGTGTAGTAGCCCATCGTCAACGGACCGATGCCCGGGCCTTCGTACTTCGTCGACACGTGCGTCGACACGAACTTGTCCATCGCGCCCTTGTTCCACGACGCGTGCTCCGCCTGCCAGGAGTGCGAGAGATCGGAGGTGCACTCGGCGAGCGTCTTCGACGGGTCGAGGCGGAACGGTCGCAGGGTCGCCGAGTGACCCTTGCCCGGCCAGGCCTGCGCGAACGCCGCCGACTTCGTGTTGAAGCCGTCGACCCCGCCGAGCGACCCGAAGTAGTGGTCGAACGATCGGTTCTCGTGCATGAGAAACACGACGTGTTGCACCGCGCCGAGGTCGGAGCCCGCTGCGGGCACCGCGGCCGCGGCCTGTGCCAGGTCCTGACCCGTTCGCAGCAGCTTCGAGCGGGACATGCCGAGCACTGCGGCGGCACCGAGCCCACCGGCCAGGACCTGCCTGCGACTGATATCTGCATCCGTCATGAGCGAATCCTGACATGTATGTCGTCTGGATTCCACGTACCGTTCCGATGTCGTTCACCTTGGTAACGCGACGGGCCCGCGACTCATCAACTCTGGTCAGTCCGAATTGCGTACGACTCGGCCGTTAAAAGGGAATCGCGCTGATCACCATGTGACCGCCGGGCCCGGAGTTCGGGTCCTTGTACGAGATGAACATGTCGGCCGCGGTGCTGAGCTCGGGATGGCCCTCGACGCCGTGGCAGTAACCCGCGTGATGGGGCGCGCAGTCGGGCAGCGTTCCCGAGCGCACCACGTGCCAGGAAGCGTCGGGCGTCGGTGCGGCGAGGATCCGGTAGTCGCCGCCGATCGAGATCGTCTCGATCATCCGGAGCTCGGATCCGTACTTGCCCACGGAGATGCTCAGCGGTTGCCACGGGAGCGTCCCGTCGGTCGCGAGCTGCCGCGGGTGGTACGAGTTCGGATTGCTCAACGTGGACGTGGTGACCGACCACACCCGGCCGCCGCCGCACGTGAGGTACTGCGCGGTGCAACTCGAGGAGAAGAGCGTGAGATGACCGTCGACGAACACCGGCCAACCGAAGGTGTGCGACGGCGCGAGCGGCGCGCCGTTGGCGTGCGGCTTGAACACGTCGATGGGCCCGAGCGCGATGTGACGCGCCCGCCAGTCGTAGAGCATGTATCCCCAACCCTCGGCGCGTACCGCGGTGTTGCCGTTCTGGTCGACGGTGACGCAGACCTCGCTGTAGGTCACGACGACCTCCGACGTGTTCGTGTCGAGCACGGCGGCGCCGATGGGCCAGCGGGCCGAGAAGGCCGCGTTGGCTATCCCCTTCGTGCACTTCCGGCCGCTGCCGTCGGGCAGGAACACGTCTTTGGGCACGGGCACGAAGCGAGTCGGCGTCGACGTCGGCATCTCCGCGCCGCGCGGGACCTGGCCGGGCGCGTACCTGCCCTCGAGGGCGGTGCTCCCGTCGACGAAGCCGGTGTCGAGCCACGCGCCGGCTTTGTTGCGGGTGTAGATGCTCGTGTCGCCGAAGAGCCAGAGGTCGTGCCCGTCGGGCAAGGCGACACTCACGCCGATGTCACGCGAGAGCGTACGGGTGGGCGTCTCGTAGCTGGAGCGGATCTGGGCGTCACGGACGCTCGCGGCGGCGCGCGGAGGCGGCGCCGCGGCCGCCTCGCCGTGTGCGCTCATCGGATTGATCACCGCCAGCAGCGCCGAAGCAACCGCGGCCGCGCAGATCCCCACCCGAGCCTGCATTTCCCGCCCTTGGCCCAAACCGTCCGTGGTCGACGCCAATTCTTCCACGCCGCCCCGGCAAAAGCCACAAACCGCCGGAGACCCCGGGAAATGGCCGAGCTCCGGGCCCGCTCCGAACCTCGAATCCGGGTCGGGAGTCAACGGATTCGACGGTCCGCGTCTGTAGACAGGTGATTGATGGGAATCGAGCGGTGGGGCGGATCGTCGTTCGACACGCTTTATCGCGAGAGCTTCGGTGGTTGCGCAGTCGGTTCGTTGGATCGTGGGCGACGCGGAGGTCGCGCGCGAGATCACGCAGGACGCGTTCGTGGCCGCGCTCGTGCATTGGAGGAAGGTGAGCCGCTACGACAACCCGGGCGAGCCGGGCGCTGGCGGCCCGGCTCGGTGAGGAGGACGAATAGTGGGGCTCGACGACCGTCTCCGCGCCGCGATGCACGGCGCCGGCAAACCCGGAACCCGGCTCGAGTCAGATGCCCTGCGCAAGCG
>Ga0265313_10001046_pt1 | contig 26926 bp, 22 predicted proteins | sample 4123metaG_FD_203122 | JGI IMG/M metagenome (GOLD analysis project Ga0265313, IMG submission 203122) | Rhizosphere microbial communities from Carex aquatilis grown in University of Washington, Seatle, WA, United States - 4-1-23 metaG | ecosystem: Host-associated > Plants > Roots > Rhizosphere >...
TTGCCAAAGTACCTGTCCGCTCTCCGCGTCCATCAACAGTGCGTGGTTTGCAGTGGTCGCGATTTCAGCCTGCGCAGAGGCCAGGCCGAGACCTGCAAGGAAGGCAAGGACAGCGCCGATGAGGCGGTGGTTCATGAACAAAGCTCCTGGCGAAGGGCCATTACTGATCGACGACGATTCTGGCGTCGTTACTACCAAGGCCGGTGAGCCGGGCCAACGCCTGATCGGCGTCCCCAAGCTCGTCAAACGGGCCGAGGCGCAGACGATACAGTTTCTGGCCGTTTTGCGTGATCGACGAAATCTGCAGTCCATGGCCGAGCTTGGTCTGGAGCCGGACTGCGTTCTGATATGAACTGAATGCCCCAGCCTGAACATAGAGGTGGGTGGCGGCGGGAAAAGGTACCGTGGTCACGATGCCGGTCGGCTGCGTGTCAACGGCAGTGTCGGCCGTCCGGATGGCGGGAGCTGGTAATTCGGTCTGCTTGACAGGCGCGGCGACCGCCGCGCCGGCCACGGGATCCAGATCGGATGACGCAACCTTGTCCGTCGGTGCCGCCTGAACCGCAGATGCGATTTCGGGCGGTGTCTCCGACGGAGACGGTCCGCCGCCTGAAAGGTCGGCGCGACTGACGAACGTCACGCGCACACGTGCAGTGCCCTTCTCCTTGTATCCGAGCAGCGTCGCGGCGCGTTCCGACAAATCGATGATGCGACCCTTCGCGAAGGGGCCGCGGTCGTTGACGCGAACGACCAGCGATTTTCCATTGTCGAGATTGGTCACGCGAACGTTGACGGGCATCGGCAGTGTCCGGTGCGCCGCCGTCAGGGAATTGGCATCGAACCGTTCGCCATTTGCGGTGGAGTGCCCGTAGAAGGTCGGACCGTACCAGGACGCGATGCCGGTTTCGTCGTAATCAGGCTGTTCGCGCGGATAGTACCAGGTGTCGCCGATCTGGTAGGGGATACCAACTTTGTAAACGCCTGCATTCGGCGGGACGGTTACACTGTTGTCTTCCGGGGCCGTCGCGCAGGCGGCCGTGAGCATGGCAAAAGACGCGACGGCGACGACGGAACGGGCTGTCTGGATCATCCTGCCGAATCAAGTTTTGGGGCAAGCGGAAGTTTAGACGATGCTGGGCCGGCGCTCAACGCAGCGCGGATACGTAAACGAATGAGCCGCGCGGCACGTCAGGCGCTGCTGCGCACTTTCCAGAAGCGTATCGCGCGTTGGGCCGCATTCACGGGCACGCTTTCGTACAGCTTGCCGAAAGCTTCCGCTCCAGCCAGGGCGCGCTCCGAGCTGTCGAGTCCCACGGCGAGTGTAACAAAGAGCGCGCGCTCGAAGCCCGCGCCACGGCAAAGCAATGCCAGCGTGTCCAGGTCACGACCGTCGACCACGCGTTGGACGAGTTCGAATCCGACGTCGACAAGGCGGCTCAAAGCGAGCTTGAACGAAGTGCGTGCGGCCTGCCCTTCCCGAAGCAAGGCTGCCAGAAGCGGCGGCGCAAGCGCCCCCCGCCGGCTGATTGCATCGATGCGTAGAGTGGCGGCCTCATAGTCCTCGGGAAGGTCGCGAAACGTCCTCGAGATTCGGTTTCGGCTGCGCAAAAACGCGCGATCCATTTCCTCGCTGGACACCTGGTTGAACTTGCCGAGGATTTCACGACGCAGCTTGCCTTCGACTTTCAGGTAGAGGTCGTTCAGCAGATCGAGCGGCACGCCTTCGCGGCGCACAAGCGGGGCCTGGATCGCGACACTGTCCTGTGCCCGAACCGCCAGCGCTTCGTAGGTTGTAGCGCCGATGTCCGCCTTCTCGTTCTGGAGGAGCGAAGTTACGACCGTGTCATCTCCGCGCTCGACCAAGGCCTGCGAAAGCCCTTCGCTGATGCTTTGGCGTTTCGTTACCGCCAGAAGATGGTCTTGCGACTTGCTGGCGACCACTTGCAGCAAGTCGGCTTCCGACAGAATGCGCGAGTGCTTCAGGACAGGTTCTGCGACTTCGATGTCGTCCAGTGCGAACTGGCGCACTGTCCGGACGATCGGCGCATTCGTACGCGCCACGATGTGGGCAATTTCCGCCCGGACGCGGGTCGAATATTCCGACGCGACGGCCGATAGAAGTTCATCAAGCGCGGCGTGGTCTTCGTTGCTTTGACCCTGATTGCCGGCGAGCAGCGCGTCGGTGACCTTGCGCAGCAGATCGCGGCGGCCCTCGCTCGATGTTTCCTTGGGAAGATTGGCCAGCAGCGCAAATCTGGAAGGTTCAAGTGACATGACAACTCTGTGCTGGCCCGAACTGTTCAGGCTGTTTGCGCGCGCGGCGTGTCCCTGACGCTCGAACCCATGAATGAAACGGCGATCCCGGAATCGGTATGACGCACAACCATCGCAAGTGTCTTGCCGAACGAGATTGTCTCTCCGATGGGCGGACGCTCGTCCGTGCGCAGCGACGCCCCGCTGAGGGCGATGTCCACGATTTCACAGCTCATGGTCTCGCCCGACTGTAGACTGAAATAGTGCAGCGCGACGCCACCCTGCTGACGGGAGCGGTCGCGCAGCGCTGTGGAACTGACGGCGCCGAGCTCGACATAATTGGCGATGAGTTCGGCAATGCGCGCGCGCTTAACTTCGGAGCATTTGAACTTGATGCCTACGCGCAACCGATCGTGGCGCGCGATCGTGCCTTCGAAACGTCCGAGCCCGTCAACGTAAAGGATGACATTCGCGCCGATCGCGCCGGAACAAGACGACTTGAGGCCGGCTCCGTCGGGCGACAAATCGCAGACGAGGCATTCCTCTTCATACTGACGAGCGGGAAAGAATATCCTGCCCTTGACGCCAACCAGCGCCCGGGTGCGTGCACGCTTGTCTTTCTTCGGATCGTGCGGAACAACCTTGTTCCGATCAGAAAGCGCCATGATCGCATTACAACTTTGACCCCGCGCAACTAGACTATACAACTGTAAAGAAGGTCTTATCATCTCCATACCCAATATGGTGCGATATTCGGCAATTCTGCGCTATTGGCGGTTGCAAAACTGGTTGAGAAACACGCAAAGAATTTCGATAATTCAATACGAATTTTTACGCGGTATTAGCCAAAAGCTTCTAGCGTTCACAGCCTCACCAGAACGGCCGTGCTGTGAACGCTTTGATCACCTCAGACGAAATGCCTACGTCCGAACCGATTTGGTTGACGGTCGCGCGGATCGGCGCGGGCTTTCGCCGGATGGAGCAGCTTGCGAACGAACTTGTAGAACTGGACGCTGTTCGTCAGGACGTGCTCACAACGCAAGCGATGATCAGGCGTGACATCGCTGGTGCGGTATTACAGAGCGCACTCTGTCTCAAGGAGTTTCAGTCAGAGCCTGAGCTCGAACCCGAGCTGGAGCACAAGCTGGACGCCGCGAGCACGAGCGCTGTTATCGTTCAGCCGACGTCTGTGCCGCAAAATGATGTTTGGGCAGCGCGCCTTGTGCGCTGGGCCGATCAGTTTGGCCGCGATCTGTTCAGGTTTTCGCCGTCCTCAAAGCGGAGTCCTGTCCCTGCGGCGAACTTGCGCGACGGTAAATCGTAAAACCTATCAGGCCGCGCGCGGGAGGAGGACTTTCGTCGTCCCCTTCCCTTCAGACTGCATGAATGTCACGGAATCTTCGACATGCATGTCTTGCGTCACCAATGGCCATGCCGCGCGGGCGCGTGCGGAGTCGCACAACGAAACGATGAGCCGACCGCGCGGCGTGAGGTACTTCGCGTAGTACGCCATACGCGCAGCCGGCTGCGGCATGTAGTTCATGCTCTGGTTGAAGATGATCACGTCGAAGGTGCTCTTGGACTCGAACTGGTTGGCGTCGGCGACGGCAAACTGGGTGCGCTCATCCTGCAGTTTCGCGGCCTGTTCGATTGCCTCAGAAGAAATGTCGATGCCAAGATAGGACTTGTAAGGCAGGACCTTGAGCTTGGCGGCCAATAGTCCTGCGCCACATCCCACATCGAGTATCGAACTCGGGGCCAGATACTGACAGTAACCCAGGATGGAGACTTGGCCGGCGAGACTGCCGATCGTCTCGAGGTAGTTCCATGCGCCGCCGCGATACTCGTTGTCCCAAGAAGAGACAGAGACCCGCTGCGGCCGGTAACCGATCAGCTTGAACATGACAGCCTTGGTGACTTCCCTGACGTTATTCATGCCGCCTCACAAACCCGCCGAGCGCACATGATTGGATGAAGTGCGCTTTTTTTCAGACACGGCGATCGCTTTCCTTGCCTCGTATCCGACACGGAACAAAATGATGACGCAGAATTCGATTCAGGAAATATGCCACTGCCGGCGAGGACGGGAGACGCTGCTCTGTCCCCGTTTGATACAATTGCGGATGCTAGTGGAACCTGAGTGGTGCGCCCGGCGACGATAGGAGCGCAGCAGAGCTTTGCTGAAGTGCGCTGGCGGATGGGGTGGGATTCGAACCCACGAGACCCTTGCAGGCCCGCCGGTTTTCAAGACCGGTGCTTTCAACCGCTCAGCCACCCATCCACGGTAGTTAGCGCAGCAGGCTCAAATACGGAGCCCTGACTTTAAATGCAACATCATCGGATTTCCCACTTCAGTCGGAGACCCTGGCGGTCCCGCGCGCCGAGGGTACAAGCGCAGGAAGTGACTCACTTGACCCGACGCACGGTGTAGGAAGCGACCCCGTCATTGAGGACAAGGCCGTACCCCCCAAGGAGCCCGCGCGAGATCACGGCGGAGTTGGGCCGATCTTTGTGGAAGTGCGGATGGCTGTTGTCATTCTGCGACTGCTTCCAGACCTGACCGTTGTTCAGGAACACGACGAAGTGCCCGTACGCATCGAATGTGTAGTCGGTTATTCCGGCGCTAATGCTTTCGATCGGCTCGGGCGAAGGCGGTGCGGAACTCGAGCCGTCATTTTCGGGTGGTTTCAAACTCTCGGCGCCAAATTGTTCGGGCCGTGTCTGCTGCTCGGGGCTGGTGCCGAATATGCGTGACGGATCGTACCAGGGCCTCTGATCGCCCTGGTTCGCGGTGTTCTCGGGGGGAGCGACCACAGATTTGGACGGATGCGGCGGGGGATTGGCAGCGTCATAGCAAGCCAAGCGCGCCGCACCATCGTCAATGGCCGCGCATTGTTTCCAATCGTTGGAATTGGTGGGCGGCGCCGCATGGGCCACCATCGGCACCAGTCCCAGCAGAACGGCGATGGAGTATTTTGGTATTCTCATGCGTGACTGCTGCGCCAGAATTGTCAGACAAAGTGTAGGGCATTCAGACCCTGATTCAAGTAAACCCATTAAGTTCTGCGGCACAGCTTGTGTTCCTCGCGCCGCGAGGCTTCCATAGGCCTCGTTCAAAAGGTGGAAAATATGATTTCGCGACGGAACTTCATCGCAACAAGTGCTGCGCTCGCAGCGACCCCGGTCGTCGCCAAGGCCCACCTCTCAAGCCAAGAATCGAGGGCGCGGGAGATCCACGAAAAACTCCTGTGCCTGGACACTCATCTCGACACGCCGGCCAATTTCGCGCGGCCCGGCTGGGACATGATGAAGCGACACAGCCATGACACGGACTTCTCGCAGGTGGACTATCCCCGCATGGTCGAAGGTGGTCTCGATGGCGGATTCTTCGCGATCTACACGCCGCAGGGACCGCTGACGCCCGAGGGCCTTATGGCGGCGCGAGACGCGGCCCTTGTTCGTGCGGCTGCCATACGCGAGATGGTCGCCAGAAACAATGCAAACTTCGAACTGGCGTTCACGCCCGCTGATGCTGCGCGGATCTCGGCCAAGAAGAAAAGGATCGTCTTTCAGAGTATCGAGAACTCCTATCCGCTCGCGAACGACGTCACGTTGCTGCGAAGCTTTTATGCGCTCGGTGTGCGGATGGCAGGTCCTGTGCACTTCCAGAACAATCAACTTGGCGACTCCGCGACCGACCCAAAGGGCAAAACGTGGAACGGGTTGAGCCCGATGGGACACGACTTCGTGGCATTGGCCAACGAACTCGGCATTATCCTCGACGCCTCCCACTCGTCCGACGACGTGTTCGACCAGATGGTCGCGCAATCGAAGGTTCCGATCATCCTGTCGCACTCAGGGTGTCGCGCCGTACACGACCATCCGCGCAACATCGATGACAACCGGCTGAAGACGCTTGCCGCGTCCGGAGGCGTGATCCAGATCAACTCTTTCAACTCCTACCTCGTCACGGTGCCGCCCAATGCCGATCGCGACAAGGCGCAAGGCGCGATTTTCGCCAAGCTGCGCGGACTGTCGTCACTGACGCCGGCAGACGCCACAAAGGCGGTCGCAGCCGCTGCCGCGGAGATGCGCGCCGTCAGCGCGAAATATCCCGAGCCCAGGGCCACATTCGACGACTACATGGCCCACATGCTTCACGCTCTGAAGCTTGTCGGTCCTGATCATGTCGGTGTCGGCGCCGACTGGGATGGTGGTGGTGGCGTCGTGGGCATGGAGGATTGCGCGAGCAACTGGAAGATAACGGCGCGCCTGCTCGATGAGGGATACAAAACCGACGACCTGCAAAAGATCTGGAGCGGCAATGTCATGAGGCTGATGCAGATCGTTCAGGACGGCCGCAAGCCTGCGCCCCCTCCTCCGCCGCCGAATGCGGGCGGTGAGTAAAGATGGGTGTTGCCGACGAGGCACTCTCTCAACTGATGTCTCTGGCCGGACGTGAGCGACCGGATTTTCTGACGATTCAGACTGAGGCTCCGGCTCTCAAGACGCGATTTTATGCCGATGAAGCCTCGGCCGCAGCGATTGCCGCCGGAGCGACGATCGCAGCAGACATCTGGACCTTGCGCAGCGGCGAGAGACAAACCGTCACGGTCAGTACCCGGGAAGCAGGTGCCGGGCTTGTTGGCTTCCTTCACCAGAAATTCGATGACCGGGCCAGGGCGCCGGAGATGCGCGGTCAACTCGAAGCTGCGCGGACTGCTGCTCATGGATTTCAGAAGACGCGGGACGGTCGATACGTATTCCTGCATCCCAGCTTTCCGGAAAGCACCAAGCGGCTTTTGCGCGTGCTTGACTGTCCGGACGAGCCCGACGCGGTGAAAGCTACGGTCGCAAAGTGGGATGGCCTTGACCTGGAGAACGCCGTAGCAACGGCGGGCGCCTGCGCGGGTCTCGCTAGAACTCCCGACGAATGGGACGCTAGCGAACAGGGCCGCATATTGGCCGGCCGCTCCGTCGTCGAAGTCGTAAAGATTGGCGAAAGCAAGCCCGAGCCATTCCGCAAAGGCGGCCCTGCTCCGCTGTCAGGTATCCGCGTGCTCGACCTGACGCGGGTCCTTGCTGGTCCGACCTGCGCGCGCACGCTTGCGCAATATGGCGCCGACACGATGGTGGTCTCATCGCCCAATCTTCCATCCGTTCCCTATTTTGTGACCGACACTGGTCACGGAAAGCTCGCAGCGTTCGTAGATTTGTCCAACGAGGACGGACGATTCCGGTTGCGGGAGCTGGTGCGCGAAGGCGATGTCTTTAGCCAGGGCTATCGGCAGGGAGCACTTGAGCGGCTCGGCTTTGGACCGATTGAACTTGCGCAATTGCGGCCAGGCATCATCTACACGTCGATCAACTGCTACGGCCATGAGGGGCCGTGGCGAGCACGTCCGGGTTGGGAGCAACTTGGACAAACGGTGACAGGCATGGCGGTCGTACACGGGGGTGTTGATGGCCCCAAGCTTCAACCCGGCGCGGTCACCGACTACACGACTGGATTCCTCGCAGCGTTTGGAACGCTGCTGGCCCTTCAGCGCAGAGCGCTTTATGGTGGCTCTTATCTTGTGCGCGTATCGCTTTCGCAAACGGCGGTTTGGCTGCGTCGATTGGGACTGGCCGACGAAGATCGGCTGACAAACGCACGCGCGTTGGACGACGAAGAGATCAAATCATTCTCGATCCGCAGCGACACAGGATTTGGCGGCATGACGCATTTGCGGCCTCCCGTTTCGATGTCGGTTACGCCTGCGCGGTGGACACGTGGTGTGGTTCCCCTCGGGGCACACGAATCGATCTGGCCAACAAGGCAGTAGCTACTTCAGGCGCGCAGGTGGCTTGAACTCGGCATAACGCAAGTCTGAATTGGGCGACGCGGCGTTTGCTTCCGCCACCACGGCTGGTGGCGTTTCATAGCGGCGGTACGCAGGAATCTGATCGAGGCGGACGAAGCGATAGCCCTCTTCGATAAGCGCGGGAACAATCGCTTCTACAAGCGCGGCCGACTGACGATGAATGCAATGCAACAAGACGACGCCGCCGTCATGCCGGCGGATTTCGCGCAGATAGCCTTTGGCGCAAGTCTCGGCTGTCCAATGATGATGCCAGCAGCTCCAGTCCGCGGCACTCATGATGTATCCGTCGCTGGTAATCGTGGTGCTGCCGCCCTCGTCCCAATAAACGGGACCGACATAGTTTCGCAGCACCGGATCCGCGTTCAATATGACGGCATGCGCCGGCCGCCACGAACCATAAGGTGCGCGGAAGTAGAACTTGTCCGTCGCCGCCATCAGCGGTGCGATCTGCCGGTCTACGACGCGGAGCTGATCGACGAGGAGTTCGGGATGCGCATCAAATCGGCGGCCCAGGAACGGATGCGTGGCGCTGTGGTTGGCCAGCAGGTGTCCGTCTGCCGCAATGCTCGCGAGGACCTGCGGATAACGGCTGGCCATCTTGCCGACGATGAAGAACGTCGCTTTCACGTTGAGCTGCTTCAACGCATTGAGCACTGCCGGTGTATGGCCGTTCGGGCCATCGTCGAAGGTCAGCGCAACGACATGGGCCTGGCGCAGGCCCGAATGGAAAATCGTCTTGGGCTGAAACAACGCGATGCGGTCACCGCCATCCGCAACAGGGTCCGCCTGTGCGAGCGTGAGGCACGTCCACGCTGCTGCGATGCAGGCTGCGAGTTTCAACACCGACATAACTCTGCCTCTCGCGACAAGCTTCCGGAACCTGAACACTCTAAGCGCCGGTCTGTCCACGAACAAGGTGACGGCGGCGCCCTACCGCGACGCGAGTGTCAGATTGTGATTCTTCACCGGCAAGTCACGGATGCGAATTCCCGTTGCGGCAAAGATCGCGTTGGCAATTGCAGGCGCGAGCGGAGGGACGCCAGGTTCGCCGGCGCCGCCGATCTGGGCGTCACTCTCATGCAAGTGGACCTCGATCTGCGGACAGGACTGCAGGCGCACCATTTCGTAATCCGGGAAGTTCGCCTGGACGACGGCGCCCTTGTCGATGGTGATTTCACCGTTCAGCGCAGCGGTCAGTCCATACACGATGGCGCCCTCGATCTGTGCCTTCAGGCCGTCGGGATTTACCGCCATGCCGGCATCAACAGCCGAAACGATGCGATCGACCTTTAGCGAACCGTCGCTGCCGATGGTAACATCGGCCACGTGCGCCACGACGGTTCCAAAGCTTTCGAACATCGCGATGCCCCGGCCTTTGCCGGCCGGAACCGGCGCGCCCCACGCTGCTTTCTCTGCCGCGAGGTTGAGGGTCGCGAGATGACGGGGCGAGTTCGCGAGCAATGCGCGGCGATACTCCAGCGGATCCTTCCTTGCGGCATGCGCCAGTTCATCGACGAAGGATTCGACGAAGAAGCCGTGCCACGAGGCCTCCACGCTGCGCCACGGGCCGACAGGAACGTGGGTTTCGACCTTGGCTGCCCGATATGACTGATTATCGATGCCGTAGACGATATGCGCTTCACTATTGGCGCCGGCGTCGGTTGTGTAGTCGTTGATCCATGCGACCGGCATGCCCGAACCGTCCAACGTGGAACGCAGATGGGCCGTGACGTTCGGCCGGTAGTAGTCGTGCTGCATATCCTGTTCACGGGTGTAGATGAGCTTCACGGGAGTGCCCGGAATGGCCATCGCCGTGCGCACAGCATGTTCCAGGAAGTTGTAGTAGCCAGGCAGGCGACGGCCGAAGCCACCGCCCATCGGCAGCAAATGGAAAGTGACCTTATCCATCGGCAGTTTGGCAGTCTTGGCGATGAATGCGCGCGCGCCCAGGCCATCCTGCGTGCCCGACCAAACTTCGAGCATACCGTCCTTGAACACGGCCGTCGCGTTCATCGGCTCCATCGTCGCATGTGCGAGGTACGGCACCGTGTAAGTGGCTTCGATGAGATGCGAGTTGCCGAGTGCGTCGATACCGCTGCCGACGGTCTTGTCCTTCTTGAGATCACCAGACTTCAAGGCCGCCAGCCTGCGCTCTGCCAGTTGCGCCGAGGTAACCGAACTGTTCGTCCCGGATTCGAAAACGGGATTTAGTGCGGCGGCAGCATCGCGCGCTCGCCAGAAGCGATCCGCAACGACAACGGCTGCATCGTCCAATTGGATGACCTTCTTGACGCCGCGGCGGCCCATGACCGAATTCGCATCGACAGAAGACAACTTCGCCCCGAACACCGGCGATATCCGGATCGCGGCGTAAAGCATGTTAGGCAAGCTCACGTCGACGCCGTAGGTCGTCGTGCCGTCGACCTTCTTGGGTATGTCGACGCGTTGAATTGGTTTTCCGACGAGCGTGTATTGGCTGCGCGGTTTTAGCGGGGGATTCGCGGATGGCGAATAGGTCGCCGCATCGGCGACAAGCTCGCCATAGCCAAGGCTACGGCCTGACGCAACATGCAGTACGCGGTTCGACTTCGTCGTGCAGCCAGATGCATCGACGCCCCAGCGGGCCGCGGCGGCCTTGACGAGCATCTCGCGCGCCGCGGCTCCAGCAATGCGCATCCCGAACACACCAGTGCCGCGGATCGCGGACGAACCGCCCGTAACCTGAAGATCCATGAAACCGGCGACGGTGCGGAACGTGTTGTCTATCGTGCCGCGCAGAAACGCCGGAAATGTTTCGCGATTCATCCCGCTCATCACAAGGATGAATCCCTCGCCCAGCGGACCGTTTGCGAAAACGGTATCGGACGGTGCCGTCTCGACTTTGACCTTGCTCCAGTCGGCATCAAGTTCTTCAGCGGCCATCTGCGGCAGCGCCGTGAAGATGCCCGTTCCCATGTCGCAGTGCGGCACAACGACCGTTACTGTGTCGTCCGACCCGATTTTGATCCAGTTGTTGATGAACTGTTCGCCGGGCTTGGCGGCAAGAGCGTTAGCGCGTTGAAGACGGTCGCTTGGCCAAAGCGCGTAGCCCACGACGAGAGCGCCCGCGGTGCCAAGGCCGCCGAGCAGTACCATTCTGCGTGTCGAAGCCATGGCGATTATACCTTCTCCGCAAGGGCGCGAACGGCAGAGCGAACGCGCGGATAGGTGCCGCAGCGGCAGATATTCGTCACCGCCGACGAGAGATCGTCATCCGTAGGATGAGGATTCGTCTTCAGCAACGCGCTCACGGCCATGATCATGCCGGACTGGCAATAGCCGCACTGCGGAACCTGATGATCGATCCAGGCCTGCTGCACGGGCGTCAGTCCGTTTTCGCTGATGCCTTCGATTGTCGTGATCTCGGCTCCGACGACCGAACTCACCGGCGTCACGCAACTGCGCTGGGCGTTGCCGTTGACGTGCACGGTACATGCGCCGCACTGCGCGACGCCGCAGCCAAATTTTGTTCCCGTCAGGCCGATCTCATCGCGGATCACCCAAAGGAGGGGCGCATCCGGCTCGACATCCAGATCATGGACCTTGCCGTTGATTTTCAGTTGGATGGACATCCGCGTCTCCCTATTCCGGGTCTCTGCCCGTCGCCGTGATTCTTAGCACACTTGACGCGGGCCTCGCGAATTCGTGCGACACAAAACACATGCAAACACTGTCAATTACTAGCAGACGCCGGCAGACAAGACCTTTTGCAACCAGGCCCAAACTATGCGTCCCTTGCATGGGTAGAGCGTAGTCGGAGCCCGCATGATCAAGCTGACCTTCTGCCTGCATCGTTTGCCGAGTCTCAGCCGAGAGGCCTTCCAGAAATACTGGTTCGACAACCACGCACCGCTCGTGGCGAAGAATCGCGAGGTGCTCCGCATCCGCCGCTACGTTCAGATGCATTCACTGACGCACGCTGCCAACGGCGGCATCCAGTCGACGCGAAAGGGCCCTGATATGTATGACGGCGTCGCGGAACTCTGGTGGGACTCCATCGAGGACGCACTCGGACACCCTTCCCCGGAACGCCAGGCGGCGGGACTAGAACTGCTCGAAGACGAGCGCAAGTTCATCGACCTGTCGCGCTCGCCTCTTTGGTTCGGTGAGGAAAAGACGATCTTCGGCTGAACTAATTGTTGATCGTCCTCCAGTTGGCGTCCGACAGGCGATCGACCGCACCGCTCGTGGGAACAAATGCACCCTTTTTCTCATTCCAGCGGTAAATGTCCGAGACGATCTTCTTGCTGTGCTTCGGCGGCTTCTGACCCTCTCCGCAGTCGGCTTCGCCCGGCGTCGTTTCAACGGTGACGCGCACGACGATCGCGCGATAGCGCGAACCCGCATCGGGTGCCGTCGATATTTCGGGTTGCTCGGTCATCTTGGAACTGCAGGTCGCGACTCCATAGGAGAATAGCGTCATCACAGAACGTAATTTTCCGCCGCGCAGAAACAGCGGCGAGATCAGTGAGTAGCTCTCGTCGGAGTTGTCGTGCGACGCTTCTGCAAGAATCAGGTCCGTGCCGGACGACAGTTGTTCGAGCGTCCCGAAATCGTTCGTACGATCCCGGCCAACATCCATCACGTCGAGCAAAACAGGAATCTTCTGGCTGTCATCGAAGACGGCGGCTATTTGGTCGAAGCCGTTGGTCCCCGAATTGTCTTCGGTGACCAGAAGCAACCGCCTACGGCCATCCTCCTTAATGCTCAGCGCATCGATTCCGCCAAACGACAGGTCAAGCGTGGTGACGGGCTTGCCGTCAATGTCGCGCAAATGCGGAACGTCGCTCACGCTCCATGTGCCATCGGACTCGTGGCTGAGGTCTCGCATCGCCTGTTTGAGCAGGCGCTCATATGTGATGCCGGGATGACCCGGAACGGGGGCTTTCAGGTCCGTTGCGCAGGCGGGTGCAATCCCGGCGACGATGAGTGCTGCGCCGGCGAATACTCTAAATGTCGGCATAGCAGCGCACTTCGTCGGCCGCCCCCGGTGTTGTGACCGCGCCGTCGCGCGCTGGACCGACATTCTTCGCATAACGCGCAAGCGCACCGGTCTTGAACGATGGCGCCTTCGGTTTCCAGGACTTTCGGCGCTCAGCGAGTTCCGACGCAGAGAGATCGACATCCATCGTGCCCTTGTCGGCATCGATGGTGATGATGTCGCCCGTCTTCAAGAGGCCGATTGGGCCACCTTCCATCGCTTCGGGTCCGACATGGCCGACGCATAGGCCGCGCGTGGCGCCTGAAAAGCGCCCGTCGGTGATCAGCGCGATATTCTCGACGCCCTGACCGTAGAGCGCCGCCGTCGTCGACAGCATCTCGCGCATGCCGGGGCCGCCCTTGGGTCCTTCGTATCGGATGACGATTACTTCACCCTCTTTGTACTCGCGGCGCTGGACGGCAGCGAAGGCGTCTTCTTCGCAATCGAAAACGCGCGCAGGCCCCTTATGGTGGGTGTGCTGGAGACCGGCCACCTTCACGATCGCGCCCTCGGGCGCCAGGTTTCCCTTCAGTCCCACGACGCCGCCGGTCAGAGCGAGCGGATTTTTCGTGTCGCGCATGACTTTCTGGTTTGGATTGAACTTCACATCCTTGAGGTTTTCCGCGACGGTTTTGCCCGTCACCGTCATGCAGTCGCCGTGCAGATAACCGCCGTCGAGCAGTGCTCGCATCAGCATCGGGACGCCGCCCGCCTCCCACATGTCCTTGGCGACGAACTGGCCGCCAGGCTTGAGCGATGCGAGGTAGGGAGTCTTGCGGAAGATTTCGGCCACGTCGAACAAGTCGAACTTGATGCCGGCTTCATTCGCCATCGCGGGCAGATGCAGCGCTGCGTTCGTGGAACCGCCCGTGGCCGCGACGACCATCGCGGCGTTCTCAAACGCCTTGCGGGTCGCGATGTCGCGCGGACGCAGATTCCTCGCGATAAGTTCCATGACGGTCTGACCTGCCTTCAGGGCGAAGTCGTCGCGCTCCAGGATCACCGCCGGCGGGCCCGAAGAATAAGGCAACGCGAGACCAATCGCTTCTGCCACGCAGGCCATCGTGTTCGCCGTGAACTGTCCACCGCATGCGCCCGCGCCGGGACAAGCATGCCGTTCGAGTTCGTCGAGATCGCAGGCCGGCATCTTTCCGGCCGAGAACTGACCGACGCCTTCGAAAATGTCGACCACGGTGACGTCCTTGCCCTTGAACTTGCCCGGCATGATCGAGCCGCCATAGAGGAACACGCTCGGCACGTTGAGACGCAGCATCGACATCATCATGCCCGGCAGCGACTTGTCGCAGCCCGCGATTCCGACGAGGCCGTCGTAACAATGTCCGCGCATGGTCAGTTCGACGGAATCCGCGATCACCTCGCGCGAGACGAGCGACGACTTCATGCCTTCGTGGCCCATCGCGATGCCGTCCGTCACGGTGATCGTGCAGAACTCGCGCGGCGTCCCGCCGGCTTCCTTCACGCCTTTCTTGGCCGACTGCGCCTGGCGCATCAGCGCGATGTTGCAGGGCGCGGCTTCGTTCCAGCATGACGCGACGCCGACAAATGGCTGATGGATCTCCGCTTCGGTCAGTCCCATCGCGTAATAGTACGAGCGATGCGGCGCGCGCTCCGGACCTTCGGTGACGTGCCGCGACGGGAGCTTGGATTTATCGAATTTGGTCATTTGATTTTCCTCGGCTCCGTTCTTCGGCAACATAATTGTTCGGCGATTTTCGCGTTTCTTTGCTTAGTCCAACTTTTCAATGGAGCAAACAGCGCAACGGCCCGATATAGGACTTACATCCTAGCGTTCAAGGGGCGCGACAAAAATTTCCGTCTTGCGCTTACGCGAGTCGCGCAATCGCTTCCTTAAGTCTCGAGGCAAGCGCCGCCGCCTCAGCCCGTTTCTCGCGCTGTTCGGTCAAGACGTCTTCGGGAGCCCGCGAGACAAACTGTTCGTTCGACAATTTGGCGTCGAACCGCGCGATCTCGTCGTTCGCCTTCTTCAGATCCTTCTGCAGCCGCGACAATTCCTTGCCAAAGTCGATGACGTCGCCGAGCGGCAGACCGACTGTCGCCTCGCCAAGCACAAATTGCGCGGTGCCCTTCGGAAACTCATCCGCTGCGTCGGCCGTAACGAGGCGTGCGAGCTGCTGGATCACGTCGAGATTGCGCGTGAGCCTGTCGCGCGACGCCGCATCGGCGTCCTTCAGCAGCAGAGCAATGCGCGCCGAAGGCGGCACGTTCATCTCCGCGCGGATGGAACGAACGCCCTTGACCAGTTCGATGACCCACTCGGTCGATCTGCGTGCTTCCTCGAACGTCGGCAACGCCGACAGGCTGGGCCACTCGGATTCGATCAGGAGAGATTCGCGCGCTCTGGACGCCGTCCTCGCCCAGAGTTCCTCGGTGATGTATGGCATGAAAGGATGCAGCATCTTCAGAAGTTGGTCTCGCGCCCATGCCGCCGTTGCGCGCGTTTCGGCTTTCGCAGTCTCGTCGCCACCGCCGAAGATCGGCTTGGCTATTTCGAGATACCAATCGCAGAAGACGTCGTAGACAAAGTGATAGGCGGTGCCCGCGGCTTCGTTGAACCGCAACGATTCAATGTTCGTTGTCAGATCGCTCGCTGTCTGTGCCGTCTCGGCGACGATCCACTGATTGGCCGCCAGCGTCACCTTCGCAGGATCAAATTCAGGAGACGCCACGCACTCATTCATCTCGCAAAAGCGCGCGGCATTCCAAAGCTTGGTCGCGAAGTTGCGGTTTACCTCCACGCGGGACGGCCCGATGCGCATGTCACGGCTTTGGCCGGCTGCCAGTGCCAGCGTGAAGCGGAGCGCGTCGGCGCCGAATTCGTCGATCAGCTCAAGCGGGTCGACGACATTGCCCTTGGTCTTCGACATTTTGGCGCCCTTCTCGTCGAGGACGCGCGTATGGATGAAGACGGTCTTGAACGGCACCTCGTCGCGAAACCACAGACCCATCATCATCATCCGGGCGACCCAGAAGAAGATGATATCGAAGCCCGTAACCAGGACGGACGTTGGATAGAAGCGTTTCAGTTCGGCCGTTTCATCTGGCCAACCAAGCGTCGAGAATGGCCACAGCGCCGATGAGAACCAGGTGTCGAGCACGTCGGGATCGCGGCGCAGCTTCTTGCCGCCGGCCAGCTTGTTCGCTTCGCCTTCCGACTCCGCGACATAGATCTTGCCCTCCTCGTCGTACCACGCCGGTATCTGATGACCCCACCAGAGCTGACGCGAGATGCACCAGGGATGGATGTTCCGCATCCAGTTGAAATAGACGCCGGACCAGTTGTCGGGAACAAACTTGGTGCGTCCGCTCTCGACGGCCGCGATAGCCTTCTCGGCGAGCGGTCCGACATTGAGGTACCACTGCTCCGTCAGGAACGGCTCGAGCACGACCGTCTTGGTCTTTTCGTCGTGAGGCACCGCGTGCGTGATCGGTTCGACACGGTCGATGAGCTCTAGGGCGTCGAGATCGGCGACGATCGTCTCACGCGCCTTCTCGCGGTCCATGCCCTGGTAGGCGTGCGGCACGTTCTCGTTCAGCGAGCCATCTTTGTTGAGGATGTTGATGAGCGCAAGGTTGTGGCGCTTGCCGACCTCGAAGTCGTTGAAATCGTGTCCCGGCGTGATCTTGACCGCGCCCGTACCCTTTTCCGGGTCGGAGTGTTCGTCTGCGATGATCGGAATCGCGCGATGCGCCAGCGGCAGCATCACGTTCTTGCCGATGAGATCTTTGTACCGCGCATCGTCGGGATGAACGGCGACGGCAGTATCGCCGAGCATCGTTTCGGGCCTCGTCGTCGCGACGGTGATGAAACGGCCTGGCTCATTCTCGATCGGATAGCGTATGTACCAGAGGTGTCCCTTCACCTCTATGCTCTCGACCTCGAGATCGCTGACGGCTGTTTGCAGGCGCGGATCCCAGTTCACAAGGCGCTTGTCCTTGTAGATCAGCCCCTGGCGATGCAATTCGACGAATGTCTTCACAACAGCGCGCGACAGGCCCTCATCCATCGTAAAGCGCTCGCGCGACCAGTCGGCGGATGCGCCGAGGCGCCGAAGCTGCTGGATGATTGCGCCGCCGGATTCGTCCTTCCACTTCCAGATGGCTTCGAGGAACTTTTCGCGCCCCATCGCGACGCGGCTCTGCTGACGCTCGGCAAGCTGGCGCTCGACGATAAGCTGCGTAGCGATGCCGGCGTGATCGGTGCCGACCTGCCAGAGCACGTCCTTGCCGCGCATGCGTTCGAAGCGCGCCAATATGTCCTGCAGCGTGTTGTTGAGCGCATGACCGATGTGCAGGCGCCCGGTGATATTGGGCGGCGGGATCATGATGCAGAAGGGCTCGGCACCGGGCTTGCGGCCGGCGCGGAATGCTCCGGACGCTTCCCATTGGGCATAAATGCGCCCTTCAACGTCCTTCGGGTTGAATGTCTTGTCGAGCATGATGACCTCTTGAACGCCGGTTTTGATGAGCCGGAGCGGCCGGGTCAAGCCCGGACCGTATCGTCAGGAGGCCGGTCCGGCTTGATCCGGACCTAGTGGGACGGGATCAGCGCTTTGTGCCGCGCGCCTTCACGACGCGTTCCACTTCATTGCGTACCGCGCCCTCGAGCAGCGCCGGGAAGTGCTCGTCCATCCATTCACGGATGAGCGGTTTCACCGCGGTGAGAAGATCGGTCTTGTTCTTGTCCATCCATTCGTGAAGCAACGGATCGACCGCGTTCGTAACGGCACGTTCGAACACGGCTTCAACGCTGCTGCCCGGCATCGCTGCCATCATTGGCGCGGCAGCCGGGCGCGCGACGGGCGCCGGCTCTTCTTCGACTTCGGGGATGTTCGAGAACGTGTCGTCCAACGCCTTGCGGGTCTTGGGCGAGAAAATGTCATCGGAAGCGACCGGAGCGGGGGCCGGCTCATCGATCGTCTGAAACTCGACGTCGTTGTCCGACTTGGGCGGCGGCACGGGTGCCGCGGCGCGCACGGGCGGCGGCGGTGGCGCCGGCTCCTCCGGCAACTCCTGGGTCAGTTCCAGAACGTCAACTTCGGGTTCGGCGGGAGCCGGTTCCATGGCGGGCGGTGGCGCGACCGGCGCTGCCGCAACTGGAGCCGCAGGGGCGGCGGGCGGTGCTTCGGTCGAATCCTCAGAGATGATCTTGCGGATGGAGGCGAGAATTTCCTCCATCGTGGGTTCGTGCTGCGGGCTTGACGCCATGACAGAGACTCCAGGATTCGCGCGGCTCAGACTGCCGGATGACCCTAAGACAGTGGCGGCTAGAACGCAAAAAAGAAGTTAACGAGACAGGATATTCCTAGTCTCCGAGCCCGATCCAGCGCGACTCGTCATCGTCGTAATGTTCGATCGGATCGTACAATTTCACCTTCAGACCAAGGTTCTTGGCGGTCAACGATCCATTGGCGGCGAGCACCGCAAAGGCAGCCACCTCCGCGTTGCGCTTTGCGCTCACCAGAGCCACCGACGCATTCAACAGTTCCTGCTCGGCATTCAGAACGTCGAGAATCGTTCGCCCGCCGACCTGCTGCTCCTTGGTGACGCCTTCGAAGGCGATCTCGTTTGCCCGCTCCGCCGCCTCGTTGGACGCGATGGAGGCCTCCGTGGACTCGAACTGCGCCCATGCCGCGGCTACGGCCTGACGCACCTGCAAGTCTGCGACCTGCACGTTGAGTTGCGCCTGCGCGTGCAGTTCCTTGGCCTGGCGGACGGCAGCCTCTTCCGCTCCACCCTGATAGAGCGGGATGTTCAACTGGCCGGTCAGCGTCAGCGCATGGCTGGCGGATCCCGTGACGTTCACGCCGCCGGTGGGCGTAGTCAGCGAGCCCTGGGAATAGCCGTATTGTCCTTGTACGGACAAAGTTGGGAGCATGGCGCCGACGGCGTCATCGACCGAAAAGTCTGCGGCAAGCTCGTTTTCGCGGGCGGACACGATGGACGGGTTCTGCTTCAGCGCCAGGGTGATGGAATCGTCCACGCCGGTCGGCAGCGCCGGCGGCAGTGCCGGTTCCTGCTCGAGCGTTTCCGGCGCGCGCCCGATTGCCTGCATGAAGTTGGCGCGGCTGACTTCCAGCTGGCTCTGAGCCGCGGTCAGATCCGACTGTGCGGCCGCCAGGCGCGCCTCGGATTGCGCGACGTCCGTTCGCGTCAAAGAACCTGCGTTGAACTGGGCCTGCGTCGCCTGCTCCTGTTTCTTGAGCAGGTCCACATTGTGCTCGCGCAGGCCAAGAATGGCGGTATCGCGCACCACGTCCATGTAAGCCGTTGCCGCGCTGAGCAGCACGGTCTGCTCGGCCGCAAGCAACTGCGCCCGGCCTGCCCGTACAAGCGCCTTGGCCCGCCGGATCTCGGCGATCGTTCGGCCGCCACGCAGGATCGATTGCGTGACCGTGATGGCTCCCTGAAGCGGATGTGCCGAGATGGTGGAAATGGTGCCGAACCCGGGAATGGTAAGCGGCGTGAAGTAGAACTGCTGGTAGCCATAGGTGCCGCCGGCAGAGATGTTCGGCCGCCACGCGCCGTTGGCGATCGCCACACCTTCATCCGTTGCACGCAACGAGGCCTGTTGAGCCGCTAGCTGGGGGTTCGTCTCATAGGCGACCGCTAACGCCTCATCCAGCGTCAGGCTTGGCTTTGCAGGTGGCTGCGCGACGGGGGGAGCAATGGCGGGCGCCGGCGTCGCCTGAGCGACTTTCGGCGGCTTGTGGTGGGCAGCAAGCGACGGTTCGGCCAGCAACAGCGCAAGCGTCGAAACCGCCGCCAAACGTAAGGTCGTTTTCATCGAATATCCCCTGCTCCACCCATCACATGGGGATCTCAAAAGACGAATCCAACCACCTTGCGGAATCCGGTGAGCAGCGGCGTACCGGAATCAAAATCCTCGCGACTGCCGATGCCGCCCCTTTCGCGCACAAAGAGCTGCGCGCGACCCTGGGCGCCTTGCCGGACGATCGCCGCGAGGCGGCCGCCTTCGGACAACTGGCTGAGCAGCGAATCCGGCACGGCCTCGACGGAACCGTTGATAAAAATGACGTCGAACGGCGCTTTGGCTTTGCAACCTTCGGTCAGTCCGCCCTGAACCACGGTGACGTTCGATGCGCCGCTTGCCGGAACAAGGTCGGACGCCATCCGAACCAGGTCCGCATCCTGTTCAAGCGCGACAACCGACTTGGCGAGATGCGCGATCACGACGCTCGAATAACCGGTACCGCACGCGACATCGAGAACCTTGTCGCTCGCCTGAACACCCGCCAGTTGCAGCAGTTTGGCGAAGGTGCGCGGATCGGGGAGATAGCGGCCCTGCGCGATCTCCACGGGAAGATCCGCGTACGCAATGGCGCGTCTGGCGGTCGGAACGAACCGCTCGCGTGCGACCGAGCCCATTGCCGCTTGGATCCGCGGATCGGTGACGTCGTTCGGCCGGACCTGAGTCTCGACCATGTTGAAACGTTGGACGGCATAGTCGGACATGGCGATTCGAACCGTTAAGGACGCTCGCTTATAGGGGCCCTTCGGGACACCTGACAACGCGCAGCCTGTCACGCCTTGTTGTCGCCGGGTGCATGCATCTGATATAGGCCCCGCCTGCCGTCGAATCCGGGCCCCACGCCCGGCTCTGTACAGTCTTGAGGCCACGTGGCGGAGTGGTGACGCAGCGGACTGCAAATCCGCGAACCCCGGTTCAATTCCGGGCGTGGCCTCCACCTCCCCCAAAGCGGCAGGTTGCACCAAAATAGTGCACGTTAAGGCTTTATTAACCTTGCTCGGGCAACCTGCCATTGTCTTCCCTTGAAGACACCCCACCATTACCCAACGCCTTGGGGCCGGGCTAACACCCGGCCTCTTTTTTCTTTTGATCCCTGTAATGCTGGATTTTTTGGCGCAGACTTTTGTCTAGCCATCGCCAAACAGACAGGCTAGACACCGCGTCCACGTCATGGTCCTCGGTAGCTCAGCGGTAGAGCAACCGGCTGTTAACCGGTTGGTCGCTGGTTCGAATCCGGCCCGGGGAGCCATTCTTTTCTAGCCTTTAGCCATGACGCCGCCGTCGGCGGCCGCTCGAGCCACGGCTCGCGGGACAGCACGAAGCAGGGCCTGACGCGTGTTCCTCCCGCACGGCGCGGCTTGATCTGCATCAGTCCGCTCACCTGACATTCGCGTCATTCTTTTGTGTGTTCCTGTCCCTTCGTTGGCCGGGAACGGGGCAATTATCTTGGGAACAAAGATGCATCGCGCAGAATTGTTGGCGTCGCGCGTACCGCGCTACACGAGCTATCCGACAGCTCCACATTTCAGTCCTGCCGTGAATGCGGCGACGGGCGAAAGCTGGCTGCGGAAGCTTCCCGCCCGGATGCCGCTCTCGCTGTATGTGCACATTCCCTTTTGCGACACGCTCTGCTGGTTCTGTGGCTGTCATACCAAGGTCGTGAACGTCTACACGCCGGTCGCGTCCTATCTTGAACTCATCCTCGCCGACTTGGCACACGTTGCGGCCATCACGGGCAGCGACCATCCCGTAACCCACATTCACTTCGGCGGCGGTTCGCCGACACTGCTCAAGCCTGAAGACTTCACAGCCATTGCCGAACAGATCCGCAAGAGCTTTCCGGTCGCCCGCGATGCCGAGTTTGCGGTCGAGATCGACCCGCGTGGCCTTGGCGACGAAATGATCATCGCCATGGCAAAGGCCGGAGTGAACCGGGCGAGCATCGGCGTCCAGGACATCGATCCCGTCGTTCAGCGCGCCGTGAACCGCATTCAGCCCTTCGATGTCACCAAGTCCGTGATCGACAAGCTTCGGGCGGTCGGCATCGAAAATCTGAATGTCGACATCATGTATGGACTGCCACACCAAACGATCGCGCATGTGGAAAAGACTATCGAGGCGATGGTGTCGCTCCATCCCAATCGGCTTGCCGTTTTCGGCTATGCCCATGTTCCGCACATGAAGAAGCACATGGCACTGATCGACGAAAAGGTCCTGCCGTCGACGGATGAACGCATCGCCCAGTTCGATCATGCCCAGAGCGCGTTGATCGCGGCGGGCTACGAACCGATCGGTCTCGATCATTTCGCTCTGCCATGCGATCCGATGGCGATCGCCGCGCGCAACGGCGTGCTCAGCCGCAACTTCCAAGGCTATACGACTGATACGGCGCCCGCATTGATCGGAATTGGTGCGTCTGCGATCAGCAGCCTGCCGCAAGGCTATCTTCAGAACGAGACCGACGTTCCCAAATATCGCGAGCTCATAAAGGCCGGAAAACCGCCGACCACGCGCGGTGTTGCCCTCACGCCGGAGGACAAGATCCGCCGCGCGATCATCGAGCGCTTAATGTGCAGCCTGCGGATCGACCTGACAGACCTTGCTCGCCAAATGGATTTCGTCCCCGAGCACTTCAGTCCCGAGATGTCGCGGCTTAAAGAGCTTCAGAAGCTTGGCTTCGTCAAAGTCGATGGCTGGAAGATTTCCGTTCCAGCCGACGAGCGTGCGGCCGTGCGGCTGGTTTGCGCCGTGTTCGACGAGTATTTGGATCCCGCTGCGGCACGGCACGCCCTGGCGGTGTAGCGCTACTCGTCGTCGTCCAGAAGAATGCGGGCAGCGTCGCCGTCCGGGTCTTCATACTGGCCGCTCGCCATCGCCCAAAGCAGAACGCCAAGAGCAGACGTGCCGATCACAAAGGCCGCGATCAATATCAATCCCATCATCGACCTTTCAGTCCGCACCGCGCGGTATGGATATCCGAAGGGCGTTCAGCGTCACGATCAGTGACGAAGACGCCATCGCGATTGCGGCGATCAGCGGCGTGACCATACCAGACGCGGCCAGAGGGACAGCAACAAGATTGTAGAGTGTTGCCACTGCAAAGTTTTCGAGCACCCTGCGTCGCGACTGACGCGCGACGTCAACCGCCGACACTACGGGAGCCAGCGAAGCGCCGTTGAACACGATATCGGCGGCCGATTGCGCCGCGTCGCTCGCCGATGCCGGCGACATGGAGACATGGGCGAGCGAAAGGGCAGCGGCGTCGTTGATGCCATCGCCAACCATCAGGACGTGGCGGCCTTCGGACTTCAGGCTGTTCAGGACATCGACTTTTTCCTTCGGCCCAACGCCCGACTGCCAGTTCGAGATCGCAAGTTCCTTTCCAATGGCTGCCACGGCATCGCTGCGGTCGCCTGACAAGATGCGCGGCACGATGTGCCGCTTTGCGAGCGCTGCAAGCGTTTCACGTGCCGCAGGACGCAGCGGCGCCTCGAAGAGAAAGCAGATCGGCGCGCTGCTGCCCTTGCGCAGCCAAAGCGACGTCGAGGCCGCTTCCGCGATCGCGCCGCCGACCCAGTCGGCGCGGCCCAGCCGCCACACCGCACCCCCGATCGTTGCTTCCAGCCCTGCGCCCTCCACTTCTTGAATGCCTTCCGCCACGGGCCCTGCTCCGGCAGCGCGCGCAATCGCCTGCGCCAGCGGGTGTCGGCTGGCGCGCGCCAAAAGTGCCGCGTCCTGGATGTCGGAATCTGAAACCCGGTTGCGGTTGCTCAGCTCCAGCCGGTCCGTTGTGAGCGTGCCGGTTTTGTCGAAGACCGCTACGTCCGCTTCTGCGAGGCGCTCGAGCGCATCTCCCGATTTGACGATAATGCCACGCCGGAAGAGCGCGCCTGTGGCCACGATCTGCACGGCCGGCGCAGCGAGACCCAGCGCGCACGGACATGTCACGATCAATACCGCGATCGCATTCGTGATCGCAGTGGCGAACGAAGCATGCAGGAAGACCAGCCAAACGACGAACACCGCAAGTGCTGTGATGTGGACCGTGGGCACGTATGCGGCCGCCGCCCTGTCCGCGAGACGCACGTAACGACTGCGGATCTGTTGACCGGCTTCAATCAGTCGGGCGATGTCGGCAACGAGAGAGTTCTCGACCGCGGCGGTCGCATGCAAGGTAATCGGCCGGTCCAGAACGATCGATCCGGCATGCAGCGACAGGCCCCGCGCTAGCGCAACGGGCGCGCTCTCTCCGGTCACGAGCGACGTGTCGATCAAGGCACTCTCGCAGTCCACAACGCCGTCGACCGGCGACCGCTCGCCGGCCGCAAGAATGATGCGGTCGCCCGGCCTGATATCGGCGGCCATGATGGTCTGCATGGCGCCTTTGTCGTCCAGGCGCCGCACCATGACGGCCTGCATGGCCACTAGCTGGCGCGCTGCCTCGCTGGCACGGCGTCTCACGCGAAGATCCAGATAGCGGCCGATCAGAAGCAGGAAGGTCAGCATGACCGCCGCGTCGTAATAGGTCTGGCTCCCGTGCAGGACGGATTGGTAGACGCTGAGCGCAAGCGAAAGGATGATCGCCAGACTGATCGGAACGTCCATATTCGCGCGCCCGGCGGAAAGACCGCGCAGAGCCGAACGGAAGAACGGTCGCGAGGCGATGAGCGCCGTGGGACACGCGACCAGTGCGACGAGCCAGTTGATGACGGCGCGTGTGGCTGGCCCCATGTCGGCGACGCCGAACCATACCGCCTGGGTGGAATCGGTCAGCGGAACGACAAACGCGACGCCGAAACCAGCGACTGCCAGACACCGAAGCAGAAAGCGCTCGCCTTCCTCGTCCGCAGACACGGCTTCGGACGGCTTGAAGGGAGATGCTTTGTAACCAAGCGCTTCGACGCGCGTCACGAGTGCAGCGGGCCGCAAGCTGTCGCCGCGGACCGTCAGCTTGCCTGTCGACAGATTGAAGCGGACCTCACGGACGTCGTCGAACTTTGCGAGCCCCTTCTCGATCTTGGCGATGCAGTTGGCGCAATGTGCGCCCTGCACAAGCAGTTCGACGGTCGTGCCGCGTGAGGTGCGATCGCGACGCTTCGGGCCCGTGTTGGCCGAAAAGGCATTTGCGGGCTTTTGAGTCAGCGTATCCATATTCGGCGTGTCGCCTCAAAAGGCGTTGCGGGTGCATTCGTGGCCGAAACGACGAGGTCCCACAATCCTGCCGAGACATTCGCCGCATCGCCTTCAAAGGCACCGGAAGAAACGCGATGCAGCGTGATGACGCGGTCCTTTGCTTCGTCGGAAGGGTGCTTAAGCAAGGCCGAAAGCGAAACAGTGTTTATCGGTGCGCCGGCATGGTCGGAGAGTGAAACTGCCACACGCACGCCCGACTCACCCGTCCGCGCTGCGTCGAGCGTGGCCGTCCAGCCAAGACGCGCCTGCAGCGCGCGACGCTCCAGCGTTTCATTGTATTCGACGCCTTGCATGTAGGGTTTCTGCTCGTCTTCACCGCGGAACGTCGAATAAGCCTTGACCATGAAGAACACATTCACCGCCAGCACGACGGCAAACGTTCCCAAAAGAGTCACCAGTGTGTTGTAGCCAGTCCAGGTTCGGGTCATGTCAATTCTCACCGCTCACAAAAACTGTTTGGGATACAACCGTTTCATGCGTTCCGGGGTCAGTCAGATGGAACTCGACAGGCTGGCCACCCGATTTCAGGTCTTTCTTCGCGACCGTCAGAAGAACGCGCACGGCGCGAACCCGATCGGGCTCAACCTGCACCGGGACCGGCATCACCTCGTCCGCAACGCCGATCACCTTGATCGAAGAAAGTTTGGCGCCTGTCACGGACAACAGGAACGTGCGGGTGCGGTCCGCATGATTGAGAAGCTTGACGGAGTATCCGTTCAGGACAGCTCCGTCGGCATGGCGCACAAATTGCGGGTTGCGATCCTTCAGTGCGTCGATGCCGATCGAGAATCTGGCGAACAGTCCGTAGAGCATCACGCTTCCCACCAGCACCATCACGACGCTGTAGAGGATCGTCCGTGGACGAATGAACTGGAAGTGCGATTTCTCGCCCTTGACGCGCCGCTCCACGTTGGCGTCGGTGTCATAGGCGATCAGGCCGCGCGGCAGGCCGACCTTGTCCATGATCTCGTCGCACGCGTCGATGCACAGTGCGCAATTGATGCATTCGAGCTGGGTGCCGTCGCGAATATCGATGCCCATCGGACAGGCCGCGACGCATTGGTGGCAGTCGATGCAGTTACTGGTCGCGGACCAGGGCTGTCCCTTCTTGTGCGGCTTGCGCGGCTCGCCGCGGTCGCGGCGGTAGGTAACCGCAAGGGCTTCATTGTCCGTCATAGCTGCCTGGATTCGCGGCCACGGGCACATATAGGTGCAGACCTGCTCGCGCATCAGTCCGCCGAGTGAATAGGTCGTGAAGGCCAGAATTCCGACCGAAGCCGTAGCCACCAACGGCGCCTGGCCGTGCAGGAACTGCTGAAGGAGTGTGGGTGCGTCCGCAAAATAGAAGACCCATGCACCGCCGGTCGCGATTGCGATCAGGATCCAGACAGCGTGTTTCGAGACGCGCTTTGCGACTTTGCTTGCGGTCCAGGGCTGGGCTGCCAGACGTATCCGCGCGCTCCGATCACCTTCGATGCGGGTTTCGACCCAGATGAAGAGGTCGGTCCAAACGGTTTGCGGACAGGCGTAACCGCACCAGAGACGGCCGAACAAAGCCGTGACGAGGAATAGAGCAACCGCCGAAAGGATCAGCAGGCCGGTGATGTAGTAGACTTCCTGCGGCCAGATTTCGACGAAGAAGAAATAGAGCCGCTCATGCACGACATCGACCAGAATGGCCTGGTTCGGCGCACCTGGACCGCGGTCCCACCGGATCCAGGGTGTGAGATAGTAGATGGCAAGGGTGACCACCATGATTGCCCACTTCACCTTTCGATAGGTGCC
>Ga0265313_10001048_pt1 | contig 26907 bp, 27 predicted proteins | sample 4123metaG_FD_203122 | JGI IMG/M metagenome (GOLD analysis project Ga0265313, IMG submission 203122) | Rhizosphere microbial communities from Carex aquatilis grown in University of Washington, Seatle, WA, United States - 4-1-23 metaG | ecosystem: Host-associated > Plants > Roots > Rhizosphere >...
GGCATGCCGGACTGCGCCCCGGTGCTGCTGGAGCCGGTGATGAAGGTGGCGATCCATGTGCCGTCCGACGCCACCGCCAAGGTCAACAGCGTGATCGGCGGGCGCCGCGGCGTGCCGCTGGGCTTCGAGGCGCGCGACGGCTGGCCAGGCTGGGACACGGTGCGGGCCGAGATGCCGGCCTCGGAGATTGGCGATTTGATCGTGGACCTGCGCTCGCTGACACAGGGGCTGGGCACCTATGAGATGGAATTCGACCGCCTGGCCGAACTCAGCGGCAAGCTGGCCGACCAGATCGTGCTGGCCCAGAAGGCGGCGTGAACCCTGAAACAAGGAAGCCAGGCGCGGATGCCGCGCCTGGCTTCAGGTATCCACGCTCAAGGGGAGGAGAGCGGGGAAGGCCGCCCGCTGGGGGGGATAGCGGCGGCACCCTTATCACATAGGCGCGATCAAGCCGGGTTCAAGGGGTGAGGAGCGGCGCGCGAAGCGCGTGAGCAGGTCCGGGGGACCTGCGAAAGCGACGAACGCCCTGAGCGAAAGCGAAGGGCCGGGTGTCTTCGTCTGCGCGGAGCAGTGGCGGCAATCATGTATAGTGTGTCCCCGGAATTCCGGTTCCTATTTCCCAACCGCGATGATCGAAAATGAGCCGGGAATTGCCGGTCCCCGTCCGCCGCGTCCGCGTCCGCCGGCCGGAGGAGGGGTGGCCGGCGCGGGCGGCGGGCCGAATTCTGCGGTGATCAGCAGAATGCGGTTGGTCCTGCTGTCCAGGGTCAGGGTCTTGGCGCCGACCTTGGTCTGAACCGTCTGCTCGACGGCGAAACTTGTGGGGCTGTTTTCCTTGATCACGGTCAGGGTGCCGTCGCCTTGCGAGCTGAACGCTTCCATCGTGTTGGGATTGAAGGTCGCGCCATCCACGCCCGTGCCGATGGGCAAGGTGGCGAGAATCTTGCCGGTGTCGGCATTCAGGATCACCATGCTGGCCGGGTTGCGGCAGGCCGCGAACAGGATGTGGTTCCTGGCGTCGAAGGCCAGGCCCGCGGGCGTGAGACCCGGATTGCCCAGGTCGTAGCGGGCCGTGACCGTCATGGTCCTGGCATCGACGACGGCGAGCTGCCCCTTGTCCTCGATATCGACATAGATGTGCCCGGCGCCGTCCGTGACCGCCTGTTCCGGCGCGCCGCCCAGATCGATGGTCCCCACGACCGAGCCGTCAACGGTATTGATCACCGTCATGTTGGGTGCGCCATGACTGAGGATATAGACATGCTGGTTGAACGGATCGAACAGGATTCCGTCCGGACCGCCCTGCACATCGATGGTCTTGATGACCTGAAGCGTCTTGGCGTCCCACATCACCACCGGTTTGCTGGTGGCAAAGCCATGCCCCGACCTTGGATCGACCGCGGCGCCATGGCCGTTGAAGCCGGGCATCTCGCCAACCGGCTGGAGCGTATCGAGATCGTAGACGGAAATCCGCGCCAGCGGCGCCTGCCCGCTGCGGGGAACATACAGCCGCCGGCCCGCGACATCGGCATAGACATAGTCGAAACCGCCTTCACCGCCGACCGTCGCAGTCTTGACGACGCTGTAGGGACCGGAGGCTGGCGCTGGCTGCGCCTGGGCTGCGATGAGTGTCAACGCGGCCAAGGCCGCGCCCGCCAGAAGTATCGCGCGCATGGCATATCTCCCTGAGTTGGGAGGATACTGAACCTCTTCGCGGGCCGGTGCATCGGTGCCAGCGCGCCATTGGCAATTTGTATAGACGCAGCCGCTGGGGCGATCCCGGCAAAGGCGGGGATTCCGCGGCTTGCGAGCCGCATTACGGCGTCTTAAGCCGCGCCAGCAGCCTAATACTGCCAATCCTTCGAACTCTTGACCACGAAATCGCGAAACGCCGCCACGCGCTTGGACTGGCGCAGGGCGTCGGCATAGACCAGGTGCACGTCGAAGCCCGGCGCCTCGACATCGGGCAGCACCCGCGCCAGTTCGGGATCGGCGGCGGCGACATAGTCGGGGATCACGCCGATGCCGATGCCGCCCTGGATCGCCTTGAGCATGCCGCTGATGTTGTTGATCCGCACCACGCGTCCGGCGGCGTCCGGCTTCTGCTTCTTGCGGAACAGGTCGAGCAGCCAGTTGATCTCGCGGATCTCCGGCCCGGCGGTCTCGCCATAGACCACGATGGTATGGTCGCGGATATCGTCCAGGGTCTGCGGCGCCGGATGGTGCGCCAGATAGGCCTTGGAGGCGTAGATGTGGTAATGCGCCGTGAACAGCCGCCGCTGGATCAGGTCGGCCTGCACCGGGGCGCGCAAACGGATGGCGATGTCGGCCTCGCGCTGGGCGAGGTCGAGCTCATGGTCGTCCATCACCAGATGCAGCTCGACTTCGGGATAGTCCGCAAGGAATTGCGACAGGCGCGGCAAGAGCCAATAGGTGCCGATGCCGTGGCTGGCGGTGACCTTCAGGGTGCCACGTGGGCTGTCATGGACATTGCGCAGCGCCTCCTCGGCGGCGGCGAGGCGGTCCAGCACTTCGCGCACCGCCCCGAAGAGCAGTTCGCCCTCGTCGGTCAGGGTGAGGCCGCGGGCATGGCGCTGGAACAGCGGCGTGGCGATTTCTTCCTCCAGCGCGCTGATCTGGCGGCTGACCGCCGATTGCGACAGGCCCAGGCTCTGCCCGGCATGGGTGAAGCTGCCGGCCGAAGCCACGGCGTGGAAAATGCGAAGCTTGTCCCAATCCATTGCCATCCCCTTCAGGCCGTAAGCGACAAATCTCCACCATGGCTGGCCGCCAGGAAGCGTTCGGCTTCCAGGGCCGCCATGCAGCCCATGCCCGCGGCGGTTACCGCCTGGCGGAAAATCTTGTCCTTGACGTCGCCCGCGGCGAAGACGCCGGCGACGCTGGTGTGCGTGGAGTCCGGTGCGGTGATGATGTAGCCGCTTGCATCCATCTCGACCTGGCCCTGGAACAGGCCGGTGGCCGGCGAATGGCCGATGGCGATGAAAACGCCGTCCACGGCGATCTCGCGCGAGGACCCGGTGACGGTGTTGCGCAGGCGCGCCCCGGTGACGCTTTTGGGATTGTCGCCGCCCAGCACCTCGGCAAGCTCGGTGTCGTAGAGGATTTCGATCTTCTTGTTGGCGTCCAGCCGCATCTGGTTGGTCTTGTCGCAGCGCAGCGTGTCGCGGCGATGGATCAGCGTCACCTTGTCGGCGAAATTGGTGAGGAACAGCGCTTCCTCCGCCGCGGTGTTGCCGCCGCCGACCACGGCGACACGCTTGCCCTTGTAGAAGAAACCGTCGCAGGTGGCGCAGGCCGAAACGCCGAAGCCCTGATACTTGCCTTCGCTGGGCAGGCCCAGCCAGTTGGCCGAGGCGCCGGTGGCGATGACCAGCGTGTCGCAGGTATAGGTGTCGCCGCCGTCGCCGGTCAGGGTGAAGGGCCGGCGCGAAAGGTCCACCGATGCGATGGTGTCCTGCACGAATGTCGTGCCCAGATGCTCGGCCTGGCGCTGCATCTGGTCCATCAGCCAGGGCCCCTGGATGACGTCGGCGAAGCCCGGATAATTCTCCACCTCGGTGGTGATGGTGAGCTGGCCGCCGGGCTGGATGCCGGCGATCAGGGTCGGCGCCAGCATGGCGCGCGAGGCATAGATCGCGGCGGTGCAGCCGGCCGGACCGCTGCCCAGAATGATGAGTTTGGAGTGTTGCGACTTGGACATGGCTTGCCCTGAGAAAATCGGATGACTGATATCGGAACTGGCTGGGCTTTGGTCAAGCGGGCACGGCCTCGCACCGGTGCATAAACATCGGGCCGGGAGGGTTTTGCGAAATATTATTGCGCGGATGGACCCGGCGGGCGTATAACCGCGAGCCTTTTTGGAAGCCTGCCCTTGTCCCATCCCAAGCTCGACGCCATTGACCGCCGCATCCTGGCGGAACTGCAGGCCGATGGCCGCATCACCAATGTCGAACTGTCGCGCCGCGCCCAGATCACCGCGCCGCCCTGCCTGCGCCGCATGCGGGCGCTGGAAAAGGCCGGCTATATCCGGGGCTATCACGCCGATCTCGACGGCAAATCCCTGGGCTATGAGGTCACCGGCTTCGTCTTTGTCGGCCTGGCCGGGCAGAAGGACGCCGACCTCAAGGCCTTCGAGGAAAGCATGCGCGGCTGGCCGCAGGTGCGCGAGTGCCACATGCTGTCGGGGGAAGTGGATTTCCTGCTCAAATGCGTCGCCCAGGATCTTTCCGCCTTCCAGGCCCTGATCGCCACCCTCACCGCCGAGAAGAGTGTCGCCAGCGTGAAATCATCGCTGGTTATCCATGCCTCCAAGGTCGAACCGGGCGTGCCGGTCGAAGTCTGAACCGTCGCGCCGGGCGGGGGAGTGCTGTAAGATCAACCAAGTTCCAGGGAGATAAAAATGAACAAATACACCGGGTCCGCGCTTGCCGCGCTTCTGCTCTTTGCCGCCGCCCCTGTGCTGGCTGCGCCTTCGGCCGCCATCATGGCCGCGGTCGCCGATGCCGGCCGTCCCGATGCCGACAAGGCCGCCGACGCCTCGCGCAAGCCCGCCGAGACGCTCGACTTCGCCGGCGTCAAGCCCGGCGACAAGATCGCCGAACTGGCGCCGGGCGGCGGCTATTTCACCCGTGTGCTGGCCAAGGCGGTGGGCGCCAATGGCAAGGTTTACACCTATGCCCCGGCCCGTCCCGGCGCGCCGCCCGCCATGCCGGTCGCGCCCAATGTCACGCCGCTCAACGGTCCTTATGCCGACTTCGCGGTGCCTGAGGCGGTGGATGTGGTCTTTACCGCCCGCAACTATCACGACTTCCAGAACGCCATGCCCGACATGACCGGTTTCAACCGCAAGGTCTTCGCCGCGCTGAAGCCGGGCGGGGTCTATTTTATCCTCGACCATGCCGCCGCCGCCGATGCGGCGGATGATGTCCACATGGCCCTGCACCGCTCCAAGGAAGCTGCGGCGCGCCGCGAAGCCGAAGCCGCGGGCTTCCGTTTCGTCGCCTCCAGCGACTTGCTGCGCCATCCCGAGGACGACAAGACCAAGCGGGTCTTCGATTCGGGCGAGCACAACGCCACCGACCAGTACATCCTGAAGTTCGAGAAGCCGCGCTGATGCGCCGCGCCGCTCTTGCTTTGCTGATGTTGGGCGCGGCGTCCGCCTCCGCGGCGCCGTCGCACATCGAAATGGCGGTGAAGGACGCCAATCGTCCTGCCGCCGATGTCAGCCGCGACGCCGGCCGCAAGCCGGCCGAACTGCTGGCCTTCGCCGGCATCCGGCCGGGCATGGTGGTGGTGGATATGCTGCCGGGCGCCGGCTATTTCACCCGCCTGTTCGCCACGGCGGTGGGACCGAAAGGCCATGTCTATGCCTATTTCGGCACCCAGTATGACGTCCGGCTGAAAACCCAGGGTCAGGATCCCGACAACCAGTTCGCCGCCCTGAAGCGGGTCTATCCCAATCTCGGCGTCATCCATGGCCCGCTGGAAGGCTTTGTGACGCCGCAGAAGGTGGATCTGGTCTGGACCAGCGACAATTACCACGACATGCACAACAAGCAGTACGCCATGGATCCCGCCAAGGTGAACAGGATGGTCTTCGCCTCGCTCAAGCCCGGCGGCATTTATCTGGTGCTGGATCATCGCGCCGCGAAGGGCGCGGGGGCCGGCGTCACTGAAACCCTGCACCGCATGGATGAGGACATCGCCAAGAAGGAGATCGAGGCTGCCGGTTTCAGGCTGGCGGGAGAGGCCAAAATCCTCGCCAACCCTGCCGATGACGACACCAAGCGGGTGTTCGAGCAGGGCGAACATGACCATACCGACCAGTTTGTCCTTAAATTCGTCAAACCGCGCTGATCTGCAGGTGGGATGAACCACACCAAGCTTGCACTGTTGTTCGCTCTGGTCCTGGCGCTGCCCGCTGCGGCCCAGGCGCCGCCGCCACGCGTCAAGGGCAGGGTCGTCGATTTCGACGGCCTCACCTTCCATCTGGCGCCCGAGAAAGGCGCGCCGCTGGCGATCCGGCTGCAGGCCCATACCCAGTTCATGACCATGGCCAGGCAGCCGCTCTCCGCCATCAAGGTCGGCGCCTATATTGGCGCGACGGTAACGGCGGCGGACGGTGCGCTGACGGCGGAGGAAGTCCATCTCTATCCCGACCCGATGCGCGGCTCCAGCGAAGGCCGCATCGCGCTGGGTGGGAACCGCTTTGTCATCACCGGGGCGGTCACTGCGCTGGCCGCCGGCAGTCTCACCTTGTTCTACCGCGGCGCCCGCATGGCGAATGGCGTCTGTGACGGCCGCGCCGCGCCCGCCGCCGCCGCTCCGCCGGTCTGCACCGCCGACGACGTCATCAAGATGCCGGCCGCCGCCGCCGTCACGGCTCTGACGCCGGCCGACCGGCGGCTGCTGGTTCCCGGCGCCGTCGCCACCGTCACCATCGAGACCGACGACAAAGGCAACCGGTCCACGCCAGGTCTTATCTTGGAAAAGCCCTGAACTATCCCATAGACTTGAGCGCCAGCCTCCCCGGAGACCTTGATGCCCCGCAAATCGTCCCTCGCCCTTTTCTGTGCCGGCCTGATGGGCGCTGGCCTGATGGCCGCGCTGGCGCAGGATGCCCCGCGGTTCGGCAGCTGGGGCGTCGATCTTGCCGCCATGGACAAGAGCGTCAGGCCCGGGGACAATTTCACCGACTTTGTGACGGGAAGCTGGGAGAAGACCGCCGTCATCCCGCCCGACCGCTCGCGCATCGGCGGGTTCACCGATTTGCAGATTCTCAGCGAGACGCGGCTGCGCGCAATTCTCAACGAGTTGCATGCCCGGCCCGCCGCCCAGCTGAACCCTGACGAGCGCAAGCTGCGCGACTTCTATGATTCCTTCATGGATACCGCCGCGATCGAGGCCAACGGCCTGAAACCGGCGGAAAAGGATCTGGCCGAAATCGCCGCCGTCAAGACGCCGGAAGATGTCGCCCGCATCATGGCAAGCCCGCGCATCTCCGCCGGCGCCATCTATGACTATGGCATCGGCGTGGACGACAAGCATCCCGACAATTATTCCCTCAACCTCAGCCAGGCCGGGCTGGGACTGCCGGACCGCGACTATTACCTCTCCGACAATCCCGAACTGGTGAAGACGCGCGAGGCTTATCGCAAATATCTCGCCGACATGTTGGCGCTGGGCGGGCTTTCCGATGCCCCGGCGCGCGCCGACCGGGTCCTGGCGCTGGAAACCGAAATCGCCAAAGCGCAGTGGAATCGCGCCGACCGACGCGACGCCGACAAGATCTACAATCCCATGCTGGTGGCGGACCTCAGGAGGCTGGCGCCGGAATTCCCCTGGGATGTCTTCCTCAAGGAGACCGGCGTTCCGCTGACCACGCCCAACGGTCCGCGCTATGTCATCGTGGCGGAAAAGACCGCTTTCGAACCCCTGGCCAAGGTCTTCGTCGCCACGCCCGTCTCGACCTGGCGCGACTATCTCACCGTGCATTACCTGCACAGCATGTCGTCCTATCTGCCCAAGCGTTTTGACGATCTGGACTTTGCCCTGTTCGGCACGACCCTGGGCGGCGCCACGCAGCAGCTCGACCGCCCCACCCGCGCCATTCATCTGCTCGATGCACAGATGGGCGAGGCGCTGGGCAGGGTCTATGTCGCCCGCTATTTCCCGCCCGAGGCCAAGACCAAGGCCGACACACTGGTGGCCAACCTGCTCAAGGCGATGGCGCAGGACATCCAGACGCTGGACTGGATGAGCCCGGCGACCAAGGCCAAGGCGCTGGATAAGGTGCGCCAGTTCACCCCAAAGATCGGCTATCCCGCCAAATGGCGCGATTACTCGGCCCTGCGCATCGCGCCCGGCGATCTGATCGGCAATGTCGAGCGCGCCGGCCTGTTCGACTATGACCGCCAGGTGGCGCGCATCAATCGCCCGGTGGACCGCAGCGAATGGGGCATGACGCCGTCCACCATCAACGCCTATTACAATCCTTCCTTCAACGAGATCGTTTTCCCCGCCGCCATCCTGCAGCCGCCTTTCTTCGACCCCAAGGCCGATGATGCGGTCAATTACGGCGCCATCGGCGCGGTGATCGGCCATGAGATCAGCCATGGCTTTGACGACCAGGGCAGCAAGTATGACGGCAAGGGCGTCTTCCAGGACTGGTGGACGAAAGAGGACCGCGCCGCCTTCGACAAGCGCACCGCCGCCCTGGTAGCGCAATATGATGCCTTCGAGCCGTTGCCCGGCCTGCATGTCATCGGCAAGAACACGCTGGGCGAGAACATCGCCGACAATGCCGGCCTGGCCATTGCGCTCAAGGCCTATCATTTGTCGCTGGGCGGCAAGCCCGCCCCGGTGATTGATGGCTATAGCGGCGACCAGCGCTTCCTGCTGGGCTTCGGACAGGTCTGGCGCAGCAAGATGCGCGAAAGCCGCATCCGCACCCTGACGCTGGCGAATGAGCATACGGTGGACATGTTCCGGCCGATCGGCGCCACCCGCAACCTAGACGCCTGGTACGACGCCTTCGCCGTCACGCCCGACCAGAAATACTATCTGCCGCCCGAGCAGCGGGTTCATCTCTGGTAGGCGCGTAGAAGGAGCGCAGCCTGCCTGTTTCGCAGGCAGAAAATGTTGCACCGCACCCCTTTAAATACCGGGAATTTGGTGGCTTAATGCTGCGTCGCAGCATTGAGGAGGCCGCCATGGGCATAAGCACCGGGATGCAGTTTTCCCACAACAAGCCGGGCGATACCGAATTCAAGCTGGGTGGCCTGCGCGAATTCTTCCTTTATCGCGACCTCGGCATCGCCGCCGCCACCAACGGCAAGGTGATCGCGCATCTGGTCAAGGCCAACTCTCCGCCGGAGGAAGGCACCGGCTGGCACTATCATGTCTGCGACTTTCAGATCGTGGTGATGACCAAGGGCTGGGCCCGCTTCATGTACGAAGACAAGGTGACGCTGGTGGAGGCGGGCGATGTCGTGCATCAGCGCCCCGGCATCGTGCATTACCTGTTCGATTATTCGCCGGACATGGAATATCTGGAAATCGTCGGCCCGGCCGATTTCGGCAGCGTGCCGGCCAAGGGTCCGAACTGCGATATCCCTCCTGTTACGCCCTGGAAATAAGCGGCGCTCCCGGCCTAGGCCGCTTTCATCAGCGTCTGAATGCCGTCGGCGACATACTGTACCGCCAGGGCGGCCAGCAGCACGCCCAGCAGCCGCCCCAGCACATTCTGGCCGCGCTCGCCCAGCAGCTTTTCGACCGGCCCTGAAAGCAGGAAGACCAGCAAACACAGCGCCAGCACCACCGCCATGACGGCGGCGAACAGGCCCAACAGCCGCCAGTCGCCAGCGGCCTTGCCGCCCAGCAAGAGGGCGGCGGTGATGGCGCCGGGGCCGGACATCAAAGGGATGGCGAGGGGAAACACCGCCGGGCTGGGCCGCGCCACCACGGCGTTACTCTTGCGTTCCTGGCGCTTCTCAAAAACCATCTCGAAGGCGATGGCGAACAGCAGCAGACCGCCGGCAATGCGGAAGGCGGCCAGGCTGATCCCCAGCATGGTGAGGATGTTCAATCCGAAGAGCAGCGCCCCCACCAGCACGGCGAAGGCGATCAGGGTCGCCTCCAGGGCGATGGTGCGCTTCTGCGCCGGCGTCAGGCCGCTGGTCAGGCTGATGAAGATGGGCGCCAGACCGGGCGGATCCAGCACCACGAAGAAAGTGACGAAGGCGGAACTCAGCAACGCGAACACGGTAAAAACCTAATCGTAGCGGCGCAATTTTGAAAGCTTTACGCCTTCTTCACTACGCCATGCGAATGGGCGAGGTCCGATGCGGCGCTTGCGGCATAATGCGGCGGTGGGACAGACCATTGACACCAGCCAGATCGTCCATGTCGCGCGCCTGTTGCGCAACTCCGCGCCGACCATGCCGGGGGCGCAGGACCAGCGCCTGTTCCTGAAGGCCGCCGAGGCGCTGGAGAACCGCGCCTCCAAACTGACCTATGGCGCGCCGGCCAACGGCAACAACAGACTCGATATCCTCGTTTAAGCCACCTTGTGATTGGCCATACGCTCCAGCGCTGTCACCATGGCGCTGTGGTCTTTCTGGCCGTCGCCATGGGCGGCGCAGCTGTTGAACAGTTCCTGCGCCGTGGCGGTGTTGGGCAGCGCGATGCCCAGCTTGCGGGCGTTCTGCAGCGCCAGGTTCAAATCCTTCTGATGCAGGGCGATGCGGAAACCCGGGTCGAAGGTGCGCTTGATGATGCGCTCGCCATGCACCTCCAGGATGCGGCTGGCGGCGAAGCCGCCCATCAGCGCCTGGCGTACCCGCGAGGGGTCGGCGCCGGCCTTGGAAGCAAAGAGCAGGGCTTCCGACACCGCGTCGATGTTCAGAGCCACGATGATCTGGTTGGCGACCTTGGTGATCTGGCCGGCGCCGACATCGCCCACCAAAGTGATGTTCTTGCCCATCAGCTCGAACAGCGGCTTGACCTTGTCAAATACCGCCTGCCTGCCGCCGCACATGATGGTGAGGCTGGCGGCCTTGGCCCCGACCTCGCCGCCCGACACCGGCGCGTCGACATAGTCGCAGCCCAGCGCTTCGATCTTCTTGGCGAATTCCTGGGTCTCGATCGGGCTGATCGAGCTCATATCGATCACGATCTTGCCCTTGGCGAGACCTTCGGCGATGCCGTCCTTGCCGAACAGCGCCTTCTCCACGTCCGGCGTGTCCGGCACCATGGTGATGATCACTTCGCATTTGGCGGCCAGTTCCTTCAGCGACCTGACTTCGACGGCGCCGGCGGCGGCCAGTTCCTCCGGCAGCGGCTTGTTGTTCTGGATCAGGAACAGGTCGTTGACAAAAAGTTGGTGCCCGGCCTTCAGCAGATGGCCCGCCATCGGCCGACCCATCAGACCCAGACCCACAAAACCGATGATCATGACCATTCCTCCCTCAAACCGGCGGGACTATTCCGCAAGGCCGTGTGATCTGCAACCGGTTCAGCGCGGCCCGGTATCGGGGCCGCTGTCCCAGGGGAAGCCGTAGGTCGGCAGCGTCGCCGGCAGCTTGAACTTCACATAGTAGATGCGGTCATTGACGTTGATCAGCTGCAGGATTTCCTGGCCGTCCCCCAGCGGGATCATGGTCTGGCTGTAGCCGTCATTGGTGATCTCATAGGTGATCGGGGTCTCGATCAGGGTCCACAGGCCTTCGCCGCCATTGCGGTTGACGAACATGCCCTGGCCGACGCGGCCGAGATTGTCGCGCACCACGGAGCGGGACGCGGCCACCAGCGTCCCGTTGGGCCCGCCCCAGGGCGTCCAGATGATGTAGGGCGTGCCATTGGGGAATTGCCGCCAGCGGTCCTGGATCAGGGTGCCGGGGTCCTTGGGATCGCCCCAGTTTAGCCCGTCGCTGGAGGTCTTGAAATGCATGGAATTGGTGCGCGGCTCCAGCGCGAAGCCCGGCGCGCTCACCAGTTCGTAGCTCATGTAATATTTGCCCTTGCCGTCCTTGGCGACGATCGGCATGCCGGGGCGCGAGAGGCCGTCGGGAATGGCGACGTCATAGACCAGCGGCCCCCAGGTCTTGCCGCCGTCTTCCGACACGACATGGTCGAGCAACTGGTTGTAGGCGTTTTTCTTGTCGCGCTCGTCGGAGAAATAGGCCACCAGCCGTCCGCGCGGATCGGCGCCGAGGAACGGCTCCCAGATCGGACCGGTATCGCGCGACAGGCCGGCGCGCGAGGCGGGATTGTAGGGCGCCGTGCGGCCGACGGCGATGGTGCTGAGCCAGGCCCAAGTCCGGCCGCCATCGCGGCTCACGGCCGCGTCCAGCGAGCGTGCGCCCGGTTCCCTGGCAGCCGTGCCGCCGCCGCAGGCCATAAGGGTGCCGGCGGGGAATTCGCCCATCTGCGACGGCAATTCATAAAGGCAGGGTTCGCCGCTCAGTTGCGGAACGTCCGAGAAATGGCTCCAGTTTTCGCCATTGTCGGTGCTGCGCCAGATCGCCAGCGCGCCGCGATGGGCATAGGTCGCCAGCAGCGTGCCGCGATTGGCGCCGAGCTTGAGCTGGATGACGCGCGGATAGGAAGCGCCGGGATCGCGATCCGCGGTGAAAAAGCCGATCTTGGAGGTGAAAGTCGTGGTCACGGGCATGGAAAGCTGCGCCGCCGGGTCGGGATTTGGCGCGCCGCCGCGCCCGCCCCGGCCGCCACGTCCGGCATCGGCGGGGGCGGCGCCTGCCGCCGGCGGGGCCGGCTGGGCCAGGACCTGGTGCGCGGCCAGCGCCAGCACGGCTGCCGCAGCCGCGAAGGCGCCCATTCTCACTGCCTGTTTCATGGTTCCTGCCCGTTTTTCAATTGTCTGACGATTGCGCGGGGATGCTGTAGCCAATCGTTTTCACGGGTCAAGGCGTCTTTCGGTTGCAGGTCGGTGACGGTTGGGCAAAGCTGTAAAAAACAGGGGGAGACAAGGATGCGCAGAGTGGTGATCGGACTTCTGGTTCTGGCGCTGGCGGCGGTTCCGGCCGCGGCGGCGCCCCGCTACAGCGTCAAGCGCCTGGGCGATGTGGCGCAGCTGCGCGACGCGACGACGGATACTGTCGTGTCGGTGCTGCTGCCGGTCAACAACGCCTATGAGATGGTGGTCAAGGGACACAATACCATCCGCATGACCATCAATTCGGTGGACCAGATGCGCGCCGCTCCCGGCCTTAACGGCATTCCGCTGCTGGCGCCTTTCGCCAACCGGCTGGACCAGGACGCCTTTTATGCCAATGGCAAGAAATACAATTTCGACATGGAGCTGGGCAATGTGCGCGGCGCCGTGCCCATTCACGGCTATCTCAGCGGCACCAATCACTGGCAGTTGGTGAGCCTGAAGGCCGATGCCAAGAGCGCCTGGGTCACCAGCAAGCTCGAATTCACCAAATACCCCGACTACATGAAGCAGTTCCCCTTCGCCCATACCATCACCATGACCTACCGGCTGGCGAACGGCGCGATGGAAGTGCATATCCGCCTGGACAATCTTTCCGCCGAGCCGATGCCGGTGGCGATCGGCTTTCATCCCTATTTCGCGCTCACCGATTCGGTGCGCCATGACTGGACGCTGAGCGCGCCGCTCAAGACCCATTGGCTGCTCACCGACGCCAAGGTGCCGACCGGCCAGACCGAGCCGGCGGAGAATTTCTTCGGCGGCGATGGCCACGCCGTGCCGTTCAGCCGCTTCGCCGACAAGCCGATTGACGATGTCTTCAGCGATATCGAGCGCGACGCCAAGGGCCGGGGCACCATCACGTTCAAGGGCGTCAGCCAGTCCATCAGTCTGACGGCGGGACCGAACTTCAAGGGCTTTGTGCTCTATTCCACCGTGCCGATGCCGCCCAACCCCAATCCGGGGCGCGGTAGCGGCGGCGGCGGGCGCGGTGCGGCGCCGCCACCGGTCAGCACCGGCCCGGCGATCCCGCTCAGCGCCACCGACAGCGGCCCGGCGCCCTGGGATCGCGGCTTTCTGGCCATCGAGCCCTATGCCAGCATCACCAACTGCATGAATCTGGCGCAGAAGGGGCTTTGCAGCGATCTGGCCAGCATCCAGCCCGGCGGCCACTGGGAAGAGAGTTTCTGGGTGACGCCCGCTGGTTATTGAAGGCTATTGATTTTGGGGCACGGCCCGGCCCACAGTCTGGAAAATCCTGGAGGAAATTTCATGCGTCTTGCTCCTGTCATGGCCTTGTTGCTGGGTTCTGTGGTTGTCGTTTCCGCCCAGCCTGCGCCGCCGCCGGCCGCCGGCGCCGCCGTTCCCAAGCAGACCTATGACGTGCCGACGACCGGCAAGCCGCAGACCTTCTACATGCTGTCGCGCGTTTTCAAGGAAGGCGAGGATATCGGCCTGCACACGCATGATGGCGTGGAGATTTCCTGGGTGATCCGCGGCACCGTCCGCCTGGCGATTGCGGGCGGCGAGTCCAAGATCTATCATGCCGGTGAAAGCTTCCTGGTTCCGCGCGGTGTCGTGCATGACCCAATCAATATCGGCCCGGGCGACGCGGAAATCGCGGTCAACTATGTCCTCGACAAGGGTTCGCCGCTGCGCAATCCGCAGAACCTCACCTTGCCGCCGGAATGCAAGACGGCCGGACCCTGCACCGTGAAGGCACCCTGACGGGACGCAATTTTTGCAACGATGAAAGCCCCGGATCGACGATCCGGGGCTTTTTCTATTCCGGGGGCGCCATGTTGGGCGGCAGCTTCTTGTAATAGTCCAGCGGGTAGCGCGGCTGGTAGCCATTGGCGAAGGGCTGCTTCGCGAAAGTCTGGAAATAAGCCAGCGAAGCGTCGCGGAACCAGACCGCGTCACGATGCTGCATCACCAGGAATTGCTGCACCGCCTGGAAGCGCTCATCATCGACTTTGCCGCGCAGCCCGTTCCAGTCCTGCTGCATCTTCTCCACCCCGGCGACGCCGTGGCTGTAGGTGGCCTGCAGTTCTTCCCACATGGTGCGGCCGGACTTCATCCGGTAATCCCAGGGCACGTGGTGGAACCAAAGCAGGAATTCTTCCGGCGTGGTGGCCAAGTCGTCGAACTGCTCCTTCAACGGGGAATTGTACTGCGCCGCCGTGTTGTAGCCGGTGTGGCTGCGGTCCACGCCCAGGCCCACGGCATCGGCACGGTTGAAATAGACATCGGCCCAGTCGGAGCGCCGCGGGCTGTCCAGCCAGGGCCAGGGACCGTAATGGGTGTTGGCGCCGTCCAGCTCCTGGAAGGTAAGGCCGATGGGCGCCTGGTAATCCATCATGGCCGGCCAGGAGGTCATCAGGATATCCGTCGCCGTCGTCACCGCCTTGGGATCATTGCCGAAAGTCTGGCGCACCCATTCTTCGCCTACGGCCCTGGCGCTGCTTTCCGGATTCCAGGCGAAGCGGCCATAGGCATACCAGTTGGCCTGGTTGAAGATGGAGCCGGTCCAGTTGCGGTCATTGCCGATATTGGCGACGCCGGCCGAGCCGGTGAGCTTCTGGCCGTAATTGCCCATCACGATCTTGGCCACTGTCGAACCGGGACCATGCGCGAAGGTGTCGGAAGCGTATATCTGCTCATACATGAAGCCGGTATAGGTGAGATCGACGCCCTGGCCGGTATATTCCTTGGTGACGGGAAACTCGACCGCCAGGTTGCTTTTCGGCATGGCGCCGAAGAGAGGTGCGAAAGGCTCGCGCGGCTGGAAGTCCAGCGGCCCTTCCTTTTCCTGCACCAGTACATTGTCGCGGAACTGGCCGTCGAACGGCCTGATGATGCGATAGGCTTCGGCCACGCGATCGATATGCCAGTCCTTGCCGGGATCGTCATAGACAAAGGCGCGGTACATCACCACGCCGCCATGCGGCGCCAGCAAATCGGCATACATGTTGGCGCCGTCGGAATGGGAGCGGCCGTAATCCTGCGGCCCGGGCTGGCCTTCCGAATTGGCTTTCACCAGAAAGCCGCCGAAATCCGGAATCGCCTTGTAGATCTCCTCGACCTTGGCCTGCCACCAGGCCCGCACCTGCGGGTCGAGCGGATCGGACGTCTTGAGCCCGCCGACCTCCTGCGGCGCGGTGAAGCGCGGGGCCATCCAGACATGGACGCCATAGGGACGGAATTCCTCGGCCAGCGCCGCGGTCTTTTCGATGTAGCCGCTGGTCAGGCTGTTGGCGCTGGTGTTGACGTTGTTGAGTACGGCGCCGTTGATGCCCAGCGAGGCGTTGAGCCGGGCATATTCGCGATAGCGCGGATCGCGATAGGCGGGCAGCGTCTGCCAACGCCACAACGAAGCCCCGGCAAAGCCGCGCTCGATCGAGCCGTCGAGATTGTCCCAATGGTCCAACACCCGCACCATCAGTTTCGGTGCGTCAGTGATGTCGAGGGCGTCTATCGCCTGTCCCGTCTGTATACGGCGCAGCAAGGCGAAGGCGCCATAAAGCACGCCGATGTCGCGGTTGGCGGCGATGATGGTGGTCTTGTGGCCGTTGACCGTCATGCTGCGCAGGAGAAAGCCTTCCTTGCCCGCACCGCCGAGGTTGAGGCGCAGCCCGGCGATTGCCGGCGAAGAGGAAGGTGTACCGATCACGATCGCACCATCGGCAGCGACGCTTGCGGAAGCGCGCGGCGCTTTCCCCAACAGGCCGGAAATGCCAAGGCGCAATTCTTTGACCGCGGCATCGAGCGTGGGCGAAGCCCTGCCCGTCACCAGCACTGGGGCCTGTGGCGCATACCGCGCTCTCTGCGCCGCGGGCAGGGGGTGATAGCGCAGCCAGGCCTCATGGCCGTCTTCCGCTCGCGCCCCGACCGGCGCGGCCAAGCCAAACAGCAGAAGCCATGTAAGAAGCCGCCCCATGATGTGTTTCCTGTAATCTTTCCCGGCCCAGACTGCCGTGCCTTTCTCTTGTGGCGCCAGCTTCGCTGTCCCGTGGCCGGGGGGCAATCATTGGCGCCGCCGCGCCGCCTGCTTTATGAGCAGGGCAATCGTTTTCGTTTGCGGAGTTTGCGTTGCACCATTCCATTCGGCGCGCCGGAAGCCGCCGCGTTGGCAAAAATTGTCGCAAACCTTCGCGCCGCCAGCCGTTTCCCGCGATTTCGATATTGCCGATTGGGCAAATTGGCTATGGTCCCGGCCAAGTAACCCGCGCGTCAGAATCGCGGGGTCTTGGGCACCAAACCAAACACACCGTGATTGCGCGTCCCGCCATGGTGGGCCGCCGCATCACTTGAAGGAGGAATAGAATGCAAGCACTGAAATCGCTGATGCTCGCCGCCGCAGCGGCCGGCACCATGGCGCTGATCGCCGAAACCGCGCTGGCCCAGGATGCGGCGCCCGCCGCGCCTGCCGCTCCTGCTGCTGCTCCCGCCGCCGGTGCGCCGGCAGGCGGTCGCGCCGGCCGCGGCCGCGGCAATTTCACGCCGCCGCCGCCGGAACTCGGCTGGGCGCCGAAAAAGTCGCCCTATGACAACTATGTCGCGCCGAACAAGGCGTGGTGGAAGCTGTCGGACATTCTGAAGGCCCATTCCAAGACCGCCAGCTGGCAACAGGCCATCGTCCGCAACAAGGATCTGGAAGCCGACTGGCATCAGCTCGCCGCCGGCGAGAAGACCACGCTGGTCGAGTGGCCGGACAACCGTGTCGGCATGATCGTCTGGTCGGGCCAGGTGCGCGTCAGCATCAAGGGCCAGGAGCCGTTCATCGCCAGCAAGGGCTTCGAGATCAACATCCCGCTGCGCCTGTCCTACACCATGGAGACCGTCGGCAGCGAGCCGGCGCTGTGGCTGGAAGTGCACCAGGCCGGCGACGTGCCGATCTATCCGATCGAAGGCACGCCGGATAAGCCCAAGGACATCAAGGGCTACAAATACACCAAGGTGATCCTCAGCGGCGGCGACGGCGTCTATGACGGCAACAACAAGCCGTATCTCGACTATTACAAGGACGTCGTGAATGGCGGCGCCCGTGGCGGTGCCTTCATCTCCAGCGATCACTTCTTCATGAACAACATTCGCGGCATGGGCGTGCCGATGCCGCCGGCCTCCAATCTGGGCCATTTCCATGTTGATATGACCGAGTTCTGGTTCATTATGGAAGGCAAGATCAGCTACCAGATCGAAGGCATCAAGGAGCCGTTCATCGCCGACGCCGGCGACGTCGTCACCGCTGCCATGGGGCGCTTCCACCGCGCCGCTTTCGCGGAAGGCCAGATGGACACCCGCGTGGCCATCAACCCCTTCCCGCGCGGCCTGCACGACTACACGCCGGAATCGCAGGGCCGTCAGTAAGCCTGGCATCCGCGCAACGAAGACGCCGCCGGGTAACCGGCGGCGTTTTTGTTCCAATTAACTTATTGAAATAACTCGATCTTTAAAGAGGTGGCGGACAGAGAGGGATTCGAACCCTCGAACGGCTTTCACCGTTACACACTTTCCAGGCGTGCGCCTTCAACCACTCGGCCACCTGTCCAACCCAGGAGGGCGGGAAATAGCCCGGCCCGCCGCCCCCCGCAAGCCTTCACTCTTCGTGTCCGGGAACCGTCAGGTCGCGCCGGGCCGAAACGATGGAGATGGTGTAGCCCGCCACGACGTCGAACAGGCTCATCGCCACCAGCAGGAAGAAGGCGGTGGTGGCGAAGCCCTTGAGCAGCAGGAACTCCACCAGCGCCGCCACGAAGGCGAGGGTGGAAAAGGCATGGTTGAGGATTTCGGCCCGACCGGTGCGCGTCGCCTTCACCATTTCCAGGAACAGGAGGGAGAGCGAGACGGTGACGAAGAGGTCGGAATAGCTGAAATGCCAGATGTCGCCGGACGGCAGTTTGAGGGCGAAGCCCTCATTCAGCAGCGCCGAGACATCGGCCTGCCCCGCCAGCCCGCCGCCAAAGGCCAGCAGGTTGTAGAGCACCAGCGAAAAAAGAAGCAGCGGAAAGGCGCCCATGCCCAGCCCCCTTGTTGCGCCCCAAGACTACACGGATTCGCTGCGGCTGCGGTCGCGCAGGATCATCCAGATGTTGCGGGCATAGATGGGCAGCGGAAAGCCCTGGCCCAGCACCAAAGGCCATGCCTGAAGATGGAGGGCGTAGATAAACAGCACCAGACCGCCGCCCAGGCTGCAATACCAGAATCCGATCGGCACGACGCTATGGCCTTCTTGCTCGCTGCGCCACCACTGGATCAGCATGCGGATGCTAAATACAGCCTGCCCACCGAAGCCGATTGCAGTCCACAGAAGGTCATAAGGATGGGCGACGGCGTTCAGGTAGAGATGGGTGAGATAGCTCATAGTTCGGTGATCTCCACGCCGCCGCCATGGCGCTTCAGCAGCCAGCGGACGCCCAGAAGATCGCTGCCGCTGACCAGCAGCCGCCCCAGATTGGTGTATTTTGAGCGCCCGGCCAGGCGCGGACGGTGGTTCACCGGCACAAAGCGCGTCTGCCAACCGTCACGCTGCACCAGCGCGATCAGAAAGCGGTGGAAATGATTGAAATAGGGCAAGGCGAGGAAAGCCTCGCGCCGGATCGCCTTGAGGCCGCAGCCGGTGTCGGCGGCGCCGTCCTTGAGCATCCAGTTGCGGAAAGCGTTGCCGAATCGCGAGGCAAGGCGGCGGCTGAACGTGTCCTTGCGCTTGGTGCGCACACCCGAAACCAAGCCGACTGCCGGTTCGGCTTCCAGCAGCCGCAGCAGCTTGGGGATGTCGGCGGGGTCGTTCTGGCCGTCGCCGTCCAGGGTGATGATGACGCCGCCCCGGGCCGCCTTGACCCCGCTCCAGATCGCCCGGCTCTGCCCCAGATTGCGGCCATGGCGCAGCACGCGCAGGGCCGGGATTTCGCTTTTGAGGGTGGTCAGGGCCTCCGCCGTGCCATCGGCCGAGCCGTCGTCAACAAAGATGATCTCATGCGGTCCTTCACCGGCCAGCGCGGCGGCGATTTCCCGCGCCAGCGGGCCGGCATTGGCCGCTTCGTCCTTCACCGGCACCACGACCGACAATTCCACAGGCATTCAGAGGCGCTCCGGGATGCTTCCCGCCAGATGGGACCGGCCTTATACAAGCCCGGCCCCCCATGACATAGGGGACATAGGGCCGGGACGGAAATGGCGGAAGACGAGACCGAAAGCATAGCGCCCCCGGCGGCAAAACCCCCGCTGGGCGGGCGGCTTCTGGCTGCCCTGGCGCGCCATCCGCTGCCGTTGCTGACGCTGCTCTGCCTGGCGCTCTGGCTGCCGGGCATTGTCAGCCTGCCTGCCCTGGACCGCGACGAGAGCCGCTTCGCCCAGTCGTCCCGCCAGATGCTGGAATCGGGCAACTATGTCGACATCCGGCTGGGCCATGTGCCCCGCTACAACAAGCCGGTCGGCATCTACTGGCTGCAAGCCGCCACCACGGCGGCGGCTTCGCCCTTCGCCGGGACAGACCGCATCTGGACCTATCGCCTGGCCTCGCTGCTGGGGGCGCTGGTGGCGGTATGGCTGACCGTCTGGTGCGCCCGTGCCGCCCTGGGAGCGGAGGCAGCCTTCCTGTCCGGGGCGCTGATGGCCGGCACCCTGCTGCTGGCGGCCGAAGCCACCATCGCCACCACCGACGCGGTGCTGCTGGCCTGTACCCTGGCAGTGCAGGGCGTACTGCTGCGGGTCTGGCGCGCGGCACGAGACGCTGATGCGCCCCAGCCTTCCACCCTGCTGGTGCTGGCAGGCTGGGCGGCGCTGGCGCTGGGCATCCTGGTCAAGGGGCCGGTCACGCCCGCACTGGCGGCCGCCACCCTCATTCCGCTTTGCCTCTGGGACCGCAAGTTTCGCTGGCTGGCGCGCTTCCAGCCGCTGCTGGGCCTGCCGGTGCTCCTGGCCATCGTGCTGCCCTGGCTTATCGCCATCGCCATGGCCAGCCATGGCGCCTTCTTCGAGCAATCGCTGGGCAATGACTTCGCCGCCAAGCTGGCGGGCGCGCAGGAAGGCCATAGCGCGCCGCCGGGCTATTTCCTGCTGCTATCGGCGGCGAGCTTCTGGCCGGCTGTGCTGTTCGTTGCACCCGCCATCGCTGCCGCCATTCCCCGGCACAACGAAACCGCAATCCGTTTCCTGCTGGTCTGGGCGGCGGGCTGGTGGCTGCTGGTCGAGGCCGTGCCCACCAAGCTGCCGCACTATATCCTTCCCGCCTATCCCGCCCTGGCCATGCTGGCGGCGGCCTGGATCACCGGAGCAGGACTGAGCCTCTGGGAGAAGCTTGCCGCCTGGTTCTCCGGCCTGCAATTCGCCATCGGCGCGGGCGCCCTGGCGGCGGCGCTGGTGATCCTGCCCCGGCTGTATGGCGGCGGCGACGTTTTATGGCTGTGGGCGGCGGCGGGCCTTGGCGGGGTGCTGGCGCTGACGGCGCTGGGCCTGTTTGCCGGGGGCAAGCGGGGCTGGGCCCTCGCCGTTTCTCTTGCCGCCGCGCTGGCGCTGCTTCCCTCGCTGTCGGCGGGCGCAGGGCCGCAGCTGGACCAGCTATGGCTGACCACGCGCCTGGCGGCCGCGGCCGTTAAGCATGGCCGCGCCGGCGATCCGCCGCCGGTCCTGGCGGGCTATACCGAGCCCAGCATGCTGTTCGCGCTTGGTCCCGATCTCGGTCTTGCCGACGGCGCCGGCGCCGCCGAACTGGCAGCGCGCGATGGCGGGCTGGCGCTGATCGAGACGCGCGAGAAGGGCGCCTTTCTCGCGCGGCTGGCGGAGAAGGAAGCCGACGCCGTCCCGCTCGAGACCGTTACCGGCTTCAACTATTCGCGCGGACAGAAGGCCGAAGTGACGATCTATCGCGTCGCCGGCATGGGACACTGACGAATAGCTGATGAGGGGCCATCCCTTGACAACATCACCACAGTTGGAAATATCGCCAAGTGCAGGGATGGCGCGCAGGGAAGCCGCGGGGGCTTTCGCCGTATCTCTGCCTTAGGAGAGCGTGCCGGGACGATGGGTCTCCAAGCCGCGCGCAACGCCAGACTTCACATCGCCGAGGCGACGGTTCCTGAAACATCGGGCATCGAAGCGGCGGCGAAGAAGCCCGTGCAGATCTTCCCCATCGCACCGTCCAGCCGCGCCTTCTATCGCCGGTTCTTTCCGGAAACCTCGGCGGCGGAATGGAATGATTGGCGCTGGCAAATGCGTGAGCGCATCCGCACCCTGGAAGACCTGTCGCGCGTCTTCACCCTTTCGGAGGATGAGCAGAGCGCTGTTGGCCGCCATACCGGGGCGCTGCCGTTGGGGATCACGCCCTACTACGCCAGCCTGATGGACCTGGAGAACGCCGGCGAGCCGTTGCGGCGCACCCATATCACCACCGGCGGGGAATATCTTTTCTCGCCCGGCGAGTCGGATGACCCGCTGGGCGAGGACCATGACACCGCCGTTCCCGGCCTGGTGCACCGCTATCCCGACCGGGTGCTGTTCCTGGTCACCGGCACCTGCTCGACCTATTGCCGCTATTGCACCCGCTCGCGGATGGTGGGCAATCCGGGCGGTGAATACGGCTTCTCGACCCGCAATTGGGAAGCGGCCCTGGCCTATCTGGAAGCGCACACGGAGGTGCGCGATGTGCTGCTGTCGGGCGGCGATCCGCTGACCCTGTCGGACGACAAGCTGGACTGGCTGCTGACCAGGTTGCGCGCCATAAAGCATATCGAGTTCCTCCGCCTTGGCACCAAGATGCCGATGGTGCTGCCGCAGCGCGTCACCCGCAGCCTGACTCGGGTGCTGAAGAAGCATCATCCACTCTGGATGAGCATCCATGTCACCCATCCCTCCGAGCTGACGCCGGAGGCGGCGGAAGCCGCCGCCCGCCTGGCCGACGCCGGGATTCCGCTGGGCGGCCAGACCGTGCTGCTCAAGGGCGTCAATGACGATGCTTCCGTCATGAAGACGCTGATGCACGGCATGCTGAAGAACCGCATCCGGCCCTATTATCTCTATATGTGCGATCCGATCCGCGGTTCGGCGCATTTCCGCACCCCGGTCGAAAAGGGCCTGGAGATCATCGCCGCCCTGCGCGGCCATACCACCGGCTATGCCACGCCGATGTTCTGCATCGACGCTCCGGGCGGCGGCGGCAAGATCCAGTTGGCGCCCGATCCGGTGATGGGCCGCGACGGTGATTTCCTGCTGCTGCGCAATTTCGAAGGCAAGACGTTCCGCTATCCGGATCCCGACGGCTCGCTGGGCCGCTGATGCATATCGGGGTCACCTATGACCTGCGCGACGATTATCGCGCCCTGGGCTTCTCCGAGGAAGACAGCGCCGAATTCGATGCCGAGGAGACCATCGCCGCCCTCTGCCGGGCGCTGGCGTCGCTGGGGCACCTTCCCCACCGCATCGGCAATGTCCGGGCGCTGACCGTGGCGCTGGCGCAGGGCGCACGCTGGGATTGCGTCTTCAATATCTGCGAAGGCGTCAAGGGCGTCGCCCGCGAGGCCCAGGTCCCGGCACTGCTGGAGGCCTTCGATATCCCTTACGTTTTTTCCGATCCGCTCACCCTGGCGCTGGCGCTGGACAAGGCGATGGCCAAACGGGTGGTTCGCGATGCCGGTGTTCCCGTGGCGGATTTCGCGGTGATCGAAAGCGCGGACGATATCGCGCGCGTGAATCTGCCCTTTCCGATCTTCCTCAAGCCCAATTCGGAAGGCTCCGGCAAGGGGGTGGACGCCCATTCGCGCGTGGATGACCAGGCCGCGCTGGAGCGGGTCGCCCGCGATCTGCTGCGCCGCTTCCGCCAGCCGGTGCTGGTGGAGGAATATCTGCCCGGCCGCGAATTCACAGTCGGCATCTTGGGTACCGGCGAGGGCGCGCGGGCGCTGGGGGTGATGGAGATCGTGCCGGGCGAGAAATTCGTCGGTCACGGCTATGGCCTGGAGAACAAGGAAGATTGGGTGGGCAAGCTCACCGTCCATCGCGCCACCGGACCGGAAGCCGAGGCCGCTGCTGCCGTGGCGCTGGCGGCCTGGCGGGCGCTGCGCTGCCGCGATGGCGGACGCTGCGACATCCGCCTGGGCAGCGACGGGAGGCCCCGCTTCATCGAGGTCAATCCCTTGGCGGGCATCCGGCCTGGCTATTCCGACCTCTGCTTCATTGCCGATTTCGAAGGCCTCTCTCACCGTGACCTGATCGGGTCCTTCCTGGACGCCTTTTTGCGCCGCCATCCCGAACTGCGGCGGGCGGAGGCAGCCCAATGAAAGTGCTGGTGCTGCATTCCGCCGTGGCGCCGGACGCCCCCCCGGAGGAACTGGACACCCTTATCGCGGCCGAGGCGGTGGAGGCGGCGCTGGCGGCGCGGGGCCATGCCGCCAGCCGGGCAGGCTATGTCAAGGACCGCGCCGGTCTGGAGGCCCTGCTGCGGGCCAGCGCCCCCGATATCGTCTTCAATCTGGTGGAGGGGGTGGATGGCCTGGGCGGCCTGGCGCCGCAGGCGCCGCGCGCCCTGCGTGAACTGGGCTGCCGCTTCACCGGCGTGAGCGCCGAAGCCATGGATCTCACCAACGACAAACCACGCACCAAGGCATTGCTGCGCCAGGCCGGCCTTGCCACTCCCGATTGGTGCATGCCGCCGGATTGGGCCGGGCTGGATGAGCGTCCCTGGATCGTCAAGGCGGCCCTGGAAGACGCCTCGCTGGGGCTGGATGACGGCTGTGTGGTGACGGGTCGGGCGGCGGCGACCGCCCGTGCTGCGGCCTGCGCCGCCGCCCATGGCGGGGACTGGTTCGCCGAGGCTTTCATCGCGGGCCGGGAGTTCAACATCGCCCTCCTGAACGGTCGCGTCCTGCCGATGGCCGAGATGCGCTTTGAACGCTGGCCCGCAGGCAAGCCGCGCATCGTCGGCTATGATGCCAAGTGGCGGGAGGAGTCCGCGGGCTGGAACGGCACGGTGCGCCATTTCGGGGTCGAGCAGGAGGAAGCGGGTCTGGCGGTCGCTCTGAAACAGGCTTGCGAGAAGGTGTGGTCGCTGTTCGGCCTTACCGGCTTTGCCCGGGTGGATTTCCGGGTGGACGAAAATGGCCTGCCGCTGATCCTGGAAATCAACGCCAATCCCTGCATCACGCCGGACGCCGGTTTCGCCGCGGCCGCCGCCGAGGCCGGCATGAGCTATGGCGAGGTCATCGAGGCGCTGGTGGCGGCGGCATGATCCCCAGCTTGGCCGATGTCGAGGCCGCCGCCCGGCGCATCAAGCCGTATGCCGTGCGTACGCCGCTGGTGGAAAGCCCGGTGCTGAGCGCGATAACCGGCGGGCGCGTTTTCCTCAAGCTTGAGACCTTGCAGCGCACCGGCTCCTTCAAGTTCCGCGGCGCCTGCAATGCCATGGCGCAGCTTTCGCCGCAGCAGTTGCAGGCCGGCGTGGTGGCCTTTTCCTCCGGCAATCATGCCCAGGGTGTCGCGGCGGCCGCCGCCCTGTTCGGCGCGCCGGCCCTGATCGTGATGCCCAGGGACGTGCCGCCGCCCAAACTCGCGGGAACCCGCGCCCTGGGCGCCGAAGTGGTGTTCTATGACCGGCAGAAGGACGACCGCGAGGCCATCGCCGCCCAGCTTTGCGCCGAGCGTGGCGCCACCCTGATCAAGCCTTTCGACCAGGGCGAGGTCATTGCCGGACAGGGCACGGTGGGACTGGAGATCGCCGAAGACGCCGCCCGCTTTGGCGTCAGGCTCGACACGGTGCTGGTGCCCTGCAGCGGCGGCGGCCTGGCCAGCGGCACGGTGCTGGGATTGAACGGCACGGCCACCGTGCGCACGGTAGAGCCGGAAAATTTCGACGGCATGAAACGCAGCCTGGAAGCGGGCCGCCGCGCCGCCGCGCCCGGTGGGGTGCTTTCCATCGCCGATGCCCTGATGGCCCCGATGCCGGGGGAGATTGTCTTCGCCATCGCCAGGGAACGACTAGGTCCGGGGCTGACGGTGAGCGACGAGGCGCTGCGCCGCGCCGTCGCCTATGCCGCCAATACGCTCAAGCTGGTGGTGGAACCGGGTGGGGCGGCGGCCCTGGCGGCGTTGCTGGATGGCGCGGTCCAGGGACAAAGCGTGGCCGTGGTGCTGTCGGGCGCCAATGCATGACGCCAACACGGAAGCTGGCGCGCGACTATCCCTGCCGGGGCGGCGGGCCGGTATTGCGGGCGGTCGAGCAGCGCATCTTCACCTTGCGCTATTTCCAGCCCTGCCTGGGTTGCGGCTTCTGCCAGGACGCCTGCTGCGATTGGGGCGTTGACATAGACCTTCAGAACGCCGCGCGCCTCAAGGCGCTGCCGCAGGACTTCAAGACGCTGGTCGGGGTGCCGGAAGAACAGTGGTTCACCGCGGCGGTGACAAGCGACCCCGAGTTTCCCGGCGGGGCCCATGTCCGCACCAATGCCGTTGGCGGCGCCTGCGTCTTCCGCAACCGCAAGGGGCGCGGCTGTCTGATCCACGCCTATGCGCTGCAAAAGGGGCTGGACTATCACGCCCTCAAGCCGCTGGTTTCCACTCTGTTTCCCGTCAGTTTCGAGCAGGGCGTTCTGGTCGCCGCCGGCGAACTGGCGGATGGCACGCTGATCTGCGCCGGCGAGGGCCCTTCGCTCTATCAGGGCGCGCGCGACGAGCTGCGCCATTATTTTGGCGATGGATTTATCGCCGAGCTGGACGGGATGGCGCGTTAAGCTCTGTTGAGATTTACCGTTAATTCGGTGATCGCTTTGGCGCGCACACGCATGCGTCTAGTTTGTCCGCTGGCTTTACGCTTAACGGCGATGAGAAACAAAAGACATTCCTTGCGTGGTGACCGGCGCTTCGGCCGGCGGCTCGGCCTCTGGTGCACGGCGGCGGTGCTGTCGCTGTTGCTGCTGGGGACCAATCTTTGGCTGCAGGCGCAAAGCCGGAGCGTGGCGGCGGCGAACATGCCGCTGACCTCGCTGAAAACCGCCTATGACCGCATCGTGCCGGGCGAGACTGCCGCTTCCGGCCTGGCGCCGCTCGGCTTCGACACCGGCGCGGCCGGGGTGCGGCGGTTGTCCTATCTCGGCCTGATGGAGCGTTTTACGCCCGGCGACAGCGTCGCCTTCGACAGTCTGGATCCTGCGGCGCAGAGATGCATGGCGGCGCCGGATGGTTGCAGCGCCTACCTCTTCCGCCTGGCGCGCGCCCGCGGCAGCGAGGAGCGCGCCGCTTTCGGGTTCGTCAGCGCCGCCGAGGCCCAAGCCCCCGGCGTGGTCGAGGTGATGTTCCTGGTCCATGACGGCCGCGTTGTCTTCAAGGCGATGCGAGGGGTCTGAAGCGGCTTTCGGCCGCCAGGACCGGCGCGTCGCTTGCGCTCCGCGCTTCTCGCGCCGCAATCGTCCGCTGTCGCGGCCGATTAGCCTGAGACAGGCAGAATAGCG
>Ga0265313_10001056_pt1 | contig 26774 bp, 22 predicted proteins | sample 4123metaG_FD_203122 | JGI IMG/M metagenome (GOLD analysis project Ga0265313, IMG submission 203122) | Rhizosphere microbial communities from Carex aquatilis grown in University of Washington, Seatle, WA, United States - 4-1-23 metaG | ecosystem: Host-associated > Plants > Roots > Rhizosphere >...
TTCTCGCTAGAAAACAAGCGACTGCCAGTTAACTGGCGGCACGGGAAACAGCAGGGGAAGGACGTGGCGTCGATCCTCATTGCCGATGACGATCCCAATATCCTGAGGGCGCTTGCATTCCTGATGTACGGGCAGGGGCATGCAGTAAGGACGGTCGCGGACGGGGAGGCGGCTCTGGCGGCGATCTCCGAGGCGCCGCCGGAACTCGTCCTGCTCGACGTCATGATGCCCAAGCGCAACGGTTACGACGTCTGCCGGGCGCTCCGGGCCAACCCGCATTTTGCCCGGCTGCGCATCGTCATGCTCACCGCCAAGGGGCGCGACAGCGATCGCCGGACCGGGCTCGACCTCGGCGTCGACGCCTACCTGACCAAGCCGTTTGCGGTGCGGGATGTGGTGGGCTGCATCGCCGACGTGCTCGCCGGTGCGCCGGCCGCCGGGCAGTGAGCCTCGCGTCATGCCGAACTCGGCCAGACGCCGCGATCGTTTGGTCGGCCTGTTCGCGGCGGGTGCGCTCGCCTTCAACCCGCCGCTTCTCAACCTGTTCCACGGCACAGTCTTCGGCTGGCCGACCCTCTACGTCTACATCTTCGGGGTCTGGGGGCTGTTCATAGCGGCGCTGGCGCTCGTGCTCGAGCGGGGGCGGGGGCCGTCCCGGGACGAGGGGGGCGACCCGCAATGAGCGCTCCGGTCGTCGTCGCCGCGGCGCTTGTCTATCTGCTCCTGTTGTTTGCCGTGGCCTACGCGGTCGAGCACGGCAGGCTGAGGGCGGCGCGGATCACGCGCTCGAGCCTCGTCTACACGCTATCGCTGGCGGTGTACTGCTCGTCGTGGACCTTCAACGGCGGCATCGGGCGCGCCTCCGAGGCCGGCATCGACTTCCTGCCGATCTACCTCGGCCCGACCCTCGCATTGACGCTGGGCTTCGCGCTTATCCACAAGATGCTGCGCGTCAGCCGCGCCAACCGGATCACGTCCATCGCCGATTTCATCGGCGCGCGCTTCGGCAAAAGCACCGGACTGGCGGCGCTCGTCACCGTCATCGCGGTCGTCGGCCTGGTGCCCTACATCGCGCTGCAGCTGAAATCGGTCTCGACCGGTCTCGACGTCCTGATTGCGCGCGATCCCTCGGCGGAGGCCGGCGCGCCGGTGCTGGCGGATGGGGCGCTGTGGACGGCGATCGTGCTTGCCGTCTTCGCCATGCTGTTCGGCAGCCGCAGCCTGCATCCCGACGAACACCATCCGGGCATGATGGTCGCGGTCGCGCTGGAATCGATCCTCAAGCTGGTCGCGCTGACCGCGGTCGGCGTGTTCGTGGTGTTCGGCGTTTTCCACGGCTTCGGCGATCTTTTCGCAAGGGGCGCGGCCGAGCCCGGCGTGCGCGCGCTTTATGGCCACGGCGGGCTGATGCGCGGCATTGACTGGACCGCAACGACCCTCCTGGCGATGCTGGCGTTCCTCTGTCTGCCGCGACAATTCCAGGTGACGATCGTCGAGAACGTCGACCGGCGTCATGTCGACAGGGCGCTCTGGCTGTTTCCGCTCTATCTGCTCGCCATCAACCTGTTCGTGCTGCCGATCGCGATCGGAGGCCGGCTCATCCTGCCGGAAGCCGCCGATCCCGACAGCCTCGTGCTGACGGTGCCGCTGACGGCCGGCCAGCCGGTGCTGGCGCTCATCGCCTTTCTCGGCGGGCTGTCCGCTTCAGCCAGCATGATCGTGGTCGAGGCGACGGCGCTGTCGATCATGGTGTGCAACGACGTGGTGATGCCGGCGCTGCTGCGCTGGCGCGCGCTCGGGCTGGCACAGCGCGCGGACCTCACCCGCATGCTTCTGTGGGTGCGGCGTGCCGCCGTCGCCGGGCTGCTTGCCCTCGGCTACATCTATATGCGCTCCGACAGCACCGGCTATACGCTGGTTTCCATCGGGCTGATGTCGTTCGTCGCCATCGCCCAGTTTGCGCCGGCGATCGTCGGCGGACTGTTCTGGCGCGGCGCGACCAAGGCCGGGGCCGTCGCCGGAATATCGGCGGGCTTCGTCGTCTGGCTCTACACGCTGTTCTTGCCGTCGCTGGCGATCTCGGATTTCATCCCGCCGGCATTCGCCACCGACGGACTGTTCGGCATTGCGCTGCTCAAGCCATACGCGCTCTTCGGCCTGGCGGGCCTCAGTCCGGCCACCCACAGTTTCTTCTGGTCGATGCTCGCCAACGTCGGCGCCTTCTTCAGCGTGTCCCTGGTGACGCGGCCGAGCGCGCTCGAACGGGCGCAGGCGACGCTGTTCATCGACGCCTTCCGTTTCGATGATGCCGCGCAGATCTGGCGCCGCACGGCCTATCTGCCCGACCTGATGTCGCTCGCGGCGCGCTTTCTCGGCCGCGAGCGCGCCGACGCCGCCTTTGCTGGCTGGGCCAGGAACCGGGGCGTCGACCCGGCGACGACGCTGCACGCGGACGCCGAGATGGTGCTGTTCGGCGAGCGGCTTCTGGCCGGCGTGGTCGGGGCGGCCTCGGCGCGCGTCCTGGTCGGCGCCGTCGTCAAGGAGGAGCCGGTCGGGGTCGACGAGGTGATGCGCATCCTCGATGAAACCTCGCGGCTGATCGAGGCGAACCGGCGGCTGGAGGACAAGTCGCGGGCGCTGGAAGCGGCGACCGCCGAGCTCAGCCAGGCCAACGAGCGGCTGACCGTGCTCGACCGGCTGAAGGACGATTTCGTGGCGACGGTCAATCACGAGCTGCGCACGCCGCTCACCTCGATCCGCACGTTCTCCGAGATCCTGCGCGATCATCCGGAGCTTTCGACCGAGCAGAGGGCGGATTTCCTCCGCGTGGTGGTGGGTGAGACCGAACGGCTGACGCGTCTCATCAACCAGCTGCTCGACCTGTCGCGCATCGAGGGCGCGCAGAAGCCGGTGATGACCGCGATCGATCTCGGCGCGATCGTCACGGATTCGGCCGCGGCGATGCGCCAGGTGTTCGCGACCAATCGCGTGGTGCTCGAGATCAGCGTGCCGGCGGAGCCGCTACCGGTGATGGGCGACCGTGACGGGCTGATCCAGGTGGTCGTCAACCTGCTCGGCAATGCCGCGAAATTCTCGCCCGCCGATCGCGGCCGCGTCCGGCTCGCTGTCTACGCCAGCGGCGGCGAGGTCGAGCTTGCCGTCACCGACAACGGGCCCGGCATCAAGCCGGCCGACCGCGACATCGTCTTCGAACGATTCCGGCAGGTCGGCGACACGCTGACCGACCGGCCGGGCGGTGCGGGCCTTGGTCTCGCCATCTCGCGCGGCATCGTTGTCCAGCACGGCGGTACCATCTGGGTGGAGGGGGCGCCGGGGGAGGGCGCGATGTTCAAGGTTCGTCTGCCCCGTGCGCTCTCCGCCGGCGATAGCGACGCCCCCGCGGCAGCGGCTGAATAGCTGTCAGACGCCGAGGTAGCGGGCGGTGACGTCGGTCGCGCCCTTAAGCTCGTCGGCGGTTCCCTCGAACACTACATGGCCGTTGTTCAGGATGTAGGCGCGGTGGGCCAGCGACAGCGCCGCGGCCAGGTTCTGCTCGACGATGATGATCGTCTGGCCTTCCTCGGCCAGTCGCTTGCAGATGGCGAGCAGATCGCGCACCACGATCGGCGCCAGGCCCTCGAACGGCTCGTCGAGCAGGATGATCTTGGGCTCGCGGATCAGCGCGCGGGCAATCGCCAGCATCTGCTGCTCGCCGCCGGAAAGCTCGCGCCCGCGGCTCCGCCGCCGTTCCTGCAGCCGCGGCAGCATTTTGTATATGCGTTCCAGCGGCCATGCCTCGGTGGCGGACAGACCGGCGATGACGAGGTTTTCCTCGACACTCAGCGAGCCGAAGATGCGGCGCGTCTCGGGGACGAGCTGGATGCCGGCGCGGGCGATGGTATGGGGGGCAAGGCCGGCGAGCGGCTGTCCGTCCAGCGTCACCGCGCCCGAGTGCGGCCTGACGATCCCCATGAGGGTATTCAGCGTGGTGCTCTTCCCGGCGCCATTGCGACCGAGGAGCGCGACGACTTCGTGCTTCTCCACCTTCAGCGACACGTCGAAGAGGATGTGCGAATCGCCGTAGTAGCTGTTGATCCTGTCGACGGCGAAGAAGCTCATGCAACGTGCACTCCGCCGAGGTAGGCTTCCTGCACGGCCGGATTGCCCTGGATCTCCGAGGGCGTGCCCTCGACCAGAACGCGGCCCTCGTTGAAGACGGTGATGCGGTCGGAAATGCCGAAGAGCGCGTCCATGTCGTGCTCGACGATGACCATCGTGCGGGTGAGGCCGATCTGCCGCAGAAGCTTCACCGTGTCGGCGCGTTCCTGCGGGCTCATGCCGGCCAGCGGCTCGTCGAGCAGAAGGATGCGCGGGCCGGTGCCGAGCGCCAGCCCGATCTCGAGCCGCCGCTTCTCGCCATAGGCGAGCTCGGAGACCAGCGCTTCGGCGCGGTCGGTGAGGTTGAGCAGGCGCAGCGTCTCGGCGACGTCGGCGTTGAGGTTAGGAACCTCGTCGACGTGACGTATCATGTCGAGGCGAAATTCGCCGCGGGTGCGGGCGAGCGCCGCGATATTGAGGTTCTGGCGAACGGTGAGCTTCTGGAAGAGCTGGTTGATCTGGTAGCTCTTGGCGAGGCCCATCTGGCTGATCTCGGTGACGTTCCTGCGCGTCACATCCTCGCCGAAGAGGAGGATCTGGCCGGAGGTCGGCAGGACCTCGCCGGTCAGCATCTTGAAGAAGGTCGACTTGCCGGCGCCGTTCGGCCCGATGATGCCGCGTATCTCGCCCTCGGTTACGGCGAACGAGATGTCGGCGTTGGCGATGATGCCGCCGTAACGCTTCTCGACATGGCGGGCTTCGAGCACGACGGCGCCACGCGATTTGGCAGGACCGCCGCCCTCGACCACGCGCAGCGTCGGCGCCGCGGTGCGGGTCGTGACGGCTGGCGCCTCTTCGGCGCGATGGCGGCCGAGGTAGGCGGCGAGATCGCGGATGCCGCCGGCGATGCCGCGGCGCAGGAAGACGATGAGCACGACGAAGACCAGACCCAGCACCAGCTTCCACGCCGGCCCGAAGCCGACGACCTGCAGCATGCTGCGCAGGTAGAGCCAGATCGCCGCGCCGATCAGCGGACCGTAGAGCGTGCCGGCGCCGCCGATGATGGTCTGCATGACGAGCTGGCCGGAGGTGTCGAAGGTGAAGGCGTCGGGCGCCATGTAGCTCTGCAGCACGCCTTCCAGCCCGCCGGCCAGCCCCGAATAGGCGGCGGCGACAACGAAGGCGGCGAGCTTGTAGCGCTGGATGGCATGGCCGACGGCGCGCGCCCGGTCGGGGTTGTCGCGAATGGCGGTCAGCACGTGGCCAAACGGCGAATTGACGATGCGGCGGGCGAGGAGAAAGCCCAGGAAGAAGATGACCGCGATCAGCGCATACATGCGGCCGTCGCTGTCGAAGGCATAGTCGAAAGAGCCGATGTGAATTTCCGGCTTGGGCACATTGGGGAGGCCATTCTCGCCGCCGGTGACGGCAGAGAGCGGTGAGTTCTCCAGGAAGAAGAACATCTCGGCGAAGGCGACCGTGATCATCGCCAGATAGATGCCGGTGCGGCGGAGCGCGAGCAGGCCGACGATCAGGCCGACGAGGGCGGCGCCGATCGTGCCAACGGCCAGTCCCAGAAAGACGTCCGGAATCTTGTGGGAGACGAGCAGGTAAGCAGCCACAAAGCCGCCGGTGCCGTAAAACGCCGACTGGCCGAACGAGAGCAGGCCAGTGTAGCCGAAGATCAGGTCGAAGCCGAGGCCGAACAGGCCCCAGATCAGGATGCGGCTCAGCATGTCGGTGTTGGCGCCGATCTGGGGCAGCACGAAGGGCGCAACGATCAGCACTGCCGCGAGAATGACGAGACCGGGGAGGCCGCTGTGGAGTTTCTTCATCGCGTGCCGAACAGCCCCTGCGGGCGGGCGACCAGCACCAGCGCCATGGCGGCAAACAGCATGACCGCCGAGTAGCTCGGGTCGAACATCGAGGTGACGCTCATGATCTCGCCGGCGATGATGCCGCCGACGATGGCTCCCGGAAACGAGCCGACGCCGCCGATGACGACCACCACGAAACACTCGATCAGGATGTCGTCGCCGACGTTGGGCGTGATCGAGATAATGGGGGCGTTGACGATACCGGCGAAACCGGCGGCGAGGGCGCCAATGCCGAAGACCAGCATGAAGGTGCGCTGGATGTTGATGCCGAGGGCATCGACCATGGTGGCATCTTCGATGCCGGCGCGAACGACGAGACCGAGCCGCGTCTTGTAGAGGAGCAGGTAGAGCGCGCCGAGCGCCGCCGCGACGATGCCGAAAACGACCAGGCGGTAGGTCGGATAGATGATGAAGCCGAGCGGCGTGATGCCGGCGGCCCACGCTGGCGGCGGCACGGATTGCGTCAGGCTGCCGAAGGCGACGCGGACCAGCTCGACCAGAACAATGCCGAGGCCGAACGTGACGAGGATCTGGTCCTCGTCAGGCCGGTCGTAGAAATAGCGGATCAGCACGCGTTCGAGGACGATGCCGACGAGGCCGACGAACAGCGTGCCGCAAACGAGGGCGGCCACGAACGAGCCTGTCGCCTGAAAGGCGACGAAGCCGGCGTAGCCGCCCAGCATGAACAGTGCGCCGTGCGCCAGGTTGAGGACGCCGAGCGTGCCGTAGATGATCGTCAGTCCGGCGCTGATGAGCGCCAGCAGCGCTCCCGAGACCAGACCGTTGAACAACTGCGATAGGAAGTTGCCCCAGTTCAGCACGTCTTAGCGATTCTCCCCGGCGCCCGGCGTTACCTCCCTGTCAGGTCGCGTCGCCGAGCTTGCAGCCGAATGCGTCGGGAGCCTGCATGATTCCCTCGCCCGGCACCACCTCGACGATGTCGTAGTAGTCGTCGTCGCTCTTCATGTCGGCCTTCTTCTTGCCCTTGACCACGAAGACCGGCCGCACGAGCTGGTGATCGGCGGCGCGCCACCACACTTCACCGAGCGTCGAGTTCTTGATGTGCTCGCCGTTCTCGTAGGCCTTGATGACTTCCGGCGGATAAAAGGTGCCGGCGGTCTCGACCGCGTTCGCCCACAGCGCAATCTGCAGGTAGCCGGCATGCGCACCCCATTCGGGCTTGTAGCCGTACTTCTTCGAGAAGGCGTCGACGAACTGCTGGGCGAGCGGGTCCTTCTCGCCATAGGTCCACCAGAACTCGGTGGTGCCATAGACACCGGCCATCAGGTCGGGCGTGACCTGCTTGGCGAGGAACGGCGAGAGGTACGGCATGACCAGCGTCATCTTGTCGAGGAGGCCGAACTGCTTGGCCTGCTTGATCGAGTTCACCGCGTCGTTGCCGAAGCCGATGTTGACGAGCACGTCGGCGCCGGAGTTGGCGATGTTGAGCAGGAAGGCCGAGTAATCAGGGGCGCCGAGCGGCGCGAGCTGGTTGGTCACGGTCTTCCAGCCGCCGGCCTCGGAGAACTTGGTCATCGAGTCGTAGACGGTGTGGCCGTAGGTGTAGTCCGGTGTGAGATAAGCCGCCTTGCGGTCCTTGCCGAGCTCCTTCAGCAGCACCGGTACGATCGCGGCCGAGGCCGAGTAGGCGTAGTGGCACTCGCGGAAGGAATAGCGCGTGCAGTCCTTGCCGGTGGTGTCGTTCGAGCCGGAAATGCCGGGCAGGTAGAGCACCTTCTTGTCCTGAGCGAGGTGGTTCAGGGCCACCGCGGTCGCGCTCGACACCGAGCCGATAACGACCATCGCCTTGTTCTGGGTGATGAACTGCGTGGCGTTCTGCACGGCGACGTTGGCCTTGGCCTGCTCGTCGGCGACGCCGGAGGTTACCTTCTTGCCGAGGATGCCCGTGCTCGTCTTCGGCGAGATTGCCTTGATCAGCGGGTCGCCGCTGTTCAGATGCTCGATGGCGAGCTCGATGCCTTTCTGCTCGTCAGCGCCGGCGTCGGCGTAGGTGCCGGTCAGCGGGACGTCGATGCCGACGAAGACGCTGTCGCCCGAGGCGCCATCCGGGAAATTGCCGAGCGGCGGGTAATCGGCGGCGAAGGACATGCGCGGAAGTGAGAACATGCCGGCGCCGAGCAGGCCCGCGCCGGACAGCAGTGCCGAGCGACGGGTGAGCCCCGCGCCCTTCTTGTCATGATGGGTCATTGTGGTTTCCTCTCCAGGGTTACCGGAGCGGCTCTCCGCCGATGCCACAAAGCGTATCGGTTCAGCCCGACTCAAAGATCGCCGGGCGCCTCCAGCGCCCGCCACATCTCGAAATCCCTCCCGGCCGATCCTTCCCCTTTTGTGTGTCGGCGGCCCGCCCGATTCGGTTGGTGCCGTATTTTTTGGTTCTTTGAGCGGATTTCATCCGATGAGGCTGACGGCAACTTCGCCGTAATCTGATGCGAAGCTGATTTTCGCATCGCTCGCGGCAAAATTCGGTTCGCAACTGACGTGTTACGTGCCGGAAACAGTCGGCACACATCGGCGTGGTCGATTGGCGTGCGCCCGAGCGGCCCGGGACATGCCCGGGCCATCAGGGCCAAGCGCGAGGGAGAATCCGAACATGCTGCACAGGTATCTTCTGGCCGCCGCCGTTGCGGTCGCCTTTGTCGTGCCGGCCACCGCCGCCACGGCCCCGAAGCCGATGAAGACCAAGGTCTACTACGCCGAACAGAGCGTAAAGACGAAGGCCTGCTACGTCGTCACCACCAAGCCCAACGGCAAGACGGCGACCGAGATCGGCACCGATTCCTTCAAGACGCTGAAAGAAGCGGCGGCGGCGATCAAGGCCGACAAGGATTGCGTACCCGCGCCGAAGCCGATGAAGCCCAAAGCGCCGATGAAGCCGAAGACGACCTGATCTCGATCAATCATGCTTCAGCCGGCGCCACTCGAGCGCCGGCTGGTATCCCGCGCCGACTGGACGGGGCGGGGTGTGTGTGAGAGAGAAGTCGGGCTCAGGTGCCCGGGGAGACCCGGGAGAATCGGGAAGGCGGTGAAACTCCGCCGCGTGCCCAACGCTGTGACGGGGACTGGCGAACGATAGGCCACTGGCTTCGGCCGGGAAGGCGTCCGCCGGGACGAACCGGAGTCAGAAGACCGGCCTGAGCGTGGTGGCGTGCCGTCGCGGACGGTCGGCGCGCGAACCTCACGTCACAGGTGCGCCGATGACCGTCCCCAATCTCTCGCCTCAGTCCAGTCTCTCCGTGCAACCCTTGCCCGCACAACAGCCCTTCGCCGAGGTCGAGCGCGAAGCCGTCTACCGCTGCATCTTCTCGCGCCGCGACGTGCGCGGCCAGTTCCTGCCGACGCCGGTTCCCGGGGACGTGATCCAGCGCATCCTGCTGGCCGCGCACCACGCGCCGTCGGTCGGCTTCATGCAGCCGTGGGACTTCATCGTCATTCGCGATGGCGCGGTGAAGCAGCGCGTCCATGACGCCTTCGCCCGCGCCAACACGGAGGCGGCGGCGATGTTCGAAGGCGAGCGTCGGGCGCTCTACTCGCGGCTGAAACTCGAAGGAATCGTCAACGCGCCGGTCAACATCTGCATCACCTGCGACCGGGCGCGCACCGGACCGGTCGTGCTCGGCCGCACGCACCAGCCCGAGATGGACCTGTTCAGCACGGTCTGCGCCGCGCAGAATCTGTGGCTGGCGGCGCGGGCCGAAAACGTCGGCGTGGGCTGGGTCAGCATCGTTACCTACGACGATCTGCGCGCGGCGCTCGGCATTCCGGCAAACATCCAGCCGGTCGCCTATCTCTGTCTTGGCTACGTCTCGGAATTTTTCGAGCGCCCCGAGCTCGAAACGGCGGGCTGGAACCGGCGCACGCCGCTCGAGGACGTGGTGTTTCGGGATGAGTGGGGGAACCGCGAGCGGCCGTCCTGCGAAGGCGTCGTCGGCGAATAAGCCGCGGGCGCGACCCGCGGCCTCAGGCGTCGTTCGCTTCCGGCTGGCGCAGTTGTCGCTCGACGAAGTCGATGAACACGCGTGCCTTGGTGCTCAGCTGCCGCCCGGCGGGCGCAATCGCCCACAGATCGGACCGCGGCAACGACCAGTCAGTCAGCACCTCGCGCACGCGGCCGTCGGCGAGTTCCTGCGCGAAGCCCCACTGGCTGCCGATGGCCAGCCCCATGCCGGCGAAGACAGCTTCGCGCAAGCCTTCGTTCGAGGTCATGCGCAGGCGGCCGGCGAGTGTCACCGTTTCGGTTTCTCCGAGGCGGGCGAAGGTCCACGAGGTGGCGATGCCGGGCTGCAGCAGCGTCACGATCTGGTGCCGCGCGAGGTCGGCCGGTCGTTCCGGCATGCCGTGACGGGCAAGATACTCAGGTGCGGCGACGACGATGCGGCGGCGAGAGGCGACGATCCTGCCGGTCAGGGGCGAGTCGGGCTGGGGACCCAGGCGCAACGCGACGTCGATGTCCTCTTCCATCAGATCGATCGGGCGGTCGTCCATGACCATGTCGATGGTGAGGTCGGGGTGCGCGGTCATGAAAGCCGGCAGCCGCGGCACGATCTGCAGTCGTCCGAAGGAGATCGCGGTGGAGATGCGAAGCCGGCCCGAGAGCGCCGCGCCGGCATCGCGGGCAGCGGCTTCGGCTTCGCTTGCTGCGTCGAGCACGCGCTGTGCCAGCGCATAGTAGCGGCGGCCGGCGTCGGTGACGGACAGGCCGCGGGTGGTGCGGGTGAGAAGTTTGACGCCAAGCGCGGCCTCGAGTTGCGCCACGGTCTTCGATACCGCCGGCTGGCCGATGCCGAGTTGACGGGCCGCCGCCGAAAAAGAGCCGGTTGCAACCACGCGCACCAGAGTCTGCATGGACGAAAGGCGATCCATTCATCACCTATTGGAATAATTCTTATGATGATGAGCCTTCTACAGCATTCTGCAGGAATAAGTAAATCAGGGCCGATCCCAAAATCGAAGGAGATTCAGATGGGCAAGGTTCAAGGCAAGATCGCAATCGTCACCGGCGCCGGCAAAGGCATCGGCAGCGCCATCGCCAAGGCGCTCGCCGCGGAAGGTGCTTCCGTCGTGGTGAACTACGTCAACAGCAAGGACGCCGCGGAGGCGACGGTGAAGGCGATCAAGGCCGCCGGTGGCAAGGCCGTCGCCGTGCAGGGAGACGTGTCGAAGGCGTCCGTTGCCGAGCAGCTGTTCAAGGCGGCGGAGGAGGCGTTCGGTCCGGTCACCGTGCTCGTCAACAACGCGGCGCTCGGCAAGTTCGCGCCGTTCGAGGCAACCAGCGAAGACGACTACCGCAGCATCTTCGATGCCAATGTGCTGAGCACCATCCAGATGACGCAGGCGGCGATCAGGCACTTCCCGAAGACCGGCGGCTCGATCGTCAACATCGGCACCATCTCCAGCCAGAACCCGGTGCCGATGACCAGCGTCTATTCGGCCAGCAAGGCGGCAATCGACACGCTCACCCTCAGCCTCGCGCGCGAGCTCGGCGCCCGCAACATTCGCGTCAACGTGGTGGCGCCCGGCTACACCGAGACCGACCAGACCAAGGGCCTCGGCGATACGGACTTCGGCAAGGCGCTGCTTCTGGGCGTGCCGCTTCGCCAGGAGCTGGCGCGGCCGGAAGACATCACGCCGAGCGTGGTCTTCCTGGCGTCGGACGATTCGGCCTGGGTGTCGGGCGAGCGCATCAACGCCTCGGGCGGCGTCCACTGACATTCCAGCGGCGGGCGCCCTCTGCGGTGCCCGCCGCGCCACGTCTCGCTATCAACAGGGGGCTGCGGTGTGTCGTTGCCGTGCCGCGGGTCCGTGATTTATCTAGCTGATGCTGAAAGTCGGTCTCACGCTGACGCCGTCAGTCTTGGCGGCGATGGGCGCGCTCGGGCTTCTGCGCGACGATGGCGATATTGCCGTGACCCGGTATGGGGCGGACTCGCCTGAGCTTGCTCCGTTCGCGCCGTACGATCGTCCACCCTTCGACCAGAATCCGATTCGCTCGCCGTTCGCGCGGCGGACGGGGTGGGTGCGGGAATTCAGCGGGCCGGTCAGCGCGGAATACCGGACGGGCTTCCTCTACCGGGGGCTTCGCCTCATCCGCGGGTCGTGGGACGGAATCTATCCTCCGCATCACTACGCAAAGACCAGCCCCCTGACGCACTGGCGCCGGCGGCAGCGCATCGGCGCCGGCATCATGCTGACCGGCATCTGGCACGAGAACTACTACCACTTCCTGTGCGATTTCGTGCCCAAGATTCCGGTGGTTGAGCGCAGCCGCCTGCCAACCACCATTCCCTATGTCGTGAAGGAGAGCCTGCAGCATCGACGCTACTTTGCGGAGGCGCAGGCGCTTGGCCTTTTTGGCGAACGCCCGGTGGTCTTTCACAAGCCGCGCCATTGGCTGGAGGCGGAGCGGCTGTTTACCGTTTATCCCGACCGGCTGCCCGGCGCGGCCGATGGCTTCGTTGCCGGCCGCCTCGGTGCGCGGCCGGATCCCCGCAGCCGCCGGCGGCTGTTCGTCTCGCGCAATGCTGCCGGAACGGCTCGCGGCATCCGCAACGAGCCCGCACTGATTCCCGGGCTCGTCTCGCGCGGGTTCGAGATCGTCGATCCCGGCAGCTGGCCGCTCAAGGAGCAGATCGAGCGGTTTTCGCAGGCCAGCGTGGTGGTCGGGCCGCATGGCGCGGGGCTAACGAACATCGTCTTCCGTGCCGGTGCGCCGCTGGCCCTGGTCGAAATCATCTCGAGCAGCAAGGTGTGGCGGCACCACTTCTACGAAATGTGCTCCCACCACGGATACTTCTACCGGCCTGTTCTCGGCCCCTCGACAAATCCGGCGGACGAAAACGCGCCGTTCGACGCCGATGTCGATGCGACCTTCGCGGCGATCGACGAGGCGCTGGCCTGGGAGGAGCAGCGATACTCGGCGTAAAGAGAATGTCTGTTCGCCATGAGGGGCGCCAAAGCGGGGCCAGCCCCACCCGAGTTCAACCATTCACCAGACGGGGCCTTAGCCTGCTGCTCGGCAAAAAGGCGATTAGCCTCAATGAGGTGCGAAGCTTTCCAGGCGAAAGCTCCATCGGGAACCGGGGCGGTATGATCCCCGCCACTTGCGGCACGTCCAGATCAGCGCTCCAATTGAGGTAGGTGACGACCAAAACTTTCGTAGTCAGGGGGTGAGATGCGCCTGCATTTCGCAGCATTCGCGCTCGCAGGGTTCGCGCTGCTTTCTAGCGGGGCGTCTGCCGTTGCAACGCCGGTGCACCCCGTCCCGTTCGTCGCAGAGAGGGCGCCGCGCGAGGCGGGCGAGCCGATTATGGCGATTGTGTCGCTCAAGTCGCAGCAGATCACCTTCTACGACGCCGACGGCTGGATCTTGCGCGCCCCGGTATCGACCGGCGTGAAGGGGCGCGAGACGCCGGCCGGGGTCTTTGCCGTCATCGAGAAGGACAAGGACCACCACTCGACCATGTACGATGATGCCTGGATGCCAAACATGCAGCGCATCACCTGGAATGGCCTCGCGCTGCATGGCGGGCCGCTGCCTGGCTACGCGGCCTCGCACGGCTGCGTGCGCATGCCTTACGGCTTTGCCGAGGAGATGTTCGACAAGACACGGATCGGGATGCGGATCATCATTTCGCCGAACGACACGGTGCCAGTCGATTTTTCCGACCCGGCGCTGCTGGCACCGGACGCAGCTGCCATTTCCACTGCTCCTGCTCGAGCGGAGGCGCTTGCCAGCGAGGCGGCGCTGGCTGCCGAGGCTGCCGACGAAGCGAAGACAGCCGCAACCGTAACGGCCCACGACGCAGCAGCACTTGCGGTATTGGTGCGCAAACTGCAGGTGCTCAAGACCCGCGCCGATGCCCAACTCGCGTCCGCCGGGAAGGCGCTCGCCGCGGCCGACCAGGCCAAGGCGCGGGCCGGGGACCTGAGGCAGAAGGCTGCCGCCGCGGCCGCGGACCTGGCGACGCAGCTCGACGCCGCCAATGCGGCCGCGACGGCAAGGGGCGATACCACCGGAGCCATAGACGGGGGCGCGAACAGAGAGGACGACGCGAAGCAAACCGTGGCGACAGTGGCGCCCGACGCGGCAGCGCTTGCCGAATCGACGCGCAAGGTGGGCTTGCTCAAGACCCGCGCGGATGCGGAGCTCGCGCTCGCCGACCAGGCGCTCGCCGGTGCGGAGCAAGCCGATGCGCGAGCCCATGATCAGCAGCAGGCGGCGGCAACCAAGGCCGCGGACCTTGCGGGGCAGCTGGACACAGCGATGGCGGACGCGAAGGCGAAAGTCGCCGAGGCCGCCGCCGCCAAGGACGCGATCAAGCCGGCCCAGATTGCGAAAGCCGCCGCCGCCAAGGCAGCGAGCGAGGCGCAGCTCCTGCTCGAGCCCGTCTCGATCTACGTCAGTCGCGCGACGCAGAAGATTTACGTTCGACGCAATACGCACAAGCCGGCACCGGACGGGGGCGGCGAGGTGTTCGACACAAGCATTGAGGCTCCGATCACGATCCGCGATCCGGAGAAGCCGATCGGCACGCACGTCTTCACGGCGATGGCGAGCAGCGACGCCGGCCTGCGCTGGACTGCGGTGACCATCGACGGTGCCGACGACGCCAGGGACGCGCTTGACCGCATTACCATCCCGCAGGACGTGCTTGATCGCATCGCGCCGACCGCGTTGCCACGATCCTCGATCGTCATCTCGGATGAACCGCTGAGCGCGGAGACCAACTATCGCACCGAGTTCGTGGCAGTGCTGAACAACTATCCCGAGGGCGGTTTCATTACACGCCGGCCTTCCACGGATGTCGTTGCCAGCCAGAAAGATGACGGCTTCGACTTCTTTGATCTTTTCCGAGGCAATTAGAAGAGCCGAGCTGCTCGCCCACAGCACGCACCAATGGCGCGCAGACCAATGAAGGCCACTATCGCTGACGCCGGAGTGCGTCGGCCGCGTCCGCCCCGATAACGGCGACACGCGTGCGATAAGTGCGCGTTTCACCAGGCTGGAGCACGATGAGCTGACCTGCTTCAGCCACTTCGTCACGGCCGAAACCGTTGGTGCACGGTTCGACACCGACCGCGTACTGCCCTTCGCCCATCATCCGCCACTCGATATAGTTCGGCATCGAACGCTGGTCGTAGCGAACGCTCACTCCGGTTCCGCCGAACAGGCGCGGGTTGAAGATGGCGACTTCGACGTTGCCGTCGTCGTCGGGGATCATGCTGTGCTGGAAAGTCTGCTGAACCCAGTTCTTCTGCGGCGCGATGAACCGTGACCAGCTTCTGCGATCACTCAGGTCTGCGGTGCCAAAAAGGAGGCGCGGAGGCCGCTCGACCGGAGCGATCAATTCCGAACCTTCATCGACGAATGGATACCCGATGTTGATGTGGTAGAGCAGCATATGCTCGGTCGGAAGAAAGCCGGCGTTCTCGACCACGTCCTCCATCGTAAACCATGAGGCGCCCATCTCGGCGCGGTAGGTCCGGGTCAGAACGAGGTTCTCCCCGTAGCTCTGCGCCTGCGTGACGCGGCCAACCGCTTCCAGCAGATACCGGTCTCCATCCCATCTTCCCCCGAAGCTCACGAGTTCGGCAGGAATGAGCGCGGCACGATCGTGCACGCCGTAACGTTCGGTGGGGCGCGCCGGAAAATTGTAGTGCGCGACCGAGGCTTCCTCGGGATTACCAATGTGTATCAGGCCGCAGGTATTATTGAATCCGCCGAGACCAGACCGCAGCCATCCAAAACCGGCCTGATCTTCGAAGTACCAGGGCCCCGGCATCAGGTTCGAGGGCATCCAGGCGAGCGATGCGCCACGAAAATCGGCGCGACCGACGTCAAAGCCGCGATCGACGCCGATCTCGAAGGTGAAACCTGTCCCCGTCCGGAATTCCAGAAGCCGCACCCCACGGGACGGTCCATTCTCCGAGGAGATGAGCCGCACGCCGGCGATCTGGGACAGATGGCCAACCCGACGCCGAAGGTCCTCGCCGGCGAGATGGGAGCCAAAGAAATCCATGTTTCCTCCCTATGTTATCGGTATCCTAGCGATAGGTTGGCTGGACGCAATGCAGTGGTTCGTCTCTAATTCGGTCGCCTACCGATCAATGGAGCTGCGGTGGTCACGGAAAAATCGACGAAGGCAGGCTTCGGTGCCACCATGGCTGAGGTCGCGGCGCTCGCCGGTGTCACCAAGATGACCGTCTCGCGCGTGCTTCGCCATCCGGAGAAGGTCAATCCGGAAACGCGCGGCCGCGTCACCGTGGCAATGACCAAGCTCGGCTATGTACCCAACCGCCTGGCCGGAAGCCTGACCGCCGGCTCTACCGGTCTTGTCGCGGCCATCGTCCCGACCCTGCGCCACTCGCTGTTCGCCGACACCCTCGAGGGAATCTCGGACGTGCTGTCGGGCGCGGGACTGGGGCTCTTCGTCTCGTCGAGCGCCTATCGGACAGATGTCGAAGAGAGCCAGATTCGGTCGATCCTCGAGCGTCGCCCGGATGCGCTGGTCCTGACCGGATTGACGCACACGCGGGAGACGCGCGCGCTCCTGCGCGGCTTTGGCATTCCGGTGGTGGAAACATGGGAGACGAGCGAGGATCCGGTGGACATGGTGGTCGGCTACTCGAATCGTGAGGCCGCGCATGCCATGACGGCCGAGTTGATACGGTCGGGCTATCGCCGCATCGCATTTGTCAACGGTCCGATGGAGACGAACGAGCGCGCCCGCCTCCGCGCCGAAGGATACATGGCGGCGATGCAGGAGGCCGGCCTGGCGGCCTTGCCGATTCACATCGTCCACGACGAGGCGGCGATCCTTCCCGAAACGGGTGCAAAGGCCATCCGGTCGCTCCGCCAGCAGACCGATCTCGATGCGGTCTTCTTCACGAGCGACGTGTTTGCCGTCGGCGCCATTCTGGCATGCCGCGAACTCGGCATCGACGTGCCGGGCCAGATCGGTATCGCCGGGTTCCACGATCTCGAGATCGGACGCGTCATCTCCCCGACGCTGACCACGGTCCATGTGCCGGCCATGGAAATCGGCCGCAAGGCGGGACACATGATCCTCGCCCGCCTTTCCGGCAAGCGCTCGCCGCAGCTGCGCCAGGATCTCGGCTTCAGCATCATCTCGCGCGAAAGCACCCGCCACACGCACTGACTTTGGATCTCTCCAAACCTCTCCGCGGCAGGATTGACAAGCCGACGGTTACCGGTAACATGCCTTGATCCGATGGGAAGTCGGAGTATGCGCCGACGAAAGCTCACGGCGCTTCAGGGAGGAGATACGATGCTCAAGACTTTTGTGGTGGCCGCCATTGCGGCCGCCCTTACGACGACTTGCGCCCTGGCGCAGGACAAGCCGACGATCGCGCTTATCCAGATCGACCTCACCAATCCGTTTCACCTGGGCGAGGTTGATGGGGCCAAGGAAGCGGCGCGCAGGGAGGGCTTCAATCTCGTCGTCACCAGCGGCGAGGGCGACGTGACCAAGCAGATCCAGGCGATGGAAAACATGATCAACCAGAAGGTTGACGCAATCTCCATCAACTTCATCGATGCCGCGGCCTTCGGTCCAACCATGGTGAAGGCTGCTGCCGCCCATATTCCGGTGATCTGTCTGCACTCGACGATCCCCGGCTGCGCGGCCACCCTCGGATTCGACGAACGCCACACCGGACAGATCGTCGGTGAATATTCTGCCAAGTTGCTCAAGGACCGCTACGGCGAGGTCAAGGGCGAGGTCGCGAACCTCCAGGGCCTGCTCGGCCAGGGCCTCAACACCGATCGCTCGGGTGGCTTCACCGACGTGATGGCCAAGTATCCGGGGGTCAAGGTCGTGGCGCAGGAGCCCACGAACTGGGATCCGACCAAGGCGGTGTCGATCACCGAGAACTGGATGACGGCCTATCCGAACCTCGACCTGATCTACGGCAACAGCGACAGCCTGACGGTCCCCGCCCTCAATGCCATCGACCGGGCCGGCCGGCAGGGCAAGGTCCTGGTGGTGTCGGTCGACGGCACCAAGCCGGGCCTCGATGCCGTCAAGAGCGGCGCGATGAAGAGTACGGTTCTCTTGGCCCCCCAATACTCCGGGTTCTGGAAGGCCTATTTCCCTTACCTCATTCTCACCAAGCATGACCCGCGCAAGGAACTGCTGATTCAGGGCGTCCTGGTGACCAAGGATAATGTCGATACCGCCTTGAAGCTGAATGCGGACTCTACCGGCAATATCCAGAAGTTCCCGTTTGAGAAGTCGCTGACGGACATCCTCGCCAGCTACTGAGCGAATCTGGTCCCGGCGCTTGGTCGCCGGGGCCTTCCATCCATCGCAGCAGAGCCGCACTCGCATGACCGCGCCACCTCCGATCGCCACCGCGCGTCATCCCCAGACCCTGCTGGCCGTTCACCGGCTGGCCAAGCGCTTCCCGGGAGTGATGGCGCTGGACGATTTTTCGATGAGCCTCGACGCCGGGCAGGTGCATGGGCTGGTTGGCCAGAACGGGGCAGGCAAGTCCACCCTCATCAACATTCTGTCCGGGATTTATGCGGCCGATGCCGGCACGATCGACATCGAGGGGCGCTCGGTCACCATCCGCGACGCACGCCACGCCCGGGCGCTCGGAATTGCCACCGTTCACCAGGAACTCAGTCTCTTCGCCAATCTGACGGTGGGGCAGAATCTCGTTCTCGGCCGAGAGCCGCGACGTCTGGCGTTGCTCGATCTCCCTGCCGTCCACCGGCAGGCGCGTGCGGTTCTTGATCGCCTTGGTCTGGAGATAGCCACCGACGCTCCTATCGGTACCCTGTCGCTGGCCGAGCGGCAGATGGTCGAAATCGCCAAGGCCCTGTCGACCGATCCGAAAGTGCTCATCCTTGACGAGCCGACCGCGCCGCTCAGCCAGCGCGAGTCGACTCAGCTGTTCTCCGCGATCGCGCAAATGAAGAACCAGGGCGTGGCGATCCTCTACGTATCGCATCGCTTCGCCGAGGTGCTGGCGCTGTGCGACACGGCAACCGTCCTGCGCAACGGCCGGCACGTGGTCACCACCAGCCTGGCGGGCTGGTCCGAGAGCCGGCTGACCGAAGCCATGCTCGGCGGCAAATCGGAGCGCTATCAGGCGGGCGGACGTCAAACTGGCGAACCGGCCCTCACCGTGACCGATCTTCACTGGAGCGACCGGGTACGCGGTGTCGGCTTTACGGTCTGCCGCGGCGAGATCGTGGGGGTGACCGGCCTGCTGGGAGCCGGCCAGAACGAGATCGCGCGTCTGATCGGCGGCGACATCGTCGCCGACAGCGGCGTCATCGAGGTCGCCGGTCGACCGGCCGCGCCCGGTTCACCTCACGACGCTGTGCAGGCAGGTGTCTGCCTGCTGACCGAGGAGCGCAAGGCCGAGGGCATCTTGCCGAACCTGACGCTTCGCGAAAACATTGCGGTCGCTTCGTTGCATCGGCGCCAAGGGCCGCTCGGTGTCGTGCGTATCCGGGTTGAAGACACTGCAACAACTGCCGCGGCCGCCGAATTCGGTGTGGTCGCTGCCTCCAGCGAGGCCGTCATGCGGACGCTTTCCGGCGGCAACCAGCAGAAGGCCCTTCTGGCGCGCTGGTACCTCGCAGACGCCGACGTCTTCGTGCTGGTCGAGCCGACGCGGGGTGTCGACGTCGGCGCCAGGGCAGACATCTATCGTCGCCTTGATGCGCTGGCCCGCGCCGGCAAGGCCATCATCGTCGTATCATCCGATCTTGCCGAGGTGCTGGCGCTGTCCCATCGCATCATGGTGGTTCGCGACGGCCGTATCAGCGCCGAGACCAGCCCCGAGGAGGTCGACGAGGAACGCCTGAACCTGCTGGTGCAGGGCGCTGCGTCATGAGCTTCCCAGCTGCCGCATCGACGAGCCGATCCTACCGCAGCCCCTGGACGGCGCTGCTCTCGCGCCACGCGATGCTGATTGCGGCGGTCGCGGTATTCGTCGTCTTTGCGCTGACTGCGCCGGTCTTCGGCACCTTCCCCAACATTGCCAACATCCTCAGGCAGTCGGCCTCGGTGCTGGTACTTGGCCTCGCCATGACGCTGGTCGTCATGGTGGGCGGCATCGATCTGTCGGTCGGCTCGGTCGTGCTCGCCTCCTCGACGCTGGTCGGCGCAGCGCTCGTCGCCAACTTGCCGCCGATTGTCGCGGCGTTCGCCGGCGTCGCCGCCGGTGCCGCCGTTGGCGCGCTCAACGCGGCGATGACCGAAGGGCTCTCGATCAGTCCGGTCATCGCCACCCTTGGCAGCATGATTGCGGTGCGCGGCCTCAGCCTGCTCCTGCTGCAGCGTTACAATTCCTGGGTGGAGATCAAGGGACCGCTGTTCGATGATCTGGCGCGCCCCAATGCCAGTGGTATCCCGCTCGATGCCGCCGTCGCTATTGTACTCGCGATACTGGTCTGGTTCGTGCTCAGGCGCACCGTGTTCGGACGCGCCCTCCATGCGGTGGGCGACGCGCCTGTCGCCAGCCGCCTTGCCGGCCTGCGCGTCAACGGCCTGCGAGCCTGGGCCTATGTCGGCTGCGGTGCGCTCGCAGGGGTCGCTGGCGTGCTGACAGCCGCCCGCACCGGCCTCATCAGTCCCTCGGTAGGCGCCGGCATGGAGTTCTTCGCGATTGCCGTCGTAGCGCTGGGCGCGGGCGGCCTGCCCGCCGGCAGGGTGAGAACCGAACATGCCGTGATCGGCACGCTGATCCTGATGATGATCTTCAACTATATGACCATCCGCGGCGTCCCGGGGACCTGGCAGACCACCGCCACCGGCTTGCTCCTGCTGGTTGCGATGATCGTCGGCCGGCTCATGCAGCGCGATGCCGGCAACGACAGCGCCGCCGGCGAGGCGTTTGCGGACGAATACGCCCGCATGTCGAAGACCGGCGCCTGGCTGTCACGTGCCGCTGTCCTGGCGGCGACGCTGCTTCTGGCACTGCTCTTCGCCGCCATCGATCCGGACTTCGCCACGCCCGCCAATCTCAGCGCACTGGTCGAGCAGAACGCTGCGCTCGCCATCGTTGCCGTCGGCGCCACCATCGGCATCATCTCGCGCACGATCGACATCTCGCCGGCTTCGGTGATCGTCCTTGGCGCGGTGGTCGCGGCGCTGGCTAACCGGATGGGCATCCCGATGCCGCTGGCACTGCTTGCCGGCATGCTCGGGTGCACGGCCGTCTACGCCCTTAACGGCCTCGTCGTTGGCGGTCTCAGACTCGATCCCCTGATCGTGACGCTCGCGGCCTGGATTTGGGCGCGCGGGCTGGCCGTGTCGCTCACCAACGCGACGACGGTGCCTTTCGATTTCGGCTTCGTCACCTTCATGAACACGCCACTGTTGTTCGGCTTTGGGCCGGCGACCGTGCTCATCGTCCTCGCGCTAGCCGTCGGGTGGGTCATCCTCAATCGCCTGCCGCTCGGTCTGCGCATTTACGCCATCGGCGGCGATCCGCGCCTGCTGCGCCCGGCCGGGGTCAGCGAGAGCCGGCTGCGTGTCGTCATCCTGTTGGTGATGTCGCTGTTCACCGCCGTTGCGATGGTGGTGATGCTGGGCCGGCTGGGTGCAGCCGCGCCTACCGCCGGCTTCGGGCTCGAACTCGACGCCATTGTCGCCGTGATCATCGGTGGGGCCTCCTTTCGCGGCGGCAGCGGCCGCATCCGCGATACCGTGGTCGGCGTTACGTTCCTGGCCATCCTCAACAACGGTCTTTCCGGTCTGCAGATGGGCGACGCCCAGTTTCTGCTGATCAAGGGATCGCTCATCATGGCGGCGCTCGCCCTTCGCGCCATTTCCCAAGGATACTTCTTACGGCGGGCAGTGGCGTGAGCGAGTGGCCCCCGATCGATTTTGGTCATACCGGATATGACGCCGCGTTCCGACGCGGCGATGTCTACGCAGTCGCGGCAGATCCGGTTCGCGCAAGAAAGCGGCCGCTAGCCATTGGCATCGCCGGCGCTGGCGGCGTCGCACAGGCCAAATGGATACCGGCAATCCGCCGCCTCCAGACGATGGGCGAGCCGATCAGCATTGTCGGTGTGGCGGACCCGCGCGAAGACCTCGTCACGAAGGCGGCAATGCTCGCGGGTGCCGCGGCCTACGCCAGCGCGGCCGCGCTGCTGGGACAGGCCAGACCCGATCTGCTGCTCGTGCTGACTGCCGATGCGGCCCACGCACCGGTGGCGAACGAGGCCATCAGTCGTGGAATCGCCTGTCTGGTGGAAAAGCCCCTCAGCCCGAATTTCGCGGAAGCCGCAGAGCTCGTCCACTATGCGAAAGCGCGCAACGTGCTGCTCGCCGCCGTCGCCAACAAGCGCTTCTCGCCACCTTACGCACTGGCAAAAGAGCTGATCGCGCGGCGCACACTGCACGGCGCGCCAACCGTGTTCACCGGCAAGTTCACGCTCGGCTATCCGTATGTCGATATCCTGGCAGGCGGCACGGTTCATCTGCTCGACCTGATGCTGTGGCTCATGGGCCCGGTCGCGCGCCTGCACGCTCGCGGAATCTACCGCGATGGCCGGGGCGGGGGCGGCCTCGCCAGCGCGGTCGTCTCGTTTGCCTTCCTGTCCGGCGCCATCGGCACGATCATGACGAGTGCAGCCGCTCTCAGCTTCAAGCCATGGGAGCGTGTTGAAATCATCGGCCGTAACGCGTTTCTGGTTGTCGACGATCAGATCGAGACCATCCTGTTCGACGACGAGACCGGCCCCGCGAAAAGCTGGCGGCCGACTGTTCCCAATACCCTCATGTTCGACGAGGTGTTCGGCGGCTACTGCGGGCTCCTCGACAACGTCCTGGATGCACTGCGCGGCCTCGTTCCCCTCGACGCTACCGGCGCCGATGGTGCCGCGGCGGTCGGCCTCATCGAAGCCATCCGCCGTTCCCTCGACGAAGGCGCCGAAATCGATATTGCCAGCGAAGGACTCGTCCCATGAAGATCGCGAAGCTCGAGACCTTTCTCGCCAACGCCGGGCAGCGCAACTACCTGTTCGTTCGGCTGACCACCGACACCGGCGTCACCGGCGTCGGCGAGGCCACGCTGGAGTGGCAGGAGCAGGCGGTCGCCACCATCATTAACGAGTGGGTGGCCTCGCGGATCATCGGCAAGGACCCGTTCGACATCGAGGCGGTCGTCGGCGACATGATCCGCGACCAGTATCAGGGCGGCGCGACCGTGATGACGGCGATCTCCAGCGTTGAGATCGCCATGTGGGACATCATCGGCAAGGCGACCGGCCAGCCGGTCTATCGCCTGATCGGCGGGCGCGCCAAGAAGGAGGTCGCGGCTTATGCCAACGGCTGGTACGGCGGCTGCGAGACGCCGGCGGATTTCGCGGCGCGCGCCCGGCAGGTGGCCGCACGGGGGTACCGTGCGATGAAGTTCGATCCCTTTACGACCGCGTGGAAACATCTCGACCGGGCCGAGGAAGAGCACGCGGTGGCGGTCGTCGAGGCAGTCGCCGCCGCCATCGGTCCCGGCGTCGGCATGATGGTTGAAATCCACGGCCGGCTGGGCGTCAGCGACGCCGTTCGTTTCATCGATCGTCTGGCGGGGCATTCCATCTTCTGGTGCGAGGAACCGGTCGCGCCGGAAAGCGTCGAGCTGCTTCGCCAGGTCAAGGATCGCACGCGGCTGCCGATCGCCTCGGGCGAGCGGCTTTACACGCTGGCCGATTTTGCGCGGTTGATCAATCTGCGCGCGGCCGACGTCGTGCAGATGGACGTCGCCCACTGCGGCGGCATCGCCATGGCCAAGAAGATCGCAGCCATGGCCGCATCGCAGGACATCGGCATCTCGCCGCATTGCTCGATCGGACCGGTGGCGCTGGCGGCGGCGCTGCACGTCGCGTGGTCGACGCCGAACATGCTGCTGCTGGAGAGCTTTGCCGAGTTCGACGTCGACTGGCGCAATGACCTCGTCAGCGGCTGGAACCCGCTGAAGCACGGGAGTTTCGCCTTGCCCGACGCGCCCGGCCTCGGCATCGAACTCGACGAGGCCGCGATCGCCGCACACCCGTACAGGCCGTTGGCGTTCCCGTCGTTGTGGGACAATTCCTGGCGGGATGAATTCACCGGCACCAACAAACTCGCCCGCATCAAGTAGCTCGAGGAAGACATGGTTGAGGATACGGAGACACGAACAGCGCTGGTCACCGGTGGTGGCGGCGGCATGGGGCGGGAAATCGCACGCCAGATGCTGGCACGAGGGCTTCGCGTTGCGATCGCCGACCTCAACGCCGCCGGTCTGGAGGAGACGGTGTCGGCATCAAACGCACGCGTGCTCCATCTTGCCGGGGACCTGACCAAAGACGGTTCTGCCGGAGCGGCGGTGGCCGCGGTCGTTTCTCGCTGGGGCCGGCTCGATGTCCTCATCAATAATGCCGGCTACGGCGTGATCGAACCGTTCCTTGAGACGAGCCAGCGTTCCTGGGAGCGGACCATGGCAATCAACGTCACCGCGCTTGCCATGCTGACTGCCGAAGCCGGCCGCACCATGAGGGACGCAGGCGCCGGGCGCATCATCAACATCACGTCGCCGGCTTCGCGGATGGCCCTGCCAAACTACGCGGCGTATTCGGCCAGCAAAGCGGCGGTCGATTCGATTACGCGGGCGGCGGCGGTGGCGCTGGCACCATACGGCGTGCAGGTCAATTCGCTGGCACCCGGCATGATGGACACTGAAATGCAGCGCTCGACCGAAGCGACGATGGCGCAGATCGAGGGCCGCAACGACTTCGCGGCGTTTCTGGCGGAACGTACCAAACGCATTCCGCTCGGCCGGCGCGCTGAAATCGGCGAAGTGGCGGCGGCGGTGGTGTGGCTCGCGCTCGATGCGCCGAACTACATGATCGCCGAACGGCTCAACATGAGTGGCGGGTTAGACAGGGACTGAACATGCCGGGAATTGCCAACCATCCGCCTGCGACGGCGAACATCGATGCCCTGAAGGCGCACGCGCACAAGATGCGCCGGCACATGCTGGTGATGGCCCGTGGACCCGGGCAGGGCTACATCGGTCAGGGCTTGGGAATCGCCGACGCCCTCGCGGCGCTCTATTTCCATGAACTCCGCTGGACGCCGGAAGATCTCAGCGATCCGGAACGCGACCGTTTTCTGCTGTCGACCGGGCATTATTCGATCGCGCTGTGGGCAGCGCTCGCCGAGGCGGGCGTATTTCCGCTCTCCGAATTGCCGACATACGGTGCCGACGACAGCCGCCTGCAGATGTCGACGCTGGACACGACGCCCGGCGTCGAGATCATCGGGGGCTCGCTCGGTCATGGTCTCGGGCAGGCCGTCGGCATGGCGCTTGGCCTTGGCCTGCGCGCTTCCGCCGGGCGCGTCTTCTGTGAGTTGTCGGACGGCGAGTTGCAGGAGGGCGCCACCTGGGAAGCTGCCATGTCGGGCAGCAACTTCCGCCTCGACAACCTGGTCGCGCTGATCGATTGCAACGGTATCCAGGCCGACGGCGCGCTGGTCATCGATATCGAGCCGGTAGCGGATAAGTGGCGCGCCTTCGGCTGGGAGACGCAGGAGATCGACGGCAACGATATGGCGGCGATTGTCGACGCGCTGGTTGCCGCGCGCGCATTGAACGGGCGTCCCCACGCCATCGTGCTGCGCACCAGGCCCGGCAAAGGCGTTCCCACACTGGAGCAGCGCGAGAAGGCGCATTTTGTTCGCGTCGATCCCGGCGAATGGGATGCGCTCATTCTCGAACTGGAAGGACAGGACTGATGGCGACCGCTCGCATCTTTTCCAAAGCCATGGGCGTTGACGAGGAAATCGACGCCCGTCCTGTGATCGACGCGCCGTTCGGCCACGCGTTGATCGACGTTCAGCGTCGGCGCGGGGACGTGGTCGGACTTACCGCCGACCTCGGCAAATATACCGACGTCCTTCCCTTCCGGGATGCCTTCCCCCGGCGCTTTTTCAACGTCGGCATGGCGGAGCAGAACCTCGTTGCCGTCGCCGCGGGCCTCGCCCGCACCGGCGTTGTTCCCTTCGCCACGACGTACGGCGTTTTCGCCACGCGGCGGGCCTATGATTTCATCGCCATCGCCTGCGCCCACAGCAACGTCAATGTGAAGATCATCGCCGGTCTTCCCGGACTCACCACCGGCTACGGTGGCACCCATCAGGCCATCGAGGATGTGGCGTTGATGCGGATGATCCCGAATCTCGTGGTCATCGACCCCTGCGATGCGACCGACATCACCCAGATCACGCACGCGATCGCCGATTACGCTGGTCCGGTGTACATGCGCCTCTTGCGCGGCAAGGTGCGCCAGGTCCTCGACCCCGCCACCTACCGATTCGAGATCGGCAAGGCCACAATTTTGCGCCAGGGCGGCGAGGTCGGAATAGTCGCGACCGGCCTGATGACGGAACAGGCTCTGGATGCGGCGACAATGCTCGCGCACGAGGGCATCGCCGCCGGCGTACTGCATGTGCCAACCCTGAAACCGTTCGATGCCGAAGCCGTCGCGGCGTTTGCGGCGAAGCACGACGCAGTGGTGACCGCCGAGAACCACGTCGTTGCCGGCGGTCTTGCGACGCAGGTCGCCGAATGCCTGTTCAGGGCGGGCGTCAACGTTCCAACCGAAGCCGTGGGCATCGCTGACGCCTTCGTCGAACTTGCGGCTGTCCCGACGCTCATGTCGCGCAATGGCCTTACGGCGGAGGGAATTGCCGACCGTGGTCGCCTGGCGCTTTCCAAGCGGGGCTGACCGGGCTCCGTTTCTGCGCGGGCAGAGTC
>Ga0265313_10001059_pt1 | contig 26712 bp, 20 predicted proteins | sample 4123metaG_FD_203122 | JGI IMG/M metagenome (GOLD analysis project Ga0265313, IMG submission 203122) | Rhizosphere microbial communities from Carex aquatilis grown in University of Washington, Seatle, WA, United States - 4-1-23 metaG | ecosystem: Host-associated > Plants > Roots > Rhizosphere >...
CGGCGGCGCGCAAGTCATACAACCGTTATCATCCTTACAACCCGCCCTCAGGTACTTCGCAGCTTCCTTCTTGGCAATAGGCTGCGCCGGCCGCCGCGCAGCGGCTTAGTCCAATTGGCGCCTTTGACGCCGCTCGCGCATCGCGGAAGGGGTGACCGCGGCGTGGAACGGGTGTTTGAAGGCAGAGGGCAGAAGGCAGGGGGCAGAAGGCGACGCCATTGCAAAATGCAAAATGTGAAATGCGAAATGCAAACTGTCGGAAGAAGCCCGTGCGAAGATAGCCGACTCGGTGGGAAACTTCGCGACCGCGAGATGCTGACGCTGCTGACGCCGTGCTGACGCTGCTGACGCTGGCGGCAAAACAGACGTGAAGTCACAAAGTCAAAGGTTTCAATGGGTTGCGAGCTTCGCTGACGCTGCTGATGCTGCTGACGCTGCTTTTCCCTTCTTTACGGGTGGGGGAGGGGGCGCGAAGCGCGGAGTGTGGAGCGCGGAGTTCGGAGGGAGGAGCACGGAGCGCGAAGAGGGGAAGAGGCAAAGTTGCGCCTGGAGCGAAATTCGCCGAAGGCGGCACCGGTGCGGAGAAGACAGTGGGCAGGGGCAAACGCATCCACACCAATCGATGGCAAAGCGACTGAGTTCACGGTCGAAGGTGACGCCATTGCAAAATGCAAAATGAGAATTGCAAAATGAAAACTGTAGGAGGAGGTCCGTAGGAGGCAGAGGGCCGTGGGCTACAAGAGATCACGGGGCACAATTCCGGAGGGCGGAGGAGGCGTCAAGAGCTCCGCTTTGCGCTGGTCGACCAATCGCCGGGCCTCGGGGAGCCAATCGCCCAAATCGCCGGCCATTGAAGGCAAACCCACCCGTCGCAACACCTGATTCAGCCGGTAACACAGTTTGCCGTCGTCGGCATAATCGCACAAGAATCGCTCTCGCAGAAAGAGCGAAACAAAAACACCCAGTTGCTCCGGCGGCCCCGTCGCCATGCGGCCCACCGCCGTCTCGACCTGTTGGGTATCGACCGCAGCCAGGGCCTGATAATACCGCTCAAGCCGGGCTGGATCGTCGGCGATCAGGCTGGCGTCGAGCAGGATTTCGACCAGGATGTGACCCAGAAAACTGGGCCGCATGCCATCGTCTGGCCCCAGACATTCGCGGACGCCAGCCGTGAATAGCAATGACAGCTCGGCGAACGCCCGCGTCGAGTGGAACCAGGCGTCGTCGGCGTGGTGCCGCGCGATGCCCCGCGCGACGGCGGCAAGCAGCGGGTCGGCGTCGTCGACGAACGGCAAGGCGTGCTTCGACCGTACCTTCACCCGCCGGGCGACCACGTTCAACCAGTCGGGAACTGCCGTTCCGGCCAGGAAATAAGGATCGTCGAGAAAGTGGATGCCGTGGGCGAAGTAGTTCAAGGAACGATACGCACTCGCGGTCGAGTCAGGCTGGAAAGCCTAACCTACTTGGTCAATCACTGATCTGCTGCAGGTACTCGTCGGAGGTGACGAACAACGTGACCAGATCCTCGTCGGACAATCCCTGGTTCATCTGCCGCACCCAGTAGCCGATTTCCGTTCCGCCACCGGTACGGCCGAGAAAGTGTGAGTAGTCGGCCTGGACGACGAAAACCTCATGTTCCGGGCTGGTCGCAATCGAGAGGACCACCTGCGACCGGCTTTCCCCGCGCGTCAAGGCAGCCAACCAAAAACTCTCGCCGTTGGAGTCGGCCGGGCGCTCGAAAAGCTTCAAATAGGTGGCGTCGATCCACAACGGGTTCGTGCCGCCGGCCTGATTAAAAAACTCATCGGACGCGATCAGCACGGCCGCCAGGCTTTCATCGGTCAGCCCGTGCTGCAAGGCGTCGATCCAATAACTCCGCCCGCCGGCGTCAGAGCCGCGGCCCAGGTACGTCTCGTAGGCGCGGTCGACAACCTGGCCATAATACTCCGCGCTGTGATCCAAAAGCGAAGCGACGTCGCTGAAAGGCGTTCCATGCAGGATCTCTTGCGTCATTGCCGTGAACGACGGCTGGTCGGCAGGGCGAAGGAGGATATCGCGATACGTATGGCCGACGAAATCCTGGGCGGTCGTGCCCTGAATGCCTCCGGTCGGGCCCTTGGCGATTGTGGCGGTCGTGTCGATCGTCGTCGTTGCGGTCGAGTCGTCGTCGCGCACCACCACGGTTATCGGATAAGGGCCCTCGTCCTGGAATAAATGCGAACCGCTCACGAGATACAGGCCTGGACCTCCGGAGGTCACGGTGCCCGCCGACGTCACCGCGTCGCCCCAGTCGATCGAGGCCGTATAGCTTCCCGCGGTAGCGTCTGAATCGTCGCTGGTGAACGAAGTGACCAGAACGTTCGAAAGCGGCGCGTTTTCGGTGCCGGTCACGAGCTTGGGGGTCGTTGTCAGCACGCCTCCTTCGTTGATGGTGGCCAACGTCGTGGCTGTGGCCGCGGCGGTTCCTGGAGCATCGTCGCTGATGGTTACGGTCGCCGTGAAAGTTCCCTCGTCGGCGTAAACGTGTTGACCGCTGACCGTAAACACCCCCGCGCCGCCGGTGACCGCCAGGCCTGCATCGGTTTTACCGTCGCCCCAATTGATGGTGGCCGTGAAATCGCTGGCCGGGGCCGCGAGATAGGCGTCGTTGAACGTGGCTGTGGCGGTGGCGGTTTGTCCTTCAAGGGCCGCGAAATTAGCGAACGAAGCCACGGACAGTCGATCGGCATCGGCGATCGTCGCCGTCGCTGTCGCCGACGCGATGGCGGTGCCCGGCGCATCGTCGCTGATGGTTACGGTCGCCGTGAAAGTTCCCTCGTCGGCGTAAACGTGTTGACCGCTGACCGTAAACAGCCCCGCGCCGCCGGTGACTGCCAGGCCTGCATCGATCTTACCGTCGGCCCAATTGATGGTGGCCGTGAAGTCACCGGCCGGGGCCACGAGATAGGCGTCGTTGAACGTGGCCGTGGCGGTGGCGGTTTTTCCTTCAAGGGCCGCAAAATTAGCGAACGAGGCCACGGACAGCTGGTCCGCATCGGCGATCGTCGCCGTCGCTGTGGCCGACGCGATGGCGGTGCCCGGCGCGTCGTCGCTGATGGTGACGATGGGCTTGAAGGTTCCCTCGTCGGCGTAAACGTGTTGACCACTGACCGTAAACACCCCCGCGCCGCCGGTGACCGCCTGGCCTGAGTCGATCGTACCGTCGCCCCAATTGATGGTGGCCGTGAAGTCACCGGACTGGGCAGCGGGGTAGGCGTCGTTGAATGTGGCCGTCGCCGTGGCGGTTTGACCTTCAACACTCGCGAAATCGGCGAACGAAGCCAAAGACAACTGGTCTGCATCGGCGATCGTCGCCGTCGCTGTGGCCGACGCGATGGCGGTGCCCGGCGGGTCGTCGCTGATGGTCACGATCGACGTGAAAGCCCCCTCGTCGGCGTAAACGTGCGTGCCGTTGACCGTGAACACACCATTGCCGCCGGTGACCGCCAGGCCTGGGTCGGTCTTGCCGTCGCCCCAGTCGATGGTGGCCGTGAAGTCGCCGGCCGGCGCCGTGAGATTGGCGTTGTTGAACGTGGCGGTGGCCGTGGCGGTTTGCCCTTCTTTGGCCGCGAAATCGGCGAACGCCACGGGCGAAAGCACGTCGGCTTCGGCCACGTCGGCCGTGTCGATGAGGCTGGCCGGCGGGCTGCCATCCGAAGGATCGGTGACCGTGACCGTGACGTTGAACGGCTTGCCGGGCGCGGTTTCGTCGGCGTAAGTATGGGAACCAGTGACCTCGAAGAGCGGGGTTGGAAACGCAACCACCTGATTATCGATGGGTGTGCCGTCACCCCAATTGATCGCGACCTGAAAACTAATGCCCTTGGCAACGTCCAGGCTGAAGAACTGGCCCAGGTTCACGCCGATATTGGCCGCCCCCTCTTTGAAATTCAGCGCCCCGGCCGGCGCGACAACTGCGACTGTCAGTAGCTCACGTGGCTCCAGGCGGAGCAAGTCGGGGCAGAAGGGGCGCAATCGGCGGCGAGTGGCGCGTGGGGACCCAATGGCACTTACGTGCGTGAGCCATCTGAGTCGAAGCATGATCAACTGCTCCTCACCGCCACCCGGCCATCTGTCAGTTCGCTCGTTGTAGGAAGTGCGGCGAGCTGGGAAACCAAGTACGAAGGTGGCACAGCAGCTTCCAGCCTAGAAGAAGCCAACATCCGAGGCAAGAAACTTCTCGGGGGCCATGCCAAAACTTGCGGCCTTAGCTGTATGCGAAGCTCGTGGGGCAGGTCTCCAACCTGCCGTACAACTCGCTATGACCCCTTGGAAACCTGCCCCACGGTGCGGTCACTATCTAGCCGGGGCATCGCTGACGCCTGCCGCCAGCCACCACTTTCACATGGGAGAATCTCCCATTGATGGCCGCGTGAAGTATAATCGGCCAAAGTTGACCATCATTGCCCCACGATTTGGAATTGCTTTTCCCGTTCGCCCTGGATCAGTTGGATAAGGAGTCGACCGTGACTCGTTTTTCTCCGCCGCCACGCCACCTGGTGAATCGCCGCGACGTCCTGCAGGCTGGGTCGATCGGACTGTTGGGCATCTCGATGGCGGACGTCGCCGCATGGCGGAGTCTCGCGGCGGCTCCCGCTCACAAACCGAAGGCGGTGATTTACCTCTTCCTCACCGGCGGGCCGTCGCAGCATGATACGTTCGATATGAAGCCCGACGGTCCGGCCGACTTCAAAGGCGAGTTCAATCCGATTGCCACGCGGACTCCAGGCATTCAGATCTGCGAACATCTGCCGCTCTTGGCCCAGCGCAGCCAGCACTGGGCCTTGGTGCGGTCGCTGACGCACAAGTCCAACGACCATTCGGTGGGCACCTACCTGATGCTCACCGGACGGTCCGAGGCACCTTCCAGTTTTCAGGCCAGCGTCCCGCAATCGGTCGACTGGCCTTCGATCGCGGCCATCGCCGGTCATGCGACAGAGCGCCGCGGCATCTGGCCGGGAAGTGCCGTCTTGCCGGAAAAGCTCTACCACTCGAACGCCGGTGTGTTTCCAGGGCAGTTCGCCGGACTCTTAGGCAGCCGTCACGAACCGTGGATGATCGAGTGCACCGACAAGCCGCACGCTTACCACTCGTATTCAGGCGCGTTTCCAAAGTACCTCTTCAACCTGCACAAAGGGGAGTTTTCCGATAAACTCGACTGGCGATTCGAAGTTCCCAATCTGACCTTGCCCGAGGGCATGCTTGCTTCGCATTCGCGCGACCGGTTGGCCCTTCTAAGCCTGGTCGAAAGGCAGCAGCGTCAGTTGGAAGAGACCACCGCGGTGGCCAATTACAATCGCGTGAGGCAGTCGGCCGTGTCGCTTTTGACCGACCCCACGGTGCGGCACGCCTTCGACGTCCGCAAGGCCGATCCACAAACGCTCGAACGCTACGGCGACAATTCGTTCGGCTGGTCGCTGCTGATGGCGCGGCGGCTGGTCGAGGTGGGCGTCAACATGGTGCAGGTCAACATGGGAAACTTCGGGAGTTGGGACCTGCACGGCAACAATTTTCCGCTTTTGAAGGACTTCCTATTTCCACCCACCGACAGGGCTGTGGCAGCCTTGCTCGACGACATAGAGGAAAGCGGTCTCTTGGAGAGCACGCTGGTCGTGATGGCCGGCGAGTTCGGCCGCACGCCGCGGCTCTCTCATCTCCCCGGGGGCGTTTACAAGTCGGCCGGCCGCGACCACTGGGGGCCGTGCCAAAGCGTATGGTTTGCCGGCGGCGGCGTGCGCGGAGGGACTGTCATTGGCGCTTCCGATGCCAACGGGGCTTTCCCCGCCTCCGAGCCGCAAACGCCCGAGAACTTCGCGGCGACAATCTACCACGCCTTGGGCGTTCCCCACGATGCCCAGTGGCACGACGTCACCGGCCGGCCGCACCATGTATACATGGCGGAGCCGATCAAGGGGTTGATGAGTTGATCCCGGCAGGGAACACTTTGAGCGCCGTACCATCGCGGCGGAACGAAAGACCGGCTGGTTTCAACGCGGCGGTGAACAATTCGTCGATGGTCGCCTCGTCGACCTTGAACGAAACGAGTCGGTCGAGTGTGATGCCGGCTTCGCCGATCGCTTCGCGGTCGATCTGCAATTCGAGCTTAAGCTTCTCGGCGAGTTGTTTCAGTACGGAGCCAAGCGGTTTTTCCTGAATCGTCAGCGTGTATCGAAGGTCGCCGGACCTGGCCGTCGCCGACACGGTGCGAGTCTCTTGCCCGCCGAGCTTTTCGTGGTCCTCGACCAAACCGCGAACAACGATCTTACCGCCGGCGACCTCGATCCGGCAGTCCGGCGCCAATTTCGACCAGCGCTCGGCCTTCTCGCGCGGGTTCTTGCCGCCCGGATAGCCCTTCTCGATCGCCACCAGGTCCGGCACGGCGACTAGCGTGAGCGTCCGGCCATCGTCATCGAAACGAAACGTCAGGTCGAATTCGCCGAGCACCAGCGACAACCGCTCGACCAGCGTCAGCGGCGGCAGGTCGGCGGCGGGCCAAAGGTCATGCGGGATTTGCGCGAGACTCTCGAGCTTCACCCCCGCCTCGCCGGCCAGTGTTTCAACCAGTTCCCGGGGCACCGCCAGGTCGTCCCAATTCCATGCTCGTTGGCGGAGCATTGCCTGACTGATCTTCTTCGAAGGCAATTGTCTGGCTTCGTTTTCGCGAAGCGTCGTCACGGTTCGCAGCCTTCGTGCCGCGGCCGGTGGAGCGAAGTAGGCCAGCGGACCGAACCACGACAAGCCCAGATGCTGGTCGCGCGCAATCTGCTGGAACACTTCGTCAACCGCCTCGCCGTCGAACGTCAATTCCAAGGTCCGATCGGGGTCGATGCGCCGGTCGAGCAATACGGCGATCCGCTGGCTGCGGGCCAGGCTGGCCAGCGCGCGACGCAATGGCATTCCCGACCAGGTAAGGCTCATGCGCTCGCCACGGTGTTGCCGCGCTTCAGGCGCCGTGCGCCAACGGACCGGTTCTTCGGCCGCGGCGCCGCGGACCGTCGTCAATGCAACCCAGACCCATACGGCCGGTGTCCAACAGCAAGCATTCGATCGGAAGTGATTCATACTATTCCATTTTGCGATAATTCCGTCGGGAAACAAAGCGGAAACGATGTTTTCCGCAGTTTGCGACTGGTCGTCCTGGCCGAGGTGATTAAACTGGAAGGGGTCAGGGGCAGACGGAAGACGGTTGGAACGTAACGACGCCCTTCACCGAGGAGCTCCTCCCATGAGCGACGCTGCGCCCAAGACGCCGTACCTCGAGTCGTTGTACCAATGGTATTTGGACGACACCGACGCGGCCACGTTCATCAACCGTGTTTCGGCGGCGTACAACGTGGGCACCCTCGAACGGCTGGCCGAAAGTGGCGGCCGATCGGCGCGCCGCGCCGCGGTGCTGGCGCTTGGCTCCCTGGCCGATTATGAGTCGAACGCCGTGTTGGGCCGGGCACTCAACGACGAGGATCGCGGCGTGCGAGTGCTAGCCGAGAACGGCCTGCGTTCGCTATGGTGTCGGGCAGGCGACGAAAGCCAGCGGCGGCGGTTGGAGCGCGTGATCGGGGCCAATTCCGCTCGGCGCTATCACGAAGCCATTATCCGCGCCACCGAGCTCATTGCGGAAGCGCCATGGTTCGCCGAAGTCTGGAACCAGCGGGCCATCGCCTATTTCGGTTCGGGCCGCTATGCCGAGTCGATCGACGATTGCAAGCAGGCGTTGGAGGTGAATCCATACCACTTCGGCGCGGCGGCGGGCATGGGGCAATGCTATTTACAGCTCAACAGGCCGCGATTGGCGCTGGAGAGTTTCCGCCGCGCGCTCAAGCTCAACCCCGACCTCGAAGGGGTCCGCGCCAACGTCGTCGCCTTGGAGCGATCGATGGGCAACGCTTGACTCAGGTAATTTCGGCTATCCTCGGCCGATTGACTACTTCAAAAACTGTTGGCACCAGTAGATTCGGCCATTGCGCGCAACGTACGCGGCGACGCCGATCCGCCGGTGACCGCGGCTGAGAATGTTCGCCCGGTGCCCCGATGAATTCATCCACGACCGCACCGCTTCGGCCGCCGATTCCTGGCCGTAAGCGATGTTCTCGGCCACTGGCTGGTTAGTATGTGTGAGCGTCTGGCGGGTCGTCATCCAGGTGGCATGCGTGCGGGCTGATTTGACCAGGTGCTGGTCGACGACGAGCGGAGCCAGTCCATACCGCTTACGCTCGGCATTGGTGTGCTGGATGATCAGGTGTTCGACCGCGTGAAGCTCCAGCGTCGTGGCTTTCGCGGCCTTGGGCTTGGTTTCTGTTGGAACGGGGTTGGGTATTGTTACGGGGAAGGCCAAAACGACCAACGACATCAGCGATTCAACCAGCATGGTTCACTCCTCTTAAGTTGCAGTGGTGTAGCGGAGTTGCAGTGGTGTAGCGGCCCCTCGCAACGCGCAAACGGCAAAACGGAATACATTCCGCTCCGCCGTTCTTCGTTCCACGGCTCAACGACGCAAACAGGCTCAAGCCCATTCTTCCGTCGGCGGGAACTTGGGTAGGTTGGTGTGACTTTTCCGGTAGAGTGGCCCAGTCTAGCTAGCCGATTCGTGCCCGCAAGGGGGCAATTCGACGACAGCAAACCCCTTAAGTGTGGGGTAATTGCAATTGTGTGCGGGTTTGTTATCGTTGCCGGTTCGGCGATACGGCCGCGATACCACCTGAATCACACGAGTCATTCCACAACCACGGAGAGATACCCCATGTCCATGTTCATCGGAGAAGCCCTGGCCGGCGACGGCAATGAGATCGCCCACATCGACCTGTTGATCGGCAGCAAGGACGGCCCCGTCGGCATTGCGTTCGCGAACGCTCTTGCCCGGCAGAGCGAAGGGCATTCGAACCTGTTGGCCGTGCTGACGCCCAACCTGGCGGTCAAGCCTGCAACTGTGCTGATCACCAAGGTGACAATCAAGGGCATGAAGCAGGCCGTGCAGATGTTCGGCCCGGCACAGGCAGCCGTGGCCAAGGCGGTAGCCGACTCGGTGGCCGCCGGCGTGATCCCCAAGGCCCAGGCCGAGAATCTGGTGATCGTGTGCGGCGTGTTCATCCACCCGGCGGCCGCTGACGACAAGAAAATCTACGAATACAACTACGAGGCCACCAAGCAGGCGATCGCCAGCGCGATGGCCGGCAAGCCGACGGCCGACGAGATGATCGCCGGCAAAGAATCGGCCAAGCATCCATTCCGCGGGTTCTAGCCAGGCGAAGCGCGGGAATGAGACGCTCGTGAGTTGCCATGAGTAAGCCCAAGATCCTGCTGCAGCTCGACACCGACCTGCAGCCGAGCGTATTCGACAGCGTGGTGGCGATCGACGCCGGGGTCGAACACCTGCTGCGCCACGGCGGGATCACGGCATCGATCGTACGCGAGCGGGTCCACGGGGCAATCTTCACCCGTGGCCCGGCCGACTTGCGTTCGACGGCGATATTCGTGGGCGGATCGGATGTCGCCGCCGGCGAAGCGGTGCTGAAGGAGATCCGCAAGTCGTTTTTCGGACCGTTGCAAGTCTCAGTGTTGCTCGATTCCAACGGCGCGAATACGACGGCGGCGGCCGCAGTCTGGGCCGCCGCCAAGCACGTCTCGCTCACCGGCGCGCAGGCGCTCGTCTTGGCGGCCACCGGTCCGGTCGGGCAGCGCGTCGTGCGGCTATTGGCGCGCCAGGGCGCGGTGGTCCGCGCCGCGTCGCGTTCGGCCGCCCGGGCGCAAGCGGTTTGCGACGCTGTCGCGGCCCAGGTGCCTGGGGCGAAACTCTCGGCGCATGGCTGCGCGTCGGACTCCGAGACTCAAGCCGCGTTGGAAGATTGCTCGCTGGTGATCGCGGCGGGGGCCGCGGGGGTTGAGCTGCTGTCGGAGCAATCGCGGCTCGCCGCGAGCCAGTTGAAGGTGGCCATCGACCTCAACGCGGTACCGCCCGCGGGGCTTGCCGGGGTCGACGCGATAGACCGCGGGAAGGACTGCCAGGGGGTCGCCTGTTACGGAGCGATTGGCGTCGGCGCGACCAAGATGAAACTGCACAAGGCCGCGATTCTTCGGCTATTCGAGGCCAACGACCAGATCCTCGACGCCGAAGAGATCTTCGAGTTGGGGCGGTCACTGTAAGAAGCTATTCGAAAACGCCGCGGCGAAAGAAATGCCAGCATTGCGTGGAAGCGAGGATATACTTCACGCAGCCGAGAATGAGAAATTCACGGTGGCTGGGGCAGACCCTAAGCGATGCCCCGGTCGCTATCCAGCCGGGGCATCGCTAACGCTCTGCCGCCAGCCACCAGTTTCTCGTGGCAGGATGTTTCATTGTCGGCCGCGTGAAGGATCATCACTCCGTCCCTGCCTGACGAACCTGCTCGCGTATCACGCGCATTGATCCCGGATATGGCAACAGGCGAAATCCGGCCCGCCAATGCCAGTGTGTGCTCGACTCGTTTCCCAACAGAAACGTGCTCGCGAGCTCGTGGTAACCCAGGCCAATCAGGCCCTGGACCGCCGCGGCAAGCAAGGCCATTCCCACGCCGTACCCCGCCTGCCAGGGGCTGACGAAGATCCACGTCAGGTGCGGCCGGCCCATGCGTCTGGCCACGGCATCGATTGGCGGCGGCTGACGCCAATGCCAAGCGCCAAAATCAATCGGATTGCGCTCGGGCAGTAGCGTGATCAAGATCGCCCCTAACAGCGCCTGGTCCGCCGCGAGAGCCGCCACGAAGCTGGCTTGGGTAATCAACGGCCCCTCCGCACCGTCGCGGGTTGCTTGCAAGCACTCCTTGGCCGCCATCTCTCGACCTTTGTCGGTAAGGCTCGCAAACGGCTGCACGCGGTGAAATGCCGCGGCGAAGACCCTTGCCATCGACTTCCAATCGCCGTCGGCCAACGGCCGGATGACGGTGTCGTCTTCTGGCTGCATCTCGAGGGGTAAGCTGAATTCGCTCAGATCGAGCAACGCATGATAGCTCTTGGGTCGCGGAGTCAACCAGGCTTTCCCGCCGAAGTACTCGTATTTATACGCCTGGTTCTGTGGCAGCTTCTGCCACTGCTTGAATGTGATTGGCAGCTTGATCGTTTTGAACCATTTGTCGATCATCTATCGGTCTCGCCATAGGATGCGGTCGTCGATACCGAGCGCCTGTTGGGCCGATGCAATATCGGCCTTGAAACGCGCGGCATCGACCGGGTATCCCGCCGTCGCCGCCAGGCCGGGCACGTGCCGGCGCCAAAAATCATTGAAGGCCTCCATGGCCAGCTCGCGAAGGTACTTCGAGGCCATCGAGGCCAGGGCGGCGGGCAGGTAACGTTCGGCCTTTGCGCGAAAGGCGACATCGACGCGCCGCTCGCCGCGGCCCCAGCCATACTGACTTTCGTCACGCCCCTCACAGCGGACTTCGACCAGCGCGTCGGTCAGGCACCGCTGCAACAGCGGCCTGTAGCGGTCGCGCCCACCATGCTTGTCGCAAATTGCCAGCACCGGCCCGGCCTCCAACGTGCCAAGCACATCGAGCACGTCGCCCAACAATTCGAGCGTGACAAGCGAGAGGACCGTGCTCTTGTTGAGGTGTTCCTCAATCCGTTGATTCCAAAGTTCAGGAAAGACCGCCCTGCAGCGCATCGCGACCAGGCGCACTCCGGCCACCTCGGCGCCGGCGCGCACCGCCGCGGCTTGCCGGTCGATCGTCGCGGCGTCGCGAGTTAACGGACGGTCGTAACCGTCGTGCCAGGGGAGCGACTCAACCCGCGCGAAGCCGTCGGCGTCGAGCGCTTCCCAGGCCTCGCGCCAACTCCTTGGCCGCGGGCCCACCCAAGCCAGCGCCGAGAGCAGGCCGAATTCGAGATCGGCGAGTCCGCCTGAGGGCCTGTAGACTACCTTCGAATCGGCCAGTAGCAGAGGGCGGCAAGCCCGGTCGACTTGATCGCCATTCGCCGCGGTCGTCCGTCGCCGAGTGGGGGGCGCGGCGGTCACGACATCGCGCAACGACTCATACAAGTCGGCTTCGCATGGATCGCCCGGCACTTGCCATACGCTCGCCGAAACGACCAACGGCCCCAGGTTAGGACCATATCCGGCTTCATCCGTTCCGACCAGGTATCCCACGCGAATTCCCTTGCACGTTGACTCGACCAATTTCGGTAGTTTACACGCCGCGGGCAAGAAAAACCTCGTTGGTGCTGCCACAGAGGCCAACTCTGCAGGCGACCGCCGGTAGCAACCCTGCCTGGCGTTTTGTATCATCATGCGCATGGTCAGCGTCCAAGCCAGCCCCCCCGCTGAAAGTTCGTCCGCCGCGATCCGCGTGTTAATCGTCGATAACGACGAACCGCACGCGCAGGCCGTGGCCGAGAGTCTGGGACGCGTTGGGTTCGACTGCACCGTGGCCACATCCGGGGCCGAAGGGGCACGGCTCATCGAACAGGAGACCTTCGACCTGATCATCACTGACCTGGTGATGAATGACGTCGACGGACTGGAAATCCTGGCCCAGGCCAAGGACGACCTGCCCGACGCCGAAGTGATCCTGGTCACCGGCCACGGCAACGTCCCCTCGGCGGTCACGGCGATGCAAAAGGGGGCCTTCAACTACCTTGAGAAGCCACTCGACATCAGCCAGCTTCGGGCCGTGGCCGACAAGGCCGTCGCCGCCACGCGCCTGCGGCGGGCAAACGCCGAATTGAACCGCCGGCTCGACGAAAAGTTCGGCTTCGAGGGGGTCGTCGGTTCCAGCCTCGAAATGAACAAGGTGATCGGCCTCTTGAAGCGTATCGCCCCGACCAACGCCAGCGTGTTGATCCAGGGGGAGACGGGCACCGGTAAGGAACTGGTGGCCCAGGCGATCCATCAGAACAGCCCCCGCAAGAACAAGCCCTTCGTGGCCCTCAACTGCGCCGCATTGAGCGAGAACATCCTCGAAAGTGAGCTGTTCGGGCACGTCAGAGGGGCTTTTACCGACGCCTCCAACGACCGGATCGGCAAATTCGAGTACGCCCACGGAGGTACTTTGTTCCTCGACGAAGTGGGCGACATGCCTCTAGCCACGCAGATCAAGCTGCTGCGGGTGCTCGAGAGCGCCGAGATCACGCGGGTCGGTTCGAACGAGCCGATCAAAGTCAACGTGCGGATTCTTTCGGCCACCAACCGTAACCTCGAGCAACAGATCGCCATCGGCGCCTTTCGCAGCGACCTTTTTCACCGCTTGAAAGTCGTCACCGTCGAATTGCCACGGCTGGTGGAGCGGAGCCAGGACATTCCGCTTCTGATCGAGCACTTCATCCGGCAGTTCGCCAAGCGGCACGAGAAGACCATCAAGAGCCTCTCGACCGCCGCGCGGCGGCGGTTGATGGGTTATGACTGGCCGGGTAATGTCCGCGAGCTGCGCAATACGATCGAGAGCATGGTCGTGGTCGACGCGGACGGTGTGCTCGACGTCGACGACCTTCCGCGGGAGCTGGCGGAATCGGCCGAGGCGGGCGGGGAGGCGTCGTCGAACCATCTGACCAGCCTGGTGGGCCGGCCACTGACCGAGATCGAAAAGTTGTTCATCCACGAGACCCTCAAGCTGGCCGGCGGCAACCGCGAGGAAGCGGCGCAAATGCTTGGCATCGGCGAACGGACATTGTACCGGAAGATCAAGGAATACGGCCTGTAGTCGACCACTCGCCTAAACCCGAACGGATTCGATGCCCCCCATACGACAACTGCCGACGAGCGTGGTGAACAAGATCGCGGCCGGCGAGGTCATCGAGCGGCCCGCGAGCGTCGTAAAAGAGCTCGTGGAAAACTCGCTCGATGCCGGTGCCACGCGGATCGATGTTTCGGTCGAGCAGGGCGGAACCGAGTTGGTTCGCGTGGTTGACGACGGCGGGGGAATTCCGCCCGACGAGTTGCTTTTGGCAGTCGCCAGCCACGCCACCAGCAAGCTCACCACCGCCGACGACCTGTTTCGCGTTCGCACGCTCGGTTTTCGAGGGGAAGCCCTGGCCTCGATCGCCGAGGTGAGCCGGTTCATCCTTCGCAGCCGCGCCGCCGAGCGGCCCGACGGGGCGGAGTTGGAGGTGGTCGCCGGGCAGCCGGCCGCCGTGGTGCCGTGCGGCGCTCCGCAAGGCACCTCGATCGAAGTGCGGAACCTGTTCTTCAATACGCCCGTCCGGCGCAAGTTTTTGCGCTCGGTGCAGACGGAAATGGGTCACATTTCCGAGGTTGTCACTCGGTTGTCGTTGGCTCATCCGCGGGTACATTTTACGCTGCGGCACAACGCCCGGTCGGTTTACGACCTCGCCCCGAACGACGATTGGCTGGAACGGATCGCCGGTTTCTTCGGCCGCGATCTGGCCAGCGACCTGATCTGGGTGGAAAGCCGCGACAGCGACATTTGCCTGCGCGGTTTTGTCGGCCGTCCCAACTTGAGCCGACCCAACGCCAGGATGCAGTACTTGTTTCTCAACGGACGCTCAATCCGCGACCGTTCGTTGGCGCACGCGCTGGGCGAGGCTTACCGTGGGCTACTGTTAACGGGACGGTTTCCCGTCGCGTTCCTCTGCTTCGAGATGCCGCCCGATCAGGTCGACGTCAACGTCCATCCCACGAAGCTTGAAGTCCGCTTTCAGGACGGCGGCCGTCTGTACAGCCAACTGCTCGGGACGTTGCGGACCAGGTTCCTCACGACCGACTTGACCCACCGTATCGACGCCAGCGGGGCCGCCGGCGCCGCCGTTTCGGCCAATCCCGCGCAGGCGGTTGATCCGGAACGAGCGGCCGAGTTGCGTCGCGAGCTGGTCGAATGGGCCCAAGGACAAGTGGCCGCTTGGGCCCCCAGGCAGCCGGCCAATGGAAACACCGCGCAGCCCGCTGATGGAAAAAACGCTGTCCCCACCGGCGCGTGGGTCGAAGCCCCAGAGCCGGCGCGGCAGACTCGATTCGACGTAACGCCGCCACGTCCCGCGGGCGAGCCGTTACGGCTTTCGCCCATTTTCGGTCGGCCGATGACGGCGAACACCGCGCGGGACGAATCGGCTTCGGCCGTCGCGGCCGAGGCCGAGACTTCAAGCAGCGCCGACACGATCGCCGCCGGGCCGATGGTCCGTCCGGAACAACCGATCGCCGCTTTGCAGATTCACAACCGATATCTTGTGGCCGAAAGCGATGAAGGGGTGGTGGTGATCGACCAGCACGCCCTGCACGAGCGAATCCTGTACGAGCAGTTCCGATCGTCGGCGCTTTCCGGGGCACTCGAGTCGCAGCACCTGTTGGTGCCCGAGCCGGTCGACATGAGCGGTCCTGAGTCGGCGGCGGTGCTCCAGCGGCGCGAGCTCCTGGCCCGATTGGGAATCAAAGTCGAGCCGTTCGGCGGCGATACGGTGCTGGTCTCGAGCTACCCAGCCATGCTCGCCGGCACAAGCCCCGCCGAATTGTTGCGCGATCTGGTTGGTCGGCTGCTGGATGCCGGACGCGAGCCCGAACGCCGCGATCTCTTGGACGAGCTTTTGCACATGTTCGCCTGCAAGGCGGCCGTCAAGGCCGGCGACCACCTCACGTCGGGCGAAATCGCCGCCTTGTTGGAGCAGCGACACCTGGCCCAAGACACCCATCATTGCCCCCATGGCCGGCCGACGGCGCTGGTCTTCACCCGCGAGGAGCTGGATAAGCAATTCAAGCGGACGTGAGAGTTGTCATTGGTCCTTGGTCATTCTCACGGGTCTTTCATGTCTTCATCTCCATATCTCCTCCGTATCCCCCTATCCCCTCCCAATAACGGTTCCGGTCCGTGTCGTTCGTTTATTTTCTAACGGCCCTATTCGGTTGCGGCCGGCAGCTTCCGACGTAAAATAGACAGCGGCCCGCTCAAAGGCTAGGATGCGAAGATGGCCGTCGGGGGGCACGACAGCCACCAGCCACCAGCCAACGATACGCCACTTATGATTTGCGTCAGTATTGGACGAGGCCGCCACCGGCACGTGATCGCCGAACACAAGCACCTGGTGGAGCAAGGCGCCCAACTCGTCGAGCTGCGGCTCGATTACATCAATGGCCAGGTGAACCTCAGGCGGCTCCTCCCCGACCGGCCCGGACCGGTGATCATAACGTTGCGCCGGCCTCAGGATGGCGGCAAGTACAGCGGCACGGAGGATGAGCGGCGGATTCTGCTGCGGACCGCCATCGCCGACGGCGTCGACTATGTCGACCTCGAAGAAGATGTGGCCGGGGCCATCCCCCGGTACGGCAAGACCAAACGGATCGTCAGCCTGCACGACTTCCGCAAGACGCCTGCGAATCTGGAGGAGATCCACGCCCGCCTGGCAAAGCTCGACGCCGACATTGTCAAGATTTCGACCTTGGCCAACCACCCGCACGACAATGCGCGAATGTTGCACCTGGTCCGCCAAAGCACGATCCCGACCGTGGGCATCTGCATGGGCGACATCGGCACGCCGTCGCGGTTGCTGGCCGGCCGTTGCGGCGCGCCGTTCACCTATGCGACGTTCCATCACGAGCGCGCGCTGGCCCCCGGCCAGCTCAGCTTCGATCAGATGAAGCACGCCTATCACTACGACCAGATCAACGCTGAAACCGAGGTCTATGGCGTGATCGGCGACCCGATCGGCCATAGCCTCAGCCCGCTGGTTCACAACGCGGCCTTTCGCCACCTGGAACTGAACAAGGTTTACTTGCCGTTTCGGATCCCGAGAGAGGATCTGGCGAGCTTTCTCGAAGATGCGCCGGAATTGGGGATCAAGGGCCTGAGCGTGACGATCCCACACAAGGAAGCGGTGCTCAAGCGGCTCACCAAGGTCGATGGCGCGGTGCGGGGTGTGGGGGCAGCCAATACCGTCTTGTTCGAAGCCGGCCAGATTTCAGGGCACAACACCGACTACCGTGCGGCGATGGATAGCCTGCAAACCGCGTTGGCCGAGGGGAGCGCGGAACGGGCCGACCTGGCGAACAAAGTGGCACTGGTGCTGGGGGCGGGCGGGGCCGCCAAGGCGATCGCCTTCGGCTTGCAGCGCCGTGGTGCGGAGGTCGTACTGGCCAGCCGCACACGGGAACGGGCCGACAAGCTGGCCGAATCGCTGAACGTCAAGGCGGTCGATTGGGGAACTCGACATAATTTCTGGGTCGATGTGCTCGTCAATTGCACGCCCGTCGGCATGCACCCCAACGTCGATGAAACGCCCTACGATAAACACTACCTGAAGCCCTCGATGGCCGTCTTCGATACAGTTTATAACCCCGAGAGCACGCTGCTCGTCAAAGATGCGCGGGCCAGGAGCTGTACCGTGATCACCGGCGTCGAGATGTTCATTCGACAGGCCGCTCTGCAATTCAAACTATTCACTGGTCATGAAGCGCCGTCCGAACTGATGCGCGACGTCCTCAAGCGGGCCATCGGACCGGCGAAATACTGATGAACATCGTTCTGATCGGCTATCGCGGCACCGGCAAATCCACTGTCGCGCGGCAGCTCGCCTTGCGGCTGGGATGGGACTGGGTCGACGCCGACGTCGAGGTCGAGTTGCGCGCGGGTAAGTCGATTGCGGCGATCTTCGCGGACGACGGGCCGGAGGCCTTTCGCGACTGGGAATCGGCCGTACTGGCCGATCTAGCCCATCGTGAACGGACCGTGCTGGCGGCCGGTGGCGGCGCCGTGTTGCGCGAGGCAAACCGCCGGGCGCTTTCCGCGGGAGGCAAGCTTATCTGGTTGCAGGCCGGCCCCACGACCATCTCCCAGCGCATTGCCGGCGATGCGGCCACGGCCAGACGCCGACCCGGCCTCACGGCGGCGGGGAGCGAAGACGAAATCGTCGCCGTATTGGCCGAGCGGATACCGATTTACCAAAGCTGCGCCGACGTTGCGATCGATACCGAGGGCAAAACGCCCGGCGATGTCGCCCTGGAAATCATGGCGTTTTTGGATCTTTCTTCCCAGGCGGAGTTGGCATGAATCAGGTCCTGAACCTTCCCATCGAGATCCGTATGGCGGTGCTGGCGGCCGTTGGCGTCATCGCCGGCAGCTTCGTTAATCTGGCGATCCACACATTTGGATGGGAACCGCGGCCGTGCAATCCCTGGTCGCGGCTGCACCCCTTCGACCAGCGCAGCCGTTGGCTCGACCGCTTGCCACTGCTCGGCTGGTGGCGGCTTCGCCGCAAGAGTGCCGAATTCGGCGGTGGCTTCTGGGTCCGCCCCTTGCTGGTGGAATTGCTGGCCGGGGCACTTTTCGCCGGGCTCTACTGGTGGGAAATTGGCCAGGAGGGGCTGGTGGGCACGATTCCGGCGCCCGCCATCGGGCCAAGCCCGGCGACTTTCGAGATCATGCACTTCATCTGCGCAAGTCACCTGCTGCTCGTGCTGTTCATGTTGGCCGCGTCATTCATCGATATCGACGATCAGGTGATCCCCGACGCGGTGACCGTGCCAGGAACGTTGCTTGGCCTGGTGCTGGCGGCGGGCTATTCATGGAACTTGCTGCCCGGTCGGGTTGACGTCGAGGCCGTGGGGGCGTTCATTACGCAGTTCGTTGAATTCGTCACGTTTCTTTACCCATCGTACGACTCGCTTCGAAACTGGCCGCCGGTTTGGGAGTCGATCATCGGCCTGGCTTTGGGATTGTTTTGTTTCTGGGGGTGGTGCCTGGCGCTGTTGCCGCGGCTGTGGCGACCCAGCGTCGGCCTGCGAAAGGCCGTGCGCTACCTATTCGCCCACGCGCTGCGCAGCGAGGCCTGGCCGACGATCGCCACGATCGCCTTGGTCGGAACGTGCGGCATCGGGCTGGTCTGGTGGCAGGGGAAAGAGCATTGGCTTGGTCTGTTGACGGCGCTGGTCGGCGTGGCGGTGGGCGGCGGGGTGGTATGGGCCGTGCGGATCGTGGCCGGTTTCGCCATGGGGCGCGAGGCGATGGGGTTCGGCGACGTGACGCTGATGGCGATGATCGGCGCCTTTCTCGGCTGGCAAGTTTGTCCGATCATCTTCTTCCTTTCACCCTTCATCGGGTTACCACTATTGTTGGTTTGGTCGATTTTCTGGCGCCAGCGCGAGATCTCGTTTGGCCCGTTTCTGTGTCTCGCCACATTGGTTTCGATCGTTTTCTGGCGACCCATCTGGGACTTTGTCGAGCCGTGGTACGTCAGCGGCTGGCCGCCCGTCGGCAACCCGGTGATTCCGCCCGGCTGGCTGGTGCCGGCGGTCCTGGTCTGCTGTCTCGCCTTGCTGGCCGTGATGTTGGGCGGCCTGCAGATCATCCGCGACGTGATCGACTGGCGGCGGTCGAAGAACAAGCCGACCTGAACGTAGGTCGGTTTTCCGGCCTGACGACCGTGGAAGGCAGGTTTTCAACGGGCGACAAAATGGTTCGGCCGTGCGGTCCGGCATGGGCTACACTTCTCTATGCACCGCTGGTTTGAAACCGTGACCGATTTGGCGGCCCAGGCCGAGGTCGTTTGCCGGCGGCGGTACGGTGTGATTGAAGTCGCCGACGGCCGCTTCCAACGACTGCGGCTCCGGCCACTGCCAAAATTCATCACGCTCACCGACGCACTGATTTGGGGCCACTGGTTTCATCGCGCCCGGCCGGGTAATCGTTGCTGGCTCTATTACAGTCAGCCGCGGTCGTTTTCGAATTTCCTGGCCCTGAAATTCATGGTCTCGACTCGCCAAACCACGATGTCCACGATCTACACGGCGTTGGCAGTGCTCGACGATATTGCCCGGCTGAAGCGCACCGACGCATTGCTTTGCGACGTAAGCAACGCGCGGATTTCCGAACGGATGATGGCCCGTCAGGGTTGGGAGGCTCACAAACCCGCGCGCTGGCACCGCAACTACGTCAAGCGGTTCTACGGAGTCTACCCTCCGCCGGCGGAGGGGCCAGGCTACGATTTCCAGGTTACCCGCGGAGAGTCGGTCGCAGGCTGTAAGGCTTAGATCCGTAGGTCTTTGTCTCAAGTTTGCCCTTGTATCGATACTTTTACTTCGCTACCATCCCGCCCGCAAAGTGCGGGATCGTTCTGCGCGGGAGCCGGGCTTTCGGTCCGGTGGCGGAACGCATGTGCCCGCACGCTACCTTTCGGGACCGTCCGGTGGCGGCCCTTAATCTTTTCGTTGGAAGAGGGAGAAGGTCGCCATGCGACGCGTCGCACGAGCGCCTTGGCTGTGCATGGCCGCGTTGGCAGCGGTGGCGGGCTGCGCGCAGAACTCGTACGTCGTGCAGGGGCAGTTGCAAACGCTTCAGCAGCAGCACGCGGAACTGACGCAGCGCTATGCCGAGCTGCAGAGCCGGATGACGCCGCTCGATCAGGACAACGCCGAACAAGCGACCTTGCTGGCCCAATCGCAGCAGCAACGGCGGGTATTGGAAGAACAGGTCGCGGCGCTGCGCGAGCAATTGAACACGGTCACGTCGCAATTGGCCAAGACCAGGGATGAGCACCAGCTCGTCGAGAAAAAGGCCGCGACACTGGCGGCCTCGGTCAAGCGCCGCGTCGGGGCGACGATCACGGCCAACAACAGCTTGCAAGAGCGATTGCCGGCCGTTGACATTCCCGGCGTTGAGGTCCGGCCCGACGGCGATGTGATCCGCATCGAGTTGGCTGGGAGCCAACTGTTCGAGTCGGGCGGCGCGCGGCTGCTGCCGCAGGCGCCGGCGTTAATCGATCGGGTCGCCGCCGAACTGGCCAAGACCTACCCCGATCAGATCATCGGCGTCGAGGGATACACCGACAGCGATCCGATCCGTTCGAACAAATGGTCGAACAACCACCATCTTTCGGCCGCGCGCGCCATGGCCGTCTACGATTATTTGACTGCCCGTACCCGGTTCCATCCCGGCCAGCTTTTCGTCGTCGGGCACGGCTCGAACCATCCCGCGGTCTCCAACGGCACTGCCGCCGGCAAGGAACGCAACCGCCGGGTCGAGTTGGTCGTCTACCCCGAGCGCGTCGAGGGACGATAGCCACCTGCCCCACGTTTGGTTTTCTCCTGCCGCCCGACTAGAATCAACGGGTCGGCCCTGAACCCGCCATACTCTGCCGGTGTCCGACCTGCGTCGCGGCATTGCCGCGCTGAAACCGCTTTCCCCGAGCAACCCGCATGATCGCGATCGTCGACTACGGCATGGGAAACCTCCGCAGCGTGCAAAAGGGGTTTGAGCGGGTCGGTCATGCCGCGACGATCACGAACGACCCCGACGTGATTGCACAGGCGGGAAAAGTCGTGCTGCCCGGCGTGGGGGCCTTTCCAGACGCCATCGGCGAGCTTCGTCGGCGCGGGATGGTGAAACCGATCGTCGATACGATCGAGGCCGGCAAGCCTTTTCTTGGTATTTGCCTGGGGTTGCAATTGCTCTTCGAGGTCGGCTGGGAAGGAGGGCGACACGAGGGGCTGGGTGTGCTGGCCGGCGAGGTGGTCCGCTTCGAAGTACCGAGCGAATACAAGGTGCCCCACATGGGCTGGAACCAGATTGCCATCCGCAAGCCCGCGCCCCTCTTGGAAGGATTGGCCGACGGCGCTCACGTGTACTTCGTGCATTCGTATTACGTCGTGCCCGCCGATCGTGGTGTGATCGCGACGGAAACCGATTACCCAGATCCCTTCACCTCGATGATTTGGCGCGACAATCTCTACGCCACCCAGTTCCACCCCGAAAAAAGCCAGGCCGACGGGCTGCGGATACTGAAGAATTTCGCGGAATTGTAGGGTGATTTGGCGTTGTGGCCGCCGGCGTTCAAGAGGGTGATCACTCGAGGGTTGGTTGAAGGGATTGGCGTCGCCGCACTTGCCCGGCCAAGCCTCATCGCGGCGGAATCGAATCGGCATAAAGCTCTAAACGCCACAGGACACCCGTTTACGCATCCCAGTGGCCCGCCGCGCTTGCATGCGCGTTTTTTCTGTGGCATATTCTGGACTTCCACTTCGGTCGGTGTATCGTCGAGAAAGGTCCAGGCGCGATGCAGATTTGGCCGGCGATCGACCTGCGCGGCGGCAAGTGCGTGCGCCTGCGCCAGGGCGATTACAACCGCGAAACCATCTTCGGCGACGATCCCGCCGCCATGGCCCGCCATTGGGTCGACAAGGGCGCCGAATGCCTGCACCTGGTCGACCTCGACGGTGCCCGCAATGGCCGTCCGGCGAATCTTGACAGCGTGCGGGCGATCCTGGCCGCGGCCAACGTACCGTGCGAGCTGGGGGGCGGCATCCGCGACGAGGAAACGATCGGCCGGTTGCTTGAGCTCCGCTTGGACCGGCTGGTGATCGGCACCAAGGCCCTGGCCGACCCCGATTGGCTGCGTGGCGTTTGCCGGCGATTTCCAAAGAGGCTGGTGCTGGGGATCGATGCCCGCGACGGTCGCGTGGCCACCGACGGCTGGCTGGAGGTGAGCGAAATGGGCGCCGTCGAGCTGGCCCGCCAATTCGACGGCGAGCCGCTGGCCGCCTTGATCTACACCGACATCGCCACCGACGGCATGCTCGCGGGGCCCAACGTGGCGGCGATGGCCGAGATGCAAGCGGCCGTCAAACTGCCGGTGATCGCCTCCGGCGGCGTGAGCCGTTCATCCGACGTCGCGGCCCTAGCGGCGGTGCCTGTGGCGGGCTGCATCATCGGCCGCGCGCTGTACGAAGGCACGTTGAATCTGGCCGATGCACTGGCCGCGGCCGCGCTTGCCGCGAAGCCCTCGGCGAACACCGTTTGATTCCAAGCGTAGCTGTAATTGAAACACTGATCCCGCTTTTCATCCTGCTTTGGCCCCCAAAAGGAAGCTTCCATGGCGCAACGCAAAGTCGAGGACATTCGCAACATTGCCTTCTGTGGCCACGGGTCGGCCGGCAAGACGACCCTGGTCGACAAGCTGCTGAACAAGACCGGCGCGGTCACCCAGCCAGCCAGCGTCGACAACGGCACCAGCATTTGCGACTTCGACGATGAGGAAAAACAGCACAAGTACACGATCGAGTCGAGCCTGGTGCATTTCGAGCACGGCGGCAAGTACTTTCAGGTGATCGACACGCCGGGCTATCCCGACTTCATCGGCCAGACGCTGGGGGCCCTGCGGGCCGTCGAGACGGCCGTGATCGTGATCAACGCGCACGCGGGGATCGAAGTCAACACGCGCCGCGTGTTCCAGGAAGCCGGCAAGGCCGGCCTGGGGCGGATGATCGTGATCAGCAGGATGGACAGTGACAATATCGACTTCCCCGCATTGCTCAAGAGCATCCAGTCGCTGTTCGGTCCGGCCTGCATTCCGCTCAACGTGCCTTTGGGCAGCGGACACGATTTCCGCGGAGTGGCCAGCACGCTCAAGCCGCCGGCCGACACCGCCGGGGCACTGGTCGACCCGGCTGAGATCGGCACGCCCTTGATTGAGTCGATCATCGAGAACGACGACGAAGTGATGGCCCGCTATTTCGAGGGCACCCCGCCGACCGATGACGAGCTTTCGCGGCTGATCGTCGAGGCGATCGCCCATGGGAGCCTGGTGCCGATCGTCTGTTTGGCGGCGAAGGCCGACGTGGGCGTGAAGGAGCTGTTGGACGCGCTGGCGTTTTGCGCTTTGCCCCCCGGTAAAGTGTTCCGCAAGGCCACGAAAGAAGACGGCAATGAGGTGACGCTTTCGGTCGATCCCGACGGTCCGCTGGTGGCCCAGGTGTTCAAGACGCGGATCGACCCCTTCGTGCAGAAGTTGAGCTACATACGGCTCTATTCTGGCACCTTGAAGAAGGACGAGACGATCACCGCTTCGACCTCGCGCCGCGGAGTGAAGGTTACGCAACTCCTGCGGGTTCAGGCCAATCATACCGAGCCGATCGAAAGCGCTTCGGCGGGCGAGATCGTGGCCATGGCCAAGGCCGAAGATCTGCACTCCAACAGCACGCTCGGCGCGCTGGCCATGTCGCCGATCGCCGTCCCTACGCCAATGGTCGGTCTGGCGGTCACACCCAAGAGCCGCGGCGACGAAGGCAAGCTTTCCGGCGCGCTGCACAAGATCGTCGAGGAAGATATGACCTTGCACCTCGACCGCGATCCGCAGACCAAAGAGCTGGTGATGACCGGCATGAGCGAGCTCCACCTGCAAGTCATCCGTGAAAGGCTCAAACGCCGCGACAAGGTCGAGGTCGACGTCAAGGAACCGAAGATTCCTTACCGCGAGACGATCCAGGCCAAGGCCGAGGGGAGTTATCGGCACAAGAAACAGACGGGCGGGCGCGGCCAGTTCGGCGAGGTCCATATCCGCATGTACCCTCTGCCGCAAGGGACCGACATCGAGGAATTCGCCACCAAGGCCCACTTCCCTTCCATGCGCGTATTCCACTACGACCAGGAAAAGAATTTTCTCTGGATCGACTCGGTCGTCGGAGGGACGATCCCCAACAATTTTCTGCCCGCCGTTGAAAAGGGCTTCAAAGAACGGTTGGAACGCGGTGTGATCGCCGGCTACAAGGTGCAAAATGTCTGCGTTGAAGTCCACTTCGGCAAGCACCATCCGGTCGACAGCTCGGAAGCCGCCTTCAAGACCGCCGGGTCGATGGCCTTCCGCAACGTGTTCCAACAGGCCAAACCAGGGTTGTTGGAGCCCATCGTGATCCTGCACATCACCGTGCCCGGCGAAAAGCTCGGCGACATCAACAGCGACCTTTCAGGACGCCGCGGGCGGGTGCTGGGCATGGATTCGGCCGGCGGTGACCTGCAAACCGTCTCGGCCGAAGTGCCGTTGGCCGAGGTTACCACCTACGCCCGGGCCCTATCGAGCATGACCGGCGGCCAGGGAAGCTATACGATGGAGTTCAGCCGCTACGACCTGGTGCCGGGCAACGTGCAGAAGGAAATCATCGAGAAGGCCGTGCTGCACCCGGAAGAAGAAGAATAGCAGAGCCTACGGTTTATTGGCCGAGCGAACCGCCCGCCGCACCGTGACGTCGGCCGCGCCGGCGGCACACTCGGCGCGACCCTGCACGAATACGCGCACGTGGCACTCGCCCCAGGCGCCCTCGGGAACCTCCATCTCGGTTTCGAACCGTCCGCGCTCGACCCTAACACTACGCGACGCAAGCCGTGGATCGTTCGCTTTCTCGTAAGTCTCCTGGAATTCCGCGACCGATTCAGGCGTCTCGCTGTATTCGACACGTCCCGGCGGACGAAACGTGAGACGGTCGCGACGCACGACCAATTCGACCAACGCGTGGCCGTCGAGCGGGCTCGTGCCGCGGACCTTCAGCCGCTCGCCCGCGACGGCCGTGGACGCCGCCTCGATGTTGGCCTCTCGCAGGTGCCGCAATCGCAAGAGAGGATCGCCCAGCAGATTAAAAAGATCGAGGTGTTCCAGCCGCTCTTCGGCCAGGTCGGTGCTTTCGGGGTTGAGCGTGGCGGCCAACGCGTCGAGTTGCCGGCTGCGCTGGTCGTCGCGCGGGGAGAATACCATGGTGCGTTTGGCGTGGAGCAGCACCTCGCCGATCGTCTCCCGCCGTTCGTGAAAACACTCTTTAAGCAGGCCTATACCCAGCACGCTCATGGCGTAAGGCATCGTCACCCGCGAGCCGCAAAGCACCGCCACCGGACCTCGCTCGGCGCGTAGCATCTCCTCAGCCAGGCAATCTTCGGCCAGGTCGTAGGCACCGGTGTAGCATGCCAGGAACAGAACGATCGGCGCGCCCTTCGCCGCACGCAGCTTGTCGACGTCGTCGGCGTCGAGGATGGGGTGTTGGCCGCCGGGCACTGGTACACGGTCGAGCTCTCGGGTCTGGCCGTGCCCGATGTATACCCAGAACCAGCAACCATCGTTGAGCCGGTCGATGGCGGCCGCGCCGAAATGCGCTGGAACGGGGCAGTAGGGGCTGCGCCAGCCGGCGTGGGTCAGACTGGTCACGTACGCCGGCGGGATACCCTCGGTCAGGATCGACTTGGCGCCCGCTTCGAGCGCCGCATCGGTGAGTGAGCCGAAGCCTCCCAAACCAGCCACGAGATTGATCCGCCTCCTCCAAACGTCGTCGCCGGCGGTCCGTTCGTAAGCCAGGATCTTCGCCACGAGCGCGGCAACTTCCTGGGGCGAATCGGCCGAGAGCCGACCGATCGCCACGTCAGGCACGCGATCGTCGTCAAAATCGGCGTACCAGTTGTCGGTGGCGATATCCGGCCCGGAACCAAAGTGGATGTTGACTTTGGCCTGCGAAAAATGCGTCGGCACGGTACGAGCGCGGACTGCCGGATCTTTGCCGCGCGCGGGCTGCGTGTCGCCGACCAGGACTACGAAACGCAGCTCGCCACTCTTGGCCACACGGCGGATGTGCGCGCGGATTTGTTGCGGCGATCCCCGGGCATCGACCAATTCGAGCTTGTGTCCCTGGCGCTGGCGGTGCTCGAACCAGGGTCGCATGGCCGCGTGAAAAACCTTCGGACAAACCACCACCGTGTCGGCGGCCTGTGCTGTGAGGCCGAGCATCGCTAGCGTCAGACAGGCGGCATTCACGAATTGGGGTTTTCCTTTGGGCAGCGGGCAAGCTCGAATACTGTAATCGTTCGTATTGGAATGGGGCAAGTCCAGTCCTTTGCGTTCCCGAATTCGCAAGAATTCCGGCGAGTGATACTGTACGCGGCCATGAATGAGACTTTCACGATGGCTGGGGCAGAGCGTCAGCGATGCCCCGGTCGCTTTCCAGCCGGGGCATCGCTGACG
>Ga0265313_10001061_pt1 | contig 26693 bp, 24 predicted proteins | sample 4123metaG_FD_203122 | JGI IMG/M metagenome (GOLD analysis project Ga0265313, IMG submission 203122) | Rhizosphere microbial communities from Carex aquatilis grown in University of Washington, Seatle, WA, United States - 4-1-23 metaG | ecosystem: Host-associated > Plants > Roots > Rhizosphere >...
TTCGCTGCGTGCGAAAGCTCGCTACGAACAGGCCCACGCGGCCCAAGCCGGTGCTGACGCAATCCGTGGAGTTGGAAGGGCAGTACTCGCCATTCAGAATATCGTCGGCCTTGAGAACATCCAGGACTTCCTGCTCGATGACGCCAGTTTGAACCTGCTGCCAGGATCCCAATGTGGTCGGCATGGATTCCAGCGAGCGGCTGGGAGGGACCACTTCTGGACGTATGGCGCTATAAAGCAGCGCCGCCTGCACCACCAAGAGTGCGGTGACGATGCGGGCGGCTCGAGAATTCAAGAATTTAAGCAAGACCTTGCTCCTTGGGCTCTGGGCGCCACCGGCGGTAGACGAAGTTCAGCACTTGGTGCACGACCACCAGAATTACCAGCGCCACCACGAAGATGACCCATCCCTCCGCCTCGTGAAAGAATCCCTGTGCCAGCTCGGGGTTGATTTCACTGAACACACCGGTCAGCGTTACGCGGGCGGCGTTAGCGATGATCGCGATGGGGACGGTGGCGATCAGCAGAACCCAGCGCATCCAGATCTTGCGGTCGAAAAAATATGCGTAGACTAGCGACAGGAACGAAAGTGACAGCAGGCTGCGGATACCGCTGCAGGCCTCGGCTACGTCCAGTTTCTGACTCGCCAGTTCCAGAATATTGCCGTCGCGTAGCACCGGAATGTTCAATACGTCCAGGGATTTTTCCGCTACCGCGCTGGCGAACAACTGCAAAGGAAAAGTGATCTGGTTGTAGACGACGGTCGGAAGCGGAATCATGAACGGCAGCAGGAGCAGCGGGAACGCCAGTTCCCGGACCACAGCGGTTCCGCCCAGGATCAGTAGCATCGCCAGTAGCGAAAACAAGAAAGCCGTGCGCTGGAGGAACAATTCCGCGCCCAGCATCCCCAGGTAGGCCTGTACGCCAGCCCATACCAAAAGGCCGATGCCCCACCAAGCCGGCTTCCATTCCATGCTCAGGAGTTTCTCCCGCCTTTGCCACGCGATGTAACCCGCGACCAGGGGGACAAAGAACCCGTGACTCACATCGTCATCGGTGCTCCACTGTGCGACCAGATGGCTCAGAATCGGGTAGTAAACCGCAATGAGCAGGATTCCGAACCAAGCCACGGCAGGCCAGGATATGGTCCTGGATTTTACAGGAACTTGCTCAGGCAATTTGTCGGCAATGGTAGCCATGTCAGCTCATTTACAGCATACCGCGCAGGATTGCGCGAAGAAACGTACCCGGGGTACCAGTACCTAGGCGAAGAGCACATGACCGGGCGTAGGGGAGCTTCGATCAGTGAACGGAGGGCGGAGGAGTGTCGTTCTCGGCCTTGATCCGATTCACGCTTCGCGTGACCAGACGGCGCGGGTCCAACAAATGTTGCGGGCGGAAGCTCCGCTGGGACCAGCGGCAGCCATCGTTGAATTCGATCCCCAGAAAGTAGCCAATTTCCCGAAAAACACAGTATTTGACTTTTCCGCTCAATTCCCCGTTGGGATAAGAGATGTGCAAGGCCGTGCCCAGCGGGACGGGCCGGTCAACTTGTAAGCACGCACCCGAAAGGGAGATATCTTCCAGATTTGCAACTCCGCGGCGGCTGCGTCCATTCGGGTCTTTCCACTGGATATCGACCAGATCCGCGCACAGCATCCGGGGCTCAACTCGGCGATCCAACATAATCTATTGTTGCTATCGGACAGCCGGCGGCGGTCGATTAGCTTCCCAGCCTGAAAAATCGCCCTATCACGCCTTAAGGCGACTCCCTAGAGCCTTGTCGATTGGTACCATGTCTGGACGGGATTTGGCAAATGAAGGCAGAACTGGCAGAAGAAGCGTCCAATCTGCGCACCAGGCTGGGATTCCAAGGTCGCGGATGGATTCGGGTCCTGCCGGTCTACCTGCTTGTGATCGGTATTTTCGGGGTGTTCTTGCCTTGGCAAAAGGGTAGGGATTTTCTGGATGCGGTAATACTCGGAGCGTATGCCTGTCTGGGGGTAGTATTTGCGGCGCCAGCGGCCGCGCCGGAGTTCGATCGCATTCCTACCATCCAACATGCGGTTGCCCGTGTGGCGATTTCTGTGTTTTACGGAGAGCTGCTGGCGGGCGCGACGTTGCTGCTTGGGATAGCAACCGTCTACGCGTCACGCGGCGGCAGGATTGTCGTGGGGCCGGATCTGCGCTCGCTTGCGGAATGCGCAGCGTTGGGCTTGACGCTTTCCTGGGCGGTCAGCACGGCCACTGTATGGATTTCCATCAGGACGTCACCTCGCGCGGCCAAGACTGCAGTCCGGCTGGTGTTCTTGGGCTTGCTGGCCGCTTTCTACCTGCGTTCGGGCTGGCTCCCTGCCGTGGCATTGAGCGGCGCGGGAATTGCGCTGCTGGCTTCCATCCCGCTTTTCCTCGCGCTGCGGATGAGCCTGGCTGCTGGGAGCCGACGCAAATGAACGGCGTAGCTCTGCCCGACAAACAAGGACTGATCCTTCGCGTGGGCCTGTATGTGCTGCTGGCCTGGTTGGGCCTGCTGCTCTTGCCGCCGATTATGCTGCCGTTGGGCGGAATCGTGGTGACTTCGACTCTTTCCACATTTGCAGCGGCGGCGGTGGCCAACGCGGTGGTGGTCCGCATTTACGAGCGCGGCCGGCTGGCGGATGTCGGACTGGGCGGGAGCCCATCCTCCGGGCGCGAGTTCCTGACAGGCCTTGCGTCGGGCGTCGCGGCGGTGGTGTGTGTCGTGGCGATCCCGGTGGCCCTGAGAATTGCGCATTTCCAGCGATCAGGGGTCACAGTGGAACATCCCTGGGCAGCGTTTGCTTTTGACGGCGTGGCGATTTTCTTCGGAGCGATGGGCGAAGAACTGCTGTTCCGGGGGTATGCGTTCCAGTTGCTGATCCGCTCGCTGGGCCCGTTTGCGACCGTTCTTCCCACCAGCGTGATCTTCGGACTGATGCACTCCTGGAATCCGAATGCCACCGCGATGGGAATCGTGAACACCGTGGCGTGGGGAATCCTGTTAGGGTACGCGGTGTGGCGTACTGGAGCGCTATGGCTTCCGATCGGCCTGCATTTCGGCTGGAACGTGGCTCTTCCCCTGCTCGGAAGCAACCTGAGCGGGTTTACAATGGGTGTAACCGGGTACACCCTGGAGTGGAAGGTGGGCGTGCTCTGGAGCGGCGGCGGCTATGGTGTGGAAGGCAGCCTGCTCACCACTGCGATCGTGGTGGCGCTGTTTTTCGTGCTGCGAAAGCTGACTCCGCAGTCGAAGTGATTGAGATGGCTGTTTGCCGCATACCTTCGCGGGTTTTTGTGACTTTGATCGCGGTAGCGTGCCTGCACGGCGATACCAGGAAACTCAGCCAGGACCAGCGCGTCGAGTTGGTGCGCGGGCTCTCCGCGGAGTACGCCACCGCCAAGATCATCCTGCCCAACTCCCGCAAGGCCTTGCCGTTCGAGGAGAACGGAACCTTTGATAAGAAGACATGGGAGGCTGCGCTACGCAAGGATGGTCCGGCGGCGCGCGCCGGCGACATGGTTCAAATCACCAAGGTTAACGTCGACGACGACGCCATCACGCTACAGGTGAACAACGGCTTGAAAAAGAACGGATCGTGGCGGGACCGGGTGCAGATCGATATGGGCGGCGTGCCCTCTGTACAGACCGAAAGACCGCCGGGTTCGTCGGGTCAGCCGCACACCGGCACGGCGATCGTTATCAAGTTCAAGGATTCCATCGGCGATATCAACTCGGCCCAATTAAAGAAACTTCTGGCGCCGGTGCTGGATTTCGAGAAGCACAGCGCATCCGAGAACTACCTCGACACGCTGCCGCCGGAGACTGTGCAGGCCATCAAGGAAAAGAGAGTCATCGAGGGGATGGATCAGGACGCCGTCATCCTGGCTCTGGGCCGGCCCCTGCGCAAGACCCGCGAGACCAAGGATGACGTCGAGCAAGAGACCTGGCAGTACGGCGAGCCCCCGGGCCGCGTAACCTTCGTGACATTCGCAGGCCCGAAGGTGATCCGTGTGCGCGATACTTACGCCCAGATGGGCGGGAGCGTGGCGACGATTCCAGGTCCCGACCACTAAGATCGCATCCGCAACCTGCGTAAACATTCAAGGAGACAAAGCCGATTGTTTGCTAAGATGGGCACCCTATGAGCGCTCCGACCTTCGCCGCCACGCCAGTTAGCATTGAACGAGACCTGCTGGGCGATTTTGTCCACGTGGTTGAGGAAGCGGCCATCGCCTCCACCCGCACCATGGGTCAGGGCGACGCCAAGGCCGCCGACCAGGCCGCGGTCCACGCCATGCGGAACGCTTTCGAGGCCATCCACATGGCCGGCAACATCGTCATCGGCGAGGGCGAGCGCGACAAGGCTCCCATGTTGTACATCGGCGAGCCGGTGGGCGCGAAGGCTCCTGACGGCATTCAGTTCCCCCGTGTGGACATCGCGGTGGACCCGCTGGAGGGCACCAATCTGTGCGCCCAGGGCACACCGAATTCGATTTGTGTCCTGGCGGCGTCTGAGCCGGGAGGGCTGCTGCATGCCCCCGATTGCTACATGCAGAAGATCATCGCCGGTCCGGCGTGCCGCGATGCGCTGGATATCGACGCCCCGGTGAAGTACAACCTGAAAGCCATCGCGCATTGCCTGGATCGTCAAGTCAAGGACCTGGTGATCATGGTGCTCGACCGTCCGCGGCACGAAGAGCTGATCTCGCAGATCCGCGCGGCCGGAGCGCGGATTCGACTCATACCGGACGGCGATCTTTCCGCTGGTATTGCCGCGGCCGTGCGCGGCGCCGGCGTCCATGCTGTTTTCGGCACGGGTGGCGCTCCTGAGGGCGTACTGACGGCCGCCGCGCTACGCTGCTTGTCGGGCGAAATGGTGGCCCGCCTGGAGATCAACACCAAGGAACTGGAAGAGCGCGTGGAGCGCATGGGCATCCGCGATCCCAAGCGCGTCTACACGGCCCGCGACCTGGCGCCTGGCGATCAGATCATCTTCGCCGCGTGCGGCGTCACCGACGGGGCTTTGCTGCACGGCGTGCGGTTCTTCGGCGACGGCTGCCGGACCCACACGCTGGCCATGACCTACGCATCGCGGCAGGTGCGGTTCATCGATACGGTGCACATGTTCCGGGAGCCCGGAAACCGCGGCGTGCGATTGTACTAGCACTCGCGGCCCTTTCGGCCCAATCCTCAGGACACCGGTACTATGACCGGACGCACGTGCGTACACTGTACCTTTCCCGTTTGAGCTCCCAAACTAAGCTGTGATGGAGCGCCCGGACATCGGCCCATGGTCCGCCAAGGATGTCGCACGCCTGCTGGCGCTGGTGGAGGCCCAGCTCGGCTACTACCGCGAAATCGCGGCCGCGTTGCCCATTCCCGTGGCAGTAGTTTCGAAAGACCGGTCCCTCCTCTGGACCAATCGGGCTTTCCGGAAGCGCTTCGGAACAAAAGTGCCGGATCGGGGATTCATCGAAATCCCTGTGCGCTCCTGGCATGACGAAGATGAGACCGAAACACTGCTGGTGCTTGAGCCATCTCCGCAGGAGATTCCGGCGGCAGGCGACGAGATCTCCAGCAACATGCCTGGGATCACCGCGCGCAAGCAACTGGAACGGCAACTGCTCGCGGCGGGGCGCTTCGAGGCGTTGTATGGGTTTGCCGGACGTCTGGCCCACGATCTGAACAATCCCCTAATGATCGTGACCGGGTATGCGGAGGAGCTGATGCAGGCGCTCAAACCCAGCGATCCTCTGCGTCAGGAAGCCAGCGAAATCTTAAGCGCCGCGCGACGCATCGGCGGCATTGCCGCGCAACTGACCGACTTCGCCCGTCCGCAGGGCAAGCCTGCGTCTAGAATAAATATCGGGGAAACCATCCTCAGTCTGCGGCCGAAACTCACCGCGGCCGCCGGAGCCACCGGAGAACGCATCGCGGTGGAGCTATCGGAAAACCGCACGCCGATTCTGGCCATGGCGGACCCAGGGCAACTGGGCGAAGTGCTCGCGGCGATCATCGCCCGTCCGCCGAAGGGTATTCCACGTGAGCGAACGCGGATCGCCATCGCGTGGGACGTTGAGACGGTTGCGGAGCGCTTGTCGCCGACTCCCTTGACCCCCGGCAAGTACGCGCATATCACGGTTCATGACGATGGACCTGAAATGGATGCGGCTCAAGCTGCGGGTGTGTTCGAGCCCGTCCTCAGCAAGACGGGAGATTCGGTGCCAGCAGCGGCAACCTCGGGCCTGGCGCTGGCTCGCGCCTACAGCATCGTTCATCAGTGGGGAGGCGACATCGCCTTCTCGAGCGAGCCCGGCCAGGGTTCGACATTCGCGATTTACTTACCGTACATTGAGCCTGAAGGGGAGCCGGGAGCCGCGCCCGCGAAACAGACGAAGGGTCAACCTGAGGGGAAGTCCGCCACCATCTTAGTCGTCGATGATGAAACCGGGATTCGCGAGTTGATCCGGAAAATTCTGCTACGTGAGCGTTACCACGTGCTCGAAGCTGGGAGCGCAGAAGAGGCTTTGAACCTTGGGCAAGGGCAATCGATCGATCTGCTGATCACCGACGTGATGCTTCCTGGAATCCACGGGCCGGAGCTGGCGCGCCGGATGCAACAGACCGTACCTAGACTAAAGACGCTGTTCATTTCCGGGTATACAGGAGAAGAAAAGGTCCCTGCAGGCGCGCGTCTTTTGGCGAAGCCCTTTACGCTCGGGGCGCTGCTCGAAAAAGTGCGCGCGGCATTGGAGTAAATGACAGGCGACCCGCTTTCGGGTAAACAAGATCGCCTGTCCTACTGGCTTTCCGGCACATAAATCTCGATCCACTGGCCGCCTCGAGTCCAACGCAATACCGGAACGAAACCAAGCGTGGCGCGAATTTCGTCAGCAGTCGCGTTGATATTCGGATTCAGGAACGAGCGCACCAGCGAGCGAATCGGATGGATATCCAGCAGCCGACCTTTCCCCGACCACTCCGCTGAATAGATCACTAGCACGTCAAAATCCTTGGGATTCAATTTCGCGAGGTTCGATAGGCGCACTCCGCCGGTGACGACCGTCAGGTTGAGGGGCCGGCGGACATATCCGAACTCGGGATGGATGATAGCATCGCTCAGCGGCCATGCCGTGGCAATGCGCTGGCCGGCCGCATGATCCTCCAGATACTCCGCCGCTGTCTGCTGAAGGCGGACAAAGTCCACCATGGCGAGATTATTCTCGTAGGGGAACGGCACCGGTGGATTCCAGAACCATCCCACGACGAAGAGCGTTACCATGGCGGCCTGCACACACAAACGCATGGGCCGCGACCAGGCAGAGGCAGCCACGGCGAATGCAGCATACAGGATCGGTAACACCGGCAGCATGTAGCGATCGAGCACCGCGCCGCCCAGCAGCGTGACCATGGCCGTCTGCGCGATCGCCACCAGGCCCGCGATGGCCCATTCCTTGCCGCGCAGCAGACGCCATCCCGCAATCAGGGCCGCGGCACCCAGGAAATGGCCGTCGCTTAAGAACAGCTCATAGATCCGGCGGCCGATCGCGTACATCACGTGGCTGAAACTCAGCGATTGGTTTACGTTGAACCGGGCGAACTCGTCGTTGCCGAGCCAGTTGCCGGTCGCGTGATGTAGCTCCACCAGCCATAAGCCCAGGGCAGCCGCGGGCGCCAGGAAATAGAGCGCCTCGCGGACGCGTTTTTCTCGAAACAACAGCCAGACGGCGAAAACCATGGGAGTGCTGATGGCGGTTTCCTTGACCAGAACCAGCGCCGTCGTCGCTAGGGCGCAAGCGGCGTAACGCTCGTCGAGAAACAGCAGGAGCGACAAAACCGTCAGTGTCATGGCGGGCATATCGAGCAGCACCATCATGGACTGCGTGTAAAACAGCGGCGCCGCGATCAGGAACACCACCGCGGCGATAGCCGGCGCGTCGGGCGACTTTCGCGACAGCCGGATTGCCAGCAGAAACGAGAGATACACTCCCACCGTTGCGATCGCCAGCATGGTGAGGCGCGAGGACAGGATCGAAAATCCGAAAACTTTCCACACGCCGGCGAGGAGTAACATGACCCCAGGCGGATGAACGTTGGGGGTCGTCGAATGCGGAACCCATGCGCCGTCGCGATAGAGATCGAGCGCAGCCGGGACGAATTGCCCCAGTTCATCCCAATGGAACGGCAGCCTCAACAGCGGCCAGTGCATCGCGACCAGGATCGCCGCGAACGCGAAAAAGAAGATCAGATGGGACGCGCGACGGGAGACCACGCGCCAGCCTACTGAACGGACGAGGCGGGCGGCTTCGGCTCCAGGCGGATTTCGCCGAAGGTGGCTTCGTACTGGCTGACGTTCTGGTTGAGAACGTTCGCCAGCGCCTTGGCCTGCTGCGGACTCAGGAAAATGCCCTGGTGATTGTGGATGGTGACGCTATCTGGCGTGTTCTGATTGATGGTGCCGAAGAGCAGGAAGAAATCCCAAAGGCTGACGCGCACCTGGACGCTGTTGGCGTAAGCTTCCCGATAGTCGGGCGTGTTGGACAGATGGATTTTCGCAGGCGCGGGTTGTGGGTTCATGCGTTCTCAGCATACCGTTTTCTCACTGCCGCGGCTGGGTCTGAATCTCGCGAGTGCCCTCATCCAGGCCATAAATCTTGATGGTGCCCTGCTTCGGTTTGGGTTGCGCGGCAGGCTCAGGCGCACTGGACTTGAAGGTGGGCAGTGCCGAGGACCCAAACGATGTCCCAAGCAGGCCGGCCAGCGGAGACTTTGCACCGCCGCTCTGATCCATCCCCTGCTTGACGGCCTGGATCACCTGATCGCCTGGCAACATCATCCGGAAGCGCGCCGTGGAACCCTCCACTTCGCTCTGCAGCGCCGCGCCCAGGCCTGGCTGCTGTTTCTGTGAAACGCGTACCAAGGTAACCAGGTCCTCCGCCGTTTTGGCGTTGTCCATATCCAGGGCCACCTCGACGCGCAGGTCGCTCTGCAAGCTGATCCCCAGCGCCAGTCCGCGCAACGTATTCAGCATCGGAATGGTCATGTTGGGAATTTCCGGAAGCGTCCCTGCAAGCCACAGATCATGCTCGCCAAGAGCCTTGCTGCGATCGAGAGCGCGCACCTGCAATCCCGTCGCGGGTTTGCTCAGGCGAGCCACTGCGTCTTCGAGCGATTGGCCCTCGCCGAGCAACAGCGTGTTCGCGTCGATGCGATGAACCCCGGTTTTGCCCTTGGCCATCGCGGCAACCATAGACTCATCCAACTGACCAGTGACCAGTGCAAGCACGTCCGGATCTTTACCCTTGCCCATGTCGCGAACGGAGAAACGAACTTCCGTAACGCCTCCCACCGCCGACCGTATCATCCCGATCATCATGCCGCTGGAAGGATCCTTGGCGGTCGCTTCAGAGATCAGCTGGTTCACCAGCGGGGAGTCCAGGACCGCCTTGATGCGGAAGCCTCCGACCAGCGTGGCTCCGGGGTGCGCGAACCGCCAGTCCTGGGTTTGTACTTGGGTTTGTACTTGAGTGACAGGTGCCTGCGCGAAAACTGCGGATCCGATGAGAAAAGTCGAAATGAGGGCAAGAGAGCGCATGAATACTCCTTCGAAATAGGATCGGCGGCGTTCCAAATAGGCTTTACCTTAGAATCGCTTACCTAAGGCTCCTCTTCCAAGCCCAACGCTTGAAGGATAAAGGCATAGTTGAAGGCGATTTCCTTCCAGCGCTCATACCGGCCCGACGCTCCGAAATGCCCGCTGCCCATCTCGGTCTTCAAAAGGAGCAGATGATCGTCTTTCTTGAGCGCCCGCAGCTTCGCCACCCATTTCGCGGGCTCCCAGTAGGATACGCGCGGATCGTTTAGCCCCGCCGTGACCAGGATCTTCGGGTACGCTTTCGCCTCAACGTTGTCATAGGGCGAGTAGGACTTGATGTAGTCGTAGTACTGTTTCTCGGCAGGGTTCCCCCACTCCTCCCATTCGCCGACGGTCAAGGGAAGCGTGGCGTCGAGCTCGGTGTTCAGGGCATCGACAAACGGAACGTTGGCGACGATCACCGCGAATAAATCGGGCCTTAGATTGGCGACCGCGCCCATCAGTAGACCGCCCGCGCTGCCGCCCTGGATCGCCAAGCGAGCAGGCGACGTGTATTTTTCGGCGATCAAGTACTCCGCGGACGCGATGAAGTCGGTAAAGGTGTTCATCTTGACCAGCAAGCGTCCGTCTTCGTGCCACGGCTTGCCGAGGTCGGCCCCGCCGCGAATGTGCGCGATGGCGTACACCATGCCGCGATCGAGCAGGCTGAGCCGGTCCGAACTGAAGGTCGGATCCATGCTGATCCCGTAGGCGCCGTAGCCGTAGAGCAGCATGGGCGTCGAACCATCCCTTTGAAAGCCCTTTTTGTAGACAACGGAGATTGGAACCTCCGTGCCGTCCGAGGCTTTGGCGTACACGCGCTCGGATTGATAGTGAGCCGGATCATATCCGCCCAACACTTCCTGCTGCTTCTTGAGCTCCCTCTGGCGGGTTTCCATGTCGTAGTCGAACACGCAGGCCGGAGTCACCAGCGACGTGTAATGGAACCGGACAAGCTTCGTGTTGAATTCGGCGTTGGGTCCTAGGCTGGCCGTGTAAACTGGCTCCGGAAATTCGATGGTATGAGCCTCGCCGGTGGGGAAATGATGAATCCGGATCTGACTGAGGCCGCGGTCGCGCTCCTCGATGACGAGGTAATCGCGGAACGCATGTACGTCTTCTACCGTAACGCGGTCGCGCTTCGGCAGGAAATCCTGCCAGTTCGGCCGCGATGAAGCGCCGACCGGCGCGCGCACCACGCGAAACGTCCGGGCGTTGTCGTTGGTGCGGATGTAGAACGAGTCGTCGTTTGGTCCAACGTGATGAGTCAGATCGTATTCCACGCCTTGGACGCGCGGCAGAACAACTTGAAAGGGCTCATACGGACGGTCTGCGCTCACGTAGCGGACTTCGGAGGTGAGCGAGCTGCCGATATTTATCAGGAGAAACTTCCGGCTGGAGGTTTTTTCAAGGGCAACCGTGTACCGCTGGTCATTCTCCTGATAAATGAGGGAATTGTCCGCAGCGCCCAGCGTGTGCCGATACACCTGGTAAGGACGCTTGGCTGCGTCGAGCATGGTGTAGAAGAATGTCCGGTTGTCGTTGGCCCATTCGAGCGTGTAGTACGTGTTAGGAATCTCATCGGCCAGCAGAGCGCGCGTTTCGAGGTCCATCACGCGGATGGTGTACATCTCATCGCCCTCGAAATCCACCGAATAGGCCAGTAGCCGGTGATTCGGGCTTACAGCGAAGTTGCCGATGCGAAAGTATTTCTGGCCGTGGCCCAGGACGTTCCCGTCCAGCAGAATTTCCTCGGCCGACGCGAGAGACCCCTTTTTGCGGCAGTAGATTCCATACTGCTTTCCTTCCTCCGTGCGCGTGTAGTAGAAGTACTCTTCGCGTTTGACCGGCACGCTGAGGTCGGTCTGCTTGATCCGGCCGAGCATCTCCGTGTAAAGCTTCGCCTGCAGCTCCTCGGTCGATTTCATCCTCGCCTTGGTGTAGGCGTTCTCGGCTTCCAGGTATTTGATCGTGTCGGGATCGTTGCGGTCGCGTAGCCAGGCATAGGGATCGGTGCGGGTGTCGCCAAACAAAGTCGTCGAAACGGGTACGACCTTTGCAACTGGGGGGGCGACCGGGGGACTGTCCATCCCTCTAGTGTTGACTACAATGATGGTCGTGTGGAGATTTCTGTTTGTCATCGGCTTGTCGGCTGCCGCGCAATCGTGGACGCCGGTAGAGAGCGGAACTACGGCCGACCTGTGGAGCGTCGCCGGGAACGGCTCTAGCGCTTGGGTCGGTGGCGATAAAGGCACGCTGCTCAAAACGACGGATGGCGGAAAGACATGGCGTTCGGTAAGTCCGCGTGGCGTCGCGGATGTCTCTTTCCGCGACATTGAAGCCATCGACGAGCGCACGGTCTTCCTGATGAGCTCGGGCCAGGGTCCGCAATCCCGAATTTACAAGACCACCGACGGCGGTGCGACCTGGGCACTACTTACCACCAACCTCGAACCGAAAGGCTTCTGGGACTGCATGGGTTTCTGGGATGCCACCCACGGGATCATTGTCGGGGATCCAGTGGACGGTCGTTTCACGATCATGACGACCAGCGACGGAGCGACTTGGCAGAAGGTGAAGGGCCCATCGGCGAACAAAGATGAGCACGCACTGGCCGCCAATGGAACGTGCGTATTCACGCGCGGCACACGCGAAGTATGGTTCGGCACCGGTAGCTTCGGTGGGGCTCGGGTGCTTCATTCGACCGACGGCGGACAGACCTGGTCCGTCGCCACCACGCCGATTCGCCACAATGCGGAATTTGCGGGAATACTCTCGTTGTGGTTTTTCGACGCGTTGCACGGCGTAGCGGTGGGCGGCGATCACATGAAGCCGGATGAATCCGCGGGGACCGTCGCGGTCACGGCCGACGGCGGCAAAACGTGGGTCACGCCCCCTGGTCCGTCACCAGACGGTTACCGCGCCGCTGTTTGGTGCCGCGACGCGAGTGATTGCACTGCTACTGGGACTTCCGGTTCCGATTTCTCCTCGGATGGCGGTCGGAGTTGGAAGAAGTTCAGCAAGGAAGGATACAATGCGATCGGCGGATTCGCAGTGGGAATGAACGGTCGTATCGCTACTTTAGTGCCTCCCGCGCCGCACTAGAAATCTCCGGGTCTGCATCCGAGGCGAGGCGCGCGAGCGCCGCTTGCGACGAGACGTTTTTGCTCGCACGCAGGTCATACACAAGAGTCAGTCGCTCGGCACTCGAAAGCTCCGGCAACGCCGGGAGAGGAGCCTGAGTCCAATGCGTCCGGTAATACCCAGTCCCACCCGAATTCAAATAAAACCACGCCGGGCAAGCAGTTCCCCTGGGTAGTGCGATTTCAGTGGATGGACCCTCCAATACGGTGCATGACGAAGCCACCCGGTCGGCTCGCCAGCACACCGGAACCGAACCGGGGCTCGATTTGGTCACTCTTAATCGGGGAGCAGCCGCGCGATCGCACAGCACTTGGCCGCTCAGCTCGGGTACACCAGTCGTATTCAGAAACGTATCCAGCACGCGCGACGTGTCGTTGCCGGAGGCCGCCCGCAGCGCCGCCGCCAAATCATTGGTCGTGGCATTGCCAAAGCGATGCTCGTTCAGGTAGGCACGCAGGCCATCGCGAAAGCGATCCTCGCCCAGCCAGCCTTCCAGCATCAGCAGAATCGCCGCGCCCTTCTCATAGACCACGCGATTGTACACATCGCGCGCCGCCTCCCGGCTGTTGATCGCGATCCGCACGGGGCGCGAGCGAGTCGGATTGTCCACCGCCATCATGCGTTCGCGCGCGGCGATGGCCGCAAGATGGACGCGCTCAGGGGGCAGTTCCTGATCCATCATCTTGGCCGAGATCCAGGTGGCGAAGCCTTCGCTCAGCCAGACGTCGTCCCAGGAAGCCTGAGTCACCAGGTTGCCGAACCACTGATGACCGATCTCATGAGCCTGCAGCGCCCGAAGCGCGCGCGTAAAGGTCGCGGTCTCCTGGGTCGGAGGCACCAGTAAGTTGCGCGTGCGATAAGTGATTAATCCGGGATTCTCCACCGCGCCAAACGCACCCGCGGGCAGAGCAAGATGATCGAGTTTTCCGAAAGCGTACGGAATTCCGGTATACTCCTCCAGCCGCGGCAGGATTTCCGATGTCGCTTGGGCGGCGGCGTGGCCTTCCGCTGCGTGCCCCTTCGCGGTGATCACGCGAACCGGAGTTCCGTGGCCGGCGACATCGCCGTCGTAAACATCAAAGGGTCCGACGGCGAACGCGACCATCTCGGATGGCAGGGGTTCGGTGGTGGCGAACTTCACCAGTTTCCAGCCGTTGGGCTCTTCTGTTTCCGAAAGCTCCCGGCCGTTTGAAAAAGCCTTGTGCTCGCGTTTCACGCGAATGGAAAGGTCCCAGGGAGCCTTGAAGCGCGGCTCGTCGAAACACGGAAACGCCCGGCGGGCTTCGATGGGAGCGAAGGTGGTGTAGGCGTACCACTCTCCTTCAAACTTTCGACGATAAGCCCCGCTCAGAGCTTTGTCGTCCAAGTGGCCCTGGTAATCGATGCGAATCGTCGCGGGGCCCGCCAGAGCCTGTCCGCCTTCGATTCCGACACGCTCGCCGGAACCTGGAATGACTTTCGCCGGACGCGCCATGCCGTCCTGTACCACGGATGCCGACCCGATTGTCAGGTTCTTCGCGTTTAACCAGATGATGGCAGCGGGAACCCGCAATTCGACGTCGATCGACACCGAACCTTCAAAGGTCTCGCGTGCTGGATCGATCGTGAGCTGGACGGTCTCTTTCCGCGGGACAACGTCGTTGGGAAGATAGAAGGACTGGCCGAAGACTGAGCCCGCCGCCAGTGTGAAGCACGCCAGCGCGCGCGTCACTGGTCCGCGCATTACTGGACCCATTCATTTACTGCTCGAGATAGGTATAGCCGTTCAGGCCGTCCTCGTAGAACCGCAACAGCGTGCCGGATTCCTCGAAGGATATTTTGCCGTCGCGGACTGCGGCTTCCACCGCGCGCCGGAATTGCTCGACGAGCGTCTTGGATTGGAACTGCACGTAATCCAGCACTTCCCGTACGGTATCGCCCTGAATCACGGCTTCGAGGACCACTTTGCCGTCCTGATCGAGCCCAATGTGCACTGCATTGGTGTCACCGAACAGATTATGCAGATCGCCCAGGATTTCCTGGTACGCGCCCACCAGAAACGATCCCAGAATGTACGGCTCGCCGTTGAACGGGTGCAGCAGCAAGGTCTTCTTCACGTCCCGGCGATCGATGAACTGATCCACCTTGCCGTCGGAATCGCAAGAAATATCGCCCAGAATTCCTGGACGTGATGGCTGTTCCTCCAAGCGGTGGATCGGCATGATGGGGAACAGCTGTTTCACCGCCCAACTATCGGGCATGCTTTGGAACAGCGAAAAATTGCAGAAGTAGGTATCCGAGAGCAGGCCGTCCAGACCTTCCAGCTCTTCCGGGAAGTAAGCCAGTTCCTTGGCGAGCTTCTGAATACGCAGGCAGATCAGCCAATAGATGCTTTCGGCCCAGCTGCGCTGCTGGAGAGGTAGATAGCCCAGGCTAAACAGGTTCAGCGCGGAATCCAGCGCCTGCTGCGCGTCGTGAAAGCTTTCGAGCAGGTTCTTATTCGAGAGCCCCCGCAGCGTTTCTTTCAGATCGATCAGCGGCTGTTCGACGTCCTCGGGAATTTCGGGCAGCGAATCGCTGTCGCTGAAGCCCGTGACGCCCAGGACGTTGAATACCAGCACGCTGTGATACGCAACAATCGCGCGGCCGCTCTCTGAAACGATGACCGGATGTGGCACCTCGGCTTCGTCGCAGATGCTCTGGATGTGATACACCACGTCGTTGGCGTATTCCTGCAGCGTGTAATTGACGCTCGATTCGAAATCCGTCTGCGAGCCGTCGTAATCGATACCCAAGCCGCCGCCGACGTCCATGTAGCACAGCCCGGCGCCCGCGCGATGCAGCTCCACGAAGACGCGGGCCGCTTCCATCACCGCGCCCTTGATCTGGCGGATGTTGGTGATCTGGCTACCCAGGTGGAAATGCAGCAGCTGCAGGCAGTCTTCCATATGGACCGCTTTTAGCTGATCTAAAGCCCGCAACGCTTCGGTGATGGTCAGGCCGAACTTGGAGCGGTAGCCTCCGGACGACTTCCAGCGTCCCGAACCGCGGCTGGCGAGTTTGACCCGCAGTCCGATCACCGGACGGACGCCCACGCGCTGGGAATGCTTCAGAATCAGATCGAGCTCGGTGTACTTTTCCACCACCGGGATGATGTTGCGGCCGATTTTCTTGGCCAGCATGACCATCTCGATGTACTCGTCGTCCTTGAAGCCGTTGCAGATGATGGGGGTCTGGTTGTCGGCGATGGCCAACACCGCCAGCAGCTCGGGTTTCGAGCCGGCTTCCAGGCCGAACTTGTAGGGCCGGCCGTATTCGAAGACCTCTTCCACCACCTGGCGCTGTTGATTGACCTTGATCGGATAGACGCAGCAGTAAGTGCTCTTGTAGCCGTTCTCGGCGATGGCGTTCTGGAACGCCTGGTGCATCTCGCCCAGACGGTGTTTCAGGATCTCGCCAAAGCGGATCAGGATGGGCAGCGAAATGCCCCGGAGCTGGAGATTATCCACCAGTTCCTTAAGATCGATGGCGCGGCTGGTATCCTTCTCAGGGTGGACCAGCAGGTTGCCGTTCTTGCCGACTGAGAAATAACCTTTGCCCCAGCTGGCTACGTCGTAGAGTTCCGCCGCTTCCGCGGTGGTCCACCGATCGGCGGGCTCGCGAACAGGGCTGTCCGTGAATCTGGGGGAGGAGGACATGAAACTTCAGTGTCTACCGATTTGGCCTCCGGGGCAAGTGAAAAGTGGCAACGCGGTCATTATGGGCCGCGTCTATGAACATTCGGTTAACGCTGTACCGGACGACGGCTTAGGCCGCGTCCTGCGACAATCTAGGAGATGACTGTGTTACGTCGTGGTTTGTCCGCGTTCGCGAGCTTGTTCCTGATAGGTGTGTGTTTCGGCCCGGCGGTTTCTTTCGGACAGGTTCCGAAATTCACCATCAGCACGTTTGCCGGCAACGCTGTAGCCGGGTTTGCTGGAGACGCGGGACCGGCGACGGCGGCGAATCTCAAGTTTCCCGCCGGAATTACATTTGACAGCGCCGGAAACATGTACATTGCGGACGCTTCCAACAGCCGGATTCGCAAGGTGGACAAGAACGGAGTCATTACTACGTTTGCGGGGACGGGCGTTTACGCGGTCTTCGGGGACGGCGGCGCGGCAAACGTGGCGGGTCTCAACCGTCCCTACGGCGTGGCGTTCGACGCGGCAGGAAATCTGTACATCGCCGACACCTACAACGATTTAATTCGCAAAGTGACCGCTTCCAGCGGCGTGATCAGCACGATCGCCGGTGTCATGGAAGGGTTTGGGGGAGACGGGGGCGCGGCCAGCGGGGCCTCGTTGGACACACCCACGGCCGTGGTCGTGGACGCCGCAGGCAATCTCTACATCGCAGACACTCTAAACAACCGCATCCGGAAGGTGACAACAGATGGAAACATCAACACCATCGTCGGCGATGGGAACAACGCTGACTACGGCGACGGCGGTCCCGCCATCAGTGCTTCGGTGAACAGCCCGACAGGACTCGCCCTGGACAAAGCTGGCAACCTTTACGTCGCGGATACGGCCAGCCACCGGATCCGGAAGGTCACCCCCGACGGGACGATTACCACGTTTGCCGGAAACGGAAGCGGAGGCTTTCAAGGAGACGGGGGTCCGGCTACCGAGGCCAGCCTGTACTATCCGAAAGGCATAGTGGTCGACCCATCTTCCGGGAATCTGTATATCGCGGATTGGCTGAACAGCCGCGTCCGTGTGGTAACTCCGGACGGCAATATTAACACCGTAGCCGGCAATGGCAGCTACGACTATTACGGGGACGGAGGACCCGCCACCAGCGCCGCACTCAAGTTCCCCTGGGGCGTCACTGTCGACCCCGCCGGGAATGTGTACGTGGCGGACGACGAAAACAGCGCCATTCGTAAGCTGACGCTGGTGGCGCCGCTGGTTTCGGCTATACCCAAAGCCGCGCCCCAAATCAATGCTTCCGGCGGCGTCCTGACTGACCCGGCATTCGGCGGATTTTCCGCCGTTGCACCGGGATCCTGGATTGAGATCCACGGCTCGAACCTGGCCACGCACTCGCGCGATTGGACCATCGCGGATTTCAATGGCGCCCAGGCCCCCACCTCGCTCGATGGAACTTCCGTCACCATCGGCGGCCATGCGGCATTCATTTCCTACATCAGCCCGACCCAAATCAATGCGCAGGTGCCCTCAGGCGTGGCGCTCGGTGCCCAGGACGTCCGCGTGACCACCGCCGCGGGAACCAGCGATCCCCAGACGGTTGCCGTGAATCAAGTTGAACCCGGATTGCTTGCTCCGGCTACGCTCAACATCGGCGGCAAGCAATACACCGAAGCACTCTTCACCGACGAAGCCACCTTCGTCCTTCCGGCCGGAGCGATGCCCAGTGGGGTTTCCCGCGCTGCCCGCCCCGGGGACACGATCGTGCTTTACGGCGTCGGATTTGGCGCGGTGACTCCGGACCCGGGCGCCGGAAACATCGTCCAGGGCGATAACAGTTTGTTTCTCTCCTTGCAGGTCTTCTTGGGAGGAGTGCCTGCCGCGGTAAGCTATGCCGGATTGGCTCCCGGATTGATCGGGTTATACCAGTTCAACGTAGTGGTGCCGAACACGGCCCCTGGCGATGCCGTCCCGTTAACTTTTTCGCTCGGTTTCCTCCCGGGACAACAGGTTCTGTACACGGCCGTTCAGTAACGAGTACAACCGTGACGCCGTGTTATCCTGAGCTCGTAGAACCAGTGGGCGGCTAGCTCAGTTGGGAGAGCACCGCGTTCGCAATGCGGGGGTCGTGGGTTCAAGTCCCACGCCGTCCACCAGTCTTCCCCGATCTCATGCCAATGCCCTCAAAATCGGGTTACAAGCTCGACGCGCTCACCGACGCCGAGCGCAATACCTTAGCCAAGCGACTCACCGCCGAAGAGCGGCGGGTGATGCTCGACCACGGTACCGAGCCGCCCTTTTGCGGGGGACTCCTCGATAACAAACAGACGGGTACATACTGCTGCCGGCTATGCGGCTTGCCGCTGTTTCGGTCCAGCGCCAAGTTCGAGTCCGGCACGGGCTGGCCGAGCTTCTATGAACCTTTCGATCCGGACCATATCCGCAACATTCAGGACACGAGCTACGGGATGGCTCGCACCGAAATTAGATGCAAACGATGCGATGGCCATCTCGGACACGTCTTCCCCGATGGACCTCCTCCCACCCGCCAACGATATTGCCTGAACTCAGCCTCCATGGAGTTCTTTCCGGCCGGATCCGAGCCGCCCCGCGACGTCGCCTGATTGCCGCCCAAAGCAGGATTTTCCCTAATTCCTTGATATCCCTACTTAAAGTAGGGGGGGATTGAAATTAATAGAAAATCGTTATAAACTTTCATCCGCGAGTTGTGAACAAATACTCCGAATGAAAGAAGGGGCTGTGAATAAACTAACGGTGCTCCTCTTTTGGGCAATGTTTTCTTTTTGCCTGAAGGCGCAAATAACCCTCGGATCAACGGTTGACACGTTCGGGGTTCTGGCTGGTTCGACGGTCACCAATAGCGGTCCCACGGTGGTTCTTGGGAATGTGGGCGTGAGTCCCGGCACCGCCATCACTGGATTCGCCGCAATCGCGCCCGGTGGACCCGGAGTCGCTACCGGCGTGATTCATTCAGCAGATGCGTTCGCGGGGACGGCGCAGACTCAGTTGACGGCTGCTTATAACGCCGCAGCGGGACTCGCGACCACGTCCACGGTAGCAGGCGATTTGGGTGGCCTGACATTCGCCCCAGGCGTCTACACTTCCACCTCCACGCTGGGACTAACGGGAACTGTCACGCTGAATGCCGGGGGCAACCCAAACGCTCAATTCATCTTCCAGATCGCGAGCGCGCTCACAACCGCAGTCGGTAGTACGGTGGTTCTAACCAACGGCGCGCAGGCTTCCAACGTCTACTGGCAGGTCGGAAGTTCGGCGACTCTTGGGACCTCCTCCTTCTTTTCCGGGAATATACTGGCTTTTTCATCTATCTCGCTCGGCACTAACGCTACTCTTCAAGGAAGAGCTTTGGCTCGGAACGGCGCGGTTACCTTGCTGAGCAATACAATCAACACACCCGCTGGTCAATCGGGACCACCGCCGCCGCTGGTTACACCGGCTCCGTCTTCGCTGATTTTAGTGAGCACGGCATTGGTTGGCATCTTCATTTACCAAGGACGCAAAAAGATATTAAAGCCCTTCAGAACCTGCTAATCCACGCATTCGCTGGAATGTCGTGGCGAAAATCGGTTGCGGTGCTCACCGCGCTGGCCCTTATATACTGTTACGCTTTTGCGCTTCGAGGCATGTTCGAGCAATGGCGGACCGACGAAGATATGTCGCATGGCTTCTTGGTCCCCATTGTCATCCTCTGGATCGTCTGGAGAGAGCGCGAGCGCTTCCGGACGCTGCCCACGCAACCGACCTGGTGGGGATTGGCTCTTTTGGCGTCTGCCGCCGGCTTGCAATTCGTCGCCGCGCTCGGCGTTGGCCTTTTCGCCGGATCACTGGCATTCCTCGTTTCAATCGCCGGCGCCGTGCTGTGCCTGGGTGGCTTTGCCTGGCTTCGTGCCGCGGCTTTTCCTCTCGCGTTGGCGCTCTTTATGCTGCCCAAACTGGCGATCGTTTATAACCAGACGACGCTGCCCCTGCAACTGCTCGCCAGCCGGATCGCCGCGGGTATCCTGACGGGCGCCGGAATCGGAGTCATCCGCGAAGGTAATATTCTCGATGTGGGTGGCCACAGGGTGGCGGTTGTGGAAGCCTGTAACGGCATCCGGTACCTGTTATCGCTCGGATTCATAGCAGTCGTATTGGGGTACCTGGCCGACTCAAAGACCTGGATGCGGCTGGCGCTGCTGGTGGCTGCCATACCGGTCGCCATCTTGGCGAATGGCCTCAGAGTCGCCGCCGCAGGCTGGTTGCCGTCGCTCGAAGCCGGGACTCCTCACCTGATCGCTGGCTGGTTCATCTTTGTCGCGTGTATGGCCACCCTGATACTCGTGCGGCAACTGTTCAACAAGGCGTATGTCCATTACCGGTCGTAATTGGCCCAGCTCCCGGGAGTGGCGCAGCGCCCTGGTGCCGCTTTTTCTGACCGCGCAAATCCTGATGATTCATGCCGCAGCGGGCGGGGAGCGTCCGCCGTCGCCCCCGGCTCCGGAGCGCTTTCCATTGGCGTTTGGCCCGTGGAAACTATTTCGCGGCGATCCTATCGATGCGGAAGTTGTAGCGGAACTTCGCGCCGACCGTTTAGTGAGCCGGACCTATTCCGAGGCTCCCGCACAGTCGTTCGCGAGCTTGCTAGTGGCGTGGTTCCAAACGCAACAAGGAGAGGGCCGGCAGCCCCATTCGCCTAAGGTGTGTTTGCCGAGCGGGGGCTGGACGCCTCGGATTGTGGATGAGGTCACGGTCGACACCGCGACGGGTCCGATCACGGTCAACCGCTATGTAGTGGACAAGGATACGCAGAGCGCCGTGGTCCTTTACTGGTACCAAACGCCGAGGCGCGTCATCGCCGGCGAGTGGGCGGCGAAATTCTGGCTGATGGCCGATGCCTTACGAGACAAACGCACGGATACCGCCTTGGTTCGCGTAACTACGTGGCCAACTCGCGGCGGGGACCAGGCAGCCACGGCCACAGCGATAGAATTCGCCCGCAACCTGTACCCGAAGCTTAGGGAGTACCTGCCCCAATGAGGCCCTAAGGCCGTTATAACCCGGATCTGCACGCCGCGGGCCTTCCGAGCGTCAACCTTTCAACAGCCGGAGTGCGCATGGCCGAATGGACCCTTAAATACGCGGATGCCCGGGGCGAAATCCACCAGCAGGTGGCCCAGGCCGAATCCGAGCGCGAGCTGCGCGACCGCTACACCGAACAAGGCTTCCTGATCTATTCCATCCGGCCCCACAGCGAGGGAGTCGCCCAGAGCCTGCGTCCCCGGGGCAAGAAACTCAACGTCGAGAAGTTCCTGATTTTCAACCAGCAGTTTGTCACCCTCATTCGTGCCGGTCTGCCGATCCTGAAGGGCCTGGAACTGCTGGCCGACCGCCTCACTGACCCGAAACTGTCGCGCTACATTCAGGGTGTCCGCCAAGAGGTCAAGAACGGCTCATTGCTGTCCGATGCCTTCGCGCGTCAGGGCGTGTTCCCGCCGATTTACGTCACCACGGTGCTGGCCGGCGAGCGCAGCGGATCGCTGGCAGACGTGCTCGACCGCTTCATCACGTACCAGAAACTGTCGCTCTCGGTACGACGGAAATTGATGACTTCGCTGCTCTATCCGTCGGTGCTGGTGGTGCTGGCTTTCTGCTTGATTGTGTTCCTGGTCACCTACGTGGTCCCCAACTTCGCCACGCTGTACAGCAGCATGCAGGCGACGCTTCCCGCGCCCACCCAGTTCCTGATCGCACTGGGCACCACGGCTCGAAACTACGTACTGGCCGGATTTGGAGCGCTCATAGCGGCGATCGTAGCCTTCCGGATCTGGTCCCGCACCCCCAGCGGATCCGAGCACGTGGACCGGTTCCTGATGCGCGTGCCCCTGGTCGGCGAAGTGTGGCTCAAATACCAGGTGGCCCAGTTCTCACGCGTGCTGGGAACGCTGCTGATCGGCGGCATTCCGCTGTTACAGGCTCTAGAGACTGCGGCTGACTCTCTGGGTACCCAGGTTCTCAAAAGGGTGCTCGAAAAGGCTGTGAAGACGGTGCGGGAAGGGCAGTCTCTTTCGCAATCCCTGCGCGCGGCCAAAGTTTTCCCCTCGCTGGCGATCGACATGATTGAGGTCGGTGAATCGACCGGAGCCCTGCCTGCGATGCTATCGAGCGTCGCGGAGTTTTACGAGGATGACGTATCGACACGCGTGACAGCCATGCTGAGTTTGGTCGAGCCCGCCATCATGATCTGCATGGGAGTTTTCGTCGCGTTCGTGCTGGTTTCCTTGTATCTGCCCATTTTCTCCCTGGCGGACTCTTTCCACGGCTAAGATCGCTGAATTGCTTGTCCACGCCTTAGTGCTCTGGCGCGTCATAAGCTAGTAGTAGGGCTGGGCAGGAGCAGTGTCCCCAATCTAAACTACTGATTTTAAATGGCTAGCAGCGACCGCATGACGCCCGTCGATCCCCTCCAGGAAGCTGCGCGCGCCCGCGCCGTGGCCGAGCGCTACTACCACGAGTTCGTGGATCTGCGCGAAGTGCGCATCGATCACGACCTGTTCACCTCCATCCCGGTGGACCTGATGTTCCGCTACAACTTCGTGCCCATCGAAGGCCACAATGGCACGCTCGACATCGCCCTGGCCGATCCGCGTAATCTCAGCCTGATCGATGAACTGGCCGTGCTGCTGGGCAAAAAGCTCCGGGTCAAGGTCGCGACGCTCTCGCAAATCTCCGACCTGCTCAAGAAAACCGAGCAATCGCAGCGCGTGCTGGATGAAGTCACCGAGGGTTTCACGCTCGATGTGGTCGGCGACGAGGAGAATCCCGACGAAACTCTATCGATCGACCGCCTCGCTGCGGGCGATTCGGATATCGCGCCCGTGATCAAGCTGGTGGACACCACCATCTTCAACGCGCTCGAGCGGCGAGCCAGCGATATTCACATCGAAACCCGCGATCAGGAAGTAGCTATCAAGTACCGGATTGACGGCGTCCTGCATTATGCGATGCCGCCCATCGCCAAGGACTGGCACTCGACTATTATTTCGCGCATCAAAGTTATGTCGGAGCTGGATATCGCCGAGCGGCGCATTCCTCAAGACGGACGTTTTCGGGTGCGCTATAAGACCCGGTTGATCGACTTCCGCGTCTCCATCATGCCGACCATCTACGGCGAGGACGCGGTATTGCGCGTACTCGACAAAGAATCGATGAGCGAGAAGTTCTCGAATCTTTCATTGGACGTAGTCGGCTTTTCGGCGGCCGAGCTGGCCAAGTTCCGGCGCTACATCAAAGAACCCTACGGCATGGTACTGGTCACCGGACCCACCGGGTCGGGCAAAACCACGACGCTATACGCGGCGCTGAGTGAGATCAAGAACGACGAAGACAAGATCATCACCATCGAAGATCCGGTGGAATATCAGATTCGCGGCATCACCCAGATTCCGGTGAACGAGAAGAAGGGGCTGACCTTCGCGCGCGGCCTGCGCTCCATCCTTCGCCACGATCCCGACAAGATTCTGGTCGGCGAAATCCGCGATAACGAGACGGCGCAGATCGCCATCAACGCCGCGCTCACAGGACACTTAGTATTCACCACGGTGCACGCCAACAACGTGCTGGACGTGCTCGGCCGATTCCTGAACATGGGCGTGGAGCTGTACAATTTCGTTTCCGCGCTGAACTGCATCCTGGCGCAGCGGCTGGTGCGCATGATCTGTCCGCACTGCAAGAAACAGGTCACCTATCCGGATTCGTATTTGGTCGAGAGCGGCCTCGATCCTGGCCAGTGGCGCGATGTGCCGCTCTATGAAGGCGAGGGCTGCTTCGAGTGCGGCGGAACGGGATTCCGCGGTCGCAGCGCTATTTCCGAACTGCTCGATCTGAGCGACAACATCCGCGATCTGATCCTTAACCGGCGTCCCAGCACGGAAATCCGCCGCAAAGCGCGCGAAGAGGGGATGACCTTCCTGCGCGATTCGGCCGTGGAAAAGGCCCGCGATGGAATCACCACGCTCAAAGAAATCAACAAGGTCACCTTCATCGAAAGCTAGAGCCTAATGCCCATGACCTTGTGGAAGAAAATCACGCACCTGGTGAAGGATCCGCCGCCGGAGCACATTTTCGAACTCTCCGAAGCGGGTATCGCTTACTCGCGCAACGGGGAGACCGGCTTCCAGGCCTTCGAACCCGGAGTGCTGGCGGTCTCGCCCACGGCCGACAATCTTCTGCAACCCAACGCAGTCGCGTCGGCGCTGGCGAAAATCGCGCCGCTCAATGGAAACAAGCGGCGTCCCGCGACCGTGATTCTGCCGGATTACGCTGCCCGCGTCAGTCTGCTCGATTTCGATGCTTTCCCCTCTTCGCCCGAGGAGCAACTGCCGCTGGTGCGGTTCCGGGTGAAGAAAACGATTCCGTTCGATATCGATTCGGCCGCCGTCAGTTATTGGGCCCAGCCCGCCTCGACCAAGGCTGGCGTGAAGAAAGTTGAAGTGGTCGCGGTCACCGTGGCGATGGAAATCCTGGCCCGCTATGAAGCTGTCTTCCGGAACGCCAACCTGTATCCCGGCGAGGTCACCACGTCCGGGCTGGCCGCGCTGAATCTGTGTGGCCCGAGCGGCGTGGTGGTGATCGCCAAGTTGACCGGCAATGTCCTCACGGTGATGGCCGTCGACGACGGACAATTGAAACTGTTCCGGTGCATGATGATCGCCGAGGGTAGTGACGAAGAAATACTGGCGGTGCTGAATCCCACTTTTGCTTACATCGAAGACGAATTGGGACAGAAGCCCGAAAAGCTGGTGCTCTGCGGGTTCGCAAAACCGCTGGAGGGGCTGAACATCGAAATGGAGCCGTTGCGGAGCCATTTGGGCACGGCCAACGCCTATAACGCGGGGTTGCTCGGGTACCTCGAGGGAGCGGCATAAATAAGATGCGGGTCCACATCAATCTCGCCACCGAACCCTTTCGCCGCGACCGGCCCGTGCTGGTGGCTTCCACAGCCTGTGGCGTAGTGCTGGTGGCGCTGCTCGGCGTGCTCGTGTTCCTGTTTGTCAACGATCGCGGCCGGCAGACCGAAAGCCGCGCTGCCGTGGCGAAACTCAATTCCGGGCTGCGCGCGATCACCGCGGAGCAGGCCAAGCTCGACGCCACGCTGCACCAGCCCATGAACGCCGAGGTGCTCGAGCGCAGTCTGTTTCTCAATTCTCTGATCCAGCGCAAATCGATTAGCTGGACCAAGCTGTACGCCGACATCGAGGGCGTGAAGCCCGATAGCGTGCGGCTGATTCAAGTGCGTCTTCCGCAGGTCAACTCCCGCAACGAAGTGACGCTCGATATGGAGGTAGGCGCGAAAGACCAGGGGCCAGTGATCGAGTTTCTGAAACACCTGCAAGATTCCCCTTTATTCGGACCAACGAATACTTCACGGATGTCGCCGCCTACGCAGAATGAGCCCTTGTGGCGTTACCGGGTGATGGTGAGCTATGCCCAGAAACTCTAATAGCCCGGGGCCAGGGGCCAAGGGTCAGGGTCGCGCTGTAAAGCGCGACGTTACCAAGAAGATCCGTATCGTTTTGGGTACGCTTCTGGCGCTCAACCTGGTCGCAGTCGGACTCGTCCTTTTCCCGCCAGGTGGTTCGGCCGAGGAGCTGGAGCGCGAGATCGCTACCCTACAAACGCAAGCGATGCAGAAGCGCGCGCTGCTGGAACGCAGCCGGCTCAATGTCGCCGCCATCGAAAAGGCCCGCGAGGAAGGTAACCAGTTTCTGGACAATTACTTCCTAAACCGCCGGGTCGCCGATTCCACTTTGCTTTCCGAGCTGGCCACCGCCGCCAACAAGGCCCAGATCAAGGAACGCGATAGCGCCCAGACCACCGACTACATCGAAGGTTCGAATTCGCTCAGCATGATGACCATCACGGCTAACTACGAAGGAACCTACCGTAATCTGGTGAACTTTATCGCTGAGCTGGACCATTCCCAACAATTACTGATCATCGAATCGATGACCGCGGTCCCCCAGCAGGGCTCGAATATTCTCACCGTGAGCATGAAGATCGATGCCTTCATCCGGGATGATTCAGCAGCGCCGGCCCCAGAAACAGCCCAGACCGTAGCGCAGGGAGAAGGACGATGAACCTGTCTCCCAAAGGCGTCGGCGCGGAACCGAAGAAGCTTGCCATTCTGATTGTCTTGCTGGTATTA
>Ga0265313_10001065_pt1 | contig 26573 bp, 26 predicted proteins | sample 4123metaG_FD_203122 | JGI IMG/M metagenome (GOLD analysis project Ga0265313, IMG submission 203122) | Rhizosphere microbial communities from Carex aquatilis grown in University of Washington, Seatle, WA, United States - 4-1-23 metaG | ecosystem: Host-associated > Plants > Roots > Rhizosphere >...
TCCCGGGTCTGCTTAAGAACCAAACCCCGCCGCCCAAAACACCTCCCGACCAATGGGCCCTACAGCTTTGAACCGACTCATCAATCCGCTGTGGGACAGCAGTGGGTCAGACCCGCAATTTCGTCAGGTCGCATCCGGAAGCCTGGATGACCGCGATTCACCCAGAGGATCGGGAGATAGCAGCCAAGAGCTTTTGGGAGGGGGTGCATTCCGGACAGGGGTTTGCGTTTGAGACCAGAGCTCTCCGCGCGAACGATAGAACCTATCGCCGGCACCTCCAGCAAGCCGTGGTTTTGCGCGACGCCGAAGGAAAGGTCCTCAAGTTCGTCGGTACGACGACCGACGTCGACGACCAGAAGCGTACTGAAGAGGCTCTACGTCAAGCGCAGGGCGATCTCGCGCGCATCAATCGAGTGACAACCATGGGAGAGTTGGCGGCGTCCCTGGCGCACGAAATCAGTCAACCGATCAGTGGCGCGATCACCAACACCAACACCTGGCTGCGACGGCTCGGGCACGACGAACCCGATCTCGATGAAGTGCGCTCGGTCGTCACGAGAATCGGAAGAGATGTACAGCGTGCTGCTGAGATTATCAGAAAGATCCGCTCGCAATTCGAACGGGGCGCCCAGGATCGGGAGGCTCTCGATGTAAACGAGATCAGTCGAGAAACCATCGCCTTGCTGCGCGACGAGGCGATCCGGCACAACATTGTGATCCGGACGGAGCTGGCCGCCGATCTTCCTCGGATTGTCGGAGATCGGGTGCAATTGGAGCAGGTCGCCATGAATCTCATCGTCAACAGCATTGAAGCGATGAAGAACGTCGAAGGAGTACGCGAGATGTTCATCAGGTCGCAGCGATCTGATGACGATCAGATTCTCGTTTCTGTCAGCGATACCGGCCCAGGGTTTCCGCCTCAGCTGGCGGAACAGATTTTTGACCCGTTCTTCACAACCAAACCGAACGGCACAGGCATGGGGCTGCGCATCAGCCGGTCCATCGTCGACTCGCATGGCGGGCGCTTGTGGGCGGTCGGGTCCTCAGGGCGCGGCGCAACTTTTCAATTCTCACTGCCCATTAACGTAGTGGACAATAGATAATTGCTCAGCTCGCAGACCTCTCTCAGGCCTCGATCCGCACCTCTCGTTAGAGCCGATTACCGTCGCGCCGACCTAGGAGCCAGGCCAGTTTGAACTCGTGACCGGGCACCGGCATTTTTGCCGCCAAGAGACTGGACCGCCCAACGATTAGGCGCCATGAGGCCGCCTGGACGATGGACTCAAGGCCTGGGGCCGGTATTGGCAGCTCCTGGGCGAATACACAATCGCACGGATCAGCGCCGGGCGCGCCGCTTGAGGGCCGGCTTCTTTGTCCCGGAGCGCTTCAGCCACTCCTCCGCCGCATCTTCCATGGCGAGGAAGACGGCGCCCATTTCCAAAAGCTTGGTGATCAGTTCCTCCAGGATCAACATGCGATAGCCGCGGCCGATGACGAAGGGATGGAAGGTGTAGGTCAGCACGCCCCAGTCCTCCACCGCGCGGGTCATGTAGAGGAACTCGTCGGTCCAGTTCTGCAACACGCCGCGGGCGTTCATCAAGCCCTGCAGGATGTAGTTGGGCGTGCGCAGGAACTCGAAATGGGGATAGTCGTCGAGATGCCAGCTGATGGGCATCTCCACCAGCTTGGTCGGCCTGCCCATCACCATGGGCTTCTGCAGCTCCGCCACATCGCCCCGCCTCGCCCAATAGGGCGCATAGTCGTCGCCCATCATGCTGCTGTCATAGCGAAAGCCGTTCGCGAGCAGGAGGTCGATGGTATGGGCGCTCAAGTCCCATGACGGCGAGCGGTAGCCGCGGGGCGCGCGGCCGGAGAGCTTTCGGATCGCCCGGATGCCCCGGATGATGCCTTCCTCCTCCTCGTCCCGCTTCATCATTGCCGGCGGCACATGGGTCCAGCCGTGATGGGCGATCTCATGGCCCGCCGCGACAACTTCCGCCGCCCGGTCCGGAAAGCTCTCGATGGTGTGGCCGGGAATGAACCAGGTGGAACGGATGCCGTATTTCTTCAGCAGGGCGAGAACCCGGCGGGCGCCGATCAGGCCGAACTCGCCCCGCGACATGGGCGTGGGCGTGGTCATGCCGCGGGAGATCCAGCCCGATACGGCATCGAAGTCGAAGGTGAGGCAGACGATGCGCTTGGCCATGGCAGCCGACCTTTCGCTTGTGATCCGGAATTCTAGCCTGACTGCCATCCTGTTCCGCGATGCGGATTCATAGCCCGGGCTTGCATTGTCCTGCCACTGGGCTATTTGAGGTCCATGGCCAGACTGACCGAGAAGGATTTTGAACGCATCGCCCGCGCGCTCGCGGAACCGCGACGCTACGCGATTTTACGCCAGATCGGTGCCTGCGAGGCCAGCGCCACCTGCAGCGCCATCCGCAAGACCCAGGACATCACCCCCGCCACCCTGTCCCATCACATCAAAGAGCTGGAAACGGCGGGCCTGATCGAAACCAGCCGCGACGGCAAGTTCATGAATCTGGTCCTCAAGCGCAATGTGCTGCAGGCCTATCTGGACCGGCTGGCGAAAATCTGACCGACAGCGCCGGCAGCGCGCGCTCCCGCCCTTCCACCTCATTTGCGAAAATTTGCCAGCCGCCCCTTGAAGCCTGGCCACCTGCACCACACTTCGACGCTTGTATAACTATCAAACCAGGAGTGCATCATGAGTAATCTCAAGGGCAAGGTGGCTGTCGTGACCGGGGCCTCCAAGGGAATCGGGGCGGGCATCGCAAAGGCGCTGGCCGGCGCAGGCGCGGCGGTCGCCGTGAACTACGCCGCCAGCAAGGTGGGCGCCGACAAGGTCGTGGCCGAGATCGTCGCGGCGGGCGGCAAGGCGGTGGCGATCCAGGCCGATACCTCCAAACCCGACGACATCAAGCGCCTTTTTGCCAGCACCAAGGACGCCCTGGGCACCCCCAGCATCCTGGTCAACAATGCAGGGGTCTTCAAGTTCGATCCCCTGGAGGCGGTGGAGGCCGCGGAATTCACCCGTCAGTTCAACATCAACGTGCTGGGCCCGATCCTGGCGGCCAAGGAGGCCGCGCAATATTTCGGGCCCGACGGCGGCAGCATCGTCAATATCTCCTCGGTGGTCAGCGAGGCGGCCTATCCCGGTTCGGTGGTCTATTCCGCCACCAAGGGCGCGGTGGACGCGGTGACCCGCGTGCTGGCGCGCGAACTGGCCCCCCGCAAGATCCGCGTCAACACCCTGGCGCCGGGCATGGTCGAAACCGAGGGCACGCATGCCGCGGGCATCATCGGCAGCGATTTCCAGAAACAAGCGGAAGCCGGCACGCCGCTGGGCCGCATCGGCCAGCCCAGTGATATCGCCAAGGTCGCGCTGTTCCTGGCCTCGGACGAATCCGGCTGGGTCACGGGCGAACGCCTGGCGGTGGCGGGCGGCAACCAGCTCTGACTTAGTCCGTGCGCCTCGCTTGCTGCCGGGATCGCTGCCTTGCCGCCCCAGCGTCCCGGCAGCAGCCTTCGAGGAGGCATCACTGGTCTCGGGGTGTTGGCAATCCAGCCTGAGCTTTCCTGGGAAACTCATCTCGCGGCGGCGCTGATTAGCCTCCGATCGGCTGTCGGGGGACCGCGGCCGATCGCGATATTTGCCGATGCCGCCTCGTCACCCCTGTGGATTTACAAGGGCGTGCGCGGCGACCAGCCGTAGGCCTTGGCGCAGGCGCCTCCCATGAGCATTGCCCGTTCGGTGTCGCTCAGGCGGTCGGTGACGAGAAAGGGCCTGACAGCCTGCTCATAGTTGACGACGGCAAATGCCCGCGTCCAGTCCGTGCCCCACAGGCAGCGATCGATGCCCCAGGCGTCGAACACGCGGGCAAGCGGGTCCCAAATGTCCGCAAAGGGATACGGCTCCCGGGATAGCGTGCAGGCGCCGCTGACCTTGACCACCGCGTTCGGGCGCTTGGCGAGTTCCAGCACTTTCGGAAGGTCGGCCCAGGGCTGCGGCGGCGCGGGCGGCACGCGCGGCTGCAGGATGCCCAGATGGTCGATGATGACTCGCGTGTCGGGATGGCGGTCGATGAGCGCCGTGCCCACATCCAAATTGTCCCAGCACAGGATGTTGACCGGCAAATCGTGATGAACCGCCGCACGCATGATCCGGTCGAGGCCTGGGTCGTTCGGCTCGCGTTTCGCCTCTTTCGGCAGCATGATGCGGATTCCGACCGCGCCCGGTGTCTTCTTCCAGTCGGCGACGCCATCGGCCACCGCCGGATCGTCCGGGTCGACCGGCTTGACGATGGCGAACCGGCCGGGATGGGCCCGTTGCACTTCAACCGCATAGCTGGCGTCGTAGCGGTACATGGAGAAGGCTGAGATGAAGATCGCGCCGTCGACGCCGACTTTGTCCATTGCCGCCACCATCTCGTCAGCCGTCACGTGATCGGGCCAGTTCGGCACGCTGTGCCACGGACGCTTCGCCGTGTTCGCCTCATAGGCATGGACTTGGGAATCGATGATCGCCATCGCGGAAGCTCCTCTGCGCCACGCCAGCCTGGCGGGCACATCACGTCGTGTCCAGGGGGCTAGAATCTCCGCTCTAACGCTCCCATCGCCGTAAAGCGGACATTTCCGCTTCCGGCCAACTCCGGGGGTCGAACCGCCGCGCAAAGGCTATTCGTAGGAAGACGAAGAGGCTGAGTGTGACCACGAGCGAAGTGGCTACGGCCCCGGCTAGCGACTCGCGTTATCGACGATGGCAAGCCGGATGCCCGTGCAGCCTCCGCCATTGATTGGCGATGCTGCAATGTCCCATGAGCAAGCGGTCACTACGATGACGAGGTTCATCTCGGCGCGTAGCGTGACGAAGTCGCCGGCCTTTGTGAGGGCGAGTTTCGACAGAATATTGCCGTGCTCATCCGCTGGCGTGTTCTGGAAAAAGTTCACGGGATCAGGAGTGTCTGGCGGGTGCCAACCGACTTCCGCCGCGGCCTTCTGAAAATTCTCTTGGCAACTGGGATGATGACCGGTTACGCCCATGAGCGCGTACAGCAATGGATCGCAAGCGCGGTACAGCATGTCATGGACGCCGGGCGTGTGGTCCTCGACCAATGTGAGGATCGGGCGAAGCTGGTTGGTGTAGAAAGACTGGCCGACCCCCGGAAACAAGCGCTCCGTGGCCGAGCGCGTATTGCCTACGCTCAGCCATTCCCTCTTGTCGGCGCTCGATACGGCGAACATGTCGGCGACCTGCGCGCCCTCAACATCGATGACACGGACCAGTTGCCCCCGCTCGACTTCAAGCCAGCCTCCAGACTGTGCGGCAATGTCACGCGCGGTTGCGGCGCCCATCAGCGGTCCTCCCAAATGGCTTCGTCCGATATTTCAACTGCCTTGTCGCAATACCAGACGCCGCACTCATCGTCACACTCCGCGCCGACAATGCACAGTGGTGGAATTCGGCGAACTGGCGAGTCGATCGCCGGGAACTACCGGCTCGTTCGTGAGCGTCGCCGCCGGATTGTAGAGTCCCGGCGACTGCTGGCGGAGGTCCGTGAGCAAGAAGAAGTGCATCTTTGGCGCATTTGGAGGCCATCAAAAAAGTAAAGTCGGCGACCAGGTCCTCACGGCCGATATTGCTACTGCCATCCGGATAAACTTGCGTACGGACGTGGCTACGATGGTGGCGGGCAACGACGATGATGATGAGCACTACGTGTGCGCCATAGCCCTATGATCCGCGAGGCCGTGGGAGCGTGATCGCCAATCCCAGTTGAACCGCGACACCGTGCAGCCGCTTGTCATTCGTCCATAGCTCCGCTCCTGCGGTTAGTTTCGCCGCGGCAAGCAGATGAGCGTCGATATATCCGATCCCGCGCCCGGACAGTGCATGACGCTCGATGAAATGAAGGACCTCTGCGTCCGTCGCGACACTGGCATGGGGTAGGTCCGCTAGCGCCTCCAACACGATTTCGCGCTGACGCAAGTTGCCCAAAGCAAGCTCGCCGATGACAAAGGGGTGCGTCAGAACCATCCCCGCGTCGAGCTGCGCGGCGAGCGCCTTGTGGCCCGCTCGCAGATGGTCGACCCAGACGGACGTATCAGCCAGGATCACGCCGTGCCAGGCCGTCGCCGTGGCGGCGCCTTCAGACCAGGCTCGCTCCCGCCCAGACGTGCCAATCGTCGCGCGCTCTCGCGCTCGATGAGGGCCTTAAGCGCCTCACGGACCAGGCTCGACTTTTCCTTCAGGCCAGTGAACGCTTCGGCCTTGGCAACGAGTTCATCGTCCAAGGCAAGAGTTGTGCGCATCTGCCGACCTCCACGTAAGGCACGAATCTATCATCAAATGATGTCGTATTCAATGCCGGCCGATCATGCCCGCCGACCGGAGGGGCAGAGGATGCCAAGGCGCACCACTGGACAGATTTGGCGGAGGGGGATCCGCCTAACTACAGTCCGCCGCGGTTCGCTGCCATCCACAATGTTCGAGAAATAGGCCAATTTCACCGACATTTCTTATACAATACGTCTGGACACGTTCGCCGACGTTCGGCACAATCCGGCATACTGGGTGGGGTAGAAAGCTAGGTAGCGACAGTGGCGCGCGCGATCGGCAGATTGACGGCCTTGAAGGTCGATCGGCTCAAAGAGTCGGGCATGTACTCGGACGGCGGCGGACTCTACTTGCAGGTGACCGGGGACGGCGAGAAGCACGTCTGCAAATCGTGGATTTTTCAGTTCAAAGTGCACGGCCGGGAACGGCAGATGGGCCTGGGGCCGCTTCATACCATCAGCCTCGCCGAGGCCCGCGAGAAGGCCACCAACTGCCGCAAGCAACGCCTTGAGGGCATTGACCCGATCGACGCACGCCGCGCGGCTAGGGACCAGGCGAGGATCGAGAGCGCGAAGGCAATCACTTTCAAGGCGTGCGCCGAGGCGTACATCGAGGCCCATAAAGCAGGTTGGCGAAACGCTAAGCATGGCGACCAATGGCGAAACACGCTTGCCACGTATGCCTATCCTGAAGTTGGCAACACGGCCGTCCAGGCGATCGACGTGACGCTGGTTATCAAGATTCTTGAGCCCATTTGGCAGACGAAGACGGAGACGGCCAGCCGGGTTCGCGGCCGCATCGAATCTGTCCTCGACTGGGCCACGGCGCGAGGCTACCGGCGCGGGGAAAACCCCGCGCGCTGGCGCGGGCATCTCGAGAACCTTCTGCCGAAGCGCGCCAAGGTACAAAAGATCAGACACCACCCTGCCTTGCCCTACCGAGAAATCGGGGCCTTCATGGCTGCCCTACGCGCTCAGGAGGGCATCGCCGCGCTGGCCCTGGAGTTCACCATCCTCACCGCCGCTAGAACCAGCGAAACCAGGGAAGCCGAGCCGGGTGAGTTCAGTTCCGACGTCACCGTATGGACCGTGCCCGACGGGCGGATCAAAGGCGGGAAGGAACATCGTGTTCCACTCTCGGCAGAGGCCCGGGCGATCGCGAGAAAGATGCTTAAGAGTCATCAGGGCAAATTCCTTTTCCCCGGCGGGAAGCGCGGCAAGCCCCTTTCCAACGGCGGCATGTCGGCAGTGCTCGACCGGATGGGATGCGATCACATCACCGTGCATGGCTTCCGTTCGACGTTCCGCGACTGGGCCGCTGAGCGAACAACATTTCCGAATGAAGTCGTCGAAATGGCTCTGGCGCATGTGATCGAAAACAAAGCCGAGGCGGCATACCGGCGCGGCGACCTGCTAGAGAGACGGCGCCCCCTGATGGAGGCTTGGGCCAAGTACTGCTCCAAGTCGGCGTCCGTCACCAGCGATAAGGTGGTGGCAATCGGCACCGGCAAACGGACCGAAGGCTGAATGCACCACGACCAGCAAGCTCGAGTAGTCCACCCCTGTTGGAGCCCAAGTCGTGATTTACCTGGAGTTTATTGAACGCGACCGATGGATGTCGAATGAGATCTTTCGCCTTCTTGGCGATCAGGAGACGAGCTGGGTCGAAGGTGCGATCGACAGGATGTTACTGCAGTTGGGGCGCACGCTCCGCCTCGGCCCGATGCCGAGCTATCTCTGTCTGTGGGACATTGCGGGCATCTCCCGTCTCGATGACTGGGAGGCTTATTTTCGCTCGGTTGCCGCCCGGCAAAATCGGCGGAGCCAGGCGATGCATCGGGCGATCCATATCGCGCGGGCAGGACTCTACGATGCGCTGCGACAAGACAACAACACGCGGGCGCCTGTCTATGTCGTCGAATATTGCGCCGCGCGAGGGGATGACGCGAAGGTTCGAGGCATCTTTGCCGAGCGGCGCGCGCGCCACGCGGATCTAAGACAGATCTTCCTGCTGCGGCGTCTGGGGCGGTTGGGACCCGATCCGGGCCTGATTTCGATTTGGGGGGCGCCGTCCTACGCTGCGGCGGAGCCTTTGATCCGAACGGCCGATCAGCCCGATCTCGACCTCGTGGACGTGGGCATCTATCGCCGCTTTGGCGAGGAGATGTTGTGAGCGGGGCCAGTACGCCGGCGCCTTGATCCTCCGTGCAGCCCTCAAGAGGCCCGCTGGGCTAGGGAGTCGCGAAGGAATTCGTGGAACCGCCCGCAGACTTGATCGGCAAGCGGGCGAGGCAGATTGCTCCATACTCCGTTGCAATTCACTTCGAGAATATGGAGCTTGCCGTCCTTCGGGATCGCGTCGATAACCGCATATCTGAGGCCAAGCAGGCGGCAGGCCTCCAACAATTTGGGATGATGGCTCTCGTAGTCCAGGGTGATGGACGCATCGTCCATCGTCGCCTGCTTTTCGCGTATGTCGACCACGCCCTCCGGCATGCAGCGGCGAAGCCGCACCGGGATGATTTCGGTGCCGAGCACATAGAACCGCATTTCGTGGTCCGACTGGATATAGGGCTGGAAGATCGCAGGGCGGGTCAGCCTCTCCCCTGGGGCGTCTGTGAGTCGCGTGCTGCTGACGACGCCGGAGGTGACGATCGCGCCTTCCGACAGGTTCTTGCGAACCAACGGGCCGGCCGAGTTCGTCGGCGTGATTTCCGTGACCCTGACAGGCAGGGTCGGAAATCCCGCTTCACGGAGCCGCTGCAATTGGATCAGCTTGTTGCATGCGGAGCGGGCCTGCCGCGGATTGTTGATGCAGTTGGCGTGGTTGGCGAGGAAAGCCTCCAGAAAGTCGCTGACGACGCGCCATTGGCGATCGGCGAAGAACGCCTCGGCATCGCTGCCGCCAGATGAGCGGAGCGTCACGTCTTCCGGTTCAAAAGAAACCGGCATGTAAAGCACGAGTCTTGCGCCGCCGACATCGACGGTTCCGAACGCCGGATGGGTGAGCCGGAAACTGTCGCCGTCCCACTCTACGTCGGTGTCCGGATCGTTGAATTCGATCACGCGGACCGAAAGCTCTGGATGGGTTCGCTCAAATTGATTGAGTGCCAGGTAGTCGCCGATCTTGCCGCGGCGCCCCGGAAAACTGGGATTGGTTACGAAGGCGAGCAGGTCTGGCGTTTCGCCGGCAGCCATCGTGATTTTTACGCCGCCGGCTTGATCGGTCGAGGCCGGCGGGTGCCTCGCCTTGGCACCCGCCTAGCGGCATCGCGTGACGATCCCGCCCGCCGGAACGGGCGTTCGCCGGCCTCGTTCAGACGTGCCACCAGCGCTGCGCGATCCGGAAACCGTCGAGATCCAGGCAGGACAACAAGTCGCCATGCTCCACCTTGGTGGAATGGGCCGACACGTAAGTGGTGAACATGATGACGATGACGCCGTTGTCGTCATGCATCAGCTGCTGGCACTCCGCATACATGGCCGCCCTCTTTTTCTCGTCGAGCTCGGAGCGCGCCGCGACCAGCATTTCGTTGAAACGGGGATTCTTCCAGAATGTGTCGTTCTGATTGGAATCGGCCGCATACTCGAAGGTCATCACGCCGTCGGCCGTGGGACGACCCAGCCACTCGCTGGTGCAGAACGGCTTCTTTTGCCAGACATTGTCCCAATACCCGTCATTGGGCTCGCGCACGACGGTTAGGTCAATCCCAGCCTTGGCTGCGCTTTCGCGATAGATGGTGGCGGCGTCCACTGCGCCGGTGAAGGCGACATCCGCCGCCGACAGGCTGACCTTCAAGTTGTCCATGCCGGCCTTCTTGAGGAGGCTGCGCGCCATGTCAGGATCGTATTTGTGGATCGGCTCGGGATTGATTGCGAACTTGACGCTGGGGGCGACGACGTTGTCGTTTCCGGGCGTCCCGATCCCGCCGAAGACCCGCTTGATGATTTCCTCGCGATCGATCGCATATTTGAGCGCGTTGCGGACGTCCCGGTTGTCAAACGGGGGCGCGGTGACGATCATCGCGAAGGTGTTGTGTTCGTAGCCGGTGACCTTGTCGATCTTCAGTCCGGGATTCGATTCCATGAATTTCAGGGTCTTGACATCGCAGCGGTCCATGGCGTCGAGCTGCCCCGAGAGCAGGCCGTTCGTCCGGGCTGTCGGGTCGATGATGCACAGGAATTCGACCTCGTCGAACCAGGTGTCGCGGAAGTAGTTGGGATTGCGCTTGACGCGCGTGACCTCGCCAGGCTTGAACTCTTCCAAGATGTAGGGGCCGGTGCCAATGCCGGATTGCCAATCGACGTCCCCGTTGTCCTTGGCCGGCATGATGGAAAGCCGATGCTCGCCCAGAACATAGGGGAAGTCGGCATTGCCGCCTTTCAGGCTGAAGATCACGTTGTCGCCGTCCGCCTTCACGTCGACGACCTGCTTTAACGTCGCCTTCAACGCTGATTTCGTGTCGGCGCCCATATGGTGGCGCACCGATGCGACGACATCGTTGGGCGTGAGGTCCTTGCCGTTGTGAAAGGTGACGCCCTTGCGAAGCTTGATCGCCCAGGTCTTGGTCCCATCCGAGGGCTCGAAGGATTCGGCGAGCTCGGGGCCGATGTTGCCATGCTCGTCCACGCCGGCGAGCAAGTTCCGCAGCGACAGGTTGACCACGCCCATGTAGCTGTCGAGGATCGGGCCAGGGTCGAGCGTGTTGGAGGACGATCCCCAGCTGATGCCCAGTCGGAAATTCCCGCCCTTGGTCGGCGTCGCTGCCCGAGCTTGCGTGAATATCGCTTCGGCGGTCGCAACCGTGACACCGGCCGCAATCGCGAATTGGATGAACTCCCGACGGTTCATGCGCCCGCGGCTGACTTCACGTTTCATCCAGCCAAGATTGCTGGTGCCTCCGGTCCTGTTGTCGCTCATCTGGTCCTCCCCATGCATTGCGGTGAAGCTCCACGGCCTCGCCATGCGGCGAACCTTCTCTCCCGCTTCGCGATGCGCGTCGAAGGCCGGATCGAGTCGGGAGGAGACGCCGATAATTTCCCGATAAAGGCTATGTCGGTCCCGCTACCAGCTTTAGCCCGAAAGCGCCAGGAATTTGACATTGTACGCCACTGACCGCTGCGGGGGATTGCAACGCGGGTCCGGCTGAGGAGACTCTTCCACCGGCGCGCGCGTATGTTCGAGTACTGCGAGCGCCGCCGAGGGCGTTTCACGGGAGTGGGCAAAGGCATAATGCGAATCAGACAACTGGACGCAATCCCGATCGCCGGCCGCGGCAGTCAGGGGGCTTACGGTGCGCCTTACGGGATCATTGTCCGGATCCGGACCGACGACGGCATCGTCGGATACGGAGAATCCGACAGCATGCCATCCGTGGTCAAGGCGATCATCGAGGCGCCTTTCCTGCACGAAATGATGTCGGGGCTGAAATGGGTGCTGCTCGACCAGGACCCCACCGACATCGAGGCGCTGTGGCGGCGGATGGCGCGCACCACTTTAAACTACAGTCGCGACGGCGCGACATTGCAGGCCATGGCGGCCATCGACCTGGCGCTCTGGGACATCAAGGGCAAGGCTCTCGGTGTTCCGGTTCACGCGTTGCTGGGTGGTGCGCGAAGGCGGGAGCTGCGCTGCTATGCCACCCACCCTCTGGGCGGCAATCTCGCGGAAACGAGGCGCTTCGCCGCACAGCTGTGCGATGCGGGTTTTTCCGCCGTCAAGTTCGGCTGGCACCCGCTGGGACCGGACGCCGAAGGGGATGAGTCTATCGTCCGCTGTCTGCGCGAAGCCATCGGCCCCGAGAGAGATCTCCTGATCGACGGCGGCCTTGCCTGGGATGTTGAGACGGCGCTCGAGCGGGTGCGCAGATTCGAGCCCTATGAGCTGTTCTGGTTGGAAGAGCCGCTTTCCGCCTATGACTTCGCCGGATACGCAAGACTAGCCGCAGAGGCCAAGACGCCCATAGCGGCCGGAGAGCTTTCATCCAGCGCCACGGAGCTCGGGCAACTTGTCGAACGCCGCTGCGTCGACGTGCTCCAGGTGGATGTCTCCCGTGTCGGGCTGACGCAAGCCATGAAGGTCGCAAGTCTCGCAGCGATCGCCGGAATTCCCTGCGTCAACCACAGCTATAGCTATGGCATCAATCTGGCTGCTTCCCTTCACTTCGCGGCGGCAATCGAACGGACTTCCCTGTTCGAATACCAGGCTACGCCAAACGAGATACGTGACGCCTTGGTGCCGGACGCGCCGCGGCCGGTAGACGGCATACTTTCGATCCCTATGACGCCCGGTCTGGGGGTTGCGGTCGACGAGTCAGCCTTGGCACGCTTCGCCGCGTAGCGCTGCGACAAAACCCTCTCAACCCGGCTTGATCCGCCAGGGCCTGAGCTTGCTTTCGTCAACGTCAAGGCCGAGGCCCGGCGCATCGCTAGGCTCCGCCAACCCACCCTCGAGGCGCCAGGCCGGGCTCGTAAGGATATCCTGCCGCCAGGGCAGGGGATCCTGATCGCATTCGAAATATTCGCCGTTGGGGAGCGCATAGAGAAGCTGCAGACAGGCGGCGGAGCTGACGGCGGTGCTGTAGTTCTTGCTGGTGAAAGGCAGGTGCTTCATCTGGGCGTAGGCCGCGATTTTTCGCGCCTCGGTGATGCCGCCGACCTGCACGATATCAGGCTGCACGACCTGGATCGCGCCGGAATCGATCAGGCGAGCGAAGGCCTCCCGGCCGGTCTCGGTCTCGAATCCGGCAATGGCTATCCGGGTCCGGCGTGCCAGTTCGGCGCAGCCCGCGACGTCCTCGGCCTGCACCGGCTCCTCGAACCAGCGTATGTTGAGTGCCTCCAACGCCGCGGCGTAGCGCATCGCAACCCGGGCCGTGAGAGAGGTCGTCGCGTCGACCATCAGATTGCGGTCGCCTCCGATCGCCTCGCGCGCGGCGGCGACCCGTTTCAAGTCGTCGTCGATGGAACACCGCAACGGGACGTCATGAATGACGCCATAGTGAGCGGCCTGCCATACGTTTCCGATCTTCATCTTGTAGCCGGCGAATCCGGCACTTCGCACCTTGGCCACATCACGGGCAAAGTCGTCCAGGCCGTAGCCCTTGCGATAGTAGCCTGCGGAAGCATAGGCGCTGACCGGCCGGCCGAAGCCGCCGAGCAGCCGCCAGACGGGCTGGCCCGCGCATTTGCCCAGGATGTCCCATAGCGCGATGTCGACGCCGGACAACGCCGCCATCAGGATGCCGCGTCGGCCGTGGTAATAGGTTTCCTGGAAGACCTTCTCCCACAGATATTCCGGGCGGCGCGGATCCTGACCGACGATCAGCGGCAGAATCTCCCGCTCGATGACGGCGGCGGTTACAGCGTGGGGGCCTCCCCACATCGCCGATTCACCCCAACCGAAGATCGAGGTATCGTCGGTCAGCAGCTTCACCAGCAGCGCCTCGCGCTGCGAATATTCACCACGCGCGTAGGTGAGCGCGTAAGGCATGTCGTAGCGCAGGCAGAATGTCTCGATGCCGGTGATCTTCACAGGGGAGAACCTCTCAAGAGGGTGCCCGAAATCCTATGCCGTGATTTCCGGGCGACCAAGCCATGAATCCCGCCTTTGGACCACCAGGCGACGGGACATGGTGGCGTACGCGTCTATCTAGCGCGGGCGCTCCTCCCGTGGGGTACGCCCGTATTCCGCTCGATAGCAGCGGGTGAAATGAGCGCCGGAGACGAAGCCGTTGGCGACGGCGACGTCGAGAATCGACCGGCTGCCGTGCATCAGCATTTTGCGTGCTCGCTGCAGGCGAAGCTGACGGTAGAAGCCCGTGGGCGAGCGGCCCAGCACCTTGGTGAAACGGCGCTGCAGATGCCGCAGCGAAAGGCCGGAGACCTCGCAGAGCTGGCTGAGGGACAGCGGTTCCTCCAGGTTCTTCTCCATCGCCGCGATCGCGGCGAGCAGGCGGACGTCGCTCACCCGCGTCCGGGACTGGAGAGACATCCGCTGGGGATCATCGGCATTGCGTACCCGGTGCTGGATGAATTCATCGGCGATTTCCCAGGCAAGATCGCGGCCGTGCTGCTGCTCGACCAGATGGAAGATCATGTCGAGCGAAGCGGTTCCGCCCGGGCAGGTGAGCCGGTCGCGGTCGACCTCGAACAGATCCGCGGTCAGGCGCAGCTGGGGAAACTCGCGGGAAAAATTCTCGAATTCCTCCCAGTGCAGCGTGCAGCGATAGCCGTCCAGCAGGCCGGCCCGCGCGAGCGCATAGGCGCCCGTGCCAATGCCTCCCAGGATCGTGTTGTTCCGGGCGAGCTTGCGCAACCATGCGAAAACGCGCTTGTTCCGGTACTTGCTGCCGCCGATGCCGGCGCAGAGCAGCATCATCGGCAGGCGATCGACGTTTGCCATGGCCACATGGGGCTGCATGGAAATGCCGCTGCTGGGGATGACGGGCCTGCCGTCCTCCGAGATCAGAAGCCACTCATACAGGTTCTGCCCGCTTACCCAATTGGCGACGCGCAGCGCCTCAATGGCGGCCGAGAAGGCCAGCATCGGGAAATTCGGCACCAGGAAGAAGCCAACACGGTAGGGAAAGCCCGCCGCGCTGTTCATTATCCGGCTACACTGCACATCGCCACAAGCGGCTTGGCGTCTGCGATCAAATACATGGCGTGATCCGAACAAACGGGGCGCAGCTTGTCAACCTAGACTCCCCGTCCGTCCCGGGTTCCGGTAGCACGCAAGCCAAAGCAGGGAGAAAGAACGGCGATGACCGACAAGTACTTGGCCGGCCGCGTGGCCTGGGTGACGGGCGGCGCTTCCGGCATGGGTCGGGCGACAGCCCTGGCGCTCGCTCGGGCCGGGGCCGACGTGGCCATCGGCTCCCTCGTCGCGAGCCAGCGCGGTGCGGTGCTCCAGGGCCAGAACTGCCACACGCCTAGCGACGACAAGCTGGTGGCGACGAAGGCGGAGATCGAGGCGCTTGGAGTCCGATCCCTGGCGCTCGCCCTTGATGTCTGCTCAAACGAGTCCGTCGCGCTTTCTTACAAGACGATCGTGTCGGCGCTGGGCGAAGTCGATGTGCTGATCAACGCCGCAGGTTCCTCCGCCCGCAAGTACATGGTCGATCATCCCGACGAACTCTGGCTGCGCATGCTCGACGTCAATCTCACCGGGCCCTACCGCACGATCAAACTCTGCTTGCCGGGCATGATCGGGCGCAAATGGGGCCGGATCGTCAACTTTGCATCCACGGCGGCCAACGTAGGCTATCCAATGCACAGCGCCTATTGCGCGGCGAAGTCAGGGTTGTTGGGGCTTACCCGATGCGTGGCTCTGGAGGGGGCAGCCCATGGCGTCACCTGCAATGCCATCAACCCCGGCTTTGTCGACACCGACAGCAACTACTCGGCTTCGCGGATGGAAATCGAGATCGCCGGGCTTGACGTGAGCGTAGAAGACTACCGCGCGAAGGTTGCTGAGGGGCTGCCCCAGAAGCGTTACTTGAAGCCGGAGGAGGTTGCTTCGCTGGCGGCGTTCCTCTGCCGGCCCGACGCGCTAGGCATCGAGGGCCAGGACATCACCATCGCCATGGGGTCCCAATGGTAATCCACAGGCGCACTTCTTCCGGTCGCGCGGCTGTAAAAGGCGACCGGCCGGCCCTCGCCTTCTGGCTCGAATACGCGAGCCTGCCCGCCTGCGAGATCGCCGCGGGTCTCGGCTACGATGCCGTGATCTTCGATCTGGAGCACGGCGTCATCCCAGAGGCGGCGGCGGATCAGCTGACCCTCACGTGCAAACGGCTTGGGCTCACGGTCTATGCCCGTGTCGCGACGGCCGGAAGAGTGGCGATCCAGCATGCGCTCGACTCTGGCGCCGACGGGGTCATCCTGCCGCAGATCGCCGGCCTCGAGCATGCGCGAGAGGTCACGGCCTACGCGAAATATCCGCCGCTGGGCACACGGGGCGTTGGCTACAGCCGGACCATGAGCTATGGCGGGGTGCCGCGAGGATTCTACGCGGCGGAGAACCGGCGGACGCTTTGCTTGCCGATGATCGAAACCCCCGGCGCGCTCGATGATGTAGCAGCGATCACTGCCCTCGATACGGTCGACGGTCTGTTTGTTGGGCCCAGCGACCTTTCCATGACCCGCAAGCGCGGACCCTTCGCCGCCGCCCGTGCCGACCTGAAGGACCTGGCCATCATCGCGCTCGCCGCACGAAAAGCGGGCAAGACCTGGGGCGTGCCGGCGCCCGGGCGGAAGATGTTTGACTTTGCCCTGCGCGAGGGTGCGGCCCTGGTCACGGTCTGCGACGATCTGACCGCTCTTGGTGCAGGCTTCGCCCAGGGGCTGGCGGTCGCAGGCAAGCGCTGAATGCCGTCCGCGCAGTCACCGGAGCGTGAAGCGGTCGATTCCTGCGCGGCGAGCCGCTTTCTCGCCGGGCGCACAGCCTGGATCACCGGCGGTGCCACGGGGATTGGCCTCGCCTGCGCCAAGGCTCTCGCGGCTGCCGGCGCCGACATCGCCATCGGTTCCTTGCCGCCCTCGGCCTCGCTGGGCGAAGTCAGCTATTCAACTCGGCCGAACGAGCTGGAGATGATGCGGGCCAAAGCCGAGATCGAGGCGCAAGGCGGGCGTTGCTTCGTGCGACCCTTCGACCTGCGTTCGGAGGAGTCGTTGCAGGCCTTCCATGAGGCTGCTGTCGCCGAGCTGGGGCCAGTCCATATCCTAGTCAACGCGGCGGGAGTCTGCGGCCAGGAACTGATGACCGAGGCGCGGGACGAGACCTGGGCGACGGTTCTCGATATCAACCTGACTGGCGCGTTTCGGACGATCAAGCGTTGCCTGCCTGCCATGATCGCGAGCGGATGGGGCCGCATCGTCAACATCGGTTCAACCGCGGCGGAGGTCGGCTTTGCCCGCCACGCTGCCTATTGCGCTTCCAAGCACGGCTTGCTCGGGCTCTCGCGTTGTGTCGCGCTTGAAGGGGCTGGCGCCGGCGTGACCTGCAACACGATCAACCCCGGCACGGTCGCCACGGGCCTGACGCGTATCGGCTCCAGCTTTCGCGTGAAGCAGGGCGGCCAGGGCCGCGATGTGGAAGAAAACCTGCGCCTGATCGCCGAAGGCTATCCTCAAAAGCGGCTGATCGAGACCGAGGAAATCGCAGCCATGGCGCTCTTCCTCTGCCGGGAGGAGGCGCGGGGCCTGACGGGTGAGGCGATCACCATCTCCGGCGGCGCTCTCTGGTAGCGCAGGCAGCGCGATGAAGATCTCGAAGATCGAGGTGACCATCGTCAATGTGCCCTTCGTCGCGCCGATCCGCTGGTCGGGCGGCGCGAACGAAGATTGGACCCGGCTCATCATTCAGATGCATACCGACGATGGACTCGTCGGATTGGGCGAGACTTTGGGTGGCGCCGTGACGAGGGCGCTCATCGAAACCGAGATCGCCGCCATGTTCCTTGGCGAGGATCCCTTCGATCTCGAGCGGATCCTCTCCAAGGCGACCTTCGTGCCGCTATACTATGGCAAATGCGGCTATTGCGCGATCGCCGCGCTGGAGGTCGCCTGCTGGGACATCATGGGCAAGGCGGTCGGGCGGCCTGTATGCCAGCTCCTGGGCGGCCGGCTTCGGGAGGAGATTCCGTTCGCCGCCTATCTCTACTACCGCAATCCCAACCGAACCGGAGACCGCGGCATCGACACGGTGGACGAGGTCGTGGCTCATGCCCGCGCGCTCGTCGGTCGCCATGGCTTTGGCACCATCAAGTACAAGGGCGGCGTGAAGACGCCAGAAGAGGAGATCGCCACCCTTGGCGCGCTTCGCGAAGCCTTTCCGACGGCGAAGCTGCGCTACGATCCTCAGGCGATCCAATCGCCCGCGACCGCGATCCGGGTCGGCAAGCGGATCGAGGCTCTGGATCTCGAGTATTACGAGGATCCCTGCTGGGGCAACGAAGGCATGGCCCGGGTGCGGGCGCGGATCGGAATTCCGCTCGCTACCAACATGTGCGTGATCGATCTGGACGGCGTGGCCATTGGCCTGCGCATGAAATCGATCGACGTGGTGCTGGGCGACATCTTCGAATGGGGCGGCATCAGCAGAATCAAGAAGCTCGAAGGCGCCTGCGATATTTTCCAGCTCAACCTGAATTTTCACAGCGCCGGAGAGCTCGGCATCGGCACCGCGGCCTATCTGCATCTGGCGGCCTCGGTGCCGGCGCTGCCTCACGCCCTCGATACCCATATCCTGGAGCTGGCTGGTGATGTGGTGGCCGAGGGGACCATCGCCCTCACCGATCACGGCACGATGCGGGTGCCGGAAGGGCCCGGGCTCGGCGTGTCGCTCGATCCGGACAAGCTCGCGCTTGCGGCGGAGGCCTACGCCCGACAAGGCGACAAAAGCATCTATGCAGAGGATGCCGGCCGACAGGGCGTGATCCCGGTCAAGTCGATGTATTGAGGAAAGACGATGAGCGACCGTGAAATCCATGACGCCGCGGCGCGATACCGCGCCACCTACGACACCGCGCTTTCCGAGCTCCTGAGCCGGGTCTGGGGCGGGAACTTGCATATGGGCTTGTTTCGGGATGCGAGTGAACCCCTGCTGGATGCCCAGATGCGGGCCAAGCGTCACATGGCCGACGCGGCTGGGCTCAGCGCCGGCCGGACGGTGATCGAGGCCGCCTGCGGCGTCGGCAGCACGGCGCGATTTCTTGCTAAGACGTACGGCGCAACCGTGCACGCGACAAACATCGCCGAGGCGCAGCTTGCGGAAGCTCGGGATCTGACCGGGGAAGCGGGCCTCTCCGATCTGGTGGATTTCCGCTATGCGGACTATCACGAACTGCCTTTTGACGCGGCGAGCTGCGATGCCTGGTGGTGCCAGGAAGCGCTGCTCTATTCCGTAGACAAAAGTCGCGTGCTGCAGGAGGCGATCCGCGTGGTGCGGCCCGGCGGGCGGCTCATTCTTTCCGATCTGCTGTTGGCCGAGAGCGTGACCGGCCCGGAGCGGGAGCGTTTCACGACGACGGTGAGGGCGCCGAACATGTGGTCCATCGAGCGTTGGGACGTGCTTATAGGACAATTGCCGGTGAAGATCCTCGAGCGCCAGGATTGGGCAGCCCATACCATGCCGACTTTCCAGAACGTGCTTGCAAACCTGGAACGCGTGGCCGAGGAATTCGGCCGGCGCGTCGGGCGGGAGATCGTCGAGGGGACATTCGAGCGCGTATCGATCCAGTACGAAGCGGCGAAGGCCGGGAAGCTTGGCTGGTGCTTTTACGCGCTGCAGTGTTGAGGCCCCGCGACACCGGTGAGCGAGTTGGTTGGTCAGGAGCGGCATGGCTGACGATAGGCGTCCGATCGTGGCCTATGTCTCGAGCGCGGGAACGAAAGAGGTCGTCCGTTTCTCGCTCGATCCTGTGACGGGCGGTCTTAAGTGGCTCGACGCGACACCGGTTCCCGGGCCGGCAGGTCCTTCGCCCACGAGCATGCCCATGGTGGTCGGTCCAGATTTCAAGCGGCTCTACGTGGCGGTGAGGAGCGCGCCTTTCCCCGTTACGAGCTTGGCTATCGATGCCACGTCTGGGGCGTTGACGGCGCTGGGGACGGCGGAGCTTCCCGACGCGATGGCCCATCTCTCCACCGATCGCTCGGGGCGGTATCTCTTCGGCGCCTCCTATGTCGGCGCCAAGCTCTCCGTCAGCATCATCGATGCCGACGGCAAGGTCGCTGGCCCGGCCATCCGAACGGTCGAGACGCCGCCCAAAGCCCACTGCATTCTTGCCGATCCAACGAACCGATGGGTTTTCGCCACCAGCCTGGGCGGCGACACAATCTTGCAGATGAGATTCGACCCTACCCATGGATTGCTCTCTCCGAATGCACCGGCGGCGGTACCGGCGAGGCAGGGTTGCGGGCCGCGCCATATGGCCTTCCATCCCGCCGGCAGCTACCTATACGTAGTCAACGAGCTGGACGCCTCGATCGCCGGCTATGCGTTCGACGGCGATACGGGACTACTCGAAGAGCGCCAGGTCGTTATGATGCAGAATGCCGACGCGCCAGCTCACCCCTCCGCAGCCGATATGCACCTCACCCCGGACGGACGGTTTCTCTATGCCAGCGAGCGGACGACCAACCGGCTTGTGGCATTCGCGGTCGACCCGCGGTCCTATGCCCTGGAGTTCCTCGGTTTTTGCGAAACCGAGCCTTCGCCGCGCGGATTTGCCATCTCGCCATGCGGGCGCTTCCTGCTGGCAGCGGGCCAGACCAGCAATCACGTCGCCGTTCATGCTCTCGATCCCCGTGATGGCCGGCTCAGCGGGATCGCGCGCCACGCCGCCGGCTCGAACCCGAACTGGGTCGAGTTCGTCGCCCTGAGATAGCCGCAAGGACGGGCAGAAAGCATGCCAACCTTATTCGCCGAGCCTCTCACCGACCTCGTCAGATCGATCCTGGTTGCGGCGGGAACAGCGGATGATATTGCCGAGCGAGTCGCTCGATCCCTGGTTGCGAGCAATCTGAAAGGGGTCGATTCCCATGGCGTCATGCGGCTGGAGTGGTATCTGGAGCAGATCCGCGAGGGTGTGATCCTTCCGGCTGCCAGACCGTCCGTCGAGATGGAGAAGCAGGGCGCCGCCACTTTGCGCGGCAACGGCGCCTTCGGCATCTATGGCATGGAACTTGCCGCCGATCTCGCGATCCGCAAGGCCGGCGAGCAGCAGATCGCGGCGGTCGCGCTGACTGACGTGGGGCATACAGGCAGGATCGGGCAATTCGTCGAGCAGATCGCCGCCGCCGGCATGTTCGGCCTCGTGCTGGGCGGAGGAAACCATGAGCGCTGGGGCTGTGTAGCTCCCTATGGGGGCGCCAAGCCGCTGCTGCCCACGAACCCATACGCGTTCGGATTGCCGGGTGGCCGGCATGGGGCCGTCGTGGCGGACTTTGCCACCAGCGCGGTTGCCACCGGTAAGCTTCGTCTTTACCGGGCGAGCGGAAAGCCGCTGCCCCCGGGCTGGATCCTGGATCGGGATGGGCGGCCCAGTACGGTGGCCGAGGACTTCTTCCAGGGCGGCATGCAGCTCCCCGCCGCCGGGCCCAAAGGCTATGGTCTCTCGGTTCTCGCGGAACTCATCGGCGAGGCATTGCTGGGGCCGCCCCGGGAGTTCAATTGGCTCGTCATCGCTCTGGACATTGGCGTGTTCCGCGCCAGCCGGGACTACGCGCGAGCGGGCGAGGCGTTTCTCGACGAGCTCAAGGCCGTTCCTCCGGCGCCGGGCTTCGAGAGGGTCATGATCCCGGGTGAACCAGAGACGCGAAGCGAGCAGGAACGATCCATCAACGGAATCCCCATCGCTGAGGAAATCTGGCGCAGCATCGAGGCAGCCGCCAGATCGGTCTCGATCGACGCCGGCCCGGCCTTGACACCCGGCGCGTAGCGTGAGGCTACCAATTGGAGCCGCCGGACACCATCAGGTCCTGCCCTGTGATGCCGAAAGCCTCCTCGCTGCACAGGAAGGCGGCAAGCGCTCCGATCTCCGAGGTCTCAATCCAGCGCCTTTGCGGGATGGTCTCGGCGATGCTCCTGCGGTAGTCCTCGAGGCTCATATCGATGCCGTCGATGCGCATTTGCTGGCGCATGCCGATGCTGTTCTGCTGCGTCGGCACGAAGCCCGGATTGATCGCGTTGCAGGAAACCCCGTGGGCTGCACCTTCCAGCGCAACACAGCGCGTGAGCCCGAGCAAGCCCGTCTTGGCCGCGCAGTAGGCGCTATGGGCGATCGCGCCCACCCTGGCCGCCGTCGAGGCAATGTTGATGATGCGGCCCCAGCCACGGTCAACCATGCCGGGCAAGCAGAGTTTTGTGGTCCGGTAGGCGCCTGTCAGATCGACATTGATGATCCGCTCCCACAGCTCGTCGGGATGATCGATCATCCGGTGCCGCGCCGAGGCGCCGGCGGCGTTGACGAGGATGTCGAGCTTGCCGAAGGCCTCGACGGCGCGCTGGTGGAACTGCTGGACCGAAGCCGTGACGCCGACGTCCAGCGGCAAGGCGATAGCGCGAACGCCATGGGCCTCGATCTCCCGCCGTGTAGCCTCCATTTCCTCCGGCGACAGCAGGTACACGGACTGTTCCCGCACGACGGAGCTTCTTTCGCTTTCCATCAGGGAGCCGATGGCGATATCGGCGCCGCGCTCCGCCAAGGCCAATGCGATCGCCTTGCCCATCCCCGTCGCCCCGCCGGTGACCAAGGCCGCTCTGCCCTTCAGATAGCCCTCGCCCATGCTCCGCTCCTCGTTGTTGAATTGCCGCCGCGCGATCCCCGGATTGTACGCTTGTCCAAGACGCGATGCGTAGTGGGCCGTGACGGAAGCGCGAACGGTATTGAGCCAAGACGGCCGCCAAGCGAAGATGAACCTGGGCCGGTAACGGGCGCTCCGGCGAATAAGAGCGAGGCCACATGCGTGGCGCACAGGTCGACTGGGTCCCATCAGCAGAGATGCGATAGGACATGGCAAGGCTGATCCTCCAACGGCTGGCGTTGGGTGTCCTGACCTTGTGGGTCGTCTCCGTCCTGATCTTCGCCGGCACGGAGATTCTGCCGGGCGACGTCGCGACGGCCATCCTTGGGCAGTCGCGCACGCCCGAAGCGGTCGCGGCGATCCGTGCTTCGCTCGGCCTAAACCGCCCAGCCTATGTCCGCTACGCGAGCTGGCTCAGCCACTTCGCCGAGGGTGACATCGGCAAGTCGCTGGCCAATGACCGAGACATCGCGCCGGAGATCCGCGAGCGGTTGGGCAATACGCTCTTCCTGGCCGGCGTGGCGGCCGCGGTGGCGGTGCCGCTTTCGATCTTCCTTGGTCTGCTGGCGGCGATTCGCCCCAACAGCATCTTCGATAGACTTATCAATGCGCTCACGCTCACGACGATCTCGGTCCCGGAATTCTTCATCGGATACATCCTCATTATCGTATTCGCCGTCCACCTCGACTGGTTTCCGAGCCTCGCCATGATCAGCGAAGACATGGGTTTCTGGGAGCGGTTGAATGCCGTGGTCCTCCCGGCTCTGACCCTGGTCCTGGTCGTGCTCGCCCACATGATGCGCCAGACCCGCGCGGCGGTCCTGAGCGTGCTGTCCAGCCCGTTCATCGAGATGGCGTTCCTCAAGGGTATCCCGAAGTGGCGCATCGTCCTTCAGCATGCGGTGCCGAACGCTCTCGCGCCGATCATTAACGTCGTCGCTATCAACCTCGCCTATCTCATCGTCGGCGTGGTCGTTGTCGAGGTCGTGTTCGTCTATCCGGGCATGGGTCAGCTCATGGTTGATTCCGTGTCCAAGCGCGACGTGCCGGTGGTGCAAACCTGCGGCCTCGTCTTCGCGCTCGCCTATGTCGGGCTCAACATGATCGCAGACCTGCTGGGCATCCTCTCGAACCCCCGCCTCAGGCATCCGCGATGAGCCGACGGTGATGCGGATCTTCGGCTATCGCATTTCGGTGGGCGCACTCGCCGGCTTCGCGATCGTATTCGCCAATTTTTTCGCGGCCATTTGCGCCCCGGTCATCGCTCCCTACGGCCAGGCGGACCTGGTGGGCGACGTTTGGGCCGGACCCAGCGCCCAGCACTGGCTGGGGCTCGACAGTCTTGGACGGGACATGCTCTCCCGCCTCCTGTTTGGCGCTCGAACGACGATCAGCATCGCGCTGCTGATCACCCTTTGCTCATTCGTTATTGGCATCGTCACGGGGTTCTCTGCGGCAATCCTTGGTGGTTGGATTGACACGGTTCTCAGCCGTTTCGTCGACGCTGTCATGGCTATTCCAACCCTGATCTCTGCCCTCGTGATTCTATCGGTAATGGGCACTTCGGTGCCGGTATTGATATGCACAATTGCGGCCCTGGATTCGACCCGCGTCTTTCGATTGTGTCGAGCTGTCGGTCTAAATATTGCCGTTATGGACTATGTTGAGGTGGCGCGGCTGCGAGGTGAGACGCTGTGGTGGATCATGCGGCGTGAGGTGCTGCCCAACGCACTGCCGCCGCTCATCACCGAGTTCGGCTTGCGCTTCTGCTTCGCTTTCTTATTCATCGCATCCTTAAGCTTTCTCGGTCTAGGCATCCAACCTCCTCTCGCCGACTGGGGTGGGATGGTTCGCGACAATGCGCAAGCGATTAACTTCGGCGGGATGGCGCCCCTGATTCCGGCCGCTGCAATCGCGCAGCTCACCATCGGCGTCAACCTGATAGTCGATTGGTTCCTGTCGATCCACAGCCGTACCCACGGCGAGGGCGCATGAACGCCGAGATCCTGCGCATGGAATCCTTGCAGATCACCGCCCAACCGGAGCATGGCGGATCAGGCAAGAGGATCGTCGAGGAGGTCGATCTGGTGCTCCATCGTGGGGAGGTGCTGGGCCTCATCGGCGAGTCGGGTGCCGGGAAGTCAACCATTGGGCTTGCGGCGCTCGGCTACACACGGCCTGGCTGCCGGATCACCGGTGGCAGAGTGCTATTCGAAGGAATGAATCTTCGGGACGCCTCGGCCGAAGCGCGCCGACGCCTGCGCGGGCGGCGCATAGCCTATATCGCCCAGAGCGCCGCCGCCGCCTTCAATCCTGCCAAGACACTGTACGCTCAGATTTGCGAAGGGCCGATCCGCCACCAGGTGATGGGCCCGGACCAGGCTCGTGCCGAGGCTGTCCAGCTCTTCCGCGAGCTCGATTTGCCCTCGCCGGAGAACTTTGGCAATCGCTATCCCCATCAAGTCTCTGGCGGGCAGCTGCAGCGCGCCATGGCGGCGATGGCCATGTCCTGCCATCCAGATATCCTAGTGCTGGACGAGCCGACGACGGCGCTCGACGTGACGACGCAGATCGAAGTGCTTGCTGCAATCCGCAAACTCATCCGAGAGCATCATACTGCCGGGCTTTACATCACCCATGATCTCGCCGTCGTCGCCCAGGTAGCCAACCGGATAATGGTCCTGCGCCATGGCCGGAAGGTGGAGGAGGGAGAGGCGGACCAGATTCTGCTGCGCCCGCAAGAGGACTATACACGGGCGCTGGTCTCGATCCGCCAAGCCAAGGTCAGAAGGCCAGCCGCGAGCGCGGTCGAATCAGTGCCGGTGCTCCAGCTGAAGGCTGTCACGGCCAGCTACGCGAAGCTTGCTCACGTTGTCGATGGTATAGATTTGTCCGTGCGCAAGGGAGAAACCGTGGCCGTGGTGGGCGAGTCCGGAAGCGGCAAGAGCTCGCTTGCCCGCGTCATTACCGGCCTGCTGCCGCGGGAAAGTGGTGAGATCCTGTTCCAGGGCCAATCGCTCGAGCCCGCACTCGGCAGGCGACGTCGCGATCTCCTGCGCCGTATCCAGATGATCTATCAGATGCCCGACGTCGCTCTCAATCCGCGGCAGCGGGTACAGGAGATCATCGGCCGACCGCTCGCGTTTTACCTGGGCATGGATGGGGCGAAGCGGAAGGACCGAGTAACGGAGCTGCTGCGGGCGATCGATCTGCCGCCCGAGTTTGCCGAACGGTTTCCTGGCGAACTCAGCGGTGGGCAGAAGCAGAGGATCTGCATCGCCCGGGCTCTTGCGGCGGAGCCGGATCTGCTCATCTGCGATGAAGTGACCTCGGCCCTCGATCCGCTGGTTGCGGAGGGAATCCTCGAGCTGCTTGGCCGGCTGCAGCGCGACCTGGGTTACGCCTATATCTTCATCACTCATGACATCGGCACAGTGAGGCGCATCGCTGACCGGGTGGCAGTTATGCTAAAGGGCCGGATCGTTGCCGAAGGCTCGTTAGGCAAGGTCTTCGCCCCGCCCTATCACCCCTACACACAGCTTCTGCTTTCTTCAGTGCCTGAGATGCGCACCGATTGGCTTGATGGCGTGCTGGCGGAACGCGCGCAACTCCGCGAAGCTGCGGCAATGTAAGCCCCGGCACGCTACGATTGCGACGATTAGGTCTGCTCATGGCACATCCCGGACATGCGGCGTGCCGCGAGGGATGTTTGCTTACGGATCGAAACCGGACAGATAAGTCCGCAGTGGCTTATACTAATCAGCACTGATCAGAACTCGTGGGCCCAGTCGCGCAATCCGATGGACATGATGTGCCAGGGTTGATCGACAAGCTTGTTCCAGGCGTCGCAGCAGTGATCGACGATGTCCTCGGCGGATTTGAAGACGCGGTTGGAGAGCCAGTTGTCG
>Ga0265313_10001066_pt1 | contig 26560 bp, 21 predicted proteins | sample 4123metaG_FD_203122 | JGI IMG/M metagenome (GOLD analysis project Ga0265313, IMG submission 203122) | Rhizosphere microbial communities from Carex aquatilis grown in University of Washington, Seatle, WA, United States - 4-1-23 metaG | ecosystem: Host-associated > Plants > Roots > Rhizosphere >...
CGCTTCGAAATTGGCGGCGGCGGCGCACCTGCGCTGCCGCCGTTTGCTTGTCTGAAGGCCCGTTGGCGACATGACGCTGTTCATCGAGCAATGCCTGAACGGATTGCAGTTCGGCCTGCTGCTGTTCCTGTTGGCGGCCGGCTTGACGCTGGTGTTCGGCATCATGGACCTCGTCAACCTCGCGCACGGCTCGCTCTACATGATCGGCGCCTACTTCGCCGCGACCTTCGCCGCATGGACCGGCAGCTTCGTGATCGGCGCGGTGCTGGCGCTCGGCGCGACGCTGCTCGTCGGCATGGCGGTCGAGGTCGTCGTCATGCGGCGGCTCTACGGCCGCGATCATCTCGACCACGTGCTCGGGACGTTCGGCCTCATCCTGTTTTTTGACGAGGCCGTGCGCCTGATCTGGGGCGCCGAAGGGCTGACGCTGCCGCTGCCGTCTTGGCTCAACACCTCGCTGGAGATCCTGCCCGGCGTCGACTATTCCGCCTACAAGTTCGCGATCATCGTCGTCACGATCGCGGTCGCCGCCTTCCTCTACGTGCTGGTGATGCGGACCCGCGTCGGCATGCTGATCCGCGCCGGCGCCTCCAATCGCGAGATGGTCAGCGCCCTCGGCGTCAACATCAAGCTGCTTTACACCCTGGTCTTCGGGCTCGGCGCCGCGCTCGCCGGCCTCGCCGGGCTGATGCAGGCGCCGATCCTCACCGTGCAGATCGGCATGGGCGAGAACATCCTCATCCTTGCCTTCGTCATCACCGTGATCGGCGGCATCGGCTCGATCCGCGGCGCGCTGGTGGCGGCGCTGCTGGTCGGCTTCATCGACACGCTCGGGCGCTCGTATCTGCCCGATTTCCTGCGCCTGATCCTGAGCCCGAATGCCGCCGCGACCGCGGCGCCGGCACTGTCCTCGATGCTGATCTACCTGCTGATGGCGATTGTTCTGGTGGCCAAGCCCGAGGGCCTGTTCTCGGCGAGCGGCAAATGAGCCGCGAGCTGACGCTGCGCAATGCCGTTGTCGCCCTGATGTTTGCGGGCCTCGTCCTACTGCCGATTTACGCGCACTTCGCCAACGACCGCTTCTTGCTCGCGCTGTTCACCCGCATCGTCATCCTGGCGATGGCGGCGGTCAGCCTCAACCTCGTCCTCGGCTACGGCGGCATGATGAGCTTTGGCCACGCCGTCTATCTGGGCATCGGCGGCTATGCCGTCGGCATCCTGGCCTTCGAGGGCGTCAACAGTGGCTTTGTGCAATGGCCGGTGGCGATCGCGGCGAGCGCACTGTTCGCGTTGGTGATCGGCGCGCTGTCCCTGCGCACCCGCGGCGTCTATTTCATCATGATCACGCTCGCCTTCGCGCAGATGGCCTATTACGTCGTCGCCGGGCTGGCGCGCTACGGCGGCGACGACGGCCTCACTATTCAGAAGCGCAGCCAGTTCGTGGCGCCGCTCAATCTCAGTGACAAGGTCCAGTTCTATTACCTCTGCCTCGCGCTGCTGTTCGGCTCGCTCTATCTCGTTTGGCGGCTGGTCAATTCGCGGTTCGGGCTGGCGGTGCAGGGCGCGCGCTCGAACGACATGCGCATGCGCGCCATCGGTTTTCCGACGTTCCGCTACAAATTGATCTGTTTCGTCATCGCCGGCACCCTCTGCGGGCTTGCGGGCGCGCTGCTCGCCAACCATTCCGATTTCATCAGCCCGGCGACGATGTATTGGACCCGCTCCGGCGACCTCATCATCATGGTGGTGCTCGGCGGTATGGGCTCGGTCGTCGGCCCGGTGTTCGGCGCGATGGCGCTGCTGGTGCTGGAAGAGGCGCTCTCCGGCATTACCGAATACTGGCAGATCATCCTCGGCCCGCTGCTGCTGCTGGTGGTGCTGTTCGCGCATGGCGGCATCGATGGGCTGCTCAAGCTCGCAAGCGGCAAGGTGCGGCCATGAGCGATCTGCTGCAGGTCGAACGTCTCGCCAAGCGCTACGGCGGCATCGTCGCCACCGACGGCCTTTCGCTCGGCGTCGCCGACGGCGAGCTGCACGCGGTGATCGGCCCGAACGGCGCCGGCAAGACCACGCTGATCGCGCAACTGAGCGGACAGACGCGGCCCGATTCCGGCCGCATCGTCTTCGCCGGCAGCGACATCACTGCGTTGCCGATGCACCGGCGCAGCCATCTTGGGCTGGCGCGCTCATTCCAGATCACGTCGCTGTTCCTCGACCTCAGCGTGCTCGACAACGTTGCGCTTGCCGTGCAGGCGCATGCCGGGCACTCGTTCCGTTTCTGGCGCGACGCGCGCAAGGAGCCCGAGCTGCGCGAGCCGGCGCGCGCAGCGCTCGAGCGGCTCGGCCTCGCCGGACGCGCGGAGCAGCCCGCGTCGGCCTTGAGCCACGGCGAGCATCGGCAGCTCGAGCTGGCGATGGCGCTCGCCGTCAAGCCGCGCATGCTGCTGCTCGACGAGCCGATGGCGGGGCTGGGGCCTGAGGAATCCGCCGCGATGGTCGCGTTGCTGCGCGGGCTCAAGCGCGAGGTCACTATTTTGCTGGTCGAGCACGACATGGAAGCGGTGTTCGCGCTCGCCGACCGCGTCACGGTTCTGGTCTACGGCCGCGTCATCGCCTCCGGCAGTCCGGCGGCGATCCGCGCCAACGAGGAGGTGCGCCAGGCCTATCTCGGCGAGGCGGAGGCGACGCATGGCTGAGCCGATCCTCGACGTCGCCGCGATCGAAACCAGCTACGGCTTGAGCCAGGTGCTGTTCGGGCTGTCGCTGTCGATCGCGCCCGGCGAGGTGGTGACGCTCATGGGGCGCAACGGTATGGGCAAGACCACGACCGTGCGCTCGATCATGGGCCTGACGCCGGCGCGCGCTGGCTCGATCCGCTTCGCTGGCGCGGAGATCCGAAGCATGGCACCCTACCGTATCGCCCAGCGCGGCATCGGCCTGGTGCCTGAGGGCCGCCAGATCTTCCCCAATCTCAGCGTGCGCGAGAACCTGGTGGCGACCGCCGTCGCGCGCGGCGGCGAATGGACGCTGGCCAAGGTCTTTGCGCTGTTTCCGCGGCTCGCCGAGCGCGACGGCAACATGGGCAATCAGCTGTCCGGCGGCGAGCAGCAGATGCTGGCGATCGGCCGCGCGTTGATGACCAATCCACGCCTGCTGATCCTCGATGAGGCCACCGAGGGCCTCGCGCCGCTGATCCGGTCCGAGATCTGGCGCTGCGTCGAGCGTCTGAAGGCATCGGGCCTTGCGATCCTGCTGATCGACAAGAATGTCGGGATGCTGACGCGCATCGCCGACCGGCACTTCCTGATCGAGCGCGGCCGTATCGCCTGGAGCGGGGTCTCCAGCGCGCTGGCGGCGGCGCCGGACATCCAGCACCGCTACCTCGGCGTCTAGCGTTATTCCGCCGGCTGGGCTGCGTCGGGATCGGGGCTGCGGCGCAGCAGCGAGTGGAAGCTCGCGCCGCCGAGCCGCTGATGCAGCCGGTCGAGCAGCAGATAGATCACCGGCGTCGTGTAGAGCGTGAGCACTTGCGACACCAGCAGGCCGCCGATGATGGTGATGCCGAGCGGCCGGCGCAGCTCCGAGCCGGGCCCGGACGCGATCACCAGCGGCAGCGCGCCGAGCATCGCCGCCATCGTCGTCATCAGGATCGGCCGGAAGCGGGCGAGACACGCCTCGTGGATGGCTTGCGCCGGCGGCAGGCCGCGCTGGCGCTCGCCCTCGAGCGCGAAGTCTACCATCATGATGCCGTTCTTTTTGACGATGCCGATCAGGAGAATGATGCCGATGAAGGCGATGACCGTCAGCTCCGTGCCAAACACCTGAAGAGCGAGCAACGCGCCGAGGCCGGCCGACGGCAGCGTCGAGATAATGGTGAGCGGGTGCGCCAGGCTCTCGTAGAGTACGCCGAGCACGATGTAGACCGCGATCAGTGCCGCGACGATCAGCAGCGGCTGCGCGCTCGTCGTCTGCTTGAAGGCCTGCACGTCGCCGGCGAAATCGGCGTGGATGGTGTCGGGCACATGCAGGTCGCCGACGGCCTGCTGCAGCGCCGCCGTGGCGGTCTCGAGCGGCACGGTGCTGGCGATGTTGTAGGTAATGGTGGTCGATGGGAATTGCCCCTGGTGATTCACGACCAGCGGCGCGATGCCGCGGTTGAACGTCGCCACCGCCGACAGCGGCACCTGCGCATCGCCTTTGCCCGGTACATAGATCTGCGCCAGATCGCTCGGGTCGCGCTGAAAGATGTCGTGCACCTCCAGCACCACGTGATATTGATTGCGCGCGCTGTAGATGGTCGAGATCTGGCGCTGCGAGTAGGCATCGTTCAGAGCGTTGTCGATATCCTGGATGCGCACGCCGAGCCGCGTCGCCATGTCGCGGTCGATGACGACGTTGGCCTGCAGGCCGCCTTGCTCCCGGTCGGTGGTCACGTCGATGATGCCGGGCGCCTGCCTCACGCGCTCCAGCACCTTCGGCACCCAGGTCTGCAGCAGGTCGAGGTCGGCACTCCACAACGTGAACTGGTATTGCGAGTTGCTCTGGCGCCCGCCGACGCGCAGATCCTGTGCCGGCACCAGGAAGACGCGCAGGCCCGGAATGTTGCTCAGCTTCGGGCGCAGCCGGTTGATGACGGCCTGTGTCGGCACATTGCCGCGCTGATCGAGCGGCTTCAGACTGATGAACATGCGGCCGTTGTTGACCGACGAACCGAACAGGCCGCCGCCGACATTGGACCCCAGCCCCGCCACCGCCGGATCGGCCAGCACGATGTCCATGGCGCGCAGTTGCAAGCGTTCCATCGAGGCGAACGAGATGTCGGTCGAAGCCTGCGTGCCGCCGAAAATGAGGCCGCTATCGTCTTGCGGGAAGTAGCCCTTCGGCGTCGCGACGTAGAGCACGGCCGTCAGCACGATGGTCGCGATGAAGGCGATCAATCCGAGCGCGCGATGGGCGATGACGTATTGTAACGTACGGTCGTAGAAGCGAACCAGCCGCTGCAGGATGCCCTCGACCCGCCGGTCGAGCCAGGTTGCGTCGGGGCTCGGCGCGGCGTGCACGAAATAAGCGCAGATCATCGGCGTCACCGACAGCGACACGATGGTCGAGACGCCGATGGCGAAGGCGAGCGTCACCGAGAACTCGCGGAACAGGCGGCCGACGATGCCGCCCATGAACAGCAGCGGGATGAAGGCCGCGATCAGCGAAATGCTGATCGACACCACGGTGAAGCCGATCTGCTTGGCGCCCTTGAGGCTGGCGCGGAATGGCGAGGCGCCGCGCTCCAGGAAGCGGAACATGTTCTCGATCATGACGATGGCGTCGTCGACGACGAAGCCGATGCTGACCGCGAGCGCCATCAGCGACAGGTTGTCGATCGAGAAGCCGGCCGCCCACATCGCCGCGCAGGTGCCGGCGAGCGACAGCGGCACCGTGACGCCGGCGGCGATCGTCGGCGCCGCACGCCGCAGAAACAGAAACACCACCAGCATCACCAGCACCGCGGTGGCGCCGAGCGTGAGCTGCATGTCGTGTACGCTGGAGCGGATGGTCTGCGTGCGGTCGGTCAGTGTCGAGATCTCGAGGCTCGCCGGCACCCATTCGCGCAGCTCGGGCAGAAGTGCGTTGATGCGGTCGACCGTGTCGATGACGTTGGCGTTGCCCTGCTTGGTGATGATGAGCAGCACCGACGAGTCGTGATTGTACCAGCCGGCCGAGAGGTTGTTGCGGACGCCGGCGGTGATGGTGGCGATATTCGCGAGCCGGATCACTGTGCCGTTCACGGTCTTCACCACCAGCGGCCCGTATTCGCTGGCGGCGCGCAACTGCGGGTTCATGCCGATGGTGACGCCGCGCTTGCCGTCGAAGCTGCCGAGCGGGCCAACGGCGTTGGCGTTGACGATGGCGTTGTGCACGTCTTCGAGGCTCAGGCCCATCGACGCCAGTTGGGTCGGGTCGACGCTGACGCGGATCGCCGGCTGCTCGGAGCCTGCGACGGTCACGTCGGCGACGCCGTCGACTTGTGACAGCCGCTGCGCGATGACGGTATCGGCGGCGTCGTAGATTTCGCTCGGCAGCATCGTTTTGGAGGTCAGCGCCAGGATCAGGATCGGCGCCGCCGCCGGGTTGGCCTTGCGGAAGGTAGGCAGGCTGGGCAGATCGCCAGGCAGGTCGCTGAGCGCGGCGTTGAGCGCCGCCTGCACGTCGCGCGCGGCACCCTCGATGCTGCGCGACAAGTCGAACTGAATGGTGATGCGCGAATTGCCGAGTGAGCTCGTGGAAGTGAGTTCGGTGACGCCGGCGATTTCGCCGAGGCGGCGCTCGAGCGGTGCGGCGACCGTCGCTGCCATGGTGTTCGGGTCGGCGCCGGGACGGTTGGCGCTCACGTTGATGGTCGGAAAGTCGACGCTGGGCAGGCTGGCGACCGGCAGGAAGAAGTAGGCGATGGCGCCGACCAGGAACAGGCCGATCGCCATCAGCGTGGTGCCGATCGGCCGCCGGATGAAGGGCCAGGAGAAATTCACGCGGATTTTTCCTCGCGCATGATCTTGTCCGAAAACCGGTATCCACTTTTCGGGATCATGCGCCTACTCCGCCGGGCCGGGTGCGATGCCGGGTGCGTGCGGCTGCGGCGGCGGCGACAGCCGCGCGCGTAGGCGCTCCATGTAGAGGTAGATGACGGGCGTGGTGTAGAGCGTCAGCAGCTGGCTGAGCAGCAGGCCGCCGACGATCGTGATGCCGAGCGGATTGCGCAGCTCCGAGCCGGTGCCGGATTCGAGCGCCAGCGGCAGCGCGCCGAACAATGCCGCCAGCGTCGTCATCATGATGGGGCGGAAGCGCAGCAGCGCCGCCTGCACGATTGCCTCGACCGGCGACATGCCCTGATGACGCTCGGCGTCGATCGCGAAATCGATCATCAGAATCGCGTTCTTCTTGACGATGCCCATCAGCAGCACGATGCCGATCAACGCGATCACCGACAGGTCGTAGCCGAACAGCATCAGCGCCAGCAGCGCGCCGACGCCGGCCGACGGCAGCGTCGACAGGATCGTCAGCGGGTGGATGAAGCTCTCGTACAGCACGCCGAGCACGATATAGATCGCGATCGTGGCGGCGAGGATCAGCCACGGTTCGCCCGCCAGCGACTTGGCGAACTCCGCGGCGTCGCCGGAATAGCTGCCGGTCACGGTCGACGGCATGCCGATGTCACGCTCGGCCGCGTTGATAACGGTGACAGCGTCGCTCAACGCGTAGCCGGGCGCGAGGTCGAAGCTGAGTGTGACCGAGGGAAATTGTTCCTCATGCGCGATCACCAGCGGCGCCGAGGTATTCTCGAAATGCGCGAACGACGACAGCGGCACCTCATTATTGCCGGTGACAGCGTTCGGCGTCGCCGTGGTGTTAGTGTTGGTCGTGCCGGACGCGGTGTTTGAAACCGTCGCCGCCGTGCCGGTCGAGGTGGTTGCGCCGGTGACGTAGATCTTGGACAGCGCCGATGGGTCCTGCTGGAAGGCCGGCTGCGCCTCCAGGATGACGCGGTACTGGTTCGATTGCGCGTAGATCGTCGAGATCTGCCGCTGCCCGAACGCATCGCTGAGTGTATCGGTCACGCTCTGCATCGAGACGCCGAGCCGGCCGGCCTCGCCGCGGTCGACCTGTACCATGACGCGCGGTCCGCCCTCCTGCGCCTCCGACGCAACCTGGAGCAAGGCGGGCTCCGTGCGCAGCCTTAACAGCAGGCGCTGCGCCCAGTCGGTCAGCTCGGCCGCGTCGGTATCGACCAGCGTGTACTGGTATTGCGAGCGGCTCGCCCGCGTCGAAATCTGGATGTCCTGCGCGGCCTGGAAATACACCATCATGCCGGGGATGCCGCCGACCGCATCCTGCAGGCGCGCGAGGATGTCGCTGACGCCCGACTTGCGATCGTCGCGCGCCTTGAGCGTAATCGACAGATGGCCGGCATTGGGCGTCGGGTTGAGCGGGCTGACGCCGATTACCGAGACGACGTTGACCACGTCAGGGTCGGTACGGACCGCCGCTTCCACCTGGCCTTGCAGGCGCTGCATGACGTCGAACGACACGTCCGTGCTGGCCTCGGTGATGGCCGTGATGAGGCCGGTGTCCTGCGGCGGCAGGAAGCCTTTCGGCATGATGACGTAGAGCCCGAGGGTGGTGGCGAGCGTCAGCAACGTGACCAGCAGCGTTTCGCGTTGATGGCGCAGTACCCAGAGCAGGGTGCCGTGATAGCCTTCGACCGTGCGCTCGATGAACGCCTGGAAGCGCCGGGTCACCGCGTTGTCGCCGGCGCCGCCAGTCGCGCGCAGCAAGCGCCCGCACATCATCGGCGTCAGCGTCAGCGAAATGACGGCCGAGGCGACCACCGCGATGGTCAGCGTCAGCGCGAACTCGCGGAACATGCGGCCAACGAGTCCGGTCATGAACAGCAGCGGGATGAACACTGCGACCAGCGACATCGTCAGCGAAATGACCGTAAAGCCAATCTCGCGCGCGCCACGCAGCGCCGCCTGCAGCGGCCGTTCGCCGTTCTCGATGTGGCGGACGATGTTCTCGATCATGACGATGGCGTCGTCGACCACAAAGCCGGTGCCGATGGTCAGCGCCATCAGCGACAGGTTGTCGAGCGAGAAGCCGCAGAACCACATCACGCCGAAGGTGGCGATCAGCGACAGTGGCAACGCCACGCCGGCGATGATGGTGGCGCGCACCGTGCGCAGGAAGATCAGCACCACCAGCACAACCAGCACGATGCTCAGCACCAGCGTGAACTGCACGTCGTGGATCGAGGCGCGGATTGTGGTGGTGCGGTCGGCGACGATCGTCAACTTGGCGGCGGCCGGGACCGATCGGCGCAATCGCGGCAGTTCGCCGAGCACGCGCTGCACCGTATCGATGACATTGGCTCCGGGCTGCCGCTGCACGTCGACGACGATTGCCGCCTTGCCGCCATACGAGGCGCCGACCTTGGTGTTCTCAAGGCCCTCGATCACATTGGCGACGTCGCTCAACAGCACCGGCGCGCCGTTGCGGTAAGCGACGATCACCGACTTGTAGACGTCGGCGCTGGCGATCTGGTCGTTGGCGGCGATGGTGTAGGACTGGTGCGCGCCGTCGAGCGAGCCCTTGGCGCCGGCAACGTTGGTGGCGACGATCGCGGTGCGCAGGTCCTCGAGCCCGATGCCGTAGGCGGCGAGCCGCCCCAGGTCGGCCTGGATGCGGATCGCCGGGCGAATGCCGCCCTGGATGGAAACATGGCCGACGCCGGTGACCTCGGACAGTCGCGGAGCCATGATGGTGTCGGCCATGTCGCTCAGCGCGCGCTGATCGATCGAGTCCGAGGTCAGCGCCAGCGTGATGATCGGCGTGTCGGCCGGGTTCACCTTCGAGTACAGCGGCGGGTAGGGCAGGTTGCGCGGCAGCGTCGAGGCCGCGGCGTTGATGGCCGATTGCACGTCCTGCGCCGCGGCGTCGATGTCACGGTTGAGATCGAACTGCAGCGTCACCTGGCTGATGCCGAACGAACTCGAAGAATTTATGTCGGTGAGCGACGGGATCTGCCCGAACTGGCGCTCGAGCGGCGCGGTTACCAGTGATGCGATGATGTCGGGGCTCGCGCCGGGAAGCTGGGTCGTAACCTGGATGGTCGGGAAATCGACCTGCGGCAACGCCGAGACCGGCAGCCACCAGTAGCCGAGCATGCCCCCCAGCATCACCGCGACGCCGAGCAGTGAGGTGGCGATCGGGCGCTGGATGAAGGGTGAGGAGACGCTCATCGCTTACTGGTTCGGCCTCGCCCCGCTGCTGCCACCCTGGGGGCGATTGCCGCGTGGACGGGCGCCCTGGGCCGGCACCGAGCCGTCGGCGTTGCCGATGACGACCACGGCGCCGTCGGTGAGGCGGACGAAGCCTGTGGTGACCACGCGCTCCGGCGGCGTCAGGCCCTTGGAGATGACCGACTGGTTCTCATCCTGCTTCGACACCGTCACCGGACGCATCTTGGCGACGTTGTCGTCGCCGACCACGTAGACGAAAGTGCCGTTCGGCCCGCGTTGCACCGCACCGGTCGGAATCACCACGACCTGCTGCAGCGTATCGATCAGCAGCCGCACGTTGACGAACTGCCCTGGCCAGAGCTGCACATCGGCGTTGGGGAATTCGGCCTTCAGCTTCACCGTGCCGGTTGTCTGGTCGACCTGGTTGTCGAGCACGGTCATTGTGCCGTGGTCGAGCACCGCGTTGTCGTCTGAGCGCAGCGCGTCGACCGGCAGCGGGTTCTTGGCGAAGGCGGCAATGACCTGCGTGAGATCCTGTTGCGGCAGGCTGAACAGTGCCGAAATCGGCTTGATCTGGGTGATGACGACGATGCCCGGCGAGCTCGAGGCGTGGACGATATTGCCTTCGTCCACCATGCGGACGCCGGTGCGGCCGTCGATCGGCGCAACGATCGTCGTGTAGCCGAGCGTTGCCTGCGCGTTTTCGATCGCCGCCTGGTCGGACTGCACGATCGCCGCATCCTGTGCGACCAGCGCCTTCTGCGTGTCGGCCTGTTGGTGATTGATGGCGTTGGTGGCGGCGAGCTTCTCGTAACGGTCGAGATCGATCCTGGCGTTGGCGAGCACCGCCTCGTCCTGCGCCTTTTTGGCGATCGCCTGGTCGAGCTGCGCCTGGTAGATGGTCGGATCGATGCGCGCCAGCACGTCGCCTTTCTTGACGTCCTGGCCTTCCTTGAAGCCGACGCTGAGCAACTTGCCGTCGACCTGCGGGCTGACGGTCACGGTGTTGAGTGCCTTGATGGTGCCGACGGCGTCGAGATAGACCGGAACGTCGGCGTTCTTAGATGACGTGATCAGCACCGGCACCGGTCCGCCGTCGCCGGGACTGCGCGCCGCGCGCCGCTGCGTCGAGCCGCTGAAGTAATAGACCGCGGCGGCGGCGAGCGCGACCAGCAGCACGCCGATGATCAGCGTCCGCCGCCGGCCGCTTTTGGCCTGCGCCCAGATTTGTTTCGGCACTTCACCGTGCATCGGTTGTTTCCACCGGCATCGGCAGCCAGCCGCCGCCCAGCGCCTGATAGAGGCTGACGATCGCCTGGACATGCGCGAGCCGCGCCTGCACCAGCGTGTCCTCGGCTTGATACAGCGTTTGCTGAGTCTGCAATACAGTGACGAGATCGATGGTGCCCTCGCGCAGCCGCTGCTCGGAAATATCGAAGGCCTGCCGGGAACTGGTCACCACGTCCTGCTGCAATTTCTCGCGCAGCGCCGTCTGCCGGATGCCGTCGAGCGCGTTCTCGACGTCGACAAAACCGGAGATCACGGACTTGCGATAATCCTGCAGCAGTTCGTCCTGCACTCCCTTCTGCAGGTCGAGATTGCCCTGGATGCGGCCACCGTCGAAGATCGGCTGGGTCAGCCCTGCGGCGACATTGAAGAATATCGATTCCGGCCGCAGCAACGTCTTCAACACCGCGCTTTGATAGCCGCCCTCGCCGGTGAGCGTGATGCTGGGGAAGAACTGCGCGCGCGCATTCTCGACATTGGCGTCGGCGGAGGCGAGCCTGGCTTCGGCCTCGCGAATGTCGGGCCGCTGCGCGATCAGTTCGGACGGCAGGCCGGGCGTTATTCGCGGGTAGGCGATGGCGCGCAGGCTGCCGCCGCGCACCATGACGTGCTCGGGCGGCCGTGCGATCAGCAGCGCCAGCGCGTTTTTGTTCTGCTTCAGCGTCTGCTCGAGCGGCGGGATCGAAGCCTTCTGCGTGTTCACGACGCTTTGCTGCTCGGCGACTTCAAGCTGAGAGGCGGTGCCGGCATTGAGACGCTGCTGGATGAGGTTGAGCACGCGCGTCGCGCTGTCCAGGTTATCGTGCGCGACTCGCAGCCGGTCCTGCGCCGCCAGCACCTGGAAATAGGCGTTTGCCGTGGCCACCACCGTGGTCAGCCCGACGACCTCGCGATCGTAGCGGGTGGCGACGGCGGTTTCTTCCGTGGCGCGCAACGCCGCCCGGTTCTTGCCCCAGAAGTCGATCTCGTAGCTGGCGCTGAGCGAGGCCTGGAGGTTGTTGGTGACGATGCCACCGCTGCTTCCAGATCCGGTGCGGCCGAGTGTCGCGGCGCTCGTCTTGCTGAGGGTCTTAGACGACTGCTGGTTCTGAGCGTTGCCATTGAGATCGACCAGCGGCAACAGCGCCGCGCCGGCGATGCGGGCCTGCGCGTCGGCTTGCACGATGCGCGCGATCGCAGCGGCGATGTCGAGATTGGCGGCGCGCGCCTCTTCGATCAGCTCGGTCAGCTCCTTGGAGCGAAATTTCGTCCACCAGTCGAGCGGCGGTACGGCCGCTTCGGCGACATCAGGATTGCGCGGGCCGTCGGTGTAGCTGACCGGAATATCCAACGCCGGATCCTGCCTGTCTGCGAGCAGGCATCCACCGAGGGGCAGCATCAGCGCTAATGTCGTGCTCATGGTGACGAAGGGCCCAGTTCGCCGGTTCGTTTCTGCTCCGCTTCCAGTCTTTCCGCGACGCATACCGGCGACTTTCGACAACGCCTAAAAATCGGGACCGGTCAGGAACCTAGCCGGGATTACTGATTGTTGCTCGCGGATTTGCGCCCGGGGGGCCAATCGGCAAGGGCGTTGCGTCCGGCCTGTGACATTTGCGCTGCGGCTGTGGAAAAGACCCCCTGGATGGTCTGGTCGTAGGCCTGCCGGGCCGCGCGGGTCGTCGCCATGGCGGTGCGCATCGCGTCCGCGTCGAACGGCTCCTTGCGCAGGGTGGCGCGGATCGCGTCTTGTCCGGCGCGATATCCTTTTTGGGCGCCAGCGATGGCGTCGTGATTCGACTGCATTTGCGCCCGCACGATCGCGCCGTCCTGCTGCGGCAATATCGCCGCCAGCCGTTCGACGCGCACGAACACGTCCTGGTCCCACCAGGTCTGGGTCGGCGCGCGCACCGCCATCGCGATGGCGGCGCCGACAAAGAACAGGTTCAGCGCCAGCGAGCCGAGCAGCAGCCAGCGCGAACCGCCGCGCTCGGCCGGCAGCGGAGCGACCTGGGCGATGCTCATGGCGCACCCCCGAAGTCGGCGCCGCTGACGAAGGAATAGGGCGTCACTTGCGGGCCGACGGTGCGGTCGACGCCGGAGAGCCCAATGGCGAAGCCGATCACCGCGCAACTCGCCAGCGCGGCGACGCGCGGCCACGCTGGCGCGAAGTCCCAGTTGAGCAGCACGCCGGGCAGGCGCCAGAACGCCACCTTCTGCCGTGGCAACACGTTGAGCCGCGCCATCACGCGGGCGGCCGCGGCCTCGTCGGCGCGCGAAATCTCGGCGTCACGCTTGAGCGCCGCGTGGAGGATGCCGTCCAGCCGGTCGTCGTTGTTCATCGTTCTTACTCCCCCTCGACTACGCCGCCCAAGGCCCGGCGCAAATTCTGTTTGCCGCGCACCAGCAAGGTCTCGACGGCCGAGACCGTCGTGCCGAGTGCGTCGGCGACTTCCGCATTGCTCAAGCCCTCGCTGTAGGTGAGCATGATGGCCGTGCGCTGCCGGTCCGGCAACTTGGCGATCGCGGCCTGGATGAGCCGGTCGCGCTCGCGGTGTTCGATCTGTTCGCCGACGCTCGCCGCCGGGTCGACGATGTCGCCAGCCGCTTCGAGTTCCACCCACCGCGCGCGGCGCTTGCGGTCGAGGCACAAGTTGACCACGACGCGGCGGAACCACGTGCGGAACAAGGCCAGAGGCTGCCAGCGCGGCGCGTTGACCCAGACGCGGACCATGGCTTCCTGCGCCACGTCCTCGGCGTCGGCGGCATTGCCGAGGATGCGCCGGGCAAGCGAAACGGCGCCGGGCAAATGCCGGCGCGCGAGCTGACGGTATGCCGGCTCGTCGCCGCGCGCGACCCGGGCCATGAGCGCTTCGTCGCTGTCATCCATCGCAATGATGCGACCGTAGTGGTGGAATGCGCGTGCATATTAGTCCCTCGACTATCGGTTTAACGCGCCGGACGCCCGAATCCTGTGCCGCCGGGATAGCGGGGAAACCGGGGATAACGCCGCCGTAAATTCTGTAACCCACTGCCAAAGCTAGCTTTTAGCCGGCCTGGGCGGGGGCAACGTCGGTCAGGGCAAACCCGGCGATGCGTTTGTAATTCTCCGACAGGGCCCGCAGCTCGTCTTGCGTGATGTACTTGTCGAGATCGTCGAACGGGCGGTCGCCGACCAGTTGTTCAACCCGGATATTGATGAAATCGGGCGGGTGCTCGCGGTTGGTGCGCACCACCCGCCCCGCCGGCTCGCAGCGCGCCGCCTCGTAGGCCAGCAGCGCCTCGCGCGGGTCGGCGTGACCGCGCAGCGCGTCGGCCAACACGCGGGCGTCGATCGCGCCCTGCGCGGCGCCGTTCGAGCCGCGCGGATACATCGGATGCGCGGCGTCGCCGGCGAGCGTGACGCGCCCGAAGGTCCAGCGCGAAATCGGATCCTTGTCGACCATCGGATATTCGAGGATCTGGTCGGCGTCGCGGATCATCTGCGCGACGTCAAGCCAGTCGAAGCGCCAGCTTTCGTAGAGCGGAAAGAAGTCGGCGAGGTCGCCGGGCTTGTTCCAGTCGTTTTGCGCTTCCGTGTCGGGACGCTTGATCTCGGCCATCCAGTTGATGAGCTGGTTTCCGTCGCCGTCGACGTCGTCGATGATTGGATAGATCACCATCTTGCCGGTGAGGATCGAGCCGACGCGCATGTAGGTGCGCCCACCGAGAATCGGTTTGCGCCGCGTCACGCCGCGCCATGTATTGATGCCGGTAAAGACGACCTTGTCGTCGGGATAAAACTGCTTGCGCCGCGCCGAATTGATGCCGTCACAGGCAATGACTGCGTCGGCGCGCACCGGCTCGCGGTCCTTGAACCGCACGGTAGCGCCGGCATCGTCCTGCTCGACACCGGTGCATTCGTAGTCAGTGATAATGGCATCGGCCCCAAGGCGTTGGCGTGCGGCCTCGTAGAGGATCATGTGCAGACGGCCGCGGTGGATGCCGACTTCCGGATACTGGTAGCCGGCGAACTTGCCGCGCGGCTCCTTGTAGATGAGCTGGCCGAAGCGGTTGAAGAAGCAACTCTCGCGGTTCTCGATGCCGGCGGCCAGCAGCTCCGCACCCAGTCCGAGCGTGGTGAACTCGCGCATCGCATGCGGCAACAACGTGATGCCGACGCCGAGCGGTTTCACCTCGGGCGCGCGTTCGTAAACGCAGGCTTCGATGCCGCGCTGCTTGAGATTAAGGGCGAGCGAAAGTCCGCAAATTCCGCCCCCGACGATGGCGACCTTCATGGGTCGAGAATGGACGAAATCGGTCATTCCCTGTCAACATGAGGGCACCAAAGGCTTCATCAGGGAGGTTACCCATGGACAAGGCCATCTACGACCGCGGCATGGCGATGCGCCGCAAGGTGCTGGGTGACGACTATGTCGATCGCTCGATCGCCAATATCGACGACTTCAACCGGCAATTTCAGGAGCATCTGACCGAATACGCCTGGGGCGCGGTGTGGGGCGACGAGGCCCTCAAGCCGCGCGACCGCAGCATCCTCAATCTCGGCATGATCGCCGCGCTCGGCCGCATGCACGAATTCGAGACGCATTTCCGCGGCGCCATCCGCAACGGCGTCACGCACAAGGAGCTCGGCGCCATCCTGCGACAGATCGCGGTCTATTGCGGCTTCCCAGCCGCGGTCGACGCCCACCGGGTCGCCAAGCAGGTGCTGGCGGCGGAAGCCGAGAAGAGTTGAAGAAGGGCTGATCCGCGGTTCCGGCGGCCAGGCGGGAACCTATGGTCCGGGGTCATTGGACGCCCGGGCGCATTAAGACTTTGCCAATCGGGACCTTGGCATGGTGGGGCTAGCCGCGGCCTGATTCTTGTCTTGAATGTGCCTATATCTGAGCGCATGGAGTGCCCGGATCGGGGCGGGACAGGCTCCTTTTTAGTGCCAATAGTCGTCGGGCGCCTTGGGCGTACCGGCTGGGGTGCATGATGATTCAATCCAGGACTGCCCTTCTGTTCGCGCTGCCGCTCGCTGCGGCCCTTGCGGTGTCGTCCGCTCACGCGCAATTCTATTCGTCGTCGCCTTACCGTGGTTCCGACAACAGCGTCGCGGTCGAGCAACTGCCACCGCCCGGCGCCAACCTTGATGACAATGGCGACTATGTTCCGTCGCCGCGCGGACAGCGCGGCGCGCAGGTCGCGCCGCCGGCCCGCGGTCCGCAGTGGATGCCGGGCTCCCGGGAAGCCGATGAGGCGCCGCTGCCGGCACCCGGTTTCGCCGCGCCGTATGGCGGCCGCCAGACCGGTGCCGCGCAGCAGCCCGACAACGACACCGAGGTCGTGGTGCGTCCGCCACGCGCGGTCGGCACCGCGCCGCAGGCGCAGCCCGAGCCGCCGCCGGCCGGCGCTGCCGCGCTGCCGCCGGAAGACCAGCCCGAAACCGGTCAGCCCAAAGAGCTGGCGCCGAACCTCAAGCGGCAACTGGTCGACTTCTCCACCAAGGAGCCCGCCGGCACGATCGTCGTCGATACCGCCAATACCTATCTCTTTCTCGTGCTCGGCGGTGGCAAGGCGATCCGCTACGGCGTCCGCGTCGGCCGCGACGGCTTCACCTGGACCGGCACCGAACGCATCTCAAAGATGAAGGAATGGCCGGACTGGTTCCCGCCGCCGGAGATGATTGAGCGCCAGCCTTATTTGCCGCGGCAGATGGCGGGCGGTCCCGGCAACCCGCTCGGCGCGCGCGCCATGTATCTCGGCAACACGCTTTACCGCATCCACGGCACCAACCAGCCGTCGACCATCGGCCATTACGTGTCGTCGGGCTGTGTCGGCATGCTCAACGACGACGTCGAGGATCTGTTCAGCCGCGTCCAGGTCGGCACGCGTGTCGTGGTATTGCCGGGCAAGGCGCCCGAATCCGTCTCCAGCACCGGGGCGCCTGGCGCGTCTGCGACCAACAACTCCGTGATGGTTGAGCCTGTAGCGCGCGCGCCGGAAAGCGCGTCCGCGGCCCCCGCTCCGGTCCGCCCGATCCGCTGATTATTCAGCCGCCGTCTTGACTTCCTTGCCGATCGCCGCGTTGACGCGCGGCATCACCTGCTCGGCCATCAGCTGCATCGAGCGTTTGGACAGCGCAGGATCGGCCCAGTCCATGCCGGCATAGACCAGCTCGCCGAAATCGCCGGTCTCTTCGCGCATCGCCAGAATCTGGTCGACCACCTTGTTGACGCTGCCGGCGAACACGCAATTCTGCATCACGTAGTCGAGCGTGATCTCGTCGTCCGGCTGTTCCTTGTGGCTCTTGAACACGTAGAGCCGGTTGCCGCGCATCATCTTGGCGCGCATGTTGCCGAAGTAGTGACGATACGGGCTGTTGGCGTCTTCGCCGCCGTAGTGCGCCGCCGTCTTGTCGTCGTCGGCGACAAAGATGGTACGGGCGACTCGCCAGTCGGCGATGTTGGCCTTCTGCCCGGCCTCGGCCTTGCCCTTCGCGTAGTTCGTCCAATGCGACTTGAGGTGCTTCGCCAGCAGGAAGTTGGCCGACAGCGGATGGAAGTCGCGCTTGCCCATCAGCACAACGCCCGGCGAGAACGGCGCCACCACGGTGCCGACGATCTCCGGCCGCGGCTTCTGGAACGGCTTGGCCAGGACGCCGACGCCGAGTTCGAGCGCGGCGGTGCGGGCGAACGTCACCTTGTAGCGGTTGCCGGGGAACTCGATGTCGTAGGGCGGATTGCGCTCCCAGATCGCCAGGATGATGTCGATCGAGTCGGCGAACATCTTGTTGCGGTCTTCGTCGAGGATGCCGATGGCTTCGCAATCCGACGTCAGCGCGCCGGGGCTGACGCCCATGACGAAGCGGCCTTGCGCCAGGTGGTCGAACATTGCGGCATTGACCGCGACCAGCACCGGATGCATCTGCGCGAGGTTTGTGGTGCCGGTGGCGAGCTTGATCGTCTTGGTGTCGTGGATCAGCGTCGCCATGAACAGCATGCTGTTGGTGATGTTCTCGCAGGCGTCGGTCAGGTGCTCGCCCATGAAGGCGTCGTGAAAACCGAGCTTGTCGGCGAGGATGATCGCTTCGCGATCCTCACGCAGAGTCTGCGACCAGTCTCGGCCCATGGGGTGGACTGGCATGGTGAAATAACCCAACCGCATCCGCTCTCTCCGTCAATTCGGCCGGCAAGTTAGCCGAGACGGCGCGGCGATGCAGCAAGTCTTCTCTGCGGTTCCGCGGCGGATTTGAAAGGGCGAAACGGTATTTAGGCAGCGACACGGCCGAGGAAACCTTCGACCTCCTGGCGCAGTTCGGCGGCGGCCGCTTCGACGGCCTGCGAGGCGGTCAGCACGCTTTCCGCCGATTGCCGCGTTTCGGTTGCGGCTCCTACCACTTCGGCAAGCACCGCGACGACCAGTTTCGCGCCGCCCGCTGCGCTGGCGACATTTTGCGAAATCTCGGCTGTTGCGGCGTTCTGCTCTTCGACCGCGGCCGCGACCGCGGTGGCGCAGGAATCGATCTCGTGCATGCGCGAGGCGATGCGCTGGATCGCCGACACCGCGCTGCCGGTCGAGCCCTGCACCGCGGTGATCAGCTTCGATATGTCTTCGGTCGCCTTGGCGGTCTGCACGGCCAGCGACTTCACCTCCGAGGCGACCACGGCGAAGCCCTTGCCGGCTTCGCCGGCGCGCGCCGCCTCGATGGTGGCGTTGAGTGCCAGCAAGTTGGTCTGCCCAGCGATGGCGCGGATCAGCTTGATGACGTCGCCGATCTTCTGCGCCGCCTTCGCCAGCGACGCGATCTGCTCGTTGGTGCCTTTCGCCTCGCTGACGGCCTTGCGCACGATGTCGGCGGTAAGCGTGAGCTGGCGGCCGATCTCGCCGATCGAGCCAGTCAGCTCGTCGGCGGCGACGGCGGCGGTCTCGACGTTGGTGCTCGCTTCGTTCGATGCGGCCACTGCGCTTTCCGCGCTGTGCGAGGTCTGGCCGGAGCTTGCGAACAACGCGGTCGCGGTCGAACGCATCGCCTGGGCGCCGTCGGCGACGCCGCGCAGGTGTTCCTCGACGCGACGGCGGAACGCGGTGATGGCTTGCTCGATCGTGGCGCGCCGCTGCTGCTGCTCCTGCATCGAGGCGCGCTCGCGCTCGGCCTTGCGCCGGTCGGTGACATCGATGTGGGTCGCGACCCAGCCGCCGCCCGGCATCGGCCGGTTGCTGACCGAAACCACGCGGCCGCTCGCCGAGGTGACTTCCGCGTGCGTGGTGCGGCCCTCGCGCATCGCGGTGGTGATTTCATGCCGGTACTGGTCGGGATCGCGGGTGAAGCTGCCGTCAGCGATGCGGTAGGCAAGGAGGCTCGCGAGACTCCGGCCGGATTTCGCGACCACCGGCGGGAGTTCGTACAACTCCCTGTAGCGGTGGTTGCAAATCACAAGACGCTCGTGCCCGTCGAACATGCACAGGCCTTCCGACATGTTGTCGAGCGCGGCGCGCATCCGCCGGTTCTTGACTTGCAGGTTGTGCGTCATGATCATGCCGGCAATGGTGATGATCATCGTGCCGGCCACCGTCGCGCACACGATCGGCGCCAGTATTCCGGTGAAGCCCAGCCAGATACCGACCGGCAGGTAGAAACGGAAAATGAAAAAGCTCGCGGCCCACGCGGCGACGCCGCTCGCGGCGATCGGGCGCCAGTCGGACCTGGGCATGAAATCTGAGTCGGTATCGGCCATGATCGGGCGCTACGCTATTCCCTTACCTGTTTTTATGCAGTTAATTGCCGGACTTGACCGCTTAAGCAAAAGTTAACGGGGAGCCCATGGACCAGGTGACAGCGGCGCGCGGAAGTGGCGCATCCCAATTCAGCGGACGCGTCGAGGACGAGGCGCTGCTGCGCGGGCAGGGCCGTTTCGGCGACGACGTGCGGCCCGAGGGCGCGCTGTTCGCCCATTTCGTGCGCTCGCCGCATGCCTTTGCCCGCGTCGAGCGCATCGACGTGACGGCGGCCAAGGCGGTGCGCGGGGTGGCGGCGGTGCTGACCGCGGCCGACCTCGAAGGCGCGCATTATCACTCGATCTCGCACGGCCATCCGGTCCCCGGCGGCAAGACCCCGATTTCGCCGCACCGGTCGGTGCTGGCGGACAAGCGGGTCATGCATGTCGGCGAGCCGGTGGCGATGGTGGTCGCTTCGAGCGCCGCGGTGGCGCAGGACGCCGCCGAGAAGGTCGCGGTCGATTACCAGCCGCTGACGTCCGTCACGGACGCGCGCGAGGCGCTCAAGCCGGATGCGCCGCAACTATGGCCGGAAGCACCGGGCAATGTCGGCTTCGAATGGGCGGCGCCGCCCGATCAGGACGGTAAGAAGCAGGCGGCGCTCGACAAGGCCTTCGCCGAGGCCGCGCATGTCGTCCGCCTCGAGCTCAACAACCAGCGCCTCATCGTCAATTCGCTCGAGCCGCGGACCGCGAGCGCGAGCTACGACGCGGCCATGAACCTGTTCACGCTCCGCTGCGGGACCCAAAGCGTGTCCGGCATGCAGGCCCAGGTGGTCGGCATCATGGGCATCAAGCCGCAGGAACTGCGGGTCCAGACCGAAGATCTCGGCGGCGCTTTCGGCATGAAGGGCTCCTGTTATTCCGAATACGTCGCTATGCTGCACGCCGCGCGCGCGCTCAAGAAGCCGGTGCATTGGGTCTCGACCCGCTCGGAGGCCTTCGTCACCGACAATCACGGCCGCGACTCGTTCTACGTAGCGGAGCTCGCGCTCAACAAACGCGGCCGCTTCCTCGCGTTGCGCGTCAACGTGATCGGCAATCTCGGCGCTTACGTCACCGGCGTCGCGCACTACGTCTTCACGCTGCATATCGCCGGCTGTCTGCCGACCGTCTATGACATTCCGCTGGCGCAGGTGAAGGCGCGCTGCGCCTTCACCAACACGGTGCCGACCGGCGCCTATCGCGGCGCCGGGCGCCCCGAGGCGAGCTATCTGCTCGAGCGGCTGATCGATGCCGCCGCCGACAAAGCCGGCATCGATGCCGCCGAATTGCGCCGGCGCAACCTGATCGCGCCGGCTAAGATTCCTTACACCACGGCGTTCGGCAGTGTTTACGACAGTGGCGACTTCCCGGCCGTGTTCGAGCGCGCCCTGAAACTCGCCGACTACGATGGCCTCGCCGCGCGCAAGAAGGCCGCGAAGAAAGCCGGCAAGCTGCGCGGCATCGGCATCGGCAGCTATCTGGAGATCGCCGGCGCCATGCCGGAGGAAGTCGCGCGCCTGTCATTCCCCGGCGGCGACCACATTCTGCTCAGCATCGGTGCTGGCGGCAGCGGGCAGGGGCATCCGACTGTGTTCGCCGCGGTCGCGGCGCGGCGGCTTGGCATTGTGCCTTCGGCGGTGACGGTCACGTCAGGCGACACGGCGCGCGACGTGCCAGGCATGGGCGCGCTCGCCTCACGCTCGGCGATGAAGACCGGAGGTGCCATCGCCAACACCGTCGATGCCGTGGTGGCCAAGGGCAAGAAGGTTGCGGCCATGCTGTTGCAGGCTTCCGAAGCCGATATCGACTATCGCGACGGCAAATTCGCCGTGCGCGGCTCGCAGCGCGAGGTCTCGCTGTTCGAGGCCGCGGCGCGCGCGGCCGAACTCGCCAGGCAGGGCGTCATCCCCGAAAGCCTGGATACGGTAGGCAAGGTAACGACGCCGCCGTCCTTCCCCAACGGCTGTCACATCGCCGAGGTCGAAATTGATCCGGCGACCGGAGGGCTTACGCTGGTGTCGTATGTCGCGGTCGGCGATTGCGGCAATGTGCTCGACGACACCATCGTCGAGGGCCAGGTGCATGGTGGCGTCGCGCAGGGCCTTGGCCAGGCGCTGTGGGAAGACACCGTCTACGATTCGAGCGGTCAGCTCGTCTCCGGCTCGTTCATGGATTACGCCATGCCGCGCGCCGACACGGTGCCATCGATGAAAGTCGAGCATTATGCCATCGCCTGCCGCACGAATCCGCTCGGTGTCAAAGGCACCGGCGAGGCCGGCACCACGGCGGCGACGCCGGCGGCGATCAACGCCATCCTCGACGCCTTGCCGAAGGGCGCCCAGCTCGATATGCCGGCAACGCCGCAGCGCATCTGGCAGGCGCTGCAGTCAGCGAAGTGAGCCTTACTGCGGCGCTTCGATTTTCACGCTCTGCGTGATCGTTTGCCAGTGCTTCATCTCGCCGGCGAGCCAGGTCTTGGCGTCGTCGAGCGATGAGTTCGGCACGACGTTGAAGTTCTGCTTCTTGAACTTCTCGACTGCCTCGGGCGATTGCAGCGCCTGCGTCACCGCCTTGAACAGCGCGGCGAGTACCGGCTTCGGCGTGCTCGCCGGCGCGAACAGGCCGTTCCAGGCAACGGTGCCGACGTCGGCGTAGCCTGCTTCCTTCATGGTCGGGATGTCGGGGAAGGCGGCGAGCCGCGTGTGGTTCACCACCGCCAGCGCGCGGAATTTTCCGGCTTGCACCTGCCCGGCGGTCGAGGCGACGTTGAGGAACGCAGCCTGCACGTCGCCGCGCAGCATGTCCTGGATCACGCCCGACGCGCCGTTCTTGTTCGGCAGGCCGACGAGATCGAGGTCGCCGGCACGCTTGGCAAAATAGGCCATGTCGTAATGCGGATAGGAGCCGATACCGACGGTGCCGTAGCGCACCTTGCCGGGGTTTTTCTTCGCGTAGTCGACCAGCTCGGCGACCGTCTTGGGCGGAAAATCGTTCGCCGTCGTCGCCAGCAGGAAGGCCGGCACGTCGACCAGATTGGTCACCGCCACGACGCTCTTCTGGTAACCGGCGCTCATCTTGTCGGCGTAGATGATCGGCGTGATCGCGTTGGTCGAGACGTTGCCGATCATCAGCGTGTAGCCGTCGGGCTCCGCCTTCACCATTTCGTCGATCGCCACCATGCCGAAGGCGCCGGGCTTGTTGATGACGACGAAAGGCTGCCCGGTGATCTTCTGGAACTCGTCGCCGACGATGCGGGCGACGATGTCGGTCGCGCCGCCCGGCGCGTAAGGCACCAGCACCTTGACCGCCCGGCTCGGATACTTGTCCTGCGCGCTAGCCGTCGCGGCGCCGAAACCGAGCGCCGCGAAAGCCAGCGCAACGGCAATGATGCGTTTCATCTTCATCTCCGATGTTTCAGGCGGCCTTGATGCCGTGCAGGCTGTGCGAGGCGTCCTTGACGGTGAAGAACACGACGTCGCCATCTGCCGTCGCCTTGCCGGCGTGGATTTTGTTGGCCGGGATGTAGAGCACCGCGCCCGGCTTCACGTCGATGGTCTTGCCGTCGATCGTGGCGCGGAAAGTTCCCTCGAGGATGTAGATCCATTGCTCGTTCGGGTGTGAATGCGGTTCGGCTCCGGTGCCGGCTTTCATCCGCATCAGACCGACGATCATGCGGTCGCCTTCGACGCAAGGGCCGTGCGCGGTCGAATAGGCGGGGCCGCCCATGATCTTGGCGACAGTGCCGAGGTCGAAAACGTACTCGCCGGGAGCGGCACGCGTGGCGCCGGGCGTGCGAGCGACGGGCTGGCTCATGGTCGTCCTCCCTGATCGTTATTTTGCCGGGATGCTAATTGACCGTGGGCAGGCGCGCCAGTAGAGCCGGCCTCAGGAACAACGAATCGCTCTGCAATGATGCTTGCCCGTTTCGCTCTGATGCTGATTGCCGCCGCCGCGCTTGCCGGCTGCGCCGACAATTTTGTGCCGAAGGCCGAGCCGAGCTTCTATCGCGATCTTGCGGCCCCCGGCGCCGAACTCGATGCCGCCGCCGCCGCCTCGATGATCTCCGGCTACCGCGCCAACAACGATCTGCCAGCGGTGACGCTCGATCCGGCGCTGATGCAGCTGGCGCAGGCGCAGGCCGCCGTGATGGCAAAACGCGATAAACTCGACCACGACGCCGGCCGGCCGTTCGTCGCGCGGCTGAAGGCCTCCGGTTATGACGCCAAAGGCGCGGCCGAGAACATCAGCGCCGGCTATCACACATTGGCCGAGGCGTTTTCCGGCTGGCGCGATTCGCCGCCGCATCGCGCCAACATGCTGCTCAAGGGCGCGACCCGCATCGGCATCGCCGCGGTGTACACCCCGGCGTCGAAATACAAGGTCTATTGGACGCTGATCCTCGCCGAGCCCGAGGACAAAGGCTGAGAGTTCCTATGATAGGTGCGCGCCTAGCTCGCGAACGCTGCCTGTGATAACAATTTAAGACCAACAAGCGGCGGAGGGCGGAACTTTGCGCGCGCGATCGGCTCTGTTGATTTGCGCACTTGCTGCGTTGCTGCCGCTGTCTTGCGTGGATGCTTTCGCCGACAAGCGCGTGGCGCTGGTGGTCGGCAATTCCGGTTACAAGAACGTTGCGCAACTGCCCAATCCCGCCGGCGATGCCTCGGCCGTTGCGGCTCTGCTGAAGAGCGCGGGATTTGAAGTCGTCCTGAGCAAGAACGACCTGTCCAACATCGAAATGCGCCGTGCCGTGCGCGAGTTCACGGAGGCGGCGGCGTCGGCGGATATGGCGGTCTTTTTCTATGCCGGCCACGGCATTGAAATCGACGGCACCAACTATCTGATTCCAACGGATGCCGCGCTTGATAGCGATCTCGATGTTGAAGACGAAACCCTGTCGCTTGATCGCATCATGCACGCCATGGATTCGGTCAAGCGGCTCCGGCTGGTGATACTCGACGCCTGCCGCGACAATCCGTTCTCCCGGACGATGAAGCGGTCGCTGGCTTCCCGCTCGATGGGACGCGGCCTTGCCCAGGTCGATCCGATGACGTCCGACACATTGGTCGCGTTTGCCGCGCGTGCCGGATCGACGGCGTCTGACGGTGGGGGAGCGCATAGTCCGTTTACGACGGCGCTTCTGAAATACATCGCGATGCCCGGCCTCGATATCCGTCTGGCGCTGGGCCGGGTGCGCGACGAAGTTATGGCTTCGACTGGACGCAAGCAGGAGCCGTTCGTCTATGGCTCTCTCGGCGGCGCCGAGGTCGAGCTGGTGGCAAAACCGGACGTTGCCGCCGCCCCGCCGCCGGTTTTGAACACCGGCAGCATCGCAAAGGACTATGAGTTCGCCGAACGGATCGGCACCAAAGAGGCCTGGGACGCCTTCCTCGCCAATCACGATCACGGCTTTTATGCCGAGCTTGCGAAGGCCGCGCGCGACAAATTGCTGGCGAACCGCGACGAAGACGGCAAGCGGCAAACGGCCGAAACTACGCAGCGCCAGGCCACGGCAGATAAGCCAAAGCCGCCCGAGCAGGGCGGCGGCAACAGTTTCGTCGTTGCGACCGCGCCGACCAAGCCAAGCGAGCCGGCGCCAACCGGAAATGGCAACATCGCCGACGGCGAGATTGCGCGGCTTCTTCAAGTTCAACTGAAGCGGGTCGGCTGCGATCCCGGGTCCGGCGACGGCGCGTGGAATGAAGGCGCGAGCCGTGCTCTTGCCAAGTTTAACGAGCACGCCGGCACCAAATTCGACGTCAAGGCGGCGTCTCTCGATGCGCTGCATTCGGTCGAGCAGCATTCGGCGCGCGTCTGTCCCGTGGTCTGCGGCAAAAATCAGCGTGTCGACGGCGAGCAGTGTGTCGACCTTCCGAAGACCGCCAAATCCAACCGCAAACCGGGCGAAACCAAGCGGGCCGCGAAATCCGACAACGCGGGGAGCGGGCAGATTTTCTGCGGCGAACACAGCGGCTGCGCGCCGGTGCCGAAAAACTGCAAGATCGAATATGGCTACGGCACGGGCGGATCGGGCGGTCCAGCCTATACGTCGCAGCAACATCTTGTCTGCAACTGAAGGCGGCTAGAGCTATCGCGCTGGACCTCCCGCTGTCGCCTGACTAGCCTCTGCGCATGCCGGTGCTGCCTGACGTGCGCGACTACGACGCGCTCTATCGCCAATTCCGCTGGGACATTCCGCAGCGTTACAACATTGGGGTCTCGTGCTGCGATCGCTGGGCCGCGGCCGAGCCGGACCGCCTGGCCATCCTGCATGTGCGCAAGGACGGCCGCCACGACCGGATCAGCTACGGCTGGCTGCGCGAGACCTCCAACCGCCTCGCCAACGTGCTGCGCGCGCACGGGGTCGCGCGCGGCGACCGTGTCGCCATCATGCTGCCGCAGGCGCCCGAGGTCGCGGCGGCGCACGTGGCGATCTACAAGCTCGCCGCCGTCGCGCTGCCGATCGCCATTCTGTTCGGGCCCGATGCGCTGCTCTACCGGCTGCAGAATTCCGGGGCCAAGGCGCTGATCACCAACGCACAAGGCGCGGCGAAGCTGGCCGAAATCCGCAAGGACGCGCCGCCGCTGGTTTGCCTGTCGCTTGATGGCGCCGGCGATAGCGTCGGGGATCTCGCTGGCCTGCTGACGCGCGCCTCATCCGATTTCGCAGCCGTCGACACTGTGCCCGACGATCCAGCGGTGATGATCTACACCTCCGGCACCACCGGCCAGCCGAAAGGCGCGCTGCACGCCCACCGCGTG